>Ga0308168_1000036_pt1 | contig 323828 bp, 265 predicted proteins | sample PhyCR2_FD_202133 | JGI IMG/M metagenome (GOLD analysis project Ga0308168, IMG submission 202133) | Phyllosphere microbial communities from UC Gill Tract Community Farm, Albany, California, United States - DLSLRC.R2 | ecosystem: Host-associated > Plants > Phyllosphere > Unclassified | place...
ATAATGCCGCTGGGTAATTTGCAGTAACCAGTTCCACTCTTAACAGCGGCAAAAAAACTCATGTCAGGGAGCTGCCCGGCACCATTTCCCACATTCTTTTTCGCTGCTTCTCCTAAACCAAGGTTTTTGATAAACCCGTTCCACATGGCAAAATCCGCCAAAAACCGTCCCAGATAAGCCGAAGAGAAAAATGTATGGCCATGATTGGTTATATTCGCGTATCAACAATTGACCAGAACTGCGACTTACAGCGCGATGCGCTGTTAAGCGCAAATTGTGACCGTATTTTTGAAGATCGTATCAGCGGCAAAACCGCAACCCGTCCGGGCCTCAAACAGGCGCTTAAATGCATCAGCAAAGGCGATACGCTGGTCGTCTGGAAACTGGACCGGCTCGGACGCAGCGTGAAAAACCTGATTGCGCTAATTTCCGAACTGCACGAACGCGGCGCGCATTTCCGCTCTTTAACCGACAGCATCGACACCAGCAGCGCGATGGGGCGCTTCTTTTTTCACGTTATGTCGGCGCTGGCAGAAATGGAGCGCGAACTTATCGTTGAGCGCACCCTGGCCGGGCTGGCCGCTGCCAGAGCAAAAGGACGGCTGGGCGGGCGGCCCAAAGCGTTAAGCCCGGAGGAGGTCGAGCAAATAAGCCGGCTGCTGGCTAAGGGACACAGCCGCCAGCAGCTGGCGATCATTTATAACGTCGCGCTATCAACCCTCTATAAATACTTTCCGGCCAGAGCACCCGAAAGCAGGCAGGAAGCGGCATCCTGAGCGTAATAGCAACGGCTGAAAAACCGCAGTGGTTCTTCCCGCGCGAGGCCGCTGTCCGCTCATCCCCCAGCAAACCGCAACCGCATGATTTCTCTCAGCTGACCTGACAATCTGACTCCACCCTCAACACGGAGTACATCAGATGTCTGATTATCATCACGGTGTACGCGTTGTCGAAATCAATGACGGCACGCGCACCATCTCTACCGTATCCACCGCCGTAGTCGGCCTGGTCTGCACTGCAGCGGACGCAGACGCTAAGGCTTTTCCCCTCAACACCCCGGTGCTGCTGACCAACGTGCAGGCCGCTATCGCCAAAGCCGGCAGCAAAGGCACGCTGGCGGCATCGCTGCAGGCGATTGCCGATCAGTCAAAACCGGTCACCGTCGTGGTACGCGTTGCTGAAGGCGAGACCCCCGAAGCGACCACCTCCAATATCATCGGCACCACCGATGAGAATGGCCAGTACACCGGTATGAAGGCGCTGCTGACGGCGCAGACGCAGCTTGACGTTAAGCCGCGTATTCTCGCCGTACCGGGCCTCGACTCGCAGGAGGTGGCGACCGCGCTGGCGAGTATCGCGCAGCAGCTGCGCGCCTTCGCCTATGTGTCAGCCTGGAACTGCAAAACCATCAGCGACGCCATGAATTACCGCAAAAATTTCAGCCAGCGCGAACTGATGGTGATCTGGCCGGACTTTGTTGCCTGGAACACCGCAACCAGCCAATCCGATACCGCTTACGCCACTGCGCGTGCGCTGGGCCTGCGCGCCAAAATCGACAACGACACCGGCTGGCATAAAACCCTGTCGAACGTCGGCGTCAACGGCGTCACCGGCATCTCTGCGTCGGTGTTCTGGGATCTGCAACAGACCGGCACAGACGCTGACCTGCTCAACGCGGCGGACGTCACCACGCTGATCCGCAAAGACGGCTTCCGCTTCTGGGGCAACCGCACCTGTAGCGACGACCCGCTGTTTCAGTTTGAGAACTACACCCGCACCGCGCAGGTTCTGGCTGACACCATGGCTGAAGCGCACATGTGGGCGGTAGACAAACCGCTGACGCCGGTTCTGGTGCGCGAGATCATCGCGGGCATCAACGCCAAATTCCGCGAGCTGGTCAGCGCTGGCTACCTGCTGGGTGCCTCCGCCTGGTACGACGAGAGCGCCAACGACGCCGACACCCTGAAGGCGGGCAAACTCTTTATCGACTACGACTACACGCCGGTGCCGCCGCTGGAAGATCTGACCCTGCGCCAGCGCATCACCGACACCTATCTGGCGAACTTCGCCGCATCCGTAAACAGCTAAGGAGCCGGATAAATGGCACTACCCCGCAAACTGAAAGGGCTGAACCTTTTCAATGATTCAAACAGCTATCAGGGCGTTGTCTCTTCCGTCACCCTGCCGAAACTCTCTCGCAAGCTGGACGCCTATCGCGGCGGCGGCATGAACGGCGCCGCCTTTATCGACAACGGCCTGGATGATGACGCGCTCGATATGGAGTGGACCATCGCCGGGATGGACGATCTGGTGCTGACCCAGTGGGGCGGTTCCGCCGTGCCGCTGCGTTTTACCGGCTCTTACCAGCGTGACGACACCGGCGAAGAGATCGCGGTAGAGATTGAGGTGCGCGGCCGTCATCAGGCGTTCGACTTTGGCGAAGCCAAACAGGGCGAAGAGACCGAAACCAAAATCACCACCAAAAATACCTACTTCAAACTCACCTGGAACGGTAAAGAGCTGATTGAGATCGATACCGTCAACATGGTCGAAAAGGTAAACGGCGACGATCGCCTTGCGCAGCGCCGTAAAAACCTCGGCCTGGCTTAACCCTGACGCCAGCGCCCGGCGCTGGCTTTTTTACCCTGTGGGAACCTGGAGAGAAGCATGGAACAGAATGAAAATAGCGTTGAGCTGGAAACCCCGCTGAAACGCGGCGATGCGACCATCGCGCAGGTTGAGCTGATTAAGCCGAGCGCCGGCTCGCTGCGCGGCGTGCGTCTGGCCGACCTGGCCTCCTCCGACGTCGATGCGCTGCTGACGGTGCTGCCGCGTATTACGCTGCCTGCGCTGACCAAAGCGGAGTGCAACAGCCTCGACCCGGTGGACCTGATTGCGCTCGGCGGCAAGGTGATTGGTTTTTTGCAGTCGAAGTCGGCAGCGTCGACTGGCCCGGCGGACTGACGGTCAACGATCTGATGGCTGATATCGCCGCCATTTTTCACTGGCCCCTTTCTGATATGAACGATCTGCCGCTGGCCGAGCTCCTCGACTGGCGGCATAAAGCCCTGATCCGCAGCGGAGCAAATACGGATGAGTGAAGACCTCAAACTGCAGGCGCTGCTGAAGGCGGTTAATCAGGCGCTGCGCCCGCTACAGAGCCTTCAGAACGAAACGCAAAAAGTCGCCGGTTCCATTGCCGATACGCAGCGGAGCCTGGCAGCGCTGCAGGCGCAGTCGGCGAAAATCGACGGCTTTCGCGCCACCAGCCGCCAGCTGAACGACACGCAGCAGCAGCTTAAACAGGCGAAGGCGGAAACGGCGGCGCTGGCGCTGGCGATGCGCAACAGCCATCAGCCTGCGGAGCAGCAGAGCCGCGCGCTGGAAAAGGCGCGTCAGCGTACCGCTGCGCTGCAAAGCCAGGCGCAGAGCCTGCGTCTGTCGATGCAGCAGCAGCGAGAAAGCCTGAACGGCGCGGGTATCTCCACGCGCAGCCTGAGCAGCGAACAGCTGCGGCTGAAAACCGCCGCGGCGCAGGCCAGCCAGCACCTTAACGGTCAGCAACAGCAGCTGCAGCGGCTGAACCAGCAGCAGGAGCGGCAAAACCAGACGGCGGAGCGCTACCGCAAAGGTCAGGCGCTGGCGGGTAAGATCCGCAGCGCCAGCGCGGCGGGCATCGGCCTGGCGAAAGCGGGCTTCACCGCTGGCGCCGCGCTGCTGCGTCCCGGCTACGAGCTGGCGCGCACCGATGCTGCCCTGCAGGCCAAAACCGGCCTGCAGAAAGGGTCGCCGCAGGCGGTCGCGCTGGATAAGCAGGCGCGCAGCCTCAGCGTGCAGACCGGCATCCCGGCGCAGGCGGTGGCGCAGACCCAGCTCGATATCGCCCAGGCGGGCGGGACAATCGACGACATCACCTCCGCGACGCCGGTGGCGCTGAATATGGCGCAGGTCAACCAGCATTCGGCAGAGGAAAACGCCGGTCTGCTGATGGAGACAAAAAGCGCCTTCGGCCTCAACAGCGGGGATATTGCCCATCTGGGCGATGTGCTTAGCGCCACACTCGACCAGGCCGGAATGAAGTTCGAGGATCTGAGCAGCGCGCTGAGCAGCGTTGCGCCGGTGGCAAAAAGCGCCGGCGTTGGCGTTGAGCAGACCTCCGCCATGCTGGGGCTGCTGGCGAAAAATCATATTACCGGCGCGGCGGCGGGCGACGAGGTCGGCACGATCCTGACGCAGCTACAGACGCGCGACGGCGAACGTACTATCGCTGCGCTTGGCGTGTCCACCCGCGACGAAAACGGCGACGCACGGCAGATCCTGCCGCTGCTGAAAGATATTCAGGCCGCCTTCGCCAGAAAGGGGATGAACGCGACGCAGCAGGCGGACGTGCTGAAGAGCATTGTTGGCGCGAAGGCGGCCTCGTCAGCCTCGCTGCTGACGCAGGGCGCCGCCAGCGGCGAGCTGGAGACGCTTACCGCCTCGGTACAGCAATCCGACGGCGGGACGGCGCGCAGGGCGCAGGCGCAGCAGGACAGCCTCGGCGGGGATCTGCAAAAGCTGGATGCCTCGAAGGCGGCTATTGGCGTCGACCTTTTCGCGCCGCTTGACGGCCCGCTGCGCACGCTGACGCAGGAGGCGACGCAGTTCCTGCAGACCATCGACCAGTGGCTGCAGGATAACCCGGCGCTGGCCAGCGGCATCGCAACGGCGGCGGCGGTCGCGATGACCTTTGTCGGCGCGCTGGGCGCTATCGGCATGGCGGTCTGGCCGGTGGTGAGCGGGGTCGGCGCCATTATGGCGGGCGTCGAGATCCTTGGCGGCCTGTTCACGGTAGTGGGCGGCGCTATCGTCAGCGCCATCGGCGCCATCACCTTGCCGGTGGTGGCTATCGTGGCGGCCATCGTCGGCGGCGCGCTGCTGATCCGTCAGTACTGGGAGCCTGTCAGCGCCTTTATCAGCGGCGTCGCGCAGGGGTTTTCCGCAGCGATGGGCCCGATCGGCGACGCCTTTGCCCCGCTGCAGCCGGTGTTCGCCTGGGTGACAGACAAGGTTAAGTCGGTGTGGAACGGCTTTACCCAGCTGCTGGAGCCGGTGAAAGCGACGCAGGCGCAGCTGGCTGCCGCTGGCGATATGGGGAAAAGCTTCGGCAATATGCTCGCCGAGGCGCTGAAGATCCCTGGCCACGCGCTGGATCAGCTCACCAGCGGCATCAACTGGGTGCTGAACAAGCTCGGCATCGTCAGCAGTAAAAGCAAAGATCTGAAGGCGGATCTGCCGCCAGACGTGGCAGCCGTCGAGAGCGGCGCCGTGCCCGACGCCAGCGGGCTGCAAACCAAAGTGCTGACCGGCGGCGCGACCTACCGGCCGGTGGTCGCGCCCGCCGCGGGCAGCATGACGCAGCAGAACGCCTACACCAACAATATTACGGTGAATGCGCCAGCCGGAATGGACGCCCATGAGATTGGACGGGTTGTGCAGGAGCATTTAAATCAGCAGCAGTTTGAGCAGCAAAACCGGCAGCGCAGCGCCATGACAGGAGGATTCTATCCATGATGATGATCTACGGCATGCTGCCCTTTATGCGGCAGACGCTGCCCTACAGCCAGCTGATACACAGCAGCGACTGGAAGTGGGCCAGCAATACCCGCGTCGGCAGGCGCAACGCAGCGCAGTTTACCGGCAAAGGCAGCGACAAGATCTCCCTGAGCGGCGAGCTGCGCCCGGAGCTTACCGGCGGCCCGGTTAAGGCGCAGGCGTTTCAGCTGCTGGCTGACGAAGGGCGCGCCTGGCCGCTGATCGGCGGCGACGGCACCATCTACGGCATGTATGTGATTGAGAGCTTTAAGACGACGCACAGCGATTTCTACGCCGACGGCAGCGCGCGCGTAATTGCCTTTACCCTCGACCTGATGCGCATTGACGAGTCGCTGGTCTCGATGTTCGGCGACCTGAAAGCGCAGGGCAGCGCGCTGTGGGCGAAGGCAGAAGCGGCGGCGGGCAAGCTCTCTTCAGGCATCACGACGGGAGGCTTCTCACTGTGAGTGAACTCGGCGCGATGGCGATTAAGGCGGGCAGCCGGCCGGCGCCCGATTTTATGCTGTGGCTCGGCAGCAAGGATGTGACGCCCAATCTGCGCGATCGGCTGATCTCGCTGGCGCTTACCGATAATCGCGGCTTCGAAGCGGATACGCTGAACCTGACGCTGGACGACAGCGACGGGCAGCTGCAGCTGCCGCAGCGCGGCACGGTGGTGTCGCTGTTCCTGGGCTGGGTCGGCCAGCTGCATAACAAGGGCGATTTTACGGTCGATCAGGTAAGCCACGGCGGCGCGCCCGATGTGCTGACTATCCTGGCGCGCAGCGTCGATTTTCGCGGGGAGCTGGGCAAGGCGCGCGACCTCTCATACCACGACACTACGCTGGGCAGCATTGTGACGCAGATAGCCCAGCGCTGCGGGCTGATTTTGCAGATGGCGGACGGGTTTGCCGGGATCAAGATCGATCATATCGATCAGACCCACGAAACCGATCCCAGCTTCGTTACCCGGCTGGCGCAACGCTATGGCGCGGTCGCGGTTATCAAAGCGGGGCGGCTGCTTTTTTTGCGCCCCGGCAGCGGCCAGTTAGCCAGCGGCAAGGCGATCCCAACGGTGACGCTGATGCGCCAGGATGGGGATAAACACAATTTTACTGTTGCCGATCGCACCAGTTATACCGGCGTGCAGGCGAGATGGCTCTCAACAAAGGAGGCGAAGACGCATGTGCTGCAGCTGCAGCGCAAGGCAAAGGCCACGAACGCCAGCGCGGTCGCCCATCCGGATGCACAGAGCGCGCCGCCGCTAACGGGTAATCAGGAAGGGGATTATCTCTCCGGCGCCAAAGAGAGCCTGCTGGTGCTGCCGGAGGTGTTCAACAGCGAAGAGGCGGCAATGGCGGCGGCGGAGGCGAAGTGGAACCAGATACAGCGCGGCGCGGCTCACTTTACCTTTCAGCTGGCGACAGGGCGCGCGGATCTCTATCCTGAAACCCCGGTCAGGGTCAGCGGCTTTAAAGCGGTGATTGACGCCAGCGCCTGGATAATCAGCAAGGTGACGCATAATCTGAGCGTAAGCGACGGGTTTACCACTACGCTGGAGCTGGAGAATGACATCACAGATGTGGAATATGAGATAATTGACTAACTAATAGTTAATTAATTTGCTTTTTGTGAGTAAGTGGCGCGATAATGGCTGCGTCAACTACGGAGGAACTCACAAATGATGCATTGTCCGCTGTGTCAGAGCGCTGCCCATACGCGCAGTAGCCGTTACATCTCTAACGAGACCAAAGAGCGCTATAACCAGTGCCAGAACATCAACTGCAGCTGTACCTTTAAGACGCACGAAAGCGTGACCGGCATGATCGTCACGCCGGGTAAAATCGAGAAGGTGGCGATAGCGAAGAAGCAGACTCAGGCTCGCGCCTGAGCCTTTAAAGAGCAAAGCCCGCGCAAGCGGGTTTTTTTATGGCGGCAGCGCCGCCTCTTGGAGTGCTGTCAATAAGTGTACGGAGCGGGCGGCTGCTGCCTTGCCTGCGCTGGCCATAACTGTACGCCCTGATTAAAACCCTCAAAGCAGCCATCCAGCCCCTGCTGTTCACTATGCCAGGAGAAGCGCGGCGCTTTTTAACGTCCTCAGCGCGGCCGTTATTTATTTCAGAAGCAGTAAGCGATGAATATTTTTCAGAGAAGCCAGGCGGCAAATAAGAGCACCCCAGGTGCAGCGCTGTTAATCAGCATCAGGTTATCCCCCGGACGCACATATTTCCCGCGGTGACTTTACAGAGAGCAGTCGCCGCTCCCGATCGTCAGAACCCATAAAGCTTAACCGGATTGTCGCGCAGTATTCTTTCGCGATCTCGGCTATCTGGCGCCCAGATATTCATAAGATCGAGCAATACCGCATCATCGGGCTTATTTTCATCTGGTTGAGTGGGGTGAGGCCAGTCGCTACCCCATAACAGACGTTCGGCATTAATCCTGACCAGACTCTGGGCAACGGGAGCGACATCGTTATAGCCAGGCGCACCCGAACGGGAATCAATGTAAGCCCCGGAGAGTTTTACCCAGGTTTTCTGCCCGTCAAGCATACGGCGCAGCGTCGCAAAGGCCGGCGACTTAAGGCCATCAGGCTGAGGAACATGCCCCATATGATCGATCACAACCGGCGTCGGTAATTTTTGCAGCTGGTTTTCCAGCGCGACTAGCTGTTCACCTGACGACACTACCTGAATATGCCAGTTAAGTGGGTGTATGCGCGCAGCTAACGTCGCCATATCATTCGGGTCGAACTGACTGTAGACAAGGTTAAATCGAATCCCCCTGACGCCAGCCTGATGCAGCTTTTGCAACTCATCATCGGTTACCGTGCCATCTACAACGGCCACGCCGCGTGCACTGCCGTTGCTGGCTGCCAGACCATTCAGTAAGACGCTGTTATTGGTGCCATATCTCGACGGGGTCACAATCACCATTCGGCCGATCCCCAGCCTCTGCTGTAGCCTGCGATAATCTTCCAGTGAGGCATTGGCCGGGTTAACAATTTTGGTGCCAGGCACAGAGGGGCAACGGCTGTCGTAGAGGTGCATATGACAATCTACGCTTCCTGCTAGCGGAATTAATTTCGGGGGATGATCGCCTGCGCTATAAGGCACGTTTGCAAAGGCGGGAAAAGTGGCAGCAACAGCACATGCAGAGCTTAACTGTAAAAAGTGTCGACGGGTTACAGGCATCTGTCCTCCTGATAGTCGGGCATGAATTTAATGCCCGCTTTATTAAGCGCACGGGGAAACGAATTATCCATTTCCGAAAACAGAGGCGTAGCGAAAATAGAGCCCGCCGATTTATCCTCAACAGTAAGGCCTAATCGATTGATGCACCCCGCTGGGAAAAGTTACAGACAGGAATCCCGATATGATAATTGCGTGCGAAAAAGATATCGGGAGAAAACAATAATTATCCGCAACACAGTCTTTCTGTATTGCGGATTAACAGCAGAGTCAGCATAAATTAGCGGACGCGGCCCAGCTCAGCGGCGCGCATTGCATCGTGGATCTCTTTCTCAGCGCCGTTTTCGAGCGGCAGCAGCGGTGAGCGAACGGTCGCATGTTCAAGGATGCCACGCGCAACCAAAGCATGCTTAAGGGCAACGGTGCCCTCCATGTGTGAACCACGGTGGTAGACGCTTTTGGTGACTGGCAGCAGACGGTCGTGCAGCTGACGCGCTTTAACGTAGTCACCCGCTTTGCCCGCCTTAATCATCTCAATTAGCGGCTCAGGGGCGATATTACCGTAGCCAACCAGGAAGCCATCAACGTCAAAAGCGGTATGCAGCAGATATTCATCGTGACAGCTTAAAATTTGCAGGTTGGGGCGCTCGCGACGAATCACCGGGATTTCAGTGTCCCAGCGGCGCATGTTGCGCACGCCATTTTTCATGGCAAATACGCCTGGCTGAGCGGCGATCTCCAGCAGCGTTTTCAGATTGTAGGTGGCTTTAGTGACATCCGGGTACTGGAAAAGAATCAGCGGCAGGCCGCTTTCCTCATAAACCACGCGGTAGCGATCCTGGGGCGCGCCATCCTGATAGCCAAAACGCAGCCAGCCGTGAGAAGGATAGAGCAGGCCGGCTGATGCGCCAGCGTCAACGGCACGCTTCGCTTCCAGCGCAGCCACTTCCGTGCCTTCACCGGTAATACCGGCAATAATCGGCAGTTTGTTATCTACAGACTTAACGAATGCGCGGATAACATTCGCCTGCTCTTCCTGGGTAAGAAACGTTCCCTCTCCGGCATGTCCCAGCACCACCAGGCCTTTCACGCCGTCGATACTTCCCAGCCAGTTACCGAGGCGCTGAATGGCGTCATAGTCGACACGACCATCGCGAGTGAAGGGAGTAACCGGAGCCGGCGTTAAGCCTTTCAGATCGATGTTAATCATAACTATCTCCTTGATGAGTAAGCCTGTCTGTCAGGGTTTAGCGATCGTTCAGAACACAAATGAAATCGTTTCTGCAATCGTTTTCACGTAACTGACATTGAACCGCGAAAATTAAACCGTCAACGGCAGGCTGGCTAAAAATGCAACGACGATCACAAACAGAACAGCAATCAGCCTCCGGGATGAGATCCTGGATACAAAATGCAACCCTCAGCGGCTTAGTGTGGGAAAGCTGATGAGGATCCGGGCCGAATTATTTACGTGGAGAAGAGGTGGACTTACGGGGGATAAGAGAGGGCGTGGTAATCCGCATATTATTATTTAGCTCTGGATTCAATAACATATCAACCGCATCGCTGGCGATATGCTCCAGCGGGGTTCTGACCGAGGTCAGCGCCACGGGCAGTCTGCTTACCAGTGGAATATCGTTATATCCTACCAGGGAGAGATCTTCGCCAATGATCAGGCCCTGCTGATGCGCGGCAGCAAGAACGCCAATCGCCAGCTCGTCGTTAACGGCAAACAGCGCGCTTGGGCGATGGCGCTGGCTGAGAATTTTCATTCCCTGCTGCTCGCCTGAGGCGATATTGAAATCAGAATGACAGCACCATTCTGCTTCGATCTTCAGCCCGGCTTCCCGCATTGCCTGCTCGTAGCCCTTACGCCGGTTAAGGGCGTTAGAGGCAAAATCAGGGCCGCCAATCAGGCCGATATCACGATGCCCTAAATCAATCAGATGCCGCGTGGCCAGATAGCCGCCAAGCTCATCGTCCCCGACCGATGAAGGGCTGGAACCGTCGGTGCGCAGCGCCAGAACATGGGGAATATCCCGTTCGCGCAGGGTTTGGGGCAAAGGATCGTCTAGCCGGCAGGTGGACATAATCAGCCCGTCTACCCGGCGATCCAGTAGTGACTCAACGGCCTTCTTCTCCTGCTCTTTGCTGTCGCCGCAGGTGGCAACGATCGCAAAATAGCCTCTCCGGGCTGCAGCTCTGGCTATCTCTTCAAAAAGCATGGCGGTGACGGCATCGGTCAGTCTCGGAACCAATACGCCAAGCGTTCCGGTATCGCCACGCCGCAGGCTGGAGGCAACATAGTCCCGGCGGTAGCCCAGCTCGCGGGCTACCTGGCGAATTTTTTCCGCCGAGGCGCTGCGCGAGGCGGGTAATCTTTCATCAAGTACGCGCGAAACGGTCGAGACGCTAACGCCCGCAGCACGCGCAACATCCCGCATTGTCGCCAGCTTCTTTTCCGGCAAATCGTTCAGTTCACTATCTTGATCCATCTGCTGCTCCAGCTCATCAATCGGGTAAAGATCCCTGTTGCCCGTTCAACGAATACCATCGTGCAAACCGAGGGGTTTAAGGATCTTACGTCAAACTTTGTCTGGACAAAAGGAATGGTGCTTCACTTTGCCAGGTCGGCGTTGAATGGCTATTAAATTGCTATTTTTAAATGTCTTTTTATAAATTCACCGACGGGGATATTTCCCCGTTAGTTTTTTTTAGTTTGTGAACCGCTCGACATTTATACAACTGGCGTAATTGACTTAGCGGTAAATCCAGCAAAGAATTCACCGGAAATGAAATCGATTGCAGTAACGTTATCACAGACTAATTCAGACAGCACTATATGCAACACGTTATGTGAATAAGGAATCGTTGTCCTGTTGTTATTCAGAAGGTTACGTGTATGCGCACCGACAACGTCTAACAGGACACTATTATGTCAATTCAGGCCACTGCTTCAGATTACGTCGTTGACAGCGGAACGGCTTCAACACCAGCCGTGCTGCTGGCAAGGCTGGAACGTCTGCCTATTACCCGGCGGCTGAAGGCGATCCGTATTATTGTCGGCTTATCTACCTTTTTTGATGCCTACACCATTATTGCTATCGCCTTTGCGCTTCCCCAGCTCACCCAGGAATGGGGGCTGACGCCAACTTTTGTCGGCCTTATTATTGCGGCCAGTTATGTCGGGCAGCTGTGTGGCGCGCTTTTTTTTGGCTCGCTGGCGGAAAAAATAGGCCGAATTGGCGTGTTACGTATCACCATTATTATGTTCGTCGTGATGGATGCTGCCTGCCTTTTTGCCTGGAATGGCTGGTCAATTCTTATTATTCGCTTTTTGCAGGGGGTAGGGATCGGTGCCGAGGTGCCCGTTGCCAGCGCCTATATCAATGAATTTGTCGGGGCCAAAAAGCGCGGACGTTTCTTTTTATTGTATGAGGTGATTTTCCCTGTCGGAATGATGTTCGCCGGGCTGGTGGGATATTTTCTGGTGCCCATCTATGGCTGGAAAGTGATGTTTTTAATTGGCTTAGTTCCCTCCGCGCTGACTGTTCCCCTGCGCTGGTTAATGCCAGAGTCGCCACGCTGGCTGGCTTCAAAAGGTAAGCTGCAAGAGGCGGAAAACGTCGTATCCACGTTAGAAGCTGAGGTCATCAGGCGTGGGATGACGTTACCCGAACCTGAAGTTAAAGCGCCCGCCGCGCAGAAAGCGGCACCGGAAGGGGTCAAGGCTCTCTTTGGGGGCATCTATAAATCCCGAACCTTTATGCTTTGGGGATTGTGGCTGACGGTTTACAGCGTAAACAACGGCATGATTACCTGGTTCCCAACCCTCTATAAAACCTGGTTTAACCTCTCTCTTGATACCAGCCTGGCCTACGGCTGGATCACCTCCTCATGCGGGGTGGTGGCTTCGGTAATTTGTGCCCTGCTGATCGACCGCATAGGTCGCAAGCGCTGGTACACATGGGCCTTTCTGCTGGCTATCGTTCCGCTGATTACGCTTTCTGTTCTGGGGGCAAAATCTGCCGTTGAGATTCTTATTCTGGGAAGTTTGACCTACGCCATTCTTCAGACCATCGCCTTTTCGCTTTATCTCTATGCGGCTGAGCTTTATCCCACCAGACTGCGCGCCATTGGCACCGCCTATTCCAGCGCCTGGCTACGCGCGGGGTCATCTATTGGCCCGCTAATGGTAGGTTTTATCGTCAGCGGCTTTGGCATGCGCTTTGTGTTTATTACTTTTGCGGTCATTGCGCTTATTGGCGGCTTAATTACCTGGTTTTACGCTATTGAAACCAAAGGGAAGTCGTTAGAGGAGCTGTCGCCATAGAAGGCCTGCGCTGGCACTAACGGTTACCGATAAACTCTACGGACTCATTCATTCGGCAGGCGCCAAAAGAGGGTATTGCAAACGTGCTGGCAGGTTAAACTCTGTAAAAAAACCACCTGAGAAGGTGGTTTCTTTTTATTACCAGCTAAGTTCTTGCTTAGTGGCTTTGGCGTTCTGTTTGTACATCATCTCAAGCGTGGTGTAGCTGCACATATCCAGCGTTCCCTGGCAGTAATCTTTGATGACGCGATCTAACACCTGCCTGTCGCTCACTTTTGTGAGTTTTTTAAATGCGTTCAGGTTCTGCTTTTCCATCATGCGTAAGGTGGTCGGCTGGCACATATCGAGCTGGCCGTCGCAGTAATCTGCTTTCACTCGCTTCTGGATATAGCTGATCACTTCTTGCTTCTGGGCTTCTGAGCCATCAAAGTCCAGTGGATGAACAAAGCCTGCGTTTGCAGCGGCAGAGGTGAGTAAAAGCGCAGCCCCAATAAATAATTTCATTAAGAAGTCCTTCTCAAAAAAGTAAGCGCTAAGATTAATCTTAATCGAGGCGGAAGTGAACTGCTGAAGTGAGTCAGGCTGCAGATATCGAGGGCGGGTTGAGTCTGGATGTCAGCCTGATGGTTTTAAGAAGGCTATCAAGAGATGCAGGTCGTTAAGGGCAAATGTTTAGTATGGCGTTGCCGTGAGGTAGGTAGGCACCGAATAGAGGGTATTGCCAGTGGGGCAGGTCGTAACGTAACAACATGTAGAGTAGTATGAGTTCTTCTCTTGTTCACACATTGGATGCTTAATGACATTACAAGCGACCTGGCTTGAACAGACTACGCCCGGTGATGACACGGAAGGTGTAATAATCATCGACGTCAATCCTTTTGGCCCTAATGGAGAAAAGGATCGGCGACTATTAATCAGTAAGAGCGCTGAGCCTGTTCTGATTTTACAGTTGTATAATCGTGCAGATGAGGATGGCTTTCTGATTTCGAGCGCCTTCTTTGAGTTTCTCCTGAATGAATCTCACGTAGCAATCATTTGTGGCGACTACTTTCATGTTTTTGACATGGCCACATACGCGTTCAGAAGCCATCCTCTAGGTGATTACGTTGGTCATATTTATTCACTTCCTGACATCCATTCAGACAGGCTACATGAGCGAGTTCTGGTTGCCACTTACTGCCACGTTTTTCTGATTGATATTGCAGCAGGAATTCTCTGGAAATCTGGTCAGTGCGCTATTGATGGCGTGATCATTACATCAATAGAGGATGATACGGTGCTTGGCAGGGGAGAGTGGGATCCGCCCGGAGGCTGGGAATCTTTTAAGCTCGATCTAAAAACGGGAATTCTGATGTGAAGAGGGGCTTGTCCTTGCCGAAATTGCAACAAACAGACGTTACATATCTGCATCAAGCGTGATCACACAGTAAAGCTGAAATGGCATCTTAAAGGAACGCATTTAATTACCGCCTTTGAGCATATTCATTTTTAACTGATAAAAGATTCCGGTCCGCTCCTCGCTCATAGCGGACATTGATCTGCGTGTCAGGCTGCTTTGTGCCCGAAGAGGTCTTTTGCCACAGGGAGCAAGTCCATTGAGTGGGAAAATTCTTGCACCTGTGGGCTTAATACTGGACGTTACAGACGTCTTTGTTATGCTTATCTCAAATCAGAGCCTAAGTATTTTAGATGCGAACCCCCCAGGTTTTGAAGATGATTAATTATTTAACTGTAATAAAGAGGCAGTGTATTCACTAAACCTTGAGATTATTTCATTGATTTCCTTTTTCTCTAGAATTATATCTTCTATAACAGGGTGCTTAATATCTTGCCAAATACGTGTTTCGCCACAATCAACTAATTCTGACACTTTACCACCTAATATTCTGACAGAATCTTTATCCGAAACGGCAAAAAAATATGCTCCAGATTCTAAAATTATCGTAGGTGAAGCTTTGAACTTGCAAATTCCTTCAGGGTACTCATCCTCTGGCGTGGGCTGTGGGTAAGTCATTTCATACAGAGATTTGAAGGCTTCATCTGTCGGTGCATTAAATATTTCATCATCGTATGGCATAGCTACAAGAGCATTTTCAGAATCGATAACATCATCATAATCAACGAATAATGTCGATGTGCGTATGTCATTGGGATACATGTTCCCATTTAAAAAGAAATAAAAGAAACCATTTTTAATAGAATCGCCCCACTGCGGCACATGTTCAATCCAGATTGCAAAGCGATAGGGGTCACCGAAAAGCATAAGATTCCTTTTTCAAATAATTTGACGGTTTAGTGAAGTTCTGCCTACAGCGCATCAATGATTCATGGTTCTTTGTGTAGTATGCACTCACTGCAGGCATTTGACGCATCATAGTAGCATAGGCTCTGCTTTTGAATATGTCTCTGATAATCTCAGCAGGTGACTGACTAGCAATAGCATTATCTCGTATAAACTAAATATCCTCTCGGGTCAATTCTCATTGACTAAAGCGGCGAAAAAGGGGAAGGATAAACACAACAGTTGTGATTTTTAATCCTGCACTAATAAGTGGTTTTTCTCTAAGCATCATATCGTAAAAAAAACTCATGGCTATCACATTACTGGGAAGTTCTGTATTTAACTTCATTCGCGATGTGCAAATGTCTGCTTTTATCTCAAATCAGATATTGCATTTGCTGAGCAGCTTTTTACTACACTAGACCTGACGTTGTGTAGCCTTAGGAATGAAACAGTTTAAAGTGACGAGACTGGCTTACTGTGCGGTGTGGAAATTGCTACTTTGATCTACTTCAGGTCGGTATTCTGTAAGGATCCGGGAAAACCAACTCAACTGAAGCTAATTATGTAAGTGGTTAATGATTTAGTGGTGAAGCAGCGACCAAGCGATTATGAGTCCCAGTTTGAAGTGAGGTAGATCAGCAACTTACTGATTGGAATGTTTTATTTAGGCCGAATAGTGATGAAAATTGGCACATAGCGTTTCGCTCTGCAACCACTTACCGCAAGAAAATGAATTTCCTGTTATTTCTAAAGCAACGAGGTGTCAGTTGTGTAAATGCACTCCACCTTTTATATTAAGTGGAGTACATTAATCTACAGTGGAAATTATTTAGTTTGCTTGTCTTAAATTTAAAATGACATTTAAGCATTCAGTCGCCATTATATCAATGTTCTTAACGGCTTTATTTTGTGATGCCCTGGGATTATCTATCTGCATTTTTACTATATCTTTTTTAACATGCTTGAAGGCAAATTCAAAATAGGTTTTGTTTTTGGGTGAAAGCTCAGAATAAATTAGTTCAAATACATCTTTGTAAAGGTGTATTTGTCTATATTTGTGATGGTCGTTATTAGCTTTGCAAAGCTTAGCATGAGCTTCCTCAAATAACTTGAATCTATCCGTGATGGATAGATCTAATGTTCTATCACTTGCCTTCATCAAATTCAGTCTACTCGACTGGACGTCAATATGTTGAGTGTAATAGTGTACCCTATTTTTAGCTAGTAAGTAAGAGGATGTAAAGTAACGTTCGGCTTTGCTATAATCATTATAAGTAAGCATCGCCATTCCGTATTGAAGCCAATAGTGGGGATCTTCTTTCAATAGAGGTAGTACTCTTTTTACGTTTTCATAATATCTTGTTAAATTGGGTTTTCTTCCAGATGATGGCAATAAACGTTCAACTATTGAGAAGCGTAAAATATTCTTCTGTAATTCTTTTCTTTCATGAACATCTCTTCGCGTATCACCCAAATAGCTTACTATTGATAACAACTCATCAATTATATAGTTTGCATCTAAAATGTTTGAAATAAAGCTGAGTGAGAATAAACTAGACTTCGTTCTGGCTTTATCTCTATTTACGTCAAAAAACTCTAAAAAAGCATCCTGCTTCACTAATTTTAAGTCAAATATAGCTCGGTTTTGAGATACTTCAGATATAAAGCTTTTTGTTAGTGGAAGGTCTAGAAATGATAATAAGCAAATGGTGAAAATTGTTTTTTTATAGTCGGCTACTTCAAGAAGCGATCTTGAGCTATTCTTTATTTTAGAAATAATTACTGGAGAGTTTATTATACCTAGCAGGGTTAGCGAAAGCTGGCTTTTATACTTTCGCTCAATAAGATTTATTTTGGCTTCTTCACTATATGAAACTCTATCACCCCACAATCCAATGTTATCAATAATATCTATTAAGGAAATGATTTCTTCATAATCTAATTCATCAATCTCAATATTGATAAAATTTAAATTTTTGAATTTGAATTGTGAAAAGAAATACTCGTGCGATGAGGTTCTTGAAGACAATATTAAAGTGATATTTTGCGAGTTCAAGTTATCTATGAAAGATAATGCATCCATATATTTATCATAAGCATCAAAAATCAGAATCGATCTCTTTCTCGTTTTTGATAAAGTCTCAATGTCATGATAAACATTATTGTTTAAGCTATTAATGTTGTAAATATCATATGAACTTTGTGCTAAAAGCGAGCACAAAATCTTGAGGAATATAGTCTTGCCATTTCCTAAGTCAGAAGTTATTAATATATTAGAATTATTTTTTACTAGCTGTACCGCTTTATTAATTTCATTTCTGAAAATAAGCATTGGAGCTGATAATTCATTATTCTTTGAAAGGAACGAGTCTATAATAGAATCTTCTATATCCCCGGTTAAAAGAAACCTATCTACATCAGCGTCTTTTGCGCCCGTTTTTGAAGGATGATGATGATAGCTGCTAATGACCCTTAATGCAGATTCTTCCTCATCTTCTTCTTCATGAAAGTTTTTAAAAATATCTGAAAATCCAGATGTTTTAATTGGGAGGACTGAGCCAAACTTTTCAAAGGTATATAGTGATCTTTCGTCCGGTTTTTCATAAGTAATAAAATAAACTTTATTTTTGATTGATAATGAATCTAATAATATCTTCCTAACTTCAATGTCATATAAAGAGTATCCGATAAAAATTATTGCGCTAGCTTCTTCAAAGTCTCGTTGCATAGGATAAAACCATTGGGAGCTTTCAATGGAATCGGTAGATAGATAAGACGAATCAGATAGCTTGAAGCAGCTGTTTAAAGTTTCAACGCTAAGGTTTTTTAAAGAACCATTAATATGAATGCATAACTTATCTCTTTTTAACTCAGATAAACTATCACTTGATACATCAATAGTAGCATAATCAATACCCACTTCTTTAGCTGCTTGTTCAAAACATAAATCATAGTTGGTTGTATATACTCTTTGCCAAGGAAGGGAAGCTATTACCCTATGGTGATCTTGAACATCTTTAATTGAAAATGTTCGCCGAAGAAGTTTTATGAGATCATCTGAGTGTCCTTCAGAAATAACCCTGTCAGATATATATTTTAGGTCGCCATATGATTCTGTTGAATTTATTGTGGCTATTTTTTTCGCCAAGGCACTAGCTGTAGGTAATGAGTCTTTATTAAAGTCAACAGCGTCGCAAGAAAACCCCGATCCTATAAAAAGAATTGATCTTTTGGAGTTAAGTTTTCTTATTAAATCATTTTTAACACTCAGATCTTTCATTATTTATCCTGTTTGCTTACTAACAATATGTTGATGTTTTTGGTAAAGAACGCCTAGGGAAATTCTAATGCTGATTTTAATATGTGATTTAAGAGCAGGGGCTTTAATCATAAAGCGACCCCAAAATTACTCTATTCCATTTAGAGAATTTAGCAAGATTGCTTCAACTAAATGTCCAGGAGGAAGGTGGGCATATCACATCGTCATCTCAATATCCGTATGCCCCAAAATTCGCTGAAGCACAAGAATGTTGCCACCATTCATCATGAAATGAGACGCAAAAGTGTGACGTAAAACGTGCGTGGGCTGCCCAGCAGGTGTCTCGATACCAACGCGTTGCATGGCCTTTCTAAAGGCTTAATAGTATGGTTTAAAGAGCAATTGCGCTTTCCTGCTCGATGGCAGTTCAGCCTGTAATTTCTCAGTTATCGGCACCGCGCGGTTTTTCTTGCCTTTATTTTTCATGTAGAAGATTTGACCGGCGCGGATTTGGCTTCCCTTTAAGCTTTCGGCCTCACTTCATTGTGCGCCAGTTGCCGAGCAGATTTTCACAATAGCAGTCAGGTCTTTGGAGCGGTTGTTCTCACACTTGGCGAGTAAGGTGCGGATCTTCTCAATGGTGAGATACGCCATCTCCGATTCACTGATTTTAAACTCGCGAATGTTCTCTAACGGGTTCGGTGCGGTCCATTCATCTAACCGGCGTAGCTCATTAAACATCGCCCTAAAATAGGCTAGCTCTAAATTAACAGTGCAAGGTATAACCGTCTTTACCAACTCGAGCAGTTGATCTTTCCACTTAGCCGCTACAGCCTTTTTAAAGCCAATGGCCTAGCGGCAAACAAAAAAGCCACCCTTAAAAGGTGGCTTTATCATGCTGATGACACAGCTAAAATTTGGTGGCCCCTGCTGGGTTTGAACCAGCGACCAAGCGATTATGAGTCGCCTGCTCTAACCACTGAGCTAAGGGGCCAGCGGAGCGGGGATTATAATGTATCTGTTTCAGGCGATCCAGCACTCATCCGCCGGATGCTCAAAAATCCTCCAGCGCATGAGTGCTTGATTAAACTAAATATTTCCAGAACACGCGGCCCGCTTTCAGCTATTCCCTCCAGTAAAAGCGGGTAAGCAAACCCGCTCTGGCCCGCCTCTTATCTGGTTCTTACCCTCGCTTTCACCTTAAAAGCATCAGGCTCTCAGTCGCGATAGCGCGACGCCGACTGGTTCAGCGAAAGATAGGGCAGCATCGCGCCGCGCGCCCGGTCATACTCCTGCCACAGCGCTATCTCTTCCAGCGCCGGGATGGTCACCGCTTCGCCCGCTTCCAGTCCCGCCAGTGCGGCATCCACCATCTCTTCCACTTCCATAATCATACCGGCCGGCAGCTCATCAATCGACTTACCGGAGCGGTCGAAAATCTCGGTTCGCGTAGCGCCTGGCAAAACCGCCTGCACCTGCACGCCGCTGTTCTCCAGCTCGCGCTGCATCGAGCGGGTCAGGGTCAGCACAAAGGATTTACTGCCGTTATAGGCGCCGTTGAACCGCTCATGCATCAGCGCCAGCACCGAGGCGATATTGATAATCACACCGCGTCCGCGCGCGCGAAACGCATTGGCCGCCGCATGGGCCAGGCGGGCAGGGGCGATGATGTTGAGCGCCAGCATGGTCTCAATGCGATCGATATCGGCATCAATAAACTCGCCGTCCACGCTCATACCGGCGTTATTCGCCAGCAGCGTAATCGCGGGGTTGTCGTGCAGCTCCTGCTCAACGCGCCGCAGATCGCCCGCATCAGTCAGATCGGCGCGCAGAATACGCGCCTCAATCTGATGCTGCTGCTGCAGCGTCTGCGCCAGCGTCTCCAGCCTCGCCTGGTCGCGCGCCACCAGGATCAGATCGTAGCCGCGCGCCGCCAGGCGTCGAGCGTAGGTGGCGCCGATGCCGCTTGATGCGCCGGTAATTAAAGCAAAGCCTTGTGATGATGCTGACATGATGAACCTCTGCTGTATGATGGTTGTCATATTTGTAGTTAATATGACGACCATCATATTCACCGTCAAGCTGGAATATGATGGTCGTAATAATTACTATCAATGGCAGAACATATCAGCGAGAAAAAAAGCGATGGATAAACAGAGCCACAAGGCGCGCACGCGACAGCGTATCCTTGACGAGGCGGCGCGGGTAATGCGCGAATGCGGCACGGAAAGCATCGGCGTGGCGGCGCTGATGAAGCGCGTCGGGCTGACGCACGGCGGCTTCTATGCGCACTTTGACTCCCGCGAGGCGCTGGTGCAGGCGGTTATCGCCGAAATGTTTACCGACTCAGCGCAGCGCATGGCGTCGCTGTGGCAGGGCACCGATCCGGCCACGCGGCTGGGCGCCCTGATTGACTACTACCTGTCAGAAGCGCATCGCGACTGCCGCGCCGAGGGCTGCCCGGTGCCCGCGCTGGTCAGCGAGGTCGGTCATCTGCCAGAAGAGGCGCAAGCTATTTTTACCCAGGGCGTCACCTCGATGCTGCAGCGGTTGGGCGAACTGCTCGCTGAGCTGGGACAGCGCGACGCCGAGGCGCTCGCCAGCAGCCTGCTGGCTGAAATGGTCGGCGCGCTGGCGCTGGCGCGCGCCTGTCCCGATAAGGCGCTCTCCGCGACCATGCTGGCGCGCAGCAGGCAGGCGCTGAAGCGCCGCACCGGACTGGAGCAGGCGGCATGAGCGAGCACAACATCAGCGACATTATTGCGCCCGGCCTGGAGGTGCTGTTCTGCGGCATTAATCCCGGCCACTCGACCGCGCACACCGGCTATCACTTCGCCCATCCCGGCAACCGCTTCTGGAAGATGCTGCATCTGGCGGGTTTTACCCGAGAGCAGCTCAAACCTGAAGAGGAGCAGCGGCTGCTGGAGACCGGCTGCGGCATTACCATGCTGGTAGAGCGTCCCACCGTGCAGGCGAACCAGCTGGCGGCTGAGGAGCTGCGCGACGGCGGCGCGCGCCTGACCGATAAGGTGCTTAACTACCAGCCGCGCATGCTGGCGATCCTCGGCAAAGACGCCTTTAAGCGCGCCTTTAATCAGCGCAAGGTGGAGTGGGGCTTACAGGGCATTTTTATGGGCAAAACCCAGGTCTGGGTGCTGCCCAATCCCAGCGGCCTTAACCGCGCCTCTCTTGACGAGATCGTCGCGGCCTACCGACAGCTCTATGATGCGCTGCAGCAGGATGTGGAATAGAACGCGAGGCGAAAAAGAGGCAATAAAAAACCCCGGCAGGCCGGGGTTTTTTTAACGCTAATGCAATCAGTCGTCCAGGAAGCTACGCAGCACTTCCGAGCGGCTCGGATGGCGCAGCTTGCGCAGCGCTTTCGCCTCAATCTGACGAATACGCTCACGCGTAACGTCGAACTGTTTGCCCACCTCTTCCAGCGTATGGTCGGTGTTCATATCGATACCGAAACGCATGCGCAGCACTTTGGCTTCGCGCGCGGTCAGGCCCGCCAGCACGTCATGGGTAGCGGAACGCAGGCTCTCGGAGGTCGCAGAGTCGAGCGGCAGCTCCAGCGTAGTGTCTTCGATAAAATCGCCCAGATGCGAATCTTCGTCGTCGCCAATCGGCGTCTCCATAGAGATAGGCTCTTTAGCGATTTTCAACACTTTGCGGATCTTGTCTTCCGGCATCAGCATGCGCTCGGCCAGCTCTTCCGGCGTCGGCTCGCGGCCCATCTCCTGCAGCATCTGGCGCGAAATACGGTTGAGCTTGTTAATGGTCTCAATCATATGCACCGGAATACGGATGGTACGCGCCTGGTCGGCGATAGAGCGGGTGATCGCCTGGCGGATCCACCATGTCGCATAGGTCGAGAACTTGTAGCCGCGACGGTATTCAAACTTATCAACCGCCTTCATCAGGCCGATGTTGCCTTCCTGAATCAGATCGAGGAACTGCAGACCGCGGTTGGTATATTTTTTCGCGATTGAAATCACCAGACGCAGGTTCGCTTCCACCATCTCTTTCTTCGCACGACGCGCTTTGGCTTCGCCGATAGACATGCGACGGTTGATATCTTTAACCTGCTCGATGGTCAGGCCGGTCTCTTCTTCGATCTGATGCAGCTTCTGCAGGCAGCGCATCACATCTTCTTCCACTTCTTTCAGCTTCTCTGACCAGGGTTTATTCATGGCCAGCGCGGCTTTGAACCAGCTCTCGCTGGTCTCGTTGCCGGTAAACAGCGTGATGAAGTTTTTCTTCGGCATTTTGCACAGTTCAACGCACAGCTTCATGATGATGCGCTCTTGCGTACGCACGCGCTCCATCATCTCGCGCATGTTGTTCACCAGGTAGTCGAACTGCTTCGGCACCAGGCGGAACTGCTTAAAGACGTCAGAAAGGTTCTGAATCTCTTTGACTGCGTCAGCATGGCTGCGACCTTTGCTCTTGATAACAAGGCGGGTCGTTTCATACTGCGTGCGCAGCTCGACGAATTTCTCGCGCGCCAGTTCCGGATCGATAGAGTTATCGTCATCGGAGCTGTCGTCTTCGCTCTCTTCGTCTTCATCTTCGTCGTCGTCGCGGTCTTCCTGAGACAGCTCAGAGCCGACGTGGGTGGCGGTAGGCGCCAGATCTTCTTCAGCGTTTGGATCCACGAAGCCGGTGATCAGGTCGGAGAGGCGAGATTCGCCCGCTTCGACTTTGTCGTACTGCTCCAGCAGATAGGTAATGGCTTCCGGATATTCCGCAACCGAACACTGTACCTGGTTGATACCGTCTTCGATGCGCTTGGCGATGTCGATTTCGCCTTCGCGCGTCAGCAGCTCAACGGTACCCATTTCGCGCATATACATGCGCACCGGGTCGGTGGTGCGGCCAATTTCAGATTCTACGCTGGATAACACCTGAGCGGCGGCTTCCGCGGCATCTTCGTCAGTATCGGCGCTGTTTTCGTTCAGCATCAGATCGTCGGCGTCAGGGGCTTCTTCCACCACCTGAATACCCATATCGTTAATCATCTGGATGATGTCTTCGATCTGATCGGAGTCGACGATATCTTCCGGCAGATGGTCATTGACCTCAGCATAGGTCAGATAGCCTTGCTCCTTACCACGGGTGACAAGCAGCTTAAGCTGTGACTGCGGGTTTTGCTCCATAAGACGGTATCCACACTTCTGTTAATTAGATTGGTGTCGGTCGGCAGCGAGCCAACTATAACAGTGAAGGCGTTGTATTATTGCCGCTGCCTTCGTCGCGGCCAGGGCTTTTGCCCCTCATATATCGGCACTTAAGCCGCTTTGTATTCTGTTCGAGGCTACGCCTCTGTTACTGTGCGTACAGGGCTCTCTCGACGGCCCTGCTGGCAATGCGCTCTGAACTGGCTGGCTTTATCGCCCCAGTGTTGCTAACGGCGCGCTCTGTCATGCCAGACTCGTTGCGTCTCCGGGCTGGCTTATCGCGTCGCTGAGCCTCGGCTTGCGGCGCATTGCCCCAGAAACGAATGGGTCAGAGATGCGCCTTTGACTACGCGCAACATTCTGACCCAGTTAAAATTTTACTTTTTCGCCAGCGCCTGGCTTAAGGTCCAGAATTCACGGCGCTCTTCCGCGCTTAAACCCTGGGTGCGATCGCGAGCGATCAGCTCCTCCAGACGCTGTTCAAGCGCGGCGTCGTAAATACTCGCCAGCGAATCATGAAACACCGCTTCAACTTCCTCATCCACTATCATGTGGTTCCACGTGGCTAAGGTTTCAAGCGTCTGACTAAAATTTGTCCCGCGATATAACTCTAGTAGCTGTCCGGTAGTCAATCCAGGATTCTCAGTGCAACGGCTGACTAATTCAGCAAACAGCGGTAAGCCCGCCATTTTTACCTGCGACAGCCCCTCAAGCGTGGGCACCAGCGTCGCCAGCTGCGGGTTTTGCACCAGCAGCGCTACCAGCACGCGCATCGTGGTGCGCTTTAACGGCGGCGCCGTCGGTGCCGCACCGCTGGGTGCCTGCTTCGGCATCAGCTTCTCTAACTGGTTATCGTCAAGAATGCCGAGTTTATTACCCAGTTCCTGACGCATATAGATGCGCAGCGTCTCGCCGGGGATCTGACTAATCAGCGGCAGCGCCAGCGTGCTCAGGCGCGCTTTACCGTCGCGCGTGCTCAGATCGACCTGCGGCAGCAGCGAGTCGAACAGGAAAGAGGAGAGCGGCATCGCCTGCTCCATACGCGCTTCAAACGCCTCTTTTCCCTCTTTGCGCACCAGCGTGTCGGGATCTTCGCCGTCGGGCAAAAACATAAAGCGTAGCTGACGTCCGTCATTCATGTAAGGCAATGCGGTTTCCAGCGCGCGCCAGGCGGCTTCCCGACCCGCGCGGTCGCCGTCGTAGCAGCAGATCACGGTATCGGTGCTGCGGAACAGCAGCTGAATATGTTCTGCCGTCGTGGAGGTACCCAGCGACGCCACGGCGTAATCGATGCCGAACTGCGCCAGCGCCACCACGTCCATGTAGCCTTCCACCACTAGCAGGCGGGCAGGCTGCGGATGATTCTTCTGCGCTTCATAGAGGCCATAAAGCTGACGGCCCTTATGGAAAATCGGCGTTTCCGGCGAGTTCAGGTACTTGGGCGTCTCGTTACCCAGCACGCGGCCGCCAAAGCCAATTACGCGTCCGCGCTTGTCGCGAATTGGAAACATGACGCGCTCGCGAAAGCGGTCATAGGAGCGGCCCTTATCGTTGGAAACCAGCATGCCGGCCTCCATCAGGGACTCGCGATCGTCTTTATTGCCGCCGAAGCGCTTTAAGACGTTATCCCAGCCCGGTGGCGCGAAGCCGATGGCGAAATGCTCAATCACTTCAGCACTTAAGCCGCGGTTGCTGAGATAGTCACGCGCCGATCGCGCACTGGCGTGCGTCAGGCTCTGCTGATAAAAACCGTTAAGGCTCTCCATCAGCTGATAGAGGCTCTGGCGCTGATGGCGCTCTATCTGGCTCGGGCCGCTGCCCGCTTCGTAGGGCACTTCCAGACCATGCTGCGTCGCCAGCTCTTCGATACTCTCGACAAATTCCAGCCGATCGTAATTCATCAAAAAGTCGATGGCGTTGCCGTGCGCGCCACAGCCGAAACAGTGATAAAACTGCTTCTCGCCGTTTACGGTGAAAGAGGGGGTTTTTTCATTGTGGAAGGGACAATACGCGTGGAAGTTCTTACCCTGCTTTTTCAGCTTAACGCGGGCATCGATAAGATCCACGATATCCGTGCGGGCAAGCAGATCATTGATAAAGACGCGCGGGATTCTTCCAGCCATAAGCCCCAGTTTTTCAGCTCATAAACGGCAACAAGCCGCGCTTCCTTTCGGAAAGCACGGCCTCTTACTTGACTCTGTCTGCGTTTAACACGCGGTGGAGGCGAACCTCCGGAAGAACTTAGTACAGACGAGTGCGGCGTGCGTTTTCGCGAGCCAGTTTCTTGGCGTGACGCTTAACTGCAGACGCTTTAGCGCGCTTACGTTCTGTGGTCGGTTTTTCATAGAACTCACGACGACGAACTTCAGCCAGAACGCCTGCTTTCTCGCAGGAACGCTTGAAGCGACGCAGTGCTACGTCGAATGGCTCGTTTTCACGTACTTTAATTACCGGCATGTAACTCTCACCTCGATAAAATTCGGTTTTTGCTGCTGACTGCGGCGCCAGCACTTTTCAAAATGGTGCAGCATTTTACTCCAACACGAGTCGGTTTGTAAAGCACCATGGACAATTAAGAACCAACAGGAGCGTTTGCCGATGCGGCTGCCGGTTTTTTTCAAGGGTGCGGAGTATAGCGCACTCTTTGCGCGCCACGGAATCACTTTTTACAGCGAAAGCGTCGACGAACGCAGGCGTTGCTATGCTACACTGCGCGCCGCAAGTAAGAGGTAAGCGCTATGCGAATTCTGGGTATTGAAACATCCTGCGATGAAACCGGCATCGCAATCTATGATGACGAAGCGGGCCTGCTCGCCAATCAGCTTTACAGCCAGGTGAAACTGCACGCCGATTACGGCGGCGTGGTGCCGGAACTGGCGTCGCGCGATCACGTGCGCAAAACCGTGCCGCTGATTCAGGCGGCGCTGAAACAGGCAAACCTGCAGCCGCAGCAGATCGACGCCGTCGCCTATACGGCGGGGCCTGGCCTGGTCGGCGCGCTGCTGGTCGGCGCCACCATCGGCCGGTCGCTCGCCTTTGCGTGGAAAGTGCCCGCGGTTCCGGTACATCATATGGAAGGCCATCTGCTGGCGCCGATGCTGGAAGAGAATCCGCCGCAGTTCCCGTTTGTGGCGCTGCTGGTGTCGGGCGGCCATACCCAGCTGATTAGCGTCACCGGCATCGGCGAATATGCGCTGCTGGGCGAGTCGATTGACGACGCCGCAGGCGAAGCCTTCGACAAAACCGCCAAGCTGCTTGGGCTGGACTATCCCGGCGGCCCGATGCTGTCGAAAATGGCGCAGCAGGGCGTGGCAGGACGGTTTACCTTCCCGCGTCCGATGACCGATCGCCCCGGCCTCGACTTTAGCTTTTCCGGCCTGAAGACCTTCGCCGCGAATACCATTCGCGAGAATGCGGACGACGCGCAAACCCGCGCCGATATCGCCCGCGCCTTCGAGGATGCGGTGGTCGATACCCTGATGATCAAGTGCAAGCGCGCGCTGGAGCAGAGCGGCTTTAAGCGGCTGGTGATCGCGGGCGGCGTCAGCGCCAACCGGACGCTGCGCGAGCGTATGGCGCAGATGATGCAGGCGCGCGGCGGCGAGGTCTTCTATGCCCGTCCTGAGTTCTGCACCGATAACGGCGCAATGATCGCCTATGCAGGCATGGTGCGTCTGAAGGGCGGCACGCGCGGCGGGCTGGGCGTCAGCGTACGGCCGCGCTGGCCGCTGGCGGAACTGCCGGCTATCGAAAGTCATTAAGGTAACAATGCGATTTTCCTTGCGGGCAGCAGCTAATGCTCGCAAGCGGGTGGGGCGGGCCAGGCTGGCAGGTGTGCCCTCTTTGCAATCGGGCCGTCTCACCCGCGTCTGCCGCTGGCCGTTCAGACCGAGCCGGCTTTATTCCTTCTCTTCGCGCGCTTTCCTGCGCTTCCAGATTTTACTCTCCTGACCGCGCCACAGCCGCTGAATATTGTCGTGATGACGTAGCAGAATCAGGCATGACAGCATCGACACCGGAAAGGTGAACTGCGGCTTAAACCACCAGACGTAGAAGGGCGCAATCAGCGCGCTGACGATGGCACCCAGCGACGAATAGCCGCTCAGCAGCACCGTCAGCAGCCAGGTGCCGGTCATCAGCCCGGTTAGATCCCAGCCGATGGGTGCGATGGCACCGAGGGCGGTAGCGACCCCTTTACCGCCGCGAAAGCGAAAAAAGACCGGATAGATATGGCCGAGACAGGCGGCGATGGCGGTCAGGCCAAGATAAAGCGGGGCGAGATGCAGCAGATAGGCCAGCCAGACCGGCACCATGCCTTTAAGAATATCGAAAATCAAAACGCAGGCCGCAGCGGCTTTACCGCCGATGCGCAACACGTTGGTCGCGCCAGGATTGCCTGACCCCTGCGTCCGCGGATCGGGCAGTCCGGCGATTTTGCAAACCAGAATGGCGCTCGAAATCGAACCGCAAAGATACGCGAAAAAAATCATACCAGGCGCGATAGCACTCATATTACCGTACCGTTTCCTTTAGGGTCGTTTTGTCTTCGTTAACCGTGGATAATACGCATTATATGCCGGAAGTGGTATCCGGCTTAGCCAAAAACAGAGACTGTCATCATGGATATCGTTTTTATCGAGCAACTCACGGTGTACACCACCATTGGCGTTTACGACTGGGAACAGGGCATTCAGCAGAAGCTGGTGCTCGATGTCGAAATGGCGTGGGACAATCGGCTGGCGGCGCGCAGCGACGATGTTAATGACTGTCTGAGCTACGCCGACGTCTCTGAGGCGATCCTCACCCACCTGAGCGGCACGCGCTTTGCGCTGGTGGAGCGGGTAGCGGAGGAAATCGCGGACCTGCTGATGACCCGTTTCAGCACGCCAGGGGTGCGTATCAAAGTCGCCAAACCGGGCGCGGTGGCGCAGGCAAACCAGGTGGGCGTGCGCATTGAGCGCGGGACTATTCCTAAATGATTAGCTTGTGATTGCCATCACAATGAAACCAAACCAAATTATTGTCTGTCATAACTGGCGCCCTTGCGGAGTGAAACGTGAAGGCCGCCGAAAGCCTTAAGGTTTCCCTCAGGCAGGCGATGGCAAAATTTCAGGCGGAAGCAGACTCGCGACCGCCTTTTTAATGGGTTTAAAACGGATATAAGGAAAATTTGATGGCAGATATTCATCAGCTTTGGGTAGCTGCAATCCTGGGCATCGTGGAGGGGCTAACTGAATTCCTGCCTGTCTCCTCCACGGGGCACATGATTATTGTCGGCCACCTGCTGGGTTTCGAAGGCGATAAGGCGGAAACCTTTGAGGTGGTGATCCAGCTCGGGTCCATACTTGCCGTGGTGGTGATGTTCTGGCGTCGTCTGTTTGGATTAATCGGCATTCACTTCGGCCAGGTCAGGCATGAGGGCGTCGGCCGTGGCCACCTGACGCTGATCCATATTCTGCTGGGTATGGTCCCGGCGGTGGTGATTGGGCTGGTGCTGCATGACCAGATCAAAACGCTGTTTAACCCGATCAACGTGATGTACGCGCTGGTGGTCGGCGGCGTGCTGCTGCTGGTGGCGGAATACCTGAAGCCGAAACAGCCAAAAGCGGTCGGCATTGACGATATTACCTATCGCCAGGCCTTTATGATCGGCTGCTTCCAGTGCCTCGCGCTCTGGCCGGGCTTCTCTCGCTCAGGCGCCACGATCTCTGGCGGTATGCTGATGGGCGTCAGCCGCTACGCGGCGTCGGAGTTCTCTTTTATCCTCGCCGTGCCGATGATGATGGGCGCCACCGGCCTCGATCTCTATAAAAGCATCGGCTTCCTGACGATGAACGATTTGCCGATGTTCGCCGTCGGCTTTGTTACCGCCTTCGTGGTGGCGCTGATTGCGATCAAGGCCTTCCTTGAGCTGATCAAACGTATCTCGTTTGTCTCTTTCGCTATCTACCGCTTTATCGTTGCGGCAGCGGTCTACGCTATCTTTATGTAACCTCTGCGCGGCCAGCTATCAGGCTGGCCGCATCTCGGCAATGCCCTGCGCCACGGCGGCGATACGGCGTCGCGTCAGCTCCTCTCGCACCTCTGCACCTTTGAAACCCGCCTCGATAACCGCTTTGGTCGGCACCGCCTGCGCCAGCGCGAACGCCTGACGCAGATAGTCGCCCTGCGGATAGGCCATGCTCTCAAGGCTAGCGCGGCCGCGCGCGTCCGCTTCGCTGGTCAGCGCGATTTGCTCAACCCGATGGGGCTTGCGCCAGGCGTCGATGCGATCGAACAGCGCCACTAAGGCGTCCGCCGACTGACGTTCGATGGTATGCACCACATCGTGAAATTCCGTGACGATCAGCGCCAGATCGCGAATGGCGTTCGGCACGCGCAGGCGCTGGCAGAGCGCCTCCACCAGCGGCACGCCCGCCGCGCCGTGGCCGTGGTGGCTTGGCCACTTCTCCGGCGGCGTCAGCGCTTTACCGACGTCGTGGAACAGGGTGGCGAAACGCACATCGACCTCGTCCGACAGCGATGCCGCCAGCGTGAGCGTCATCAGGGTATGGACGCCGGTGTCGATCTCCGGGTGCCACTTTGCCGGCGCGGGAATGCCGAACAGCCTGTCAAGCTCCGGGAACAGCACCTCAAGCGCGCCGCAGTCGCGCAGCGTCTGGAAATAGACCTGGGGATTGCGTGAGGTCAGCGCCTTCTCTGTCTCTTTCCAGACGCGCTCGGCGGTAAGGTGGCTCAGCTCGCCGCTGGCCGCCATCTGGCGCATCAGCGCCTGGGTCTCATCGGCGATGCGGAAGTTAAGATGGGCAAAACGCGCGGCAAAACGCGCCACGCGCAGCACGCGCAGCGGATCCTCGTTAAAGGCGTCGGAGACGTGGCGCAGCAGGCGCGCCTGCAGATCGCGCTCGCCGTGAAAGGGATCGATCAGCTCGCCATCTTCCCTCTGCGCGATGGCGTTGATGGTCAGATCGCGGCGCTGCAGATCCTGCTCCAGCGTCACGTCGGGCGCGGACCAGGTGACAAAGCCGGTATAGCCATTGCCGCTTTTCCGTTCGGTACGCGCCAGCGCGTACTCTTCACGGCTTTGCGGATGCAGAAAGACCGGAAAATCGCGACCAACCTGCTGAAAGCCCTGCGCCAGCATCGCCTCCGGCGTCGCGCCGACCACAACCCAGTCCCGGTCTTTAACCGGCAGTTTTAACAGCGCATCGCGAACGGCGCCGCCTACTAAATACGTCTTCACTCAACAACTCCAGAGATAATAAAAAGGCGCGCCGGAGGGCACTTCCGCCGCTAAAGATTCAGCGCGCTTGTTGCTCTATTGTTGCACACAATGGCCAGATTGCAGGCATGGCGAAAAGGGCATCAAAGGATGCCCTCGGCGTGCGGAAGGTAAAACGCGGAAAAAACCTAGTTCATCCAGCGATCTTTTTTCTTACGGCGCGGCACCATATGCGGCAGCACCAGACCCAGCAGCAGGCCGACGCCCAGCACGCCGCCGCCATACATAAACCACTGCATGATGATGGTGCGCTGCTTGTCGTCCAGCTGAACGTTGGCCGCGTTAACCTTTTTCTGCGCCACGATCAGCTCGTTTTTCAGCTTCTGGTTCTCTTCTTTCAGCCCGTTGATAACGCTGTCGCTGTTGGCGACTTTGTTCTGCATCTCGGCGGTGCGCTGGTTCCAGCTGTTGTCGATATTGCCCAGCTTCGCGGTCAGATCTTTGACCTGCTGCTCCAGCTGCGGTACGCGGGTGCGCAGGCTCGGCTCGGCGCTGAGCTGCGACAGCGGGATCCAGACGGTGCGGCCTTCTGAATCGCGGATCTGGCCGTAGTTGGTGTCGCTGTTGGTCTGCACCAGCTGCACTTCTTCCCCCGCGTTCAGCTTGCCGAGCAGGCGATATTGATCGCCCGGTCCGCTGCGAACCCAGGTGGATAATTCGTCGGAGATGTAGCGCTTTTCATCTGCATGGGCTGGTGCGAGCGTGCTGATAGCCAGCAAGGTAAGGCCTGCGATTACAATTTTTTTCATTCGATGTCGTTTTAGCTTGGGGGTCTGTAAATTTACCGGCACAGTCTGGAACCGCCTCGCATAAATCTGAATGAGAACTATCCTGGTCTCATTTCCCTGCGAAAAGGGTAGCGAAAGCGCAAAGAAAGCAGAGACAGCCCGCCTTCTGTGCATTACTCTTCGCCAGATAATCCTCGTAAGTGCCAGCAGCGTATTGAATAAAAAATTATGACCATCGAAATCGAACTAAAGTTCATTGCCACGCCTGACGCCGCCAGCAAGCTGGCGCAGACTCTCGCCGGTTTTCCGCACCAGCACCAGGCCGCGCGCGCGTTAAGCAACATCTATTTTGAGACAGATGACAACCAGCTGCGTCGCTGGGATATGGGCCTGCGCATTCGCGGCGTTGACGGCCAGTATGAAATGACGCTGAAGACCGCCGGGAAAACGCTCGGCGGCCTGCATCAGCGCGCGGAATATAATATCGACCTGCCTGAAGCGAAGCTGGATATCGCGCGGCTGCCTGCCGACGTCTGGCCGCAGGGCACCGACGTCGCCGCGCTGCAGCAGCGTCTGCAACCCCTGTTCAGCACCCATTTTCAGCGCGAGACCTGGCTGGTTCAGGCAGGCGAAAGCGAAGTGGAAGTGGCCTTCGATCGCGGCTCGGTCGCCACGGAGACGCTGAGCGAAGATCTGGTTGAGGTGGAGCTGGAGCTGAAAAGCGGCCAGCGCGGCGACATGATGACCTTCGCCCGCGAGCTGATCGCCATCGGCGGCCTGCGTCTCGGCAGCCTGAGCAAAGCGGCGCGCGGCTATCATCTGGCGCAGGGCAATCCGCCGCGTCTTCTGCGTCCGTTCCCGCTGCTGAAAGCCGCGCCGAAAGCGACGGTGGAAGAGGGGATGGTGGCCGCGATGTCGAGCGCCCTCAGCCACTGGCAATATCATGAAGAGGTGTGGCTACGCGGCAACGCCGAGGCGCAGCGCAGCGTTGTCGAAGCGCTGGAAGCGCTGCGTCAGGCCTTCTCGCTGTTCGGCGCCCTGGTGCCGCGCAAGGCGAGCAGCGAGCTGCGCCAGAAGCTCACCACGCTGGAAGAGATCCTCGCCGAGCCGGTTAAAGATGCGCAGGCGCTGAGCTTCTCGGCGCTCTCCGTAGAGACCCAGTTAGCGCTTACTCACTGGCTGGTGGAGTCGCAGTGGCGGCGCTGGATCGATGCAAAAAGCCAGGCGAAGCTCGACGGCTCCTTTAAGCGCTTCAGCGACATCATGCTGAGCCGCATCAACGCTGACCTTAAAGAGACCTTCAGCGACGTGCAGCTGCTTAATGAATATCACGACAAGGCGACGCGCCTGTCGCGTCAGCTGCTGGCGGTGCATCTGCTGGCGGGTGCCTACCCGGTAGAGGCCGTTTCCGTCTGGCTGGCGCCCTGGCAGCAGCTGCAACAATCCATTGCGCAAAACCAGGAGCACTGGCTGAAATCGCTGGCGAGCCAGGCGATTCGCCAGCCGCCTTTCTGGCTGAACAGCAGTACGCCACGATGATCTGACCCATCAGGGAGAGAAGACGTTGTTAGAGTTATCCGCTGAGTTACAGGCGCAGGCGGCCAGCGCGGCCGAGCGCCTTGGCGTCGCCGCCGATGCCCTAACCGACGCGCAGCGTGCCGCGCTGGCGTTCAGTGATTTCATCGTCGAGAACCTGCAACGTCATCCCGACTGGTGGCAGGCGATCCAGCAGCAGCCACCGCAGCCGGAGGAGTGGCAGCACTACGCCCGCTGGCTGGATGACGATATCGCCACGGTGGACAGCGAGGCGGCGCTAATGCGTGCGCTGCGGCTGTTCCGACGCCGTATGCTGGTGCGTATCGCCTGGATGCAGTGTCTGGGGGAGGCCAGCACCGAACAGAGCCTGCAGCAGCTCAGCGTGCTGGCGGAGGCGCTGATCGGCCGCGCGCGCGACTGGGTATACCAGGCGTGCTGCCAGGACTTCGGCACGCCCTGCAACAGCGCGGGCGAGCCGCAGCCGATGCTGATCCTCGGCATGGGCAAGCTGGGCGGCGGTGAACTCAACTTCTCTTCCGATATCGATCTGATCTTCGCCTGGCCGGAAAACGGCGCGACGCGCGGCGGCCGACGCGAGCTGGATAACGCGCAGTTCTTTACGCGCATGGGGCAGCGGCTAATCAAGGTTCTGGATCAGCCCACCATGGACGGCTTCGTCTACCGCGTCGATATGCGGCTGCGTCCTTTTGGCGACAGCGGTCCGCTGGTGCTGAGCTTCGCCGCGCTGGAGGATTACTATCAGGAGCAGGGCCGCGACTGGGAGCGCTATGCGATGGTCAAGGCGCGCCTGATGGGCGACGACCAGGATCGCTGGAGCCAGGAGCTGCAGCAGATGCTGCGCCCCTTTATCTATCGGCGCTATATCGACTTCAGCGTGATTCAGTCGCTGCGCAATATGAAAAGCATGATCACCCGCGAAGTGCGGCGGCGCGGGCTGACCAACAATATCAAGCTGGGCGCGGGCGGCATTCGCGAAACCGAATTTATCGTGCAGGTCTTTCAGCTGATACGCGGCGGACGTGAGCGCTCGCTACAGCAGCGCTCCCTGCTGCCGACGCTATCCGCTATCGGCGAGCTGGGGCTGCTGACCCCGGAGCAGGTCGTGACCCTGCGCGAGGCTTATCTCTTTCTGCGTCGGCTGGAGAATCTGCTGCAGAGCCTCAATGATGAGCAGACCCAGACGCTGCCGACCGAGCCGCTCAGCCGCGCGCGGCTCGCCTGGGCGATGGGTGCTGAAAGCTGGCCCGCGCTGACGGCGCGCCTGGAAACGCATATGGCGGCGGTGCGCGCCATCTTCGACGAGCTGATCGGCGAAGATATCCCCGAAATCAGCGATCAGCCTGAGCTGCTGGAGTTTAGCGGGCTGTGGCAGGATTCGCTTGAGGATGCGGAGCTGGCACCGCTGGTGCCGCAGCTCGACGATGAGCAGCGCCGGGCGCTGCATCGCGCGCTGGACGATTTTCGCCAGGATATCAGCCGCCGCACCATCGGGCCGCGCGGGCGGATGGCGATCGACCAGCTTATGCCACGGCTGCTGAGCGAAGTCTGTCCGCGCGACGACGCCGCCGTCACCTTCAGCCGTCTTGTTCCGCTGCTGCTGGGCGTGCTGACGCGCAGCACCTATCTGGAACTCCTTACCGAATACCACGGCGCTCTGCGCCACCTGATTCGCCTGTGCGCGGCGTCGCCGATGATCGCCAGCCAGCTGGCGCGCTATCCGCTGCTGCTCGATGAGCTGCTCGATCCCGCCACGCTCTATCAGCCGACCGCCACCGACGCCTACCGCGACGAGCTGCGCCAGTATCTGATGCGCATTCCGGTCGATGATGAAGAGCAGCAGCTTGAGGCGGTGCGCCAGTTCAAGCAGGCGCAGCTGCTGCGCATTGCGGCGGCAGATATCGCAGGTACGCTGCCAGTCATGAAAGTGAGCGATCACTTAACCTGGCTGGCGGAAGCGATTATCGAATCGGTGGTGCAGCAGGCGTGGCTGATGATGGTGCAGCGCTACGGGCGGCCGCAGCATCTGAAAAATGAGCACGAGCGCGGCTTTGCGGTGCTGGGCTACGGCAAGCTGGGCGGCTGGGAGCTGGGCTACAGCTCCGATCTCGATCTGGTGTTTCTGCATGACTGTCCGGCAGAGACGGTCACGGACGGCGAGCGCAGCATCGACGGGCGCCAGTTCTATCTGCGTCTGGCGCAGCGCATTATGCATCTCTTCAGCACGCGCACCGCCTCGGGCATTCTCTACGAGGTAGACGCGCGGCTGCGGCCTTCCGGCGCCGCAGGCATGCTGGTCAGCACCTTTGACGCCTTCGACGATTACCAGCGCCACGAGGCCTGGACCTGGGAGCATCAGGCGCTGGTGCGCGCACGCGTGGTGTTTGGCGATGAGGTGCTCGCGGAGCGCTTTAACGCTATCCGCCGCGCCATTCTCTGCCTGCCGCGCGCGCCGGAGGTGCTGCAAAAAGAGGTGCGCGAGATGCGTGAGAAAATGCGCGCGCACCTCAGCAACAGGCACAAAGGGCGCTGGGAGATCAAAACCGACGAGGGTGGCATTACCGATATTGAATTCATCGCGCAATATCTTGTCTTAGCCTGGGCCGCCGAGCAGCCCGACCTGACGCGCTGGTCCGATAACGTGCGGATTTTCGAGCTGGCGGCGCGCTACGATAAAATGCCGGAGGCGGAAGCGCAGGCGCTGACCCATGCCTACGTCACCCTGCGCGACGCGCTGCATCATCTGGCGCTGCAGGAGCTGCCCGGCCACGTTGAGCCGGACGCCTTCGCCGCCGAGCGGCAAACCGTGACAGCGAGCTGGCAGCGCTGGCTGGCGTCGCCCTGCTCACCCTGAGCGCCTGTTGATAGCGCAGATCGCATCTGTGCTATCATCCGCGCACTATTTTTACTGCAGTCTGGAGTGTCTGGAATGAAAGTTACTTTGCCCGCGTTCGACCGTGCTTCGGTGCTGGTCGTAGGCGATGTGATGTTGGATCGCTACTGGTATGGCCCAACCAGCCGTATCTCGCCTGAAGCACCGGTGCCGGTGGTGAAAGTGGACGCTATCGAAGAACGTCCCGGCGGCGCGGCGAACGTGGCGATGAACATTGCAGCGCTGGGAGCCGCTTCGCAGCTGATCGGCTTAACCGGTGAAGATGACGCGGCGCGCGTGCTGAGCGAAACGCTGGAAAAGGTCAAGGTTCGCTGTGACTTCGTGGCGGTCAAAACGCATCCCACCATTACTAAACTGCGCGTGCTGTCGCGTAACCAGCAGCTGCTGCGCCTCGATTTCGAAGAGGGTTTCGATCAGGTCGATCCCGAGCCGATCCATCAGCGGCTGCGTCAGTCGCTGAAGGCCGCCGGTGCGCTGGTGCTCTCCGACTATGCAAAAGGCGCGCTCTCCAGCGTGCAGACCATGATTCGCCTGGCGCGCGAGGCGAAGGTGCCGGTGCTGATCGATCCCAAAGGCACCGATTTTGAGCGCTATCGCGGCGCAACGCTGCTGACGCCGAACCTGTCAGAGTTCGAAGCGGTAGTGGGCAAATGCAAGAACGAAGCGGATATCGTTACCCGCGGCATGCAGCTAGTGGCGGATTATGAGCTTTCCGCGTTGCTGGTAACGCGTTCCGAAAACGGCATGACGCTGCTGCAGCCTGGCAAAGCGCCGCTGCATCTGCCGACGCAGGCGCAGGAAGTCTTCGACGTGACCGGCGCGGGCGATACCGTGATCGGCGTGCTGGCGGCAACGCTGGCGGCGGGCGACTCCCTTGAAGAGGCCTGCTTTATGGCCAACGCGGCGGCGGGCGTCGTGGTCGGCAAGCTGGGCACCTCTACCGTCAGCCCGGTCGAACTGGAAAACGCTATTCATGCGCGTCCGGAAGAGGGCTTCGGCATTATGAACGAAGCACAGCTTAAAATTGCGGTTGAACAGGCGCGCAAGCGCGGCGAAAAGGTGGTGATGACCAACGGCGTGTTCGACATTTTGCACGCGGGCCACGTCTCTTACCTCGCCAATGCGCGCAAGCTGGGCGATCGCCTGATTGTGGCGGTAAACAGCGACGCCTCGACGAAGCGCCTGAAAGGCAGCAGTCGCCCGGTGAACCCGCTGGTTAATCGTATGATTGTGCTGGGCGCGCTGGAAGCCGTGGACTGGGTGGTGGCCTTTGAAGAAGATACGCCGCAGCGTCTTATCGCCAGCGTGTTGCCGGATCTGCTGGTAAAAGGCGGCGATTACAAGCCGGAAGATATCGCGGGCAGCAAAGAGGTGTGGGCCAACGGCGGCGACGTGCGCGTGCTGAATTTCGAAGACGGCATCTCTACCACGAACATCATCAAAACCATTCGCGGCGAGTAATGATGCGGGCGGGCGCATCGCGCCCGCCGTAATCCTTACTGCGGCGTGTCGATCTTGCCTGCCGGATCGGGCGTGACAACTGCCGGAGCGGGCGCGGAAGGCTGATGGCTTTCCAGCTGCGCCAGGCGCTGTTCAAGCGCGGCCAGCTTTTCACGCGTGCGCAGCAATACCTGCGTTTGCACATCAAACTCTTCACGATTGACCAAATCCATCCGCGTCAGCTGCGCCTGCAGAACCTGGCGAATTTTCTTTTCGACATCGTCGCCAAATTCACGAATCCCTTTCGGCATTGCCTCGTGCACCTGACGCGCAAGTTGTTCAATTTTTTTCGTGTCGATCATGATGATTTCCTGGTTTCGTGTTGCTGGGGACAGCAGGGAGTGGATCCTGATAAGGGTTAAGTGTAATGCCTGAAACGAAAAGGTTAAACCCGAAATGTCGTGCCGCCTCTATAGCCTGAAATGCAAAAGCATTTGCGGTTTTGATGATTGCCCGACCTGTTGAATGGCGCTATAGTAATTTTGCTTATTCTCAGGGCGGGGCGAAATTCCCCACCGGCGGTAAATCAGCGTTAGCTGAAAGCCCGCGAGCGCTTCCTGGCAACGGGAAGGTCAGCAGATCCGGTGTAATTCCGGGGCCGACGGTTAAAGTCCGGATGGGAGAGGGTAACGACATCTGCCGGGCTGCGCCCGCTTCACGTTATTGCCATGTCTTGATGACATCACTCCTAAGCTCGCCCTGATTCTGGTAACTCATATTATTTATAAGGTTTTTATTACCATGAATCAGACGCTTCTTTCTGAATTTGGCACGCCGGAACAGCGTGTAGAACGTGCAGTCGCTGCGCTCCGTGAGGGACGCGGTGTGATGGTGCTTGACGACGAAGACCGTGAAAACGAAGGCGATATGATCTTCGCTGCGGAAACCATGACCGTTGAGCAGATGGCGCTCACCATTCGCCACGGCAGCGGCATCGTTTGCCTTTGCATGACCGAAGAACGCCGTCAGCAGCTTGAGCTGCCAATGATGGTGGAGAACAACACCAGCTCTTTCGGCACCGGTTTTACCGTGACCATTGAGGCCGCAGAAGGTGTTACCACCGGCGTATCCGCTCAGGATCGCATCACCACTATTCGTGCAGCGATCGCTGATAACGCGAAGCCGAGCGATCTTAATCGTCCTGGCCACGTCTTCCCGCTGCGCGCGCGCGACGGCGGCGTGCTGACGCGCGGCGGCCATACCGAAGCGACCATCGATCTGGTGACGCTGGCGGGCTTTAAGCCGGCGGGCGTGCTGTGTGAACTCACCAACGACGACGGCACTATGGCGCACGCGCCGGAAGCGATCACCTTCGCCAAAGCGCACAATATGCCGGTTGTTACCATTGAAGACCTGGTGGCCTACCGCCGCGCGCATGAAACGCGTCAGGCCAGCTAAGCTGCGCTGCTGACCAACGAAAAACGGGCCGCTTAGCGGCCCGTTTTGTTTTTAGCTGGCGCTTAGCCCAGCTCGCTGACCTGCAGCAGCGCGAGGCTCGCGCCCATTACCGTCATGCCGCACAGCACGCCGTAGCTCGGGTTGTTATGGGGATCGATCTCGCGCGCCAGCGGCATCAGCTCGTCCACCGACAGCGCCACCATAATTCCGGCGACGGCCGCCATCACCGCGGCGATGGTCACCGGCGACATCATCGGGCCGAGCAGGGCAAAGGCCAGCAGTCCGCCGAGGATCTCCGCCATACCGGAGACGCAGGCCCAGAACAGCGCTTTGCTTTTCGAGCCGGTCGCGGCGTACATCGGGCCGGCTACCGCCAGACCTTCGGGAATATTGTGGATCGCCACCGCCAGCGCGATGCCCAGTCCCAGCTCCATATCGCTGCTGGCGGTCACGTAGGTCGCGACGCCTTCAGGAAAATTGTGCAGGCTGATGCCCAGCGTCAGCAGGATTGCCGTGCGGCGCAGCTTCGCCGGATGGCGCTGCGCCGACATCAAATCCTGCGGATGCTGATGCGGCAGCAGGCGATCCAGTGCGAAATAGCCGAGCAGGCCCAGCATAAACATGCCGTACCCGAGTATCGGTGATATCCCTTCGGTACGCAGCGCGGTCGGCAGCATCTCCATCAGCGATATCAGCAGCATGATCCCGGCTGCGAAGCCGAGCGCGAACGCCAGCATGCGGTTAGATGGCTTCTGACCCAGCACGCCAAATAGCGCGCCGATAAAGGTAGCGCCGCCAGCCAGTACGGTAAGCAGCAAAGGGACCGACATCGCACTCTCCTTAATGATAATCATTCGCATAAAGTTAGCGATAACCCTAAAGAAGATCGAGTTATTTTTGGTAAAGAAGTGTCGGCCAATAGTTATTCAAATCCACTGATGCTCTTCATCATGCTTATGCGCGTTTCCGTCGTCGCGAAAGGGCGTATCGTTATCTTATTGAGAATTTCTGAGGATGAATCATGCAACAAGCGATGCCCGCGCTCTTTTTAGGTCACGGCAGCCCGATGAACGTGCTGCAAGAGAACCGCTATACCCAGGCCTGGCGTCACGCGGGCGAGACGCTGCCGCGCCCGCGCGCCATTATTGCGGTATCGGCGCACTGGTATACGCGCGGCACTGCGGTTACCGCGATGGAAAATCCGCGAACCATTCACGACTTTGGCGGCTTCCCGCAGGCGCTGTTCGACACGCGCTATCCGGCGCCGGGTTCGCCTGCGCTGGCGCAGGAGATTGCCGACGCGCTCGCGCCGACGGCGGTGCACTTCGACCACGAGTGGGGGCTGGATCACGGCGCCTGGGGCGTGCTGATCAAGATGTATCCAGAGGCCGATATTCCGGTGGTGCAGCTCAGCGTCGATGGCACGCAGTCTCCCGCCTGGCATTTTGAGCAGGGCAAAAAGCTGGCGGCGCTGCGCAACAGCGGCGTAATGATTGTCGCCAGCGGCAACGTGGTGCACAACCTGCGCAAGGTACGCTGGGACGAAACGGCGGAAGCCTGGCCCTGGGCACAGCGCTTCAGTCAGTTTGTACGGGATAACCTGGACTATCGGGGCGAAACCGGGACGCACCCGCTGGTTAACTTCCTGCAGCATCCCGACGCGGCGCTGTCGAACCCGACGCCGGAACACTATCTGCCGCTGCTCTATGTGCTGGGCGCGCGTCAGGCAGACGAGCCGGTGACCGTGCCGGTAGACGGCCTCGAGATGGGCGCTATCAGTATGTTGTCGGTGCAGGTGGGCTAAGGGAAAGCGGGCCGGAGCGGCCCGCCTGGCTTACTCAATAAAAGCGTGGGGATAGAAGCGGGAAAGATCCTGGGTGATCAGGTCGCGATCCTCGCGCAGACCGATGCCGGCCGGCTGATCGTCTATCAGCCAGCTGCCGATCAAGGTGTAGCTGTCGCCAAACTTCGGCAGCGGGCAGAACTGCTGCACGATCATGCCCTCTTCGCCGTAGGGCCCGTCGACGCGCGCAATCTCCTGACCGTTTTCCACGATGCGAATATTGGCGCCTTCGCGCGAGAAGAGCGGCTTCACCACATATTTATCCATGTGCGGCACATTATCTTCGGCGAAATAAGCGGGCAGCAGGTTAGGGTGGTCAGGGAACATCTGCCACAGCATCGGCAGCAGCGCCTTGTTGGAAATAATGCTCTTCCAGGCCGGTTCCAGCCAGCGCACGCCCGCATCCGCCAGCTTGGTGGAGAAGATCTCGCGCAGCATAAACTCCCACGGGTAGAGCTTGAACAGGTTGCTGATCACCTGATCATGCACGTCGGTGAACTGCCCCTTGTCGCCGAGGCCGATCTCGTCGATATAGAGAAACTCGCTCGGCAGACCCGCCTCGGTCGCGCAGTCCTGCAGATATTGCACCGTGCCGCGATCCTCTTCAGTATCGCGGCAGCAGGCGAAGTGCAGCCACTGAAAGCCGTGCTGCTGATGCAGCGCGGCGAAACGCGCGATCAGCTTTTCCTGCAAACTGTTGAACTGATCGCTGCCCGGCGGCAGCTGACCGGCGTTAAGCTGATCCTCCAGCCAGATCCACTGAAAGAAGGCCGCTTCGTAAAGTGAGGTCGGCGTGTCCGCATTGTTCTCCAGCAGCTTAGCGTCGCCCTGGCCGTCCCAGGCGAGATCGAGGCGCGAATAGAGCGACGGCTGGCGCAGCTTCCAGGAGTCGCGCACGAAATCCCAGGTGTGCTTCGGAATGCGGAATTTTTCCAGCAGCTGTTCGCTGCCCACGACTTTCTCCACCACCTGCAGACACATCTGGTGCAGCTCCGCCGTGGTCGCTTCCAGTTTATCTATCTGCGCCAGCGTGAACTGATAGTAGGCATCTTCGCACCAGTAGGGCTCGCCGTGCATGGTGTGAAACCGAAAGCCATACTCCGTGGCTTTTTCGCGCCAGTCGGGACGCTCGTTGATCGCAATGCGTTGCATAACGGCTTTAGCCTCCCAGCGAACGGCTGGAGGTGCCGGTGGCGCTGCTGCGCGCCATGCTGTTCTGCTTCGCTACCGTTTCGCCGAAGCCGCCGCGCGTAATGGTCGTGGTAGTGGCCGGTTTCGGCGCCAGCGCGGTTTTCGGTACGTTCATGGTGCGGCCGGAGGTGGCTGCACCGTAGTTTTTACCCGAGGCGTCAACAAACTGGCCGTTTGCCGGGCTGTTCGGGGTGCGCGGCGAGAAGAGCGGCTGCTGAGCGAAGCCTGCGCCGCCGCCCATCAGGCGGCCCATCATATAGCCCGCCATCAGCGGCATCCAGAAACTGCCGCCCTGCTGCGCTTCGGCGTTCTGCGTGGTGCCGACGCCAGCCTGCGCCGGTGCCTGCTGGCACTGGTTCTCACCAAATTCCGCCACGCAGTCTTCGCGCGTGGCGTATTTCGGTGCGGTGCGCTCCGCTTCTTTCAGCGCGTTATTGTAGGCGGTAGTACACTGCGCGCTCTGGCCCGGATTGGCCTTACTGCAGTCATCCGCATTCTGATACAACGACACCGTTTCGTCGCTCTTTTCGCAGCCCGCCAGGGTAAATACCGCGGCGATGGCCAGTGCAACCGGCGTTAAATGGCGTGCCTGCCAGCTTTTACGAAAAGCGGCATGGCGGATATTTTTTGTCCGTTTCATCGTTCTCATCCTGTGCCCAAAGGTGATGCTCAGGATAGGGGATCGCTGGTGGAAAATGAAGCTGAGGGCCTGATGCGGAAAGGATCTTTACGTTGTTATACGTTTAACGGAGAGACGGGCCGCAAAGCGGCCCGTTGAGTATTAGTTACGGAATGGATTGCCGCTGCTGCGCTGAGTGACGGGACGCGCCGCAGGAGCCGCTGGCTCTGCCGACGGGCCGTTGTCAACGCGCGCGGTCTGCTGCGGGTTTTCCGGCGCGACGCTTTCCGGCGACGTCGAAATCTCTTTGCCGAGCTGGCTGTTAAGCTGCTGCAGATCCTGCTCGTTCAGCGTGCCCAGGGCATATTTGATATTGAGCTGGTTGATCAGGTAGCTGTAGCGCGCGTCGGAGAGCTGCTGCTTGGCGTTGTAGAGCGTTGTGGTTGCGTCCAGCACGTCGACGATGGTGCGCGTACCAACCTGATAGCCCGCTTCCATAGCGTCCAGCGAGCTTTGCGCAGACACCACCGCCTGTTTGTAGGCTTCGATGCTGCTGACGGAGGCGTTGACGTTGTTATATGAGGAGCGCACGGTCTGCACGGCTGAGCGATGCGCGCTCTCCAGCTGCTCGCTGGCGCTGACGTAGTTATACTGCGCCTGCTTCACCTGCGAAGTGACCGCGCCGCCGCTGTAGAGCGGCAGCGAGAAGCTCAGACCCACCTGGTTGGTACCGGTGATGGAGTCGGTGCTGCCCGCGCTCTGATTGGCGCGGCTGCCGCCATATTTGCTGTTGGAGAGGCCGGTTGACGCGGTCAAATCCAGCGTCGGCATATGGCCGGTTTCAGCGTAGCGGATCTGCTCGCGTGCCAAATCCTGGTTCAGACGCGCCGACAGCAGGTTCAGGTTACGGCTCTCCGCCTGCTTCAGCAGCGCGCTGACCGCATCCGGTTTGGTGGTTTTAAAGCGGTCGATATTCAGCGACGCCAGCGCAAGGTAGTCATTGCCGGTAATCTGACGCAGCGTCTCAACCATATTGTCGAGGTTGTTGCGCGCGGTCACTTCATTGGCCAGCACGCTGTCGTACTGGGCGCGAGCGTTCTGCACGTCGGTGATCGCCACCAGGCCAACGTTAAAGCGCTGCGTGGTCTGATCCAGCTCGCGATAGATCGACTGTTTTTGCGCTTCGATATAGGAAAGGGTGTCGATCGCCTTTAACACGTTGAAATAGGCGGTGGCGGTATTCAGGATTAAATCCTGCTGGGCGACCTGATAGGTGACATCCTGAATACCGGCAGTTTTTTCCTGCAGCGTCAGGTTGCGCCATTTCGACATATCGAAAATGGTCTGAGTTAATTGCAGCGATCCGCTGGTCGTGTTGGAATGAAGGCCGCTGCTGTCGCGATAACCATTGCTATAGGTGTAATCCGCGCCTAAACCTAACTGAGGCAACAAAGGGCTGCGTGCTTCATTGATCTTTTCAAAGGCGGCGTCGCGTGTGGCTGCGGAGCTGCGCAGATCCGGGTTGCTCAGACGCGCTTGTTGATAGACCTGCAGCAGATCCTCTGCCTGGCTAGCAAGGCTGAAACCGGCCAGGCTCAGCCCAATGAGAAGTGGGAGCAGTTTTTTCATTTGCATTCCTTTTGTTGCAGCAAATTACAGGGGTAGCGCTGCCGGATAAGCCAAAAAATAATCGCAGATTCTAGCAGAGTGCGACTGTGAGATAAGTTGGCTGAACGTGCCTTCTCCCCCTAATTTACGTAAATAATTCAGAAAGAACCACTCGGATGGAGCCTCAGGGTTGGCTTTTAGCCGCTCCGTCCCAATCTGCATAAGGAGCCCGACGATGAGCGGCGAAAAAACTTCCCCAGTGACTTTTACAAAAAACGATGTAGAAATTATTGCACGCGAAACCGCCTGGAAAGGTTTTTTTTCCATTGTTCGCTACCGGTTTCGCCACCGCCGTTTTAATGGCGAAATGAGTGGCGAGGTGGTGCGCGAAGTTTTTGAGCGTGGACACGCCGCGGTACTGCTACCCTACGATCCTCTACGCGACGAAGTGGTGCTGATCGAACAGATCCGCATTCCCGCCTTTGACGTTAGCGAAACGCCCTGGCTGCTGGAGATGGTGGCGGGGATTATCGAGCCCAACGAAAGCGCCGAAGAGGTGGTGCGACGCGAAGCCGTAGAAGAAGCGGGGCTGAACGTCGGTCGGGTTAAACCCGTGTTAAACTATCTCGCCAGCCCTGGCGGCACCAGCGAGCGCTTGTCGATCCTGGTGGGAGAAGTGGATGCCAGCCTGGCAAAAGGATGCCACGGTCTGGAGGAAGAGAATGAGGATATTCTTGTGCATGTGGTCAGCCGCGAACAGGCTTACCGCTGGGTGGAAGAGGGGATTATCGACAACGCGGCGTCTGTCATCGCCCTGCAATGGCTGGCGTTGCACCATGAAAAACTACGAGAAGAGTGGAAGCTAAAATGAAACAGCGCTATATCCCTGATTTCCCCGAAATGATGCGGCTCTGCGAAACCAATTTCGTTCAGCTGCGTCGTTTGCTGCCGCGCAGCGACGAGGCCGGCGCGTCGGTGGTCTATCAGGTAAAGGGCGCCCGCTATCAGTTGACCATAGAAGAGTCCACGCGCTACACCACGCTGGTGGAAATCCGCCAGGTGGCGCCGACCGTCAGCTACTGGAGCCTGCCTTCCATGTCGGTGCGGCTCTATCATGACGCGCTGGTAGCCGAAGTGTGTTCAACGCAGCAGATCTATCGCTTTAAAGCGCGCTATGATTATCCTAATAAAAAACTGCATCAGCGCGACGAGAAACATCAAATCAACCAGTTTCTGGCAGACTGGCTGCGCTACTGCCTGGCGCAGGGCGCGATGGCGGAGCCGGTCTGCTGATCGCACAGATAATGCATTATTCGGCGTGGAGACGAAGGAAACGCTTTGGATAGCCTGCTAACACTTCCTGCGGCGAATGGGGCCGGGATCAGGATTTTGCAAATCACGGACACCCACCTTTTCGCTGGAAAAAATGAATCGCTGCTGGGCGTGAATACCTGGGCGAGTTATGACGCGGTGCTGGACGCCATTGCGGCGCAGCAGCGCGAGTACGATCTGATTATCGCCACCGGCGATCTCGCTCAGGATCACTCTGTCGAAGCCTATCAGCACTTCGCTGAGGGCATCGCGCGTCTGCCGAAACCCTGCGTCTGGCTGCCGGGCAATCACGATTTTCAGCCGGCGATGGTCGACACCCTGGCCGAGGCGAAGCTCGCCGCCCACAAGCATGTGCTGCTCGGCGACCAGTGGCAGCTGGTGATGCTCGACAGCCAGGTGTTCGGGGTGCCGCACGGCATGCTGAGCGACTATCAGCTGGAGTGGCTGGAGAAGACGCTGGCTCGCTACCCGCAGCGCCACACGCTGGTGGTGCTGCATCATCATCCGCTGGCGAGCGGCTGCACCTGGCTCGATCAGCACAGCCTGCGCAATTCCCATCAGCTTGACGCGGTGCTGCAACACTATCCGCTGGCGCGCACCCTGGTGTGCGGCCATATCCATCAGGAGCTCGATCTCGACTGGCGCGGCCGCCGCGTGCTGGCAACGCCCTCGACCTGCGTGCAGTTCAAACCGCACTGCACCAGCTTTACCATCGACACCGTTGCCCCCGGCTGGCGCTGGTTTACCCTCTATCCAGACGGATCTTTTGCGACCGAAGTCGAACGGCTGCAAACCGACGCGTTCCGCCCGGACCTGGACTCGGACGGATACTGACGCATGGCGGCGCTGCTCTATCTGCACGGTTTCAACAGCTCGCCGCGCTCCGCCAAGGCGACGCAGCTGCAGCAGTGGATGGCGGCGACGCATCCGCATATTGAGGTTATCGTGCCGCAGCTGCCCGCTTTTCCCGCCGAGGCCGCCGCGCTGCTGGAGGAGAAAGTGATGGCCCTGAGCGGCCAGCCTCTTGGCCTGGTTGGCTCTTCGCTGGGCGGCTATCTCGCCACCTGGCTCTCCCAGTGTTTTATGCTGCCCGCCGTGGTGGTCAATCCGGCGGTGCGTCCTTTTGAGCTGCTGGCGGATTACCTTGGGGTCAACCAGAATCCCTACACGGGCCAGCAATATGTGTTAGAGTCTCGCCACATTTACGATCTGAAAGTCATGCAGATTGACCCGCTGGAAGCGCCCGATTTACTCTGGCTGCTGCAACAAACGGGCGACGAAGTGCTTGATTACCGCCAGGCGCTCGACTACTACAGCGCGTGCCGACAAACGGTAGAGCAGGGCGGCAATCATGCGTTTACTGGATTCGAGCGCTATTTCCCGCAGATTCTGGACTTTCTGGGTCTGAATCACGACTAACTCGCGGAAATTGCACATAATTTCACGCTTCTGATTAGAAATTTATCATGAGTCAATCAAGCTATAACGCGGATGCTATTGAGGTTCTGACTGGCCTTGAGCCGGTTCGCCGTCGTCCCGGCATGTATACCGATACGACGCGCCCTAACCATCTGGGTCAGGAAGTTATTGATAACAGCGTCGATGAGGCGCTGGCGGGCCATGCCAAACGGGTCGAAGTGATTCTGCACGCCGATCAGTCGCTGGAAGTTATCGATGACGGACGCGGCATGCCGGTGGATATCCATCCGGAAGAGGGCGTGCCTGCGGTCGAGCTGATCCTCTGCCGTCTCCATGCGGGCGGCAAGTTCTCCAGCAAAAACTATCAGTTCTCAGGCGGCCTGCACGGCGTCGGCATCTCCGTGGTCAACGCCCTGTCGAAGCGGGTAGAGGTCACCGTGCGCCGCAACGGCGAGATCTACAACATCGCGTTTGAGAACGGTGAGAAAGTGCAGGAGCTGACCAAAACCGGCACGGTGGCGAAACGCAACACCGGCACCAGCGTACACTTCTGGCCTGACGAGAGTTTCTTCGACAGCCCGCGCTTTTCGGTTTCGCGCCTCTCCCATCTGCTGAAGGCCAAGGCGGTGCTCTGCCCCGGCGTAGAGATCCTCTTTAAAGACAAGGTCAACAATACCGAACAGCGCTGGTGCTACGAAGATGGCCTGACCGACTACCTGTGCGAAGCGGTCAACGGGCTGCCGACGCTGCCGGAAAAACCGTTCGTCGGCAGCTTCTCCGGTGAGAAGGAAGCGGTGGACTGGGCGCTGCTGTGGCTGCCGGAAGGGGGCGAGCTGCTGACCGAAAGCTACGTCAACCTGATCCCGACCATGCAGGGCGGCACGCACGTCAACGGCCTGCGTCAGGGGCTGCTCGATGCGATGCGCGAGTTCTGCGAATACCGCAATATCCTGCCGCGCGGCGTGAAGCTCTCGGCGGAAGATATCTGGGATCGCTGCGCCTACGTGCTGTCGGTGAAGATGCAGGATCCGCAGTTTGCCGGGCAGACCAAAGAGCGTCTGTCGTCGCGCCAGTGCGCCGCATTCGTCTCGGCGGTGGTAAAGGATGCCTTCAGCCTGTGGCTGAATCAGAACGTGCAGGCGGCGGAGCAGCTGGCGGAGCTGGCGATCTCCAGCGCGCAGCGCCGTATGCGCGCGGCGAAAAAAGTGGTGCGCAAAAAGCTTACCAGCGGGCCGGCGCTGCCGGGCAAGCTGGCGGACTGCACCGCGCAGGATCTGAATAAAACCGAACTCTTCCTGGTGGAAGGGGATTCCGCAGGCGGATCCGCCAAGCAGGCGCGCGATCGCGAATATCAGGCGATCATGCCGCTGAAGGGCAAGATCCTCAACACCTGGGAGGTCTCTTCTGACGAAGTGCTGGCGTCGCAGGAGGTGCATGACATCTCCGTGGCGATCGGCATCGATCCCGACAGCGACGATCTCAGCCAGCTGCGCTACGGCAAGATCTGTATCCTCGCCGATGCTGACTCGGACGGCCTGCATATCGCCACGCTGCTGTGCGCGCTGTTTGTGAAGCACTTCCGCTCGCTGGTGAAAGGTGGCCACGTCTACGTCGCGATGCCGCCGCTCTACCGTATCGATCTCGGTAAAGAGGTCTATTACGCCCTCGACGAAGATGAGAAAGAGGGCGTGCTGGAGCAGCTGAAGCGCAAGAAGGGCAAGCCGAACGTGCAGCGCTTCAAAGGGCTGGGCGAGATGAATCCGCTGCAGCTGCGCGAGACCACCCTCGACCCCAATACGCGCCGCCTGGTGCAGTTAACGGTGGACGAGGGCGACATCGAGCAGACGCTGCGCGTGATGGATATGCTGCTGGCCAAGAAGCGTTCGGAAGATCGCCGCAACTGGCTGCAGGAAAAAGGCGATATGGCCGATATCGAAGTGTAATCATCGCGCTGCGGCGCGGCGCGCCATTCCGGGCTGCGGCCTGAATGGCGCGTCCGCCGCTCGCCGGAGTAGATGATGAAAGTCACGCTGGAAGAGCTGCGCGTGCTGGTGGCGGTTGCGGACTGCGGTTCCATTACCTCGGCGGCAGAGCTGCTGGATCAAACCAGTTCAGGCGTGAGCCGCGCCCTGAGCCGCCTCGAAGCCAAACTCAACAGCACCCTGCTGCACCGCACCACGCGGCGGCTCGCCCTGACCGAAGAGGGGCAGCTTTTTCTGACTCACGCGCGCCAGATCCTGCTCTCTGTTGAACAGGCGGAAGAGCAGATCGCCCGACGCCGGGAAACGCCGTCAGGCCGCCTGCGCATCAACGCCGCCGCTCCTTTTATGCAGCACGTTATCGTGCCGCTGATCGGCGCGTTTCGGCAGCGCTATCCGCTGATCCAGCTCGAGCTTAATACCGACGACATTGTGATCGATCTGCTAGAGCAGCAGACCGATATCGCTATTCGCATCGGCGAACTGCGCGACTCCACCATGCGCGCCCGCATGCTCGGCAGCAGCCGGGTGCGGCTGCTGGCCAGTCCGGCCTATCTGCAGAAGTATGGCGAACCGCAGAGCGTCGAGGCGCTGGCGCAGCATCAGCTGATCGGCTTTAGCCAGCTGGAGATGCACAACGTCTGGCCGGTCTGGCAGCGCGAAGGGGAGCTGCTGCGCATTCAGCCGACCATTGCCGCCTCGAGCGGTGAAATCATCCGCCAGCTCGCCCTGGCGGGCCAGGGGATTGCGCGCATATCGGATTTCGTCAGCCATCAGGATCTTGCCGCCGGTCGGCTGCAGGAGGTTCTGGTGCAGCAGACGCACGACGTCAGGCTGCCCGTGCATGCGGTTTACTACCGCAACGCGGAGCTGGCCTCGCGCATTACCTGCTTTCTCGACTTCCTTCATCAGGAGATCGCCGCACAGGCGCGCTTCTGACAAAAAAAAGCCGCGCGTCCTGAGGCGCGCGGCGCATAACAAGGGGTTGAGATCAGGCGGTGGGTTCCAGCACCATAATCTTCACGTCCAGCACGTCGTCTTTGATCTTTTCACGATGCGCTTCCATGTGCGGCATCTGCTGATGCTGCTCCAGGTGGCGCAGCGATTCCCACTGCTCCAGCATAAAAACAGAGTCGGGCGAATTCTGCTTCCACGGCACCTGCGCCTGATGATCGACCAGCGCGTCGTACTGGTGGCAGCCCTCTTCGGCCAGCACCGATGGAATAAGCGCCTTGATCGCCTCCAGCACTTTATTGCGATGTCCTGGTTTAATACAAATTTCAGCCACTACCGTTAGCATGTCCGTCTCCTTGTTTGCGGGTCCGCTTTCAGTTAAGCAAAGATCTCGTTGAGATGTGTCCGATAACGCGCGATATCGCGCGGCACGTCCGGCATCTTGATAACGTCGTTGCAGATAAAGGTCGGCAGCGGCGCCATGCCGAGGAACTGGTTCGCCTTATGGAAGTGCAGATAGAGGCCGTCGACGCCGACGCCTTCAAAGAACTGATCGGGATCGGTAAAGGCCTCCAGCGGCGCGTTCCAGGTCAGGGAGAGCATATATTTTTTGCCCTGCAGCAGACCGCCCGAACCATATTTTTTGCTGGCATCGGCGCGCGAGCGGCCGTCGCTGGCGTAGAGCGAGCCGTGACCTTCGGTAAAGACCTCGTCGATATAGCGCTTCACCGTCCAGGGTTCGCCCATCCACCAGCCCGGCATCTGATAGATCACCACGTCGCTGTCGACATACTTCTGCACTTCGTCGGCAATAACATAGTCGCTGTCGGCCAGGGTCACGTTGACCTGATGGCCCAGGTCGCGCAGCTGGCTGGCCGCAACGTCAGTCAGAGTATGGTTCAGCTCGCCTTTTGAGTGGGCGAAGGTTTTACCGCCGTCAATAATAAGAATATTCATTCGCTAATCTCATGTGTGTTGCAATAGAGCGCTACTTTACGCCCTCGGCGGCGGCGGAAAAATGGGATTCAGATCACAAGACTTTTGCGCTGGAAGCAATAATCCAGCGGCTTATGACACACTTCGTCGACACTCATCACGCCATACAGAAGAAGAACAATGCGCATATACCTTATCAGCGCGCTGCTGCTGGCCAGCGGCGTCGCGCAGGCGGACTCCCGTCTGGATCAGATCCTCGCCAGCAAAACCCTCAGGGTCTGCACCACCGGCGACTACAAGCCCTACACCTATCTGCGCCCCGACGGCCAGTACGAGGGGCTGGATATCAGCATGGCGCAGTCGCTGGCCGCCAGCCTGGACGCAAAAATCAGCTGGGTGCCGACCAGCTGGAAAACCCTCTCGCAGGATTTCAAACAGAAGCAGTGCGATATCGCGCTGGGCGGCGTGTCGGTAACGCTGAAGCGTCAGCAGATCGCCTGGTTCGCCCAGCCGCTCGGCGTCGACGGCAAGATCCCGCTGGTGCGCTGCGCCGACAAGGCGAAATATGGCACCCTAGCGCAGCTTAACGCCCCGGCGGTGCGGGTGATCGAGCCAGCGGGCGGCACCAACGAAGCCTTTGTCCACAGCCATCTGCCGCAGGCAACGCTGACCCTGTTCCACGATAACGTGACGATTTTCCAGCAGCTGGTGGATAACAAGGCCGACGTGATGATCACCGACGCCTCCGAAGCGCTCTACCAGCAGCAGCGCTATCCGCAGCTCTGTGCCCTTAACCCGCAGGCGCCGCTGCAGTATGGCGAAAAGGCTTATATGATCCCGCGCGACGATATGAGCTGGAAAGCCTATATCGATCAGTGGCTGCACCTGGCGACCGCCACCGGCGAATATGCGCGTATTGCCGCGCAGTGGATGGGCGTGGCGCGCTGATTAGGCGGCCCGCAATCGTACGCCGCACTGCGCTTCCCCTGTGACTAATTGTGGCGATTAAGGTACTATCCTCGCCAAATAACCGCCGGGTGTTTCGCCATTGCGGGACACGAAGTGAGGATAAAATTTAATGAGTGAATTGACGCAGGATGGTGCAGAGCGTCTTGCCCTGCACACATTTACCGAAAACGCGTACCTGAACTACTCGATGTACGTCATCATGGACCGCGCCTTGCCCTATATCGGCGACGGTCTGAAGCCGGTACAGCGCCGAATCATTTACGCCATGTCGGAACTCGGCCTGAACGCCAGCGCTAAATTCAAGAAATCGGCGCGTACCGTGGGCGACGTGCTGGGTAAATATCATCCGCACGGCGACAGCGCCTGCTACGAAGCGATGGTGCTGATGGCGCAGCCGTTCTCCTATCGCTATCCGCTGGTGGATGGCCAGGGCAACTGGGGCGCGCCTGACGATCCGAAATCCTTCGCGGCGATGCGCTACACCGAATCGCGTCTTTCCAAATATGCGGAAGTGCTGCTCGGCGAGCTGGGCCAGGGCACGGTGGACTTCGTGCCGAACTTCGACGGCACCATGCAGGAGCCGAAAATGCTGCCTGCGCGGCTGCCGAATATCCTGCTGAACGGCACCACCGGCATCGCCGTCGGCATGGCGACCGACATTCCGCCTCATAACCTGCGCGAAGTGGCGCAGGCGGCCATCGCCCTGATCGATAAGCCAAACACCAGCCTCGACGCGCTGCTGGATATCGTGCAGGGCCCGGATTATCCCACCGAGGCGGAGATCATTACGCCGCGCGACGAGATCCGCAAAATTTACCAGACCGGCCGCGGCTCTGTGCGCCAGCGCGCGGTATGGAAAAAAGAGGATGGCGAGGTGGTGATCACCGCGCTGCCGCACCAGGTTTCCGGCGCGCGCGTGCTGGAGCAGATCGCCGCTCAGATGCGCAATAAAAAGCTGCCGATGGTGGAAGATCTGCGCGACGAGTCGGATCACGAAAACCCGACGCGTCTGGTGATCGTGCCGCGCTCGAACCGGGTGGATCTCGATCAGGTTATGCACCACCTGTTCGCCACCACCGATCTCGAGAAGAGCTACCGCGTTAACCTCAATATGATCGGCCTCGACAACCGTCCGTCGGTGAAAAACCTGCTGGAGATCCTGTCGGAATGGCTGGTGTTCCGCCGCGACACCGTGAAGCGTCGTCTGAATCATCGCCTTGAGCGCGTGCTGCGTCGTCTGCACATTCTTGAGGGCCTGCTGGTCGCCTTCCTCAATATCGACGAGGTGATCCATATCATCCGCAGCGAGGACGAGCCTAAGCCGGTGCTGATATCGCGCTTCGGCATCAGCGAAACCCAGGCGGAAGCGATCCTGGAGCTGAAGCTGCGCCACCTGGCGAAGCTGGAAGAGATGAAGATCCGCGGCGAGCAGAGCGAGCTGGAGAAAGAGCGTGACCAGATTCAGGCGATCCTTGCCTCCGAGCGCAAGATGAACACCCTGCTGAAGAAAGAGCTGCAGGCCGACGCCGCTGCCTACGGCGACGATCGCCGTTCGCCGCTCCACGAGCGTGAAGAGGCCAAAGCGCTGAGCGAAAACGAACTGGTGCCGTCTGAGCCGGTCACCATCGTCCTGTCGCAGATGGGCTGGGTGCGCAGCGCCAAAGGCCACGATATCGACCCGTCGGGGCTGAGCTATAAAGCGGGCGACAGCTATCTGGCGGCGGCGCGCGGCAAGAGCAATCAGCCGGTCGCCTTTATCGACTCCACCGGACGCAGCTATACGCTCGATCCGACCTCGCTGCCGTCGGCGCGCGGGCAGGGCGAGCCGCTGACCGGCAAGCTGACGCCGCCGCCGGGTGCGGTAGTGGAGCAGGTGCTGATGGAGGCGGACGATCAGAAGCTGCTGATGGCCTCCGACGCCGGCTACGGCTTTATCTGCACCTTCGCCGATCTGGTGTCGCGCAACCGCGCCGGTAAAGCGCTGCTGACGCTGCCGGAAAACGCGCGCGTGATGACGCCGATGGCGGTGCATCACGAAGATGACATGCTGCTGGCGATCACCCAGGCGGGACGGATGCTGATGTTCCCGGTTGGCGAGCTGCCGCAGATGTCGAAAGGCAAGGGCAACAAGATTATCTCTATTCCGGCTGCGGACGCCGCGGCGGGCAACGATAAGCTCGCCTGGCTGCTGATCCTGCCGCCGGGCAGCGCGGTCACGCTCTACGTCGGCAAGCGCAAGCTGGTGCTGCGCAGCGAAGAGCTGCAAAAATTCCGCGCCGACCGTGGACGTCGCGGCACGCTGCTGCCGCGCGGCCTGCAGCGTATCGACAAGGTAGAGCTGGATGCCCCAGCGCGTGCCGTCAGCGAAGACGGCGAAGCCTGAGCAACGCGGCGGAGATTGCTCTCCGCCGCGCCATAATGAGGGATATATGTTACTAGTACTGCGCACCATCTTTGTGGTGATTTACTCGATCCTGGTTTGTGTTTTTGGCTGCATCTGGTGTCTGTTTTCGCCGCGCAATCCGCGCCACGTCGCGACCTTCGGCCATCTCTTCGGCCGTCTCTCCGGCGTGTTCGGCATCAAGGTGGAGGTGCGTAAACCCGCCGAGGCGGCCCATTACGGCAACGCTATCTATATCGCCAACCACCAGAACAACTACGACATGATCACGGCGGCGAAGATCGTCCAGCCGACCACCGTAACGGTCGGTAAAAAAAGCCTGCTGTGGGTGCCGTTCTTCGGCCTGCTCTACTGGCTGACCGGCAACCTGCTGATCGACCGGGACAACCGCTCAAAGGCGCACGGCACCATCGGCCAGCTGGTCGAGCAGTTTAAAAAGAAGCGCATCTCGTTCTGGATGTTCCCGGAAGGCACGCGCAGCCGCGGACGCGGTCTGCTGCCGTTTAAAACCGGCGCCTTCCATGCGGCCGTGGCGGCAGGCGTGCCCATTATTCCTATCGTGGTCTCCAACACGCACGGCAAGATCAACCTTAACCGCCTGAAAAACGGTCTGGTGATCGTTGAGATGCTGCCGCCGGTCGACACCAGCGGTTACACCACGCAGTCGGTGCGCAAGCTGGCCACCCACTGTCGTGAACTGATGATGGAAAAACTGGAAGCGCTCAACGCCGAAGTCGAAGCGCGCGAAAAAAGCGGTAAACTCTGACCGGCCAGCCTCTGGCCGGCACCCGCACGGATGCACGCGGCGCGCTCTGCCCGCCGCGACGCAACACAGCAATAAAGAATAACAATGGGCTGGCGCGCAGGCGCCACGCGTAAAGGGTTTGACGTTCTATGTCTTTCAGCAGACGACAGTTTATCCAGCTTTCTGCTGGTGCTGCGCTTAGCGCAGGTCTCTTGCCTTCAGCGGCGCGCGCCGCCTCCGCTCCCGGTGGCGATACGCCGCTGCCGGTGCCGCCGCTTATTGAATCGCGTCGCGGTCAGCCGATCTTTCTGACGCTGATGCGCAGCCACTGGTCCTTTCTCGGCGACAGTAACAAAGTGCCGGTATGGGGCGTCAACGGGCTCTATCTCGGCCCAACGGTGCGCGTCTACAGCGGCGACGACGTTAAGCTGATCTACAGCAACCGCCTTAACGAGCCGGTGGCGATGACCGTCAGCGGGCTGCAGGTGCCGGGCGCGCTGATGGGCGGCGCGCCGCGCATGATGTCCGCCGGCGTCGACTGGGCGCCGGTGCTGCCGATCCGCCAGAACGCCGCCACCTGCTGGTATCACGCCAGCACGCCGAACCGCATGGCGCCGCACATATATAACGGTCTGGCGGGCATGTGGCTTATTGAGGATGAGGTAAGCAAGCAGCTGCCGCTGCCGCGCCACTATGGCGTCGACGACTTCCCGCTGATTATTCAGGATAAGCGCCTCGATAATTTCGGCACGCCCGCCTACGATCCGCCCCACGACGGCGGCTTTCTCGGCGACGTGCTGCTGGTCAACGGCGTGCAGAATCCCTTTGTTGAGGTGTCGCGCGGCTGGGTGCGCCTGCGCCTGCTCAACGCCTCGAACGCGCGGCGCTACCAGCTGGTGCTGAGCGATAACCGTCCCTTTACCGTTATCGCCAGCGATCAGGGCTTTCTGCCCGCACCGGTGGCGGTGCAGCAGCTCTCACTCGCCCCTGGCGAGCGCCGCGAAGTGCTGATCGATATGTCGCAGGGCGACGAGGTGTCGATTAGCGCAGGCACGGCGGCGGGCATTATGGACCGCCTGCGCGGCCTGTTTGAGCCCTCATCTATCCTGACCAACACGCTGGTGCTGACGCTGCGTCCGACCGGCCTGCTGCCGCTGGTGACCGATAATCTGCCGATGCGTCTGCTGGCGGATCAGATCCTCGACGGCATGGCGACGCGCACGCGCGAATTCCGCATCGGCGATGATATGCCGGGCATCAACGGCGCGCAGTGGGATCTGAACCGCATTGACACCACCGCGCAGCAGGGCACCTTCGAACGCTGGATCCTGCGCGCCGATCGGCCGCAGGCGATGCATATTCAGGGGGCGATGTTCCTGATCAAAAGCGTCAACGGCGCGCAGCCGATGGGCGAAGATCGCGGCTGGAAAGATACCGTCTGGGTGGATGGCGAGGTCGAGCTGCTGGTGAGCTTTCCGCAAAGCTCTTCCGATCACTTCCCCTTTGTCTACTACAGCCAGACGCTGGAGCTGGCCGATCTCGGCACGGCGGGACAGCTGCTGGTGCAGCCGACGGCGTAACGCTTCAGGCGGGAAGGGCGCGCTGCCCGTCAGGACAGCGCGCATAGCCATCAGCCGTTAGTTGAAGGTTTCTGGATCCGGCCCCAGACGGTTGCCGCGATCCAGCTTCGCAATCTCGCTCAGCTCGGTCTTCTCCAGGCGGAAATCGAACACCGCGAAGTTCTCCGCGATACGCTCAGGCGTTACCGATTTCGGGATCACCACCAGCCCGCTGTCGAGATGCCAGCGAATAACGATCTGCGCCGGGGTTTTGCCATATTTCTTCGCCAGCTGGCGGATAATTTCCTGATCGAACACCCCTTCGCCGCCCTGCGCCAGCGGGCTCCAGGATTCGGTCTGGATCTGATGCATGGCGTTCCACGCGTGCAGCGTGCGCTGCTGCAGCATCGGGTGCAGCTCGATCTGATTGACCACCGGCGAGACGCCCGTTTCATCCAGCAGGCGCTTCAGGTGCGCTTCATGGAAGTTACAGACGCCGATGCTTTTGGTCAGCCCCTGCTGCTGCAGCTTGATCATCTCTTTCCAGGCGTCGACGTAGCGATCTTTTTCCGGACACGGCCAGTGCATCAGATAGAGGTCGACCTGCTCCAGCTGCAGTTTTTTCAGGCTGGTCTCCATCGCCTGCTGCACATTCTGCTGATCGTCGTTCCACAGCTTGGTAGTGACGAAAATCTCTTCGCGCGGCACATCGGTGTCCTGTAACGCCTGGCCGATCGCCTCTTCGTTTTTATAGGCAGCGGCGGTGTCGATCGAGCGGTAGCCCACCTCCAGCGCTTTAAGTACGGCGCGGTGGGCGTCTTCATTGCTCGCCTGCCATACGCCAAGCCCCAGCTGCGGCATCATATTGCCGTCGTGCAGTTTGATAATCGGTTGATCTGCCATACGTGCTCCTTTCTGTTGCAGTGAACCTGTGAGGCTTAAGTCTAGTCAACAAACCTGCCCCCGTTTTTATTGTGGGCGGCAATTCCGTTTCCCGCTCTGCCTGATCCTGCGTAAGTCTTGCCTGTTTCTCCATTTCAGTGGCGGATTTCGCAGCAGCCTGACAGACTGGTTTTTTTACCCTGCGAGAGATATGCATGGCGCACGAAGCTTTGTGTCAGCACCTGGCGAACCAGGTCGTGACCCTAATGACCCATGGACGCAACCGCCTTTGTCCGGTGCAAAACGTCAACCTGATCTACCTTAATCAATATCAGCCGCGCACGCCGATGATGTACCTGCCCGGTATCGTGATTCTGTTTCAGGGCAGCAAAACCGGCTATCTCGGCAGCACCGTTTTTACCTATGACGCCACCAAATATCTGATGCTCACCGTGCCGCTGCCGGTTGAATGCGAAACCTGGGCGTCGCCGGAGGAGCCGGTCGCCGGCATGTTTCTGACGGTGGATACCGCCACCCTGCAGGATCTGCTGATTGAGATTGGCGATGACGAAGATTTCCAGCCGCAGCCGCAAACCTCTGGCATTCACTCCGCCTGGCTGACCGAGCCGATGCTGTGCGCGGCGGAGCGCCTGCTGGACGTCATGGTGCATCCGCGCGACGCGCGCGTGCTGGGGCCGCAGATCGTGCGGGAGATTATCTACTACGTGCTGACCGGGCCGACGGGCGGCGCGCTGCTGTCGCTGGTGAGCCGCCAGACCCAGTTCAGCCAGATTGCCCGCGCGCTGCGCCGTATTGAAAACCACTATGCGGAGAATCTCAGCGTCGATGCGCTGGCGGCAGAGGTAAACATGAGCGTCTCGGCGTTTCATCACAACTTCAAGGCGGTGACGCAAACCTCGCCGCTGCAGTACCTGAAGCGCTACCGGCTGCATCAGGCGCGGCTGCTGATGCTGCATGACGGGCTAAAGGCGAGCGCGGCGGCGGTGCGCGTGGGCTACGAAAGCCCATCGCAGTTTTCACGGGAGTTTAAGCGCTATTTCGGCGTGACGCCGGGAGAGGAGATTAGTCGCGTGCGTCAGACGGTGGCGGAGCCGCAGGCCTGACGCCGCGCGATCACGCCTGCTTTTGCCGACGCTTTTTCCAGATCACCAGGATGCTGCCCGCGAGGCCGACAAACAGCAGCACCATCGGCAGCACCATCAGGATCGCCATCACCTGATCTTCGTGGCGTTTAATAAAGGGCACCTGGCTGATGCCGTAGCCAAACGCCACCACGATCGCCACCCACAGCAGTCCGCTCAGCCAGTTAAACAGCTGAAAGCGGCCGCTCTGCAGGCCGGAGATGCCCGCCATGGTTGGCAGAATGGTGCGGACGAATGCCAGAAAGCGGCCCACCAGCAGCGCCATCAGGCCGTGGCGGTTAAACAGCTGCCACGCGCGCTGGTGATATTGCGCCGGCAGGTGCATAAGCCAGCTCTTGACCAGGCGCGTATTGCCGAGCCAGCGTCCCTGAAGGTAGCTCAGCCAGCAGCCGAGACTGGCGGCGGTAGTAAGGATCACCATGGTGGGGATAAAATCCATTACCCCTTTGGCGACCATCGCGCCCGCCAGCAGCAGTAAGCTGTCGCCCGGCAGAAAAGAGGCGGGAAGCAGGCCATTCTCCAGAAACAGCGTCAGAAACATGACGCCGTAAACTACCCAAACCACATTTGGATCGGCCAGCGCGGCGAAGTCCTGATGCCAGAGCGCATGAACAATCTCGTGTAAAACACTCATCTGCTATCCCATCGAGTCACAAGGAATCTATTTTAGCGGCAATCCGACAGCGAGATTTGATCTGCGGCCGGACGCCATGGCGTGGTTGAGGTTCCGTTTAAGTTTCTACTGCGTCAGGCGTGCAAAACCCGCCGTTAAATCGTCAATCAGGTCGTCGACATGCTCCAGGCCAATATGCAGACGCACCAGGGTGCCGTCAAAGTCGACGCCGCCCGCTGGCCTGATCGCCGCCAGCTCTTCCGGCTGATTCGCCAGAATCAGCGATTCATAGCCGCCCCACGAGTAGGCCATGCTGAAATGGTGGAAGCGATCGAGGTAATGCGCCAGTTTTTCGCCGCTGAGTTTTTCATGCAGCACGAACGAGAACAGGCCGCTGCTGCCGCTGAAGTCGCGTTTCCAGAAGGCGTGGCCTTTGCTCTCAGGCAGCGCCGGATGGTTAACGCGCGCCACTTCCGGCCGCGTCGCCAGCCACTCCGCCACCTGCAGCGCGCTCGCCTCATGCTGACGCAGGCGAGTAGCAAGGGTGCGCAGGCCGCGGCTCGCCATATAGGCGCTGTCGGCGTCCACCGTCTGGCCCATCAGATAGGAGTTCTCGCGCAGCTGCTCCCAGCAGCGGGCGTTTGCCACCGCGGTGCCGATCATCGCGTCGCTGTGGCCGATAAGATATTTGGTGCCCGCCTGAATCGAGATATCGACGCCGTGCGCCAGCGCGTTGAAGAAAAAGCCCGCTGACCAGGTGTTATCCATGATGATCACCGCCTCTGGCGCCCTGGTGCGCACCGCCGCGACAATCGCCGGAATATCCTGCACCTCCATGGTGATAGAGGCAGGCGACTCGAGAAACACCACACGGGTTTCCGGGCGCACCAGCGCGCCGATTTCGCTGCCGAGGGTATGATCGTAGAAGGTGGTGGTGACGCCGAGCTTGCTGAGAATTTTGGTGCAGAAGTCCTGCGTCGGCTCATAGACCGCGCCGCACATCAGCACATGATCGCCCGCGTCGACGAACGAGAGGATGGCGTTTGCCACCGCCGCCGCGCCGCAGGGATAGAGCACGCAGCCCGCGCCGCCTTCCAGCTCGGTCATCGCCTCCTGCAGCGAGAAGTGGGTCAGGGTGCCGCGGCGACCATAGAAGAGTTCGCCGCTGGCGCGTCCCGCCGTGGCGCGCTTTTTATCGGCAACGCTATCGAACACCAGCGACGAGGCGCGCTGGATCACGCTGTTGACCGCGCCCTGCGTGTAACGTTTGCTGCGCCCCGCGCTGACTAAGGTGGTATCGATTTTTTTGGTCGTCATTCGTGTCTGCCCTGCCGCCTGCTACAAAGCCTTCACGTTACCACGAATTGCCGGTCAGGGTTGACCCCAAATCCTGATATTCAGAACCTGCCCGCTAGCGGAAAGGCGGCGGCGCGCCGCCTTTCTACCGGTTACATCACCCCCATCAGACGCGGCAGCCAGAGCGAAATCGCCGGGATATAGGTGATCAGCATCAGCACGATAAAAAGCAGGCCGTAAAAGGGCAGCATCGCGCCCACCACCTGCTCGATCTTCTGCTTGCTCACCGCGCTGGCGACAAACAGCACCGTGCCCACCGGCGGGGTAATCAGCCCGATGCCGAGGTTGGTCATCATGATCATGCCGAAGTGTACCGGATCGATGCCGAGCGCGGTCGCCACCGGCAGCAGCACGGGCGTCAGGATCAGGATAATCGGCGCCATATCCATTAGCGTGCCAATCACCAGCAGCAGCAGGTTGATGCACATCAGAATAACGTACTTATTATCCGACAGGCTGGTAAAGGCGTCGGTGATAATGGTCGGCAGCTGCATAAAGGTCATCACCGCGCCGAAGCCCGCCGCGAAGGCGATCAGCACCATCACGATGGTCACCGTCTTAATGGTGCGGAACAACAGGATATGCAGCTGGCTCCACTTAAAGTCGCGATAGATAAACATGGTAACGAAGAAGGCCCAGAGGCAGGCGATCGCCGCCGACTCCGACGCGGTGAAGATGCCGGAGAGTATGCCGCCAAGAATAATGACGATGGTGAAGAGGCCCCAGAAGGCGTCGACGAAAATCTTCACCGCCTGGCGAAACGGAATGCGCTCCCCTTTGGGATAGCCGCGCCTGCGCGCGAAGGCGAGGCACATCACCATCAGGCAGAGCCCCAGCAGCAGGCCGGGAAAGATCCCGGCGACGAACAGCGAGGAGATGGTGACCACGCCGCCGGTCGCCAGCGAATAGATCACCGAGTTATGGCTCGGCGGCGTCAGCACCGCCTGCACCGAGCCGCTGGCTGTCACCGCCGCCGCGAAGTCGCGCGGATAGCCTTTCTGCTCCATCTGCGGGATCATCACCGAGCCGATCGAGGCGGTATCCGCGACCGACGAGCCGGAAATCGCGCCGAAAAAGGTCGAGGCGACGATATTCACCAGCGACAGCCCGCCGCGAATAAAGCCGACAAAGATATAGGCGAAGTTAACCAGCCGCCGCGCAATGCCGCCCTCCGCCATAATCGCGCCCGCCAAGATAAAGAAGGGGATGGTAAGCAGCGAGAACTTATTTACGCCGTTTGTGATCTGAATAATCACCGCTTCCAGCGGCAGATCGATCCACCATGCGCCGATAAAGGCGCTGAGGCCCACGGCGAAGGCGACGGGAAACCCCAACAGCAGCAGCACTACCAGGCTGCCGATCAACATCAATGCGTCCATGGTCGCTCCTTAATGTGTGCCGCCTAAAACCACCACCGGCCGCTGGCTTTGATCGCCGTTCAGCAGCCGCTCAATAACAAACAGCAGGGTAAACAGCGCGCCAGCGGGGATCGGCAGATACATCTCGCCGTAGGTCACCGCAGGCAGCGCGGCGAGCGGCTGGACCCACATCGCCACGCAGAGGTTGTAGCTCGCCTGGAAGATGATCAAACAGGTCGCTACCATCAGCAGATCGCACAGGCGCAGCATCCGCCGCTGCGCGGCGGGCGAGAGGCGGTCGGTCACCATTGAGACGCAGATATGGGTACCGGCGCGGAAACCGACCGGCGCGCCGATAAAGGTAAAAATAATCATGCAGACGATGGCGACCGGCTCGGGCCAGGCCAGCGCGCCGTTGAGGACGTAGCGGGCGAAAATGCCGATGGGGATCACCGTCACCATAATCAACAGCGCGACGGCGGCGATCGCCATGCACAGCAGATAGAGCCCATCCATCAGACGAGAGTATCGGTTCATATGCGTTACCTGAATAACGCCGCGCGGAAGGCGCGGCGGCGAGGGGTTAGTTAACGTCGGCGATCTGCGTCATCAGATCCTGATACTTGCCGCCAAATTGATCGCGCACCGGCTGCGTGGCTTTGATGAAATACTCTCTGTTGGTCTCCTGAAAGGTCACGCCGCCCGCCTTCATCTTCTCAATTGACTGCTGGGTATAGGTCGCCCAGAGCTGGCGCTCTTCATCCTGCGCCTCTTTGCCGAGCTTTTTCAGCAGCGTCTGATCTTCCGGCGACAGGCGCGCCCACGACGCTTTAGAGAAGAGGATCATTTCCGGCTGGATAAAGTGGCCGGTCAGGGTGTAGTACCTGGTTACCGGCAGGTAGTTGTGGGCGACAAAGGTTGGCGGGTTGTTTTCCGTGCCGTCCACCACGCCAGTTTGCATGGCGCTGAAGACTTCACTGACGCCCATCGCCACCGGATTAGCGCCCATCGCTTTCAGCGTCGCCAGCGAGATGGCGCTGTTCTGCACGCGGATTTTCATCCCCCTGAGATCTTCCGGCTTGCCGAGCGGCTTTTTGGTGATCATGTTGCGCTCGCCCGCATCGGTCCAGCCGAGAAAGATCATGCGCGCGTTGGCGTCCGCCTCGAACTTGTCGACGATCTCTTTGCCGACCTCACCGTCCAGCACCTTGTGCATATGATCGACGTCGCGAAAGATATAGGGCAGCGTCAGCACGCTGGTTTCCGGCGCGATCGTGGTGACCGGCGCCAGCGAAACGCGGATCATATCGATGGCGCCGAGCTGCACCTGCTGCAGCGTCTGATCTTCGTCGCCCAGCACGCCGCCGGCGTAGACTTTCATCTCCAGCCGACCGTTGGTGGCCTGCCTGAGCTTGTCGCCCATATGCTGCAGCGCCACGACGGTGGGGTAGCCAGCGGGCTGCACCTCCGCCACTTTTAATACCTTCGCCGACGCTGGCGCCGCGCTCAGGCCGAGCGCAGCGCAGACGGAAACGGCAAGGATCCATTTATTCATGCTCATTATTTTTTTCTCCAGCAGGTAGAGGAGGGCACAGGTGTAAGCGGCAGAGGAAGCGGCCCGCGTGCTGCCAGAATAGGCAAATCGCGCTGGCTGAAAATGCGGCAATGCTGATTGAATGAACAAGCTCACATTTTGAAACGTTGTTTTAATAAATTTATATGGGAAATCACATTTCTGAAATGGCGCTGGAAAATTGTCATAAAATGGCGTCAGCAGCCCGCTGAGCCGGGCGCTCTGTTTGTAAATACTAATGAGAACTACTATCAATTCGCCGTTTTTTTGCTATTATTCGCGCTTATCCATTATTCCTGCATATGAAGTTGGAGACGCAGCGTGGTAGCCAGTGATTTGATGCAAACGGACCTCTCCGTTTGGGGCATGTATCAACATGCTGATATCGTGGTAAAAGTGGTAATGATCGGCCTGTTGCTGGCGTCGGTGGTGACCTGGGCTATTTTTTTCGGAAAGTTTGCCGAGCTTAGCGCAGCGAAACGTCGACTGAAAAGCGAGCAGCAGGCGCTGAGCGAAGCCCGCAGCCTGGGCGACGCCGCCCGCGCCGCCGGACAGTTCAAGAGCCACAGCCACAGCGCGGCGTTGCTGAATGATGCCCAAAACGAGATTGCGCTTTCGGCGGGCGTCGAAGATACCGACGGCATTAAAGAGCGCACCAGCTTTCGCCTTGAGCGCCGCGTCGCCGCCTTTAGCCGCCACGCCGGCCGCGGCAACGGTTTTCTCGCCACTATCGGTTCCGTTGCGCCGTTTATCGGCCTGTTCGGAACGGTATGGGGCATTATGAACAGCTTTATCGGCATTGCGCAGACGCAGACCACCAATCTGGCGGTGGTCGCGCCAGGCATCGCTGAAGCGCTGCTGGCAACGGCTATCGGCTTGGTGGCAGCGATTCCGGCGGTGGTGATTTATAACGTCTTTGCGCGCATGATCGCCAGTTATAAAGCGTCGCTGGGGGATGTGGCCGCGCAGATTCTGCTGCTGCAGAGCCGCGATATCGACCTGGGCAACCTGAACGCGAAAAGCGCGGAAGCTCGCCCGGCCGCTCAGAAATTGCGCGTAGGTTAAGTTTATGGCGATGCGATTAAACGACGATCTGGAAACCGATGGCGAAATGCATGAGATCAACGTTACGCCGTTTATCGACGTTATGTTGGTTCTGCTGATCATCTTTATGGTGGCCGCGCCGCTGGCGACCGTGGATGTTCGCGTTAATCTGCCCGCCTCTACCAGCGCACCGCAGCCGCGGCCGGAGAAGCCGGTTTATCTGTCGATCAAAGCGGACAAGCAGTTCTATATCGGCAATGAGCAGGTGACGCCGGAAACGCTGGTGAGCGTGCTGAACAGCCAGACCGAGGGCAACAAAGAGACCACCATCTTCTTCCAGGCTGATAAGTCAGTCGACTATGAAACCCTGATGAGCGCGATGGATAAGCTGCGCGGCGCGGGCTATCTCAAGATCGGCCTGATGGGCATGGAAACGGCGGCGAAGTAAAGGCCGCGCGTGGGAAAAGGGCAGCCTCAGGGCTGCCCTTTTTGTTGGCTCGCGCGTCGGGTCTACTGCTGTAATTTGCGCAGGCAGCGGTCCATTGCGCTGACCACCCAGTCGATATCCTGCGCCTGGAAACAGAGCGGCGGGCGGATTTTCAGCACGTTGCCGTAGGGGCCGGCGACGGAGGTCAGCACAAACTCCTCGCGCAGCGCCTCCACCAGATCGAGCGCCAGACCTTTATCGGGCTGCTTGCTCTCCCTGTCCGTCACCAGTTCAAAACCGATAAACAGGCCAGCGCCGCGCACCTCACCGATGCACGGATAGGTCGCCTGCAAGGATTGCAGGGCCGCCAGCAGCGCGGCACCGGTTTTCAGGCTGTGGGCCTGAAGCGCTTCCTGCTCAATAACATCCATCACCGCATGCGCCGCCGCCATAGAGACCGGGTTGCCGCCAAAGGTATTAAAGTAGGGCAGCTTATCGCTAAACGCCGCCATTACCGGCGCCTTCGCCATCAGTCCCGATACCGGAATGCCGTTGCCCATCGGCTTACCGGTGGTCACCACATCGGGAACCACACCGTGTCGGGCAAAGCCCCAGAAGGCCTCGCCGGTGCGGGCAAAGCCGGGCTGCACTTCGTCAGCAATAAAGATCCCGCCGTTTCGATGCACCACCTCAATTGCCTGCTTTAAAAAGCCGGGCTGGCCGGGAAGCACGCCATCTGACGAGAAGATCGAGTCGGCAAGAAAGCCGGCAAACTTAATGCCGTGCGCGCTCATATCGTCGATCTGCATCTGGATCTGCTGCGCGAACCACGCCCCCTGATCCGCCGTCTGGATGCGGTAGAAATCGGGCGGCGCCACCAGCCGGGTGGTGGGGGAAAGCGGCTGACCGCTGCCCAGCGCCGGCGAGACGCCGGAGGTAAGCGCGCTGGTGCCGTGATAGGCTTCTTTTGAGACGATAATCCCCGTGCCGCCGCTCCAGCACTGGGCAATGCGGATCGCCAGATCGTTCGCCTCCGATCCGGTACACATATACATCGCCCGATCGATTTCAGCGGGCAGGGTGGCCAGAATGCGGTCGCTGTAGGCCAGGATCGACTCGTGCAGATAACGGGTGTGGGTATTCAGCTGCATCATCTGCTTATGCACGGCGTCCACCACCGCCGGATGGCAGTGGCCAATGCTGGCAACGTTGTTATACATATCCAGATACTGATTGCCCGCCTTGTCCCACAGATACTGCCCCTGTCCGCGTACCAGATGAACCGGATTGCGGTAAAACAGCCGATAGGACTCGCCCAGCACCTGGCTGCGCTTATCGGTCAGCTGGCGAATCGCCGGGGAGAGCCTCTCCGCGTGCTCAGCACGAAAGCTGTTGGTATCCATAATGGTTGAACGTACCGTCATCGTAACTCCTTGCTGCTGGTGCTGCCCGGCTGGGCAGCCGGGCTGATATAAGCGTTAGTCGGTTTCTGCGGCCACAGAGGTCTGCGCAATCGCGCCGCGGCGGGACTGGGTGGTAAGAAAATAGAGATAGCCCGCCACCATCAGCCCGACAAACAGCGCGCCGATCTGCGGGTTAAACCACAGCATCGCTATCAGGCAGATCGCCGCGCCGCACAGGGCAAAGGCCGGGATCAGCGGATAACCGGGCGCACGGTAGCTGCGCGCCAGCGTCGGCGCCGAGCGGCGCAGCTTAAACAGGCTCAGCATGCTCATGATATACATGACGATGGCACCAAATACCGACATGGTGATCATCGCCGCGGTCAGGCTCATGCCCTGAAAGCTGATGCCGTCTGAGAAAATGGCGAGGATACCGATCGCGCCGCCCGCCAGAATCGCCCGGTGCGGGGTGTTAAAGCGCGACAGCTTCGCCAGCGACGGCGGCAAATAGCCCTCGCGCGCCAGCGCAAAGAACTGGCGGGAATAGCCCATGATAATGCCGTGAAAACTGGCGATCAGACCGAACAGCCCAATCCAGACCAGCATATGCATCCAGCGTGAATCGTTGCCCACCAGCATTTTCATCGCCTGCGGCAGGGGATCGTTAATGCCCGACAGCGTGCGCCAGTCGCCCGCGCCGCCGGCAAACACCATCACGCCAATCGCCAGCACCACCAGGGTTAAAATGCCGCTGATATAGGCGCGCGGAATGGTGTGGCGCGGCTCTCTGGCCTCTTCGGCCGCCATCGCCACCCCTTCAATCGCCAGGAAGAACCAGATGGCAAACGGAATAGCGGCAAACATGCCGGAGACCGCGGCCAGCGAGAATGACGTCTGACCCGCCCAGCCGTGAGCGACAAAGTTTGTCAGGCTGAAGCCTGGCGCCACCACGCCCATAAACACCAGCAGTTCAATCACCGCCAGCAAGGTGACCAGCAGCTCAAAGGTGGCCGCAATGCTGACGCCGACAATGTTGAGGCCCATAAAGATGGCGTAGGCGCAGACCGCGATAAGTTTGGGGTTCACCTCTGGAAACTGCACGTTGAGGTAGGCACCTATCGCCATCGCAATAGCCGGGGGAGCGAACACAAACTCGATCAGGGTGGCGATGCCGGCAATCAACCCGCCGGTGTCGCCGAAGGCCCGGCGGCTGTAGGCAAAAGGGCCGCCTGCCTGTGGAATGGCGGTCGTGAGTTCGGTAAAGCTGAAGATAAAACAGCTATACATGGCGGCGACAAAAAGGGTGGTCACCAGAAAGCCCAGGGTGCCGGCGGCGCCCCAGCCATAGCTCCAGCCAAAGTACTCTCCCGATATAACCAGTCCCACGGCGATACCCCAGAGTTGCAGGGTGCCCAGAGTGGGTTTCAGTTTCTCTTTCATCACTGCGTTCCCCGTCTGTGTAAAGTGAAAGGCGATGCCTAAAAAGCTGACGGGTAGATGATGGACACAGCGGCGAGAGAAAAACTTGACCGCAGAAAACAGAAACTCGTCGGCTGGGGTCAAGTTGCCCCACCACAGGCCGTGGTGACTCTGCTGAAGTCAATTTTTGTCTGCTCTCAGGTCAAGCGTGCGGGGCGGGTTCAGCGCCATGCTGGTTCCACACGAGGAGAGAGGGAGCCAGCGATGAGCATTAAGCAATATGACACCTTAAGTAACGACGCCATTCTTCAGCTTGCCCACCAGGCGTTGCAGGCCTATCCCGCCTGCCTGCACGCCGAGGTCAAACTGCTGTGCCGTTCCGAAAACGCGACCCTGTCTGTCAGCACCCCGCACGGACGCTATGCGTTACGCATTCACCGCGGCGATTACCACACGAAGCAGGATATTGAAAGCGAGCTGCACTGGCTGGACGCCCTTCAGGCCGCCGCGATCTGCGTGCCGGTGGCGGTGCGCGACGGGCAGGGCGGACGGATTCAGACGCTGCCGCTGGCGGAGGGCGGCGAACGCTATGCCGTGCTGTTCCACTGGATAGAGGGCGAGATGCTCACCGACGCGGTCGATCCGGCGGCCTTTCGTCAGCTGGGGCGCATCACTGCGCAGCTGCACCACCACAGTCGGCGCTGGCAAAAGCCGCAGGCGTTTCGCCGCATCGTCTGGGATCATCACAGCATGGTTTCGCCTGCCGGCCACTGGGGCGACTGGCGTGAGGTAGCGGGGCTAGCGCCGTCGCAGCACGCGGTGGTTGAGGAGACGCTGGCGCAGGTCGGTCGCGAGATGGCCGCATTTGGGCAGTCGCCCGATCGCTACGGCCTGATCCACGCCGATCTGCGTCTGACCAATCTGCTGGTTCATCAGGGCGAAACGCGGGTGATCGATTTTGATGACTGCGGCATGGGCTGGTATCTGCACGATCTGGCCGCGGCGATCAGCTTTGTCGAGCATCATCCCAGCGCCCCGCAGTGGGTAGAAAACTGGCTAAACGGCTACGAACAGGTGGCGCACCTCAGCGATGAGGATCTCGCCATCCTGCCGTCGATGCTGATTCAGCGCCGCATTCAGCTTACCGCCTGGGTCGCCTCCCATTGTGAAACGGAGATGGCCCGCAGCCTCGGCAGCGGCTGGGCCGGCGATACGGTGCGGTTGTGCCACCGCTACCTCGACGGCGCGCCTCTGCCGATCGGCCTGTAGCGCACTCTGGCGGTGCCTGCATGAGCGACAACAGTGCAACCGGCGGCGGCACGGCGCTAAGTGGCTGTAATCTCATCTCCGGCGGCTGGTATGTTTCTTGCAGAAACTAACGATATTCAGTTTCAGGCGGAAAAGATCATGGCCAGCAGATTTCCCGAGGTTGCGCTGACGGCGATGTCCAGCGCAGGCAGCAGTCACCGTGGCGTCCTGTCGGCCGCCGCGACAGGACTGGGTGATTTCATCAATGCGCAGGGCGGCGATGTGGATCGCATTTTTGGCGTCAGCGGCATCGACGCCGCTACGCTCGCCTGCCCGACGCTGAGTCTGGATCTGGTGAACTACTGCCGGGTGCTGGAAGAGGCCGCCAGCCAGGCGGGGGTAGACAATTTCGGTTTGCAGTATGGCCATCAGTTCCGGCCGCAGTCTCTGGGCCTGATTGGCTATATTGGCCTCTGTTCGGCAACCCTGGAGCAGGCGCTGCGAAACGTGGTGAACGCCTTTCCCTGGCATCAGCACAATACCTGCGTCCGCCTGACGGAGCACAGCGATTGCTGGCAGCTCGACTATCAGGTGCGTCACGGCGCAATTCTTCTGCGCCGCCAGGATGCAGAGCTGACGCTGGGCATGTTTCTTAACCTGATTCGCCACGCGGCGGGGCGGCACTGGGCGCCGCGCGAAGTCCATTTTGAACATCCGCGCCCTGAGCACTGGCATGAACACTGTAAGGTCTTTGATGCGCCGGTCTATTTCGACCAGCCCTTTAACTCGATGATCATCGTTAAGGCGGATCTGAACCGCAAAATGCCGGATCACGATCCGATGCTGCTGCTGGTGATGCAGGATGCGATCCGTCGCCTCAGCCCGCCGGTGGTCAGCCAGGATACCGTTAACCAGACCCGCACCGATATTCATCTTCAGCTGCTGAATGGCGAACCCTCGCTGGAGATTATCGCCGAGAAGCAGGGACTCTCCGCCTGGTCGCTGCAGCGGCGACTGCGCGATGAGCAGACCAGTTTCTCCGCGCTGGTGGACAGCGTGCGCAAAGAGATGGCGACCCATTATCTGAAGCAGCACCATCTGTCGGTCTCTGAAATGGCGCTGCTGCTGGGATATTCCGAGGTCAGCGCCTTCTCGCGCGCGTTCCGGCGCTGGTTTGGCTGCAGCCCGCGCGACTGCCGTAAATCGCAGAGCAGCGTTTTTCTCTGAGCGCGCGGCTGTGATTGACGGTCACGGGCGCAAGCGCTGACAAGCATACTCAGGCAGCGCCCGCCCGCGTAACGGTGAATTATGCTGCATAATTGCGGGGTTAATTATTTGTTACTCTTGGTTTCAGAATTGTAAAGTGCAATGGTGATATGCGTCACATTATTCGCGGCTCGCTCAGGCTAAAACGGAGAAAAAACGCAGGAAGCCACTATGAGTCACACTCCGTCTTTACAAAAGCCTCAGGGCAGCGCTCGAACCATTTTCAACGTTACCAGCGGTAACTTCCTTGAAATGTATGACTTTATGGTGTTTGGCTACTATGCCACCGCCATTGCAAAAACCTTCTTTCCCGGCGACGATCCTTTCGCCTCGCTAATGTTGACCCTGATGACCTTCGGCGCTGGATTCCTGATGCGGCCGCTGGGGGCTATCGTGCTTGGCGCCTATATCGACCATCACGGCCGCCGCAAAGGGCTGCTGCTGACGCTGGGGCTGATGGCGATCGGTACGCTTACCATCGCGCTGGTGCCGGGCTACGCCACGCTGGGCGCCGCCGCGCCGATTCTGATCCTGCTGGGCCGCTTGCTGCAGGGCTTCTCCGCCGGGGTTGAGCTGGGCGGCGTCTCGGTCTATCTGGCGGAAGTGGCGCCGAAAGGGCGCAAAGGCTTCTTCGTCAGCTGGCAGTCGGGCAGCCAGCAGATTGCGGTGATCTTCGCCGCGCTGCTCGGCCTGCTGCTCAATCATCTGCTGGCGAAAGAGGCGGTAACGGAATGGGGCTGGCGTATTCCTTTCGTCGTCGGCTGTATGATCGTGCCCTTTCTCTTCTGGGTCCGCCGCATGCTGGAAGAGACCGAAGCCTTCAGCCAGCGCAAACAGCATCCGACTATGCGGCAGATTATGCGTTCGCTGGCGAGCAGCTGGGCGCTGGTGCTGGCGGGTATGCTGATGGTGGTCACCACCACCGTGATGTTCTATATGATCACCGCCTTTACCCCCACCTTCGGCAAAACCGTGCTGATGATGAGCGACAAGCAGAGCTTCCTGGTAACGCTGTTTGTTGGCGTCTTTAACCTGATCTGGCTGCCGGTAATGGGCGCGCTCTCGGACCGCATCGGTCGCCGTCCGCTGCTGATTACCTTTACGCTGCTGATGATTGTCACCACCTGGCCGGTGCTGCACTGGCTGGTGGGATCGCCGACCTTTGCTCATCTGATGGAGGCGGAGCTGTGGCTCTCATTCCTCTACGCCAGCTATAACGGCGCGATGGTGGTCTACCTGGCGGAGATTATGCCTGCGGAAGTGCGCGCCTCGGGCTTTTCCCTCGCCTATAGCCTGGCGACCGCGCTGTTCGGCGGCTTTACGCCTGCGGTTTCCAGCTACCTGATCCACGCCACCGGCGATAAGGCGATGCCCGGCGTCTGGCTGACCTTCGCCGCCGTTTGCGGCCTGATCGGCACGCTGCTGATTGGCCGTATGGTCAGGCAGTACCGCGCGCGCCACAGCGGCGCGGCCGCCAGCGCCTCAGTCTAAAACGACAGATCCACCACCACGCTGTCCGTGTAGTTGCCTGCGGGCGGCGTGGTTTGCGTGGTAAGGATACGCGCGGTATAGCTGTAGCCGCGCGTCAGTCCATCCGAGCTTACGCTGGTGGCGCTGGCGCTGCTATAGCGTTCGGTGCCGCTCGGCCCCCAGCGGTTGCTGCTGGTTCCCTTGTAAATCTCATAGCTTAACCGGTTAGCACCGCTCGCCATCTGGCGCTGCGTGCCGCTGACATAGCTGCCGTTGCTTAATCCCACCGTGTAGGTGCTGCCTTTGCTGCACACCACATTAATGGTCTGCGACACGGCGGAGAAGCTGCCGACCAGCGGTGCGCTGCCGAAGCTGATATTGGGCGCGGTAATGGTGGTGCAGTCGTTGGTGACCACCATGGTAACGGTTATGGGAATAACGCCGCTGCCGCTCTGCGGCGAGAGGCAGACGTTGCCGACGCCGACGCTGGTGCAGATGTTATAGGTCACCGCCAGGTTAAGCGTGGTGGTGTAGGTGCCGGCGGCCACCGTCTGGCCCGGCACGCTGCGCAAATAGACCGGAATAGCGAAGTTAAGGCTGCCCAGCAGGCCGGCGAGGTTGACCAGCACCGACTGGCTATAGACATAGGCGGCGGCACCAATGGTCAGCTCGGTGGCGCAGGCGCTGTCGACGCAGAGCTGCACCGGAATATTATCGCTGCCGGTGTCACCGCTGCGCTTGAGGGTGCCGCGCGTGCCGCTGACGCTGGTGGCGCCGGTTAGCTGGAAGGTGATCTGGTTATTACCCAGCAGCGAGAGCGACGAGCCGGACCCGCAGTTGACGTTGGCGTTGGTCGAGGTCGCCTGCGCCGTAGTGTTAACCACAAAGGTAGTGACCGACCCAAAGCTGGCGGTGGAGCTGGGCAGGGCACAGGCGGCGCGCGACAGCGTCGGAAAGAGCGCCAGCAGCGCCAGCAGCAGCAGGATTTTTTTCATGGCGTAATCCCTGAGGTAGAGTTATCGGCACTGGGCGTCGGCGCGCCTGCGGGGCGCGGCGGCAGCGGACAGGTAATGGGCCCATAGGTTTTCAGCGCCTGCGGCTGGCCGCTGGCGATGGTCAGCTCGGCGCTGCAGCTGCGGCCGTCCGGTGTGGTGACGCGCATCGGATTGCTGGCGCGCAGATTTTCCAGCCAGGCGATGCCGTCCCAGCCGATATACCCGGTCGCCTCGCCGTCGCGCAGCACCTGACTGGAGACCGGCAGCGGCTGGCCGTCGGCATCCTGCAGGATCACGCTGGCGGCGCGCAGCTTCTCGACCGGGAAGTGCAGCAGATAGCCGCTCTGGCGTTTCACCGCAAAGCGCTGCTCGACGTTGGGCGTCGTCATATCGGCGGGCAGATCGAGCGTGTCGATATCGTACTTCGCCGGATAGTAGCTGCTGATTGAGGGCACCAGCAGATAGCCGTTGCGGTCGGTACGTCCCATTGACTGATTCTCATAGCGCACGTTGACGTCGGGGTAGCTGGTTTTCACCACCACGAAGGCGTCATTAATGGCGTTGGCGGCGAAGGTCTGGTTGTCCATCAGCACCAGCGACCCGGTGAGATCCGCCCACTGGGTGTTGTAGTCGTCGTCGCCGTAGAAGCCCGCCGAGGTGTCGATTTTGTTATTGCGCCAGCGCAGGCTTCCCTGGCGGTAGTCGCCGCTGTCGCCGCCCTGATGCGCCCAGGAGGCGTCCCAGGCGAAGCCGCCATCGCTCGGCATCGAGCGCGAAAGGTAGAGGCGCTGATTATTCTCACCCTGCTGGTCGCGCTCCATGCTTACCGAGGCGCTGCCGTGCTCGCCGAACGGGATCACCAGTGAAATTGCGCCGCTCCATGCGCCCTGCTGCTGGTCGCGGCTGGCGGAGACGTAGAGGCTTGAGTTGCCCCACAGGGTTTTGCTCCAGGAGAGGTTAAGCAGTCGCGTATGCTGGCCGTCGCCGCCGCTGATATCAATCCAGGCGGCGCCCAGGCTGCCGTACTGGCTCAGCGACAGGCTGGCGTTATACTGGGCGCTGCGGCGCGCCAGGCTGTAGGTGGTATTGCTGGTATCGCTGTTGCCGCTGCGGCTGCTGAGCAGGGCGAGATTGCCGAACTCGCGGCTGCGCAGAATATGCTGCGTGCCGATGCTGAACCAGCTGTTGTTGTACTGGTAGCCCCAGCTGTACTGCCTGCCGCCTGCACCGTTCATCTGGCTTTGCGCCGCCGCGCCGTTCAGCACGCCGAAGCTGCCGACGCGAAACATCGCGCCCGCGCCACCCATCGCCAGGCTGTCGCTCCCTTCGGCATGGGTTTCCAGCGTCAGCCAGTCGGTGGCGCCGTAGCGCAGCGAGCCGCTCGCCGCCGCCTCGCCGTAATCGAAATTGTGAATGCCGTAGTTATCGCGAAACGCCCCGGCGGAAACCGAGTAGTCGCTCAGGCCCGCCTTCAGCAGCGTGCTGGAGACATAGAAGGGCAGCGTCGTCGTCACCTGACGCCCCACCGCGTCGGTGGTGGTGATCACCGCATCGCCCGCGCCGTTGACGAAAGGCACGTTGGTCAGCGACCAGGGCCCCGGCTGCACGTTCGCCTGGCTGGAGCGGTAGCCGTTGATAAAGAGATCGACGGTGGAGGGCACCGCCGCCTGGCCGGAGAAGGCGGGCAGCGGATAGGTCACCAGATCGGGCCGCACGCTAAAATCGCGCCCGACCTGTATCCCGCCGAGGCGCACGCTGTTGCTCCAGCTCAGCGCGTCGGTGGTGAGATCGCCAGCGCGCCAGCTGACCACGTTGTTCTCATCTTCGTTGCTCCACCAGGTGTCGTAGCGGATATAGCCATCATCCTGCGCGGGCGCGCGGCCCTCTATCTGCTGCTGCCAGACGCCGTTGCTGGAAAACTGGCCAGCGGCCCCGAAAAAGCGCAGCTCGTTCCAGGCGGAAAGGCGGGTGCCCGCGTTGGTGGTGCGCGTGGCGTAGAGGTCGTAATTGAACAGCGCGCCGGTGGTGGCGCGGCCCGGATAGCGCGGCCCGTTCTGCGCCTCGCCAATCACCTGACCGGGGAGCCAGGCGGGCGGCACCGTCAGCAGCAGCCGCTGCCGGGCATCGTCATAATTCGCGCTGACCTCGGGCCACTGGCTGACGTCCACCAGCTGCGGACCCGGCAGTTTTTCCGCGGGGATGCCAGCGCGCTGCAGGTCGCCGGCGCGCACCAGCAGGTGGCCGTCGCGTCGCTCTACCGGCACGATAGCGCCACCATCGCGCTGGTTGACCACCAGCTCCAGCATATAGCGCTGGCCAGTGCCGCTGTTATCCAGCGACGGCGGCGGCGGCAGCGACGAAAAGGTCTCCGCCAGCGCGGCGGCCGGCGTCAGACAGGCGCAGACGCTGGCCACCGCCAGCGCGCAGGGGTGAAGAGCGCGCGGCATTTAGCGGCCGGGCGCGCTGCGCCACGCGCCGGCGTTGGTGTCCGCCGTTAACTGGCCGTTAACCGCGCTTTTCAGCGGCCAGCGGTTTTCGCTGCGCGCCAGCACGTAGCCGAACAGGCCGTCCCCCAGCTTGCGTCCGCCAACGGCAACGTTGCTGAGGCGCGCGTGGCCGCTGCCGCGATTGGTGAGCAGCAGCCAGGGGCGGCCGCCTTCGCTCACCTGCCGCCAGCTCAGCTCCGGCTTCGCCGCGTCGCGCGTCAGCCCCTCGCCGTAGACAAACAGCGGCACCGAGTAGCGCATTTGAAAATTGAGGCCCGCCTGGTTTTCGCCCGGCGTGCGCGGCGTCGGGATCTCATCAAGCACCACGCGGTAGGCCAGCTCCTGGCCCGCGCCGGGCGGCGTCTGCTTAATCAGGCGCACCAGCTGCTTTTTGCCCGGTTCGATGCGCACCAGCGGCGGGCTGGCGACAATGCTCTGCTGGGTGGCGTACTGCTCTTTGCCGCCGATCTGCTGCCAGCTAAAGATGCGCACCTGCATCAGCGTGGTGACGCTGCCGCGATTTTCCAGCCACAGCTCGCTCGCTTTCTCATCCGGGTTGATGCTGGGATCGATCGGCCAGATCATCAGCGAATTTGCCGCCTGAACGCTGGTCGTCAGCAGGGAAACAAACAACAACAGGGCGCGCATCATCAACGTTCTCCTTTAAGCATGCGGCTACCAGCTCAGCGTCACGGTCAGCGTGTCGGTGTAGACGCCGGCGCGCGTCGGGCCGGGCAGCTTCAGCAGGCCGTAAATCGGCAACGTAATGTTACTGGCATTGCTGTAGCTCAGCGCGACGGGGCTGTTCACCGGAATGGCGGTGGTCTGGCTGGCGTTGGTATAGAGGGTGTAGGGCACGGTATTGGTATTGCTGGTGTGCTTCAGGTTGCGCGTCGTGGTGTAGTTGCTGCCGCCGCTGATGCTCATGCTCAGCGTGGTGCCAGGGGTGCAGGCGAGCGTAATGGTGCTGCTCTGCACGAAGCTGGCGCTGACGCTGTTGCTGGCAACGCCTGACTGCGAGCCGAAATTAAGCGTGCCGAAGACGCCGGTATTGCTACCGGAGACGACGCAGCCCGCCACGATGGAAGCTGAGACTTGAAACGTGCTGGTGGGCAGGCTCCAGGCGCTAAGACTTCCTGTCAGCAGGGGCAGCGCGCAGATCAGCCCGCGCACAGCGCGCGACGCAGCCACCCGAATACTCCTGACCGCGCGATCAGTAATTCACGGCGACGTTAATGGTGTCGGTGTAGGTGCCTGCCGGGATCAGCGGGTTGAAGCCGCCGCCCACGACGCGGCCGTAAATCGCGTAGTTGGTGCCCAGCGTGGGATCGGTAGTGCCGCTGGCGGCGATATTGGTGTTGTTGGCGATAGCGGTGGTAAAGGCCGCGTCGCTGTAGAGGGTATAGGCGATCCCCTGGGTGTTGTTGGAGCCGAGGATCAGATAGCGCGGCTGGCCGGAAACCGTGCCGAAAACGGTGGCGGGCGCCTCATTGCTGCTGGTCACCTGCACGTTATAGGTCTGGCCGGTGGTGCAGCGCACGTAGATGCCGTTGCCGGACGCGCCGACCAGCGTGGCGTTCAGGGTATCAAAGGTCGCCGCGCTGCTGCCGAAGTTCAGGGTACCGAAGTTAACGCCGGTCGTGGCGGACTGGCCGTTCACCAGGCAGCCGGTGGTCAGCGTCAGCGTGGCATTGATTGTTCCTGTTGTGGTGGCGGCAAAAGTCACAGCAGGGAGTGCCGAAGTCAGGCCCGCAGCGGCCAAAAGAAAAAGCTTGAGTTTCATAATTAATCCTTACCGATTATTCAGAGTCAGTGCTTTTTCGCCCGGTGATTAATGATGAAATCAAGCAAGGTCTGGCGACCGCGGCTCCGGCAAGGCAGGAAAGGGCGCCTCGTCCTGAGGATAATCTCAGCTTTGAGCTAAGTATTTTTTATAAATTTTACTTAATATAGAGCAGCCTGCAAGCGCCGGTGAAGCGATACCGGGAATTTTCCTTAATCAATTCGCCTTTCAGGGCGATAAACCTGTAATACCAATAGTTTGTGTCATATAAAAAAAAGCAAAGCACGGGGTATTTTGCCCCCTACCGCCGCCTCGCTAACAGTGATATGTTCGTGCATTAATCAGGTCCAGTTACCCTTTTATCTATCGAGCAGGAAAAATCTTAATCAGGTTCCGCCGCTGTCGGTAGCGCGCTAAACGGCCCTGAAAATAATAAACTGCACGGCTGACCTCTTTTTTATCCGTCTGTTTTTTTGACGTCGTTTTCGATTACAACACAGCGTCTGCCCACGGGCGGGCCGTGAGGAGTTGCACATGCTGCTGGTCACCTGGGACTGCGCCCTGGTCGGCGTTTCGCTGATCGTCGCTTTTATTGCCGCGTTCACCGCGCTGGATACGGCAGGGCGCGTCGCGGTGTCGCAAGGCTGGATGGCGCGGATATGGTTGCTGGCCGGCGGCATGGCGATGGGCATCGGCATCTGGGCGATGCACTTTATCGGCATGCTGGCGATGATGATGCCGATGCGCTACGACACCGGGCTGACGGTGCTGTCGCTGCTGGCGGCCTGTCTCGCCTGCATACTGGCGTTTGCGCAGACCCAGCACGGTGGCTTTAGCCGTCGCCGCTGGCTAACCGGCAGCCTTATGCTCGGCAGCGGGGTAGTGGCGATGCACTATATCGGCATGGGCGCGCTGCTGATCTCTCCCGCGCCGCACTGGCGCTTTTCGCTGGTCGCGCTCTCTCTCGCCATCGCTTATCTTGCGTCCGCCGCCGCCCTCTGGCTGGCGTTTCATCTGCGCCAGGGGGAAAAACATCTGCTGACGATGCGCGCGCTCGGCGCGCTGGTGATGGGCGTCGCTATCGCCGGCATGCACTACACCGGCATGGCGGCGGCGCAGTTCGATCGCCACAGCATGCCGCTGGCGCAGGGGGTCAGCGGCCAGGGACTGGCGGTGTGGGTCGCGCTGGGCACGCTCTCTATCCTCGGCTTTACGCTGCTCGCCTCGATGCTGGACGCCCAGCTGCGCGCCGTGCGGCTGGCGCAGCGGCTGAAGCTGGCGAATCAGGAGCTGCATCAGCTGGCGATGCACGACAATCTCACCGCGCTGCCCAATCGCGTGATGCTGGAGCAGCGGCTGGATGCCGTTCTCAGCCAGGGGACGCGCGACAGGCCGGGCTTTACCCTGATGTATATGGATCTCGACGGCTTTAAGGCGGTCAACGACACCTGGGGCCACTACGTCGGCGATCGCCTGCTGATCGCGGTCGCCGACCGCCTGCGTTGCCAGCTCAGCGACGACGACATGCTGCTGGCGCGCCTCGGCGGCGATGAGTTTGTGCTGCTGACGCAGGGCAACGAGCCGCGGCAGGCGGCGACGCTGGCGCAGCAGCTGGTCAAAACCATTGACGAGCCGTTCTCGCTGGATCGCTACCTGCTGCGCGTCTCGCTCAGCGTCGGCGTCGCGCTCTCGCCGCAGCACGGGCGCAGCAAGCAGGAGCTGATGTTTAACGCCGACTCGGCGATGTACCACATCAAGCACAGCGGGCGTAATGGCTACTGCCTGTTTGAACCGGCGATGAGCGCCAGCGCGCAGCATCAGCTGGCGCTGGCCAACGATCTCTGGCTGGCGCTGGAGCGTCAGGAGATGCAGCTGTTCTATCAGCCAAAATTCCGCTCCAGCAGCAGCGAACTGATCGGCTTTGAGGCGCTGCTGCGCTGGCAGCACCCGACGCGCGGCCTGCTGATGCCTGACATTTTCCTGCCGCGCGCGGAGAAGACCGGGCAGATCGTCGCGCTGGGCAACTGGGTGATCAACGAAGCCTGCCGCCAGCTTAAACAGTGGCACAGCGAAGGACACGCGCACTGGACGGTCTCCGTTAACCTTTCAGCCCTGCAGTTTCATCAGCGCGATCTGCTGGAGACGGTGCGTCAGGCGCTGCTGCGCCATCAGCTGCCGGGCAGCGCGCTGACGCTGGAGATCACCGAGAGCATCGCCATGCGCGATCCGCAGTTTAGCCAGCAGCGCATCAGCGAGCTGCAACAAATTGCGGTCAGGGTGGCGATCGACAACTTCGGCATCGGCTACGCTAATCTGCTGCATCTGAAGCACCTCGACGCCAGCGAGCTGAAGATAGACCGCAGCTTTATCAACAGCCTGCGCGCCGACAGCCAGGACGCCACCGTGGTGAGCGCAATGCTGGCGCTGGCGCAGACGCTTAACCTGCAGATGGTGGCGGAAGGGGTCGAAACCGAAGAGCAGCAGACGCTGCTGACCCGGCTGGGTTTTGACGCGCTGCAGGGCTATCTGCTGGGCAAACCCACGCCGGCCGATCGCATCGCCGACTTCGCTGCGGTCTGACGATAGATTTTAACGCTCACAGGCATCGGAACCTTTCATCGTGACGGGCTAATTACCTTTTGCCTTTTGCCGATAACCTGAGCAAATAATTCACCCTTGTGACTTTTTCATTACAACGCTATGGCTGCAATTACACGCCTTCACGGGATTTCACTATGTTGGTGACCTCATACGACTCGTTTACCGTCATCGTTTCTATTCTGGTTGCGATGCTGGCCTCTTTTACCGCGCTGGATATGGCGGGACGCGTCGCCACCTCGACAGGGAAAGTTGCGCTGATATGGCTGTTTGGCGGCGGCTTCGCCATGGGCGTCGGCATCTGGGCGATGCACTTTATCGGCATGCTGTCGATGACCATGGCGATGGTAATGAGCTACGACGCGTCGCTCACCGGCATCTCGATGGCGATTGCCGTTATCGCCTCGATCTTCGCGCTCTGGCTAGTCTGTCGGGGCGATCTGCCGCTGAAAAAGCTGCTGAGCGGCGCGCTGGTGCTGGGCAGCGGCGTGGTGGCGATGCACTACACCGGCATGGCGGCGCTGATGTTCTCTCCCGGCATCAGCTGGAACTGGGGCTGGATCGCGCTCTCGGTGGTGATTGCGCTGGTGGCCTCGGGCGCGGCGCTGTGGCTGGCGTTTAACCTGCGCGACGGCACCAGCGGCCGCACGACGCTGCTGCGCCTCGGCGCGTCGGTGGTGATGGGCTGCGCCATCGCGGGCATGCACTACACCGGCATGGCGGCCGCCAGCTTCCCGGCGCACGGCCACGCCGGCATGAGCGGCGTTAACAGCAACTGGCTGGCGATCCTGGTCACGGTGGTAACCCTGGCGATCCTCGGCATTACGCTGCTGGTGTCGATGCTCGACGCGCGCATGCAGGCGCGCACCGCTATTCTGGCGCGTTCGCTGGCAGAGGCGAACCGCGAACTGGCGCAGCTGGCGCTGCACGATAACCTGACCCGCCTGCCGAACCGTATTCTGCTGGAGGATCGTCTCGAACAGGCGATCAATAAAGCCAATCGCGAGCGCACCCAGTTCGCGCTGATGTTTATGGATCTCGACGGTTTTAAAGCGGTAAACGACGCCTTTGGCCATCACGTCGGCGACAATCTGCTGATCGCCGTCACCGAGCGCATGAGCGAGCAGATGAAGGGCTACTACACCCTGGCGCGCATGGGCGGCGATGAGTTTGTGCTGCTGATTGAGATCAACGATCCCAACGACGCCGCGACGGTGGCGGACACGCTGGTGAAAGCTATCGAGCGTCCGTTTCAGATCTCCCGCTACGAGCTGATGGTCTCGCTGAGCATCGGCATCGCGGTCTATCCGGGCGACGGCAACGACGAGCGCGAGCTGATGTTCAACGCCGATGCCGCGATGTATCACACCAAAAACAACGGCCGCAACGGGCATAACTTCTTCCAGCCTTCGATGAATACCCTGGCGCAAAGCCAGCTGCAGCTCAACAATGATCTGTGGCACGCGCAGGAGAATCAGGAGCTGCGGCTGTTTTACCAGCCGAAATATTGCGCGCCGCGCGGCCCGATTATCGGCTTTGAAGCGCTGCTGCGCTGGCAGCACCCGACGCGCGGCCTGCTGACCCCCGATATCTTCCTGCCGCTGGCGGAGAAGACCGGGATGATCGTCACTATCGGCTGCTGGGTTATTAATGAAGCCTGTCGCCAGCTGCGCGAATGGCGTCAGCAGGGGCATACCAACTGGTCGGTGGCGGTAAACCTGTCGGCCCTGCAGTTTGAACAGAGCAGCCTGGTGGAGACGGTGACCGAGGCGCTGGCAGCGCACGGCATTCCGCCTGAGATGCTGACGCTGGAGGTCACGGAAACCACTGCGATGCGCGATCCAGACGAGAGCGTGCGTATCCTGACCCAGCTGACGCAGCTGGGGGTGAAAGCCTCGATTGATGACTTCGGCACCGGCTATTCGAGCCTGCTCTATCTCAAGCGCTTACCGGCCAGCGAGCTGAAAATCGATCGGGCGTTTGTGAACGAGCTGCAGCATCACACCGAGGACGCCACCATCGTCTCCGCCATCGTCGCGCTGGCGCAGTCGCTGGATCTTAAAGTGGTGGCGGAAGGGGTAGAGACCGCCGAACAGCAGGCCTTTTTAACCGGATTAGGCTGCAATACGCTGCAGGGCTATCTGCTGGGCAAGCCCGTTCCGCCGGAAAAGGTTGAGGAGCTGCCCAATTACGCGCCGGAGGCGGAGCAGAAAAATGACGCTATGGCGTCGCCTGCGCTCTGCGAAGCGCTGCCGGGATAAGTCAACCGCACAAAGTGACAGAATTGTTGCGTTGTTATTTGTGTTTGGTTAGCAAAATCATGCTTTTATCGCAGATCTGCTGGCCAGCGCACATTGCAACGGCCATCAGGTTTGTCACACTGAGCGGAAAGCTACCCGGAGAACCTGTATGACTGCCTCTTCTTCCAGTCTGTTGTTGCTGATGTCCTTCGCGGCGGGCACCTTCGCCGCCGGTTCGTCGAATAATCCGCAGCACCTGATGCTCGCCAGCCCGTCGGGCGGCGTGCCCAACAATCCTCTGCCGCTTATCATCTGGCCGCGCGTGGCGCTGGATGAGGCGGAGGAGGAGGAGCCCGACCTCGCCGGCTGGTTCGAGCAGACCTTTGCGCGCAACGGCTGGCCGCCTTCGTGGCGTTACGATATTTTTCCCTATACCCACTACCATCCCAACACCCATGAGCTGCTGGGCGTGGCGCAGGGCTGGGCGGAAGTGCTGTTCGGCGGCGACACCGGCCGCATGGTAACGCTGCGCGCGGGCGACGCGGTGCTGATCCCGGCGGGCGTCGGCCATAAGCAGGTCTACGCCAGCGAGGACTTTATGGTGGTTGGCGCATACCCGGAGGGCTTTGCGCCGGAAACCAACCGCGACGAGCCGGCAAAACTGCACGCCGCGGAGCAGCAGGTGAAGCAGGTGCCGCTGCCGACGCGCGATCCCTTTACCGGCAAAGAGGGAGCGGTAACCGAAATCTGGACGCCGATCGCCGACCATTACTGACCGGCGCGCGTCAGAAATTTAAAACATTCCCCTCTATTTCTGACGCCGTCACGTCGAAAAAACAGAAGCGGCCCCGTCCTGACAGGCGCGCTTTTATCAGGTCGGCCTGTGCGTTCAGACGGCCCTGGGCATGGCGGCGTCGGCGCGTTGCGACATGCTCAGGCCCGGCGCGTTAAAACCGCAATCGGGCGTGATCTGCTGCGGGCAGCCCCGCCATCAAAACCTGACTGATATCACCCGCGCCGCCGGCGTGCGCCTGACGCTCCGCCGCGCAGCGCGCCTGTTCCAGCGCGTCTGGCACCGGAGGGTTCACCTCGGGCTTTTCGTGCATTTTGTTTTTTATCTGCTTATCCTTCACCGCCAGGTTTCCCGTATTCACATAAGCGCATTTACAGTTGAACATTCTCTCGCCACTGCCGATAACCCACCTACTAACTTTCATATTCCACGCATTTGTGCTTGTCAAAACAGACCGTTTCAGATGTAGTCGGGGCGTTATTAAGACCATTCTTAACTTTTTAGGGCAACTTCAGGCAGCGCAGCAACAGGCTAATAACAATGGATAAAAATGCTGATGTTATGTATCGGATACTGGTACAGAGCGTGATCGACTACGCCATTTATATGCTTAAGCCAGACGGCACGGTAGCTAACTGGAATGCAGGGGCGCAGCGAGCCAAGGGCTACACGCCAGATGAGATAGTTGGTAAGCATTTCTCACTCTTTTACAGCGAAAGCGATCGGCTCAACGGCGTGCCGCAGCGCGGTCTGGATACCGCCGCGCGCACCGGCAGTTTTGAAACCGAAGGCTGGCGCTACCGCAAAGACGGCAGCGCCTTCTGGGCGCACGTGGTCATCGACGCCATCCGCGATCCGCACGGCGAGCTGATCGGCTTCGCCAAGATTACGCGCGACTGCACCGAACAGCAGGCGCAGCGGCGCAAAGAGCGCGAACAGGAAGCGCGCTTCCGCCTGCTGGTGGAGGGCGTCACCGACTACGCTATCTATATGCTGGATCACGACGGGCTGGTGGTGAACTGGAACGTCGGCGCGCAGCGCGCCAAAGGCTACGTGGCGGAAGAGATCGTCGGCCAGCACTTCTCCCGCTTCTACAGCGCTCAGGATCGCCAGGCACTGATCCCGGAAAAAAACCTGCAAACGGCGTTTCGCACCGGCCGTTTTGAGGATCAGGGCTGGCGCTACCGCAAAGATGGCAGCGCCTTCTGGGCGCACGTCATTATTGACGCGGTGCGCGACGACAACGGCAAGCTGATCGGCTACGCCAAGATCACGCGCGACTGCACCGAACAGCAGGCGATGCTGCGCGCGCAGCGCGAGCAGGAGCAGCGCTTCCGCCTGCTGGTGGAAGGGGTTACTGACTACGCCATCTATATGCTGGATCTAAAGGGCTGCGTGGTGAACTGGAACGCCGGTGCGCAGCGTGCCAAAGGCTATATTGCCGAAGAGATCGTCGGACAGCATTTCTCGCTGTTCTATAGCGCGCAGGAGCGCCTGCAGGGCGTGCCGGACGCCAACCTCGCAAAAGCGCTGGCCAGCGGCCGCTTCGAAGATGAAGGTTGGCGCTACCGCAAAGACGGCAGCGCCTTCTGGGCGCACGTAGTGATCGACGCTATTCACAACGATGAAGGCGTGCTGATCGGCTTCGCTAAAATCACGCGCGACGTCACCGAGCGCCGCGAGCAGGAACAGAAACTGCTGCGCGCCAAAGATCTGGCGGAAGCGCAGAGCGCGAAAATGTTGGCGCTGTCGAAATTCCTCGACAATATCATCGCCAATATTCCCTCCTGTGTGGTAGTCGAAGACGCCATTACGCGCGAGATCCTGCTGGTCAACGACCGCTCGGAAAAGCTGTTCGGCGTTTCGAAAGCGATGCTGGTCAATAAAAAACCGCACGAATGCATGTCGGCCGAACTCAGCGACTACTTCGACAGCCTGGCGGATATCGCGCTGCGCAGCGAAGGTATTCACCAGCGCGAGCAGCAGCTGCTTACCGCCAGCGGCGAACGCATCCTGCATACCCGCGCTACCGTTATCCGCGGGCAGGACGCGCGGCAGAACTATATTATGCTGCTGGTGGAGGATGTTACCGACCAGCGCGCCGCCGACGCGCGCATTCACCATATGGCGCATCACGATAACCTGACCAGCCTGCCGAACCGTATTCTGTTCCGCCAGCGCCTGAGCGAGGCGCTGCGCGGCGATAGCCAGAGCGGCCGACAGACCGCCACGCTCTGTCTCGATCTCGACAACTTCAAAAACGTCAACGACGCGCTCGGCCACCAGATAGGCGACGAACTGCTGCGCGCGGTGGCTAAACGCCTGCGCGCCGCGCTGCGCGATCGCGACACCCTGGCGCGCATCGGCGGCGACGAGTTCGCTATCGTGCTGCCCGCCATCGGCAGCGCGGAAGAGGCGGCGCTGGTGGCGCAGCGGCTGATCGACGCGATATCTCCGCCGGTCAATATCGAAGGCCATAACCTGAGCGTCGGGCTTAGCGTCGGCATCGCCCTTAGCTCCGCCGTCACCAACACGCCGGAGCAGATGCTGCGCTGCGCGGATATGGCGCTCTACGAGGCCAAGCGCAACGGACGCAACCGTTACGAGCACTTTACGCTGGAGATGGACGACGTGGCGCGCAGCCGCCGCCTGATCGAAAACGATCTGCGCGAGGCGATCGGCAGCCAGCAGCTTAAGCTCTACTACCAGCCCATTACCGACGGCGAAGCGGCGCAGTCGATTATCGGCTACGAGGCGCTGATGCGCTGGCACCATCCGGTGAAAGGGCTGATTATGCCCAACGACTTTATTCCCATCGCAGAGGAGAGCGGGCTGATCCATATGCTTGGCGCCTATGCGCTGTTCGAAGCCTGCCGCGAGGCGACGACCTGGGACGGCAATCAGTCGGTGTCGGTCAACCTGTCGCCGCTTCAGTTTAAAAACAGCTCGCTGGTCTCGGTGGTGGAGGCGGCGCTGCGCGACTCTGGCCTGGAGCCGAGCCGGCTGGAGGTCGAGATCACCGAGTCGGTGCTGCTTGACGACTCGCTCGGCAATATTCGCACGCTGGAGAGCCTGAAAAAGCTCGGCGTGCAGATTGCGCTGGACGACTTCGGCACCGGCTACTCGTCGCTCAGCTATCTGCGATCCTTCCCGTTCGACAAAATCAAAATCGACAAGTCCTTTATCAGCGATATGGGCGACAGCCGCGAGGCGCTGGCGATTATCCGCGCCATCACCGGCATGAGCCGCAGTCTCGATATTCAGATCACGGCCGAAGGGGTGGAGAGCAGCGAACAGTTCGCCAGGCTGCGCGAAGAGGGCTGCACCCTGTTCCAGGGCTACTACTTCGGCCGCCCGCAGCCGTCGGAGCTGCGGCTGAAAGCGCTGACCAGCCCGACTTAATCGTAAAGACCGTGCTGCTGCACCGGCGCATGGCTGAGGTTGTCGCGGATGCGGCGCACCGATTCGCGCACCACCAGCTTGCCGTGCAGCAGCAGGGTGCCGGGCAGGATCTGCGGGTTCAGGCGCATGCTCTGCACCATGCGCACCGCCTCCGCGCCCAGCTCGTCGCGCGGCACCTGCACGGAGGTCAGCGGAATATCGTGGATGGCGGCGAGATTGAAGCCGTCCATGCTCATCACCGAAACATCCTGCGGCACGCGCAGCCCGGCCTGCTGCAGCGCCTCCACCGCGCCGGCGGCGATATAGTCGCCGCTGGCCAGAATCGCGGTCGGGCGCTGGGCGCGCGGGCAGTGCTTCAGGTATTCGCTTAATCTCTCTGCCGCCTCAAGCCGGCTGAAGCTGGTGAGCGTCAGCAGGTGCTGGCGGCTGTCGAAGCGCAGGTTCATGGCGTGCCAGGCGTCGCGCACCCCCTGCAGACGCTGCTCCATGGTGTAGCGGCGCAGGCAGTGCAGCGACAAGATCTGGCGGTGTCCCTGCTCGAACAGGTAGCGCGCGGCGCTTTCGCCAATCAGCTGATGATGCGGCGAGACCGAAGAGAGCCGCATGCGGCGATCCATCGCGTTGATCAACACGCAGGGCTTGTCGATCTCCGCCGCCAGCTGGTGAATATGATCGTCATCGATCCCCACCAGCAGCGCGGCGTCGGTTTGCTGCATCTTCTCCAGAAACAGCGCCGTGTCGCTCTCATTCTCCTCCAGCGCGCAGTAGCGTAAACGCACCTCATGCGGGGCGATCGCCTGGTCGATGCCCTGAATCACCTTGTAGTAAAAGATATCGCTGCGCACGTCGAACGCGCGCGGCGGCGCAAACACCATCAGATTATTCAGCAGCAGGCGGCCGCTGTGCAGGTTATCCAGCACCCCCTGCTGCTGCGCCACCGCCAGAACCTTATCGCGCGTGCTGGCGCGGGTATTCGCCTTGCCTGCCAGCACGCGCGAAACGGTGCTGATGGAGACGCCGCTCAGCGCCGCAATCTCGCTGATTTTCAGCCTTTGTTTCATTTTGTGATCGCCCTCAAATCTGCGAATGAAAAAATTTTCATAGCGTGCTGAATCGCGTCAGATAAGCCCTGGATACGGCTTTAAACGCGCCGAAAATTTTGCCATGAAAAAGCTTGCAAAAAAGAGGCTATACCGACGTTTCGCGCTTTTTTAAGGTGCCAGACAGGTTCACGCAGTACGCCGGAGGGCGAGGTGAAGGATCAAACCGGCCGTTAAAAGCCTGCACAGGAGCTGACAAATGAGCCTTGAATCAACGACTAAACCCATCGGCGCGGCGCGAACGCTGCGCGCGATTAAAAATCTCCGCTGGTGGATGCTGGGACTGTTTCTACTGGGCGTGACGGTTAACTACGTCACCCGTAATTCCCTCGGCATTCTGGCGCCGGAGCTGAAAACCAGCCTCAATATGAGCACCGAGCAGTACTCCTGGGTGGTGGCGGCGTTCCAGCTCGCCTATACCCTGTTTCAGCCGCTCTGCGGCTGGCTGATCGACATTATCGGCCTGAAGATGGGCTTCCTGATCTGCGCGCTGATCTGGTCGGTGACCTGTCTGCTGCACGCCGGCGCGGGAAGCTGGCTGCACCTGGCGCTGCTGCGCTTTGTGATGGGCGCGTCGGAAGCGGCGGCGACGCCCGCTAACGCCAAGGCGCTCGGCGACTGGTTCCCGAAAAAAGAGCGTCCGGTCGCCGCAGGCTGGGCGGGCGTCGGCTTTTCGGTCGGCGCGATGCTGGCACCGCCGATTATCTATGTGGCGCATATCACCTTTGGCTGGCAGGGGGCGTTTCTGCTCACCGGCGGGCTGGGGCTGCTGTGGGTTGGCCTCTGGTGGTGGGGCTATCAGTCGCCGGAAAAACATACCCGTCTTTCCGACGAAGAGCGCGCCTGGATTACGCAGGACAACGAAGCCGTGGGGGAAAAGCTGCCGTTCTTTCAGGCGCTGAAAAGCATCGGCAAAGAGAAGAAGTTCTACGGTATCGCGCTTCCGGCATTTCTCGCCGAGCCCGCCTGGGCGGTGCTGAGCTTCTGGGTGCCGCTCTATCTGGCTAACGAGCGCGGCATGGATCTTAAGCAGATCGTGATGTTCGCCTGGCTGCCGTTTCTCGCCGCCGATCTCGGCAGCGTCGCCAGCGGCTACCTGACCAAAATCTACGTGAAGTGGTTCGGCCTGACGCGCGTCAACTCCATCGTTGCCAGCTCGATCACCGGCGCGGTGCTGATGATCTCACTGGCGCTGATGACCCTTGTAAAAGATCCCTATCTGGCGATCGCCCTGATCTCCATCGGCGGCTTCGGCCATCAGGTGATCTCCTGCATGCTCAGCGCGCTGGTGGTCGAACGCTTCGATCGCCGCCAGATGGCGACGGTTAACGGCATGCGCGGATCCTGCGCCTGGATCGCCAGCTTTATCTTCTCTCTGATTATCGGCGTTACCGCCGACACCATTGGTTTTAATCCGCTGTTCGTCGCCATGGGCTTTTTCGACCTGGTGGGCGCGATTTTTCTGGTGATGTTTATCGCCGACCGTCGTCAGCGCAGCGCGGAACAATAAGGACACCGTTATGAAAACCCTGAAGAACTGGACGCTGAGTCAGCACGCCGATCATTTTGTCGAGCTGAAGGTCGAGAATCGCCATCTGCTGCGCCTCTATGTGCTGGAGTCGGGCCTGATGCGCGTGCTGCTGAAGCGCAACGGCGAGCTGGCGCTGAACCGCACCTGGAGCATCGCCCCTGGCGACGATGTACCCTGGGAGGGGCGCGACCGCGAATCGCTCGACGGATTCGGGCTGCCGGCGTTTCAGCTGGAGCATGAGGCGAACCAGCTGCGCATCAGCACCGACCGGCTGCGCCTGACGGTGCATCATCCGCTTTGCCTGAGCTGGGAGCATTTTCATCAGGGGCAGTGGCAGCCGCTGGCGGCGGATCGCCATACCGGCGCCTATCTGCTGAACGCCCACGGTGACGGGGTTGAGCACTATCAGCGTCGCCAGCCACAGGATCGCGTCTACGGCCTCGGCGAGAAAACCGGCGATCTCAACCGCAGCGGCCGCCGCTTCGAGATGCGTAACCTCGACGCGATGGGCTATAACGCCGCCAGCACCGATCCGCTCTACAAGCATATTCCCTTTACCCTGACGCAGCGCGACGGCGTCAGCTTCGGCCTGTTCTACGATAACCTGAGCAGCAGCTGGCTCGATCTCGGCAACGAGCTGGACAACTACCATCTGCCGTATCGCCGCTATCGCGCCGAAGCGGGCGATCTCGACTACTACCTGATGCTGGGGCCGAAGCTGCTGGATGTCACCCAGGCGTTCGTGCGCCTTACCGGCCGCACCATTTTTCAGCCGAAGTGGAGCCTGGGCTACAGCGGCTCGACCATGCACTACACCGACGCGCCTGACGCGCAGCAGCAGCTGCAGGGCTTTATCCGCCTCTGCCGCGAGCATGAGATCCCCTGCGACTCGTTCCAGCTCTCATCGGGCTACACCTCGATCAACAACAAGCGCTATGTCTTTAACTGGAACTACGACAAGGTGCCGAACCCCAACGGCATGAGCGAGGCGTTCCACGCGGCGGGCATGAAACTGGCGGCCAATATCAAACCCTGCCTGCTGCAGGATCATCCGCGCTATCAGGAGGTGGCGTCGCAGGGGCTGTTTATTCGTGATTCAGAGCAGGATCGCCCTGAACGCTCGGTGTTCTGGGATGATGAGGGATCGCACCTCGACTTTACCCATCCAGAAGCGGTGCGCTGGTGGCAGGAGAACGTTACCGCGCAGCTGCTGGAGAAGGGCATTGACGCCACCTGGAACGACAATAACGAATATGAGGTATGGGACGGCGAAGCGCGCTGCCACGGTTTCGGCCAGAGCATCGCCATTAAGCATATTCGTCCGGTGATGCCGCTGCTGATGATGCGCGCCTCGCTGGAGGCGCAGCAGCGTTTCGCCCCGGAAAAGCGCCCCTATCTGATCTCCCGCTCCGGCTGCGCCGGGATGCAGCGCTATGTGCAGACCTGGAGCGGCGATAACCGCACCAGCTGGCAGACGCTGCGCTACAACATCCGCATGGGGCTGGGCATGAGCCTGTCGGGGCTGTTTAACGTCGGGCACGACGTCGGCGGCTTTTCCGGCGACAAGCCGGACGCCGAGCTGTTTGTACGCTGGGTGCAGAACGGCGTCATGCACCCGCGCTTTACCATCCACTCCTGGAACGACGATCACACGGTCAATGAGCCCTGGATGTACCCGGAGGTGACGCCGCTGATCCGCGAGGCGATCCGCCTGCGCTATCGTCTGATGCCCTATCTCTACACGCTGCTGTGGCAGGCGAGCGCGCAGGATGAGCCGATGCTGCGTCCCACTTTCCTCGATCACGAAGAGGACAGCGAGACCTGGCGGGAAAACGACGACTTCCTGCTGGGACGCGATCTGCTGGTGGCCAGCGTGGTGGAGGAGGGCAGCCGCGAGCGCGCCGTCTATCTGCCGCGCAACGCCCACGGCTGGTATGACTGGCACAGCGGTGAGTGGCTGGCGGGCGGCCAGACCGTTACGCTGGATGCGCCGCTCGATCGTCTGCCGCTGCTGGCGCGCGCCGGCAGCGCTATTCCGCTGGGGCGCTGTGAAACCACAACCGATGCGCGACTCGACACCGTGCGTGAGCTGCAGCTGTGGCCTGCGCCAGGCGAGGCGCGCACCGAGGGCGAGTTTTTCGACGACGATGGTGAAAGCCACGGCTGGCGGCAGGGCAATGCGCTGTGGATCGGCTGGACGCTGCGCAGCAGCAGCGATCGTCTTGAGCTGACGCTGGAGAAGCGCGGTGATTATCAGCCGGCCTGGCGTGAGATTGAGGTATTGCTGCCCGCAGGCGAGCGGCGCGAGCTGTGGATTAACGGCGAGAAGGGCGCGCGGTTTAGCTTGTAGGCTGTAACAGCGGTGGGGCGATCATGGTAAACCGCACTGCATATAAAGCGCGGGCAGGATGGTGCGAAGAGCAAAGCGCCCCGCGCCACGGACAAAAACGGCGGGAGCCTTTTTGAACAACGCCGTGCGTTGGCCCGTTGACGGGCGCACCTCAAGGATGAGGTGCGTAACTGCGCGGGACGAGCGAGCATGGATGCCTTGAGCGACTTTGCGCTCGGGCCATCCCGCCCGCGCAGGCGCCTCAGCCATTAGCGCCGTGGCTTTCCCCATTCATACGCGCCAGATCTTTGTCGATCAGGAACAGGCCTTCGCCTTTGCTGCCCACCAGCGCCAGCTTATCCAGCACGGTTTTAAACAGCTTCTCTTCTTCATGCTGCTCGGCCACGTACCACTGCAGGAAGTTAAAGGTGGAGTAGTCGAGGGAGGTGATGGCCGCATGCGCCAGCTCGTTGATTTTACGCGTGATCAGCTTCTCGTGCTCCAGCGCCTGCTCCAGCAGCTCCGGCAGGGAGTTAAAGGCGACTGGCGGCGCGGCGATAGAGCCCAGCACCGGCATCGCGCCGGTATCGCTCAGGTAGTCGAACAGGCGCTGCATATGCTCCATCTCTTCGCGAGAGTGCTCTTTCAGAAACGCCGCTGCGCCTTCCAGGCCTTTATCGCTGCACCACGCGCTCATCTGTAAATAGAGATTCGCGGAGAAAAATTCGAGGTTAAGTTGATCGTTAAGACGCGCGGTCATTTCAGCAGTCAGCATGGACGATTCCTTTATAAAGGCAAAATAAGTCAACAGGTGAGAAGTGGTGAATTATGCACCATGACGCAGTAAGAAAGATAGTTTTTTACTTAAAAATCACATTTTATCTAATTGATTTAAATAGAATTATTCAGCTTTTTGAATGCGAGCGATTATCATTACTTGACCCGTTACGCTTCGCACTACGCCGGTGCGTCGCGCCTGCGCACTGATGGTGCAGAGCGGCTTATTTCCTGTTTTACCGCAACAGAGAAAGATTATTGGCCGCCGCCCGCTGGCTGCCGGGAAATATAAAGTGATGCAGATTTAAACGATAAATTATTTAAACCCGACCGGGAGAAAAAATTTATTTTCAAAAGTGACCTTATGCGGCGGCTGGCATAAATCCTGCAACCGTAACAGTTCCATATATCGCAACCAGTAAACTATTCGCGGGAATAACTATGTCTGAGGAAAAAATAACGCTGACAGGCGAACGGGTTTCAGCCAGCAAAGGAAGTTATCTGGCGTTAATAGTGGCTATCCTCTTTTTTTCAGGATTGCTGTATCAGGTCGACGGCTTCCACTGGCTGGGCGCTTTTGACTTCACCACGCTGGGCGGCAGCTTCGGCACCATGAAGGAGCCCGCCAGCAATACCTTTCTCGGCGCGGGCGGACTGAGCGCCAAAGCGGGCTTTCTCTTTGCGCTCTCGCTAACGCCCACCGTGATGCTGGCGCTGGGCGTGCTGGAAATTTTCACCCATTACGGCGCGATGCGCGCGGCGCACAAGCTGCTGACGCCGCTGCTGCAGCCGCTGATGGGGCTGCCGGGCCGCTGCGGGCTGGCGCTGATCACCGATTTGCAGAGCACCGATGCGGGCGCCGCGCTGACCAAAGAGATGTATGACCGCGGTCAGGTGACGAAAAAAGATATTGTGGTGATGAGCGCCTGGCAATATTCCGGCGCGGGATTGATCAATAACTATTTCGCTATCGGGTCGGCGCTGTTCGCCTCAATGACGCTGCCGATTATTATTCCGCTTGCTTTAATGTTCGTTCTTAAATTTGTCGGTGCGGCGCTGACGCGTTGTGTGTTAAACAGTGTTTATAAAAAGGATTTCAGCGATGGAAAATAACGGCGCGGTAAAAGCGAGCCAAAATCCCTTTGATATCTTCGTGACCGGCGCGCGCAAAGGGTTTCATATCGCCATTCATAACCTGATGCCCAACGTGGTGATGGCGTATGTACTGGCGGAAGTGCTCAACCTGCTCGGCATTATGCCGTTTCTCGGCCAGCTTTTCGCGCCGGTGATGGGGCTGTTTGGCCTGCCAGGCGAAGCGATTACCGTGCTGCTGACCGCCTGGCTCTCCTCCTCAGCCGGCACCGGCGTGGCGGTGAGCCTGCTGACAAAAGGGGTGCTGACCGGCGCGGACATTACCCTTCTCGCGCCCGCCATTTTTCTGATGGGCTCCCAGCTGCAGTATATGGGGCGCCTGCTGGGGGTGGCCGACGTGCCGAAAAAATACTGGCCGCTGCTGATGCTGGTGAGCGTCATCAACGCGGCGATCGCCATGTGCGTTATGCGTCTTTTTATATAGGAGAGAAGCGATGTCCCGGGTCTTAGAGCACTATCACTATCTGCACGACATTCCAGAGCTGGGCTTTCAGGAGGTTAAAACCTCCGCCTATATCGCCGATCAGCTGGAGCGCGCCGGGCTGAAGGTCACGCGCAATATCAATCAGACCACCGGCATCGTGGCGGAGATCGACAGCGGCGTGCCTGGGCCGGTGCTGGCGCTGCGCGCCGACATGGATGCGCTCGGCCATATTATCGACGGCGTTGCCTGCGCGCGCCACACCTGCGGCCACGACGGCCACTCTTCCGTGGTGCTGACCGCCGCGCAGGAGCTGCTGGCGGAGGGCGCGGTGAAAAAAGGCCGGCTGAAGATTCTGTTCCAGCCGGCGGAAGAGCTGGGTGCCGGCGCGCTGGCGATGGTAGAGGGCGGCGCGCTGGATGATGTGGAGATGATTTTCGGCTTCCATCTGCGCCCGCTGGAAGAGTGCGTGGTGGGTCAGGCGACGCCGGCGGTGCTCTACTCCGCCTGCTCGACGCTCGAGGCCACTATCAAAGGCGCCCCAGCGCACGCCGCGCGTCCGCATCTTGGCGTCAACGCGCTGGACGCGGCGGTGCAGGCGGTCAATGCGGTCAACGCGATCCACCTCTCGCCGGGGCTTAACTGGAGCGTGAAGGCGACCCGCTTTCTCTGTGACGCTGGCGTCACCAACTCCGTGCCCGACGAGGCGCGCGTGGTCTGGGATCTGCGCTCGCAGGAGAATGAGCCGATGACGGCGCTGAAAGAGAAGGTGACGCAGGCGATTCAGCACAGCGTTGCCGCGCTGGGCGCGACGGCGCAGGTGGTGGTGCTGAAAGAGATGCCGGCCGCGGAGATCGATGATGAAGCGACGGCGGTGATCCGTGAGGCGATAGTCGAGGTGCTGGGCGCAGAGGGATTGCTCAATGCGAAAACCACGCCGGGCAGCGAAGACTTTTTCTATTATCCGGTGAAGCGCCCGCAGGTGAAGGCAGGTTTCTGGGGGCTGGGCACCAACCTGACGCCGGGCCTGCACCATCCCGAGATGCGCTTCGATCTCGACGCGCTGGAAATCGGCGTGGATATCTTTAAATCCTGCGTAAAAAGAGTCCTGGGGTAAATAAGCGGCTGCCCGCGCGCACAGGTGCGGGCAGCGCTGAAATTTTCCCTGCCCTGTTCGCCGCCGCGCGCAAAATATTGTATGCTATGCCGCCTTAACGAAGACCAGGTAACCGGGATCGCCGCCAATGTAGAACGCGCTAACCACCGCCTTCTGACGCTAATGCGTCCGCCTGGCACCGTTTACCTGCCGGATTTCCGGCCATCATGATTACTCTGCAGCGTCCTCTCATGTGACGTTGCCTCGATGAGAAGAATTCACTCATGTCTAATTTCATGCAAGAGGTGGCGCGCCGCCGCACCTTTGCGATCATTTCGCACCCCGATGCCGGTAAAACCACCATCACTGAAAAAGTGCTGCTGTTCGGACAGGCTATCCAGACCGCCGGTACGGTAAAAGGGCGCGGCTCCAGCCAGCACGCCAAATCGGACTGGATGGAGATGGAGAAGCAGCGCGGCATCTCTATTACCACCTCCGTGATGCAGTTTCCCTACCGCGACAGCCTGGTCAACCTGCTCGACACCCCGGGGCACGAAGACTTCTCGGAAGATACCTACCGTACCCTGACGGCGGTGGACTGCTGCCTGATGGTGATCGACGCGGCTAAAGGCGTTGAGGATCGTACCCGTAAGCTGATGGAAGTTACCCGTCTGCGCGATACGCCTATCCTGACCTTTATGAACAAGCTCGACCGCGACATCCGCGATCCGATGGAGCTGCTGGATGAAGTGGAGAGCGAGCTGAAAATCGCCTGCGCGCCCATTACCTGGCCTATCGGCTGCGGCAAGCTGTTTAAAGGGGTTTACCACCTCTATAACGACGAAACCTATCTCTACCAGACGGGCAAGGGCCACACCATTCAGGAAGTGCGCATCGTCAAAGGGCTGGATAACCCGGAGCTGGACAGCGCGGTCGGCGAAGAGCTGGCGGCGCAGCTGCGTGAAGAGCTGGAGCTGGTGAAAGGCGCATCGCACGAATTCGATCGCGAGCTGTTCCTGAGCGGCGAGATCACGCCGGTCTTTTTCGGCACCGCGCTGGGTAACTTCGGCGTCGACCATATGCTCGACGGCCTGGTCTCCTGGGCGCCTGCGCCGATGCCGCGCGCGACCGACGTGCGTACCGTTACCGCGCAGGAAGAGAAGTTCACCGGCTTCGTGTTCAAGATTCAGGCGAATATGGACCCGAAACACCGCGACCGCGTCGCCTTTATGCGCGTCGTTTCCGGTAAATATGAGAAGGGCATGAAGCTGCGTCAGGTGCGCACCGGCAAAGATGTGGTCATCTCCGACGCGCTGACCTTTATGGCGGGCGACCGTTCGCACGTGGAAGAGGCCTGGCCGGGCGACATTATCGGCCTGCACAACCACGGCACCATTCAGATCGGCGACACCTTTACCCAGGGTGAAAACATGAAGTTCACCGGTATTCCGAACTTCGCCCCGGAGCTGTTCCGCCGCATCCGCCTGCGCGATCCGCTGAAGCAGAAACAGCTGCTGAAAGGGCTGGTGCAGCTGTCGGAAGAGGGCGCGGTACAGGTGTTCCGTCCGGTACACAACAACGACCTGATCGTAGGGGCGGTTGGTGTGCTGCAGTTCGACGTCGTTGTGGCGCGTCTGAAAAGCGAATACAACGTCGAAGCGATCTACGAGGCGATCAACGTCTCCACGGCGCGCTGGGTCGAGTGCAGCGATGCGAAGAAATTCGAAGAGTTCCAGCGTAAAAACGAGGTTAACCTCGCGCTGGACGGCGGCGATAACCTGACCTATATCGCCCCGACCATGGTGAACCTGAACATCACACAGGAGCGCTATCCTGAGGTGATCTTCCGCAAAACCCGCGAGCATTAATTCGCGCCGCAACAGGGCCAGTCAGCTTTGGCTGGCCCTGTTCTCTCTCTCCAGACTCCTCCTAAAAACTCTGTTTTTTCGCTTAACTGGCGTGCTATCAACCAGTTATTCAGGCAAAACGCCAGACACCTACTATGATTATTCTGTCGGACGGGAAAAGAGACGTTGCTTCTCCTTTACGTCCAGCGATGCAGCAGCACCGATTGCTGCTGTTGCGCCCACGGCTGTGGGTGAGCTCACTGACAGAAGGAAGATATCGATGAATAAGACTAAGATTGCCCAAACGCTGATGGCGGTAATGGTTGGTTCCGCCCTGTTAAGCGGCAGCGCTATGGCTGACGACTCGCTGACGCAAAAAGCGCAGCAAAGCGCGGATAACGCCGGTGCGAAAATCAATAGTTCTATGAAAAAAGTCGATGGGTTTATGGACGACAGCGCCGTCACCGCAAAAGCGAAAGCCGCTCTGGTGGATGACGAAGCAATAAAAAGTACGGATATCTCCGTGAAAACCCACGACGGCGTAGTGACCCTGAGCGGTTTTGTTACCTCGCAGGATCAGGCTGAAAAAGCGGTCGCCGTGGTGAAAAACGTAGAGGGTGTTAAATCCGTCAGCGACAAACTGCACGTTAAAGACAGCAAAACACAAAGCATGAAGGGATATGCCGGTGATGCGGCAACGACAAGTGAAATTAAAGCTAAACTATTAGCAGATGACATCGTTCCGTCGCGTCACGTCAAGGTGGAAACCACTGACGGCGTGGTTCAGCTTTCAGGAACCGTCGCAACCAAAGCGCAGTCGGATCGCGCTGAAAGTATCGCGAAAGCGATTGAAGGTGTTAAAAGCGTTAAGAATGACCTGACTGTGAAGTCTTAACGTCGTGAGCGCGGCGTCCGCGTGGCGCCGCACTGACAAAACAAAACCCAAACTGGGAAGAAACGAGCAGTTCGATTTCACTATGGTAAGGAGAGGCTTATGTTTCGTTGGGGTATTATTTTTCTGGTAATTGCACTGATCGCGGCGGCGTTAGGATTTGGCGGCCTGGCCGGTACGGCAGCATGGGCGGCTAAAGTTGTCTTCGTCGTTGGTATTATCCTGTTCCTCGTGAGCCTGTTTACCGGCCGCAAACGACTCTGACCGGCTGGGTCATTCTGATTTTTGCTACGAGCATGCATAAAGCGGAGACCAGCCAGCCGTCGCGCTGCGTTAAGGATAGTGCATCAGGCGCGACAGCCGCCGCCAGGCCATCTGGTGGCAGGTCAGGAGAAAAACATGGCTGGTTCTCCGGGATGCTGTCAACTTCAAGCGGATAAACGCAGCGGCAAACCTCAGAACCCTTTCTGAGGAGCAGAAGTGGGTATCCGGATCCCTGTAACGCTGGGCGCGATTGAGCCCTTAGCCTTGTCCCCGTTTAAAGCGCAAAAAATCGCCCTGGTGTGCGAAGGCGGTGGTCAGCGCGGCATTTTTACCGCAGGCGTGCTGGATGAGTTCCAGCGGGCCAGATTCAACCCCTTTCAGCTTTTTATCGGCACCTCAGCGGGCGCGCAGAATCTCTCCGCCTTTGTCTGCGGGCAGCAGGGCTACGCGCGGCGCGTGATCACCCGCTACACCACCAGCAAGCTCTTTTTCGATCCGCTGCGTTTCGTGCGCGGCGGCAACTTAATCGATCTCGACTGGCTGATAGAGGTGACCCAGCGCGAACTGCCGCTGGCGCTGGATAGCGCTAAGCTGCTGTTCGACAGCGGGCGCGAGTTCTATATGTGCGCCTGCCGCAGCGACGACTACTCCCCCGGCTACTTTGCGCCGACCCACGCCAACTGGCACGATCTGATTAAGGCGTCGAGCGCCATTCCCGGCTTTTACCGGCTCGGCGTCGATCTGGAAGGCATCAGCTACCTCGACGGCGGCATCAGCGATGCCATTCCGGTGCGCGAAGCGGCGCGTCGTGGCGCCGACACCATCGTGGTGATCCGCACCGTGCCGTCGCAGATGTTCTATACGCCAAAATGGATGAAGCGCATGGAGCGCTGGCTCAACGCCAGCGCGCTGCAGCCGATGATTAATATCCTGCATCACCATGAAGCGAGCTATCGCGAGATTCAGCAGTTTATCGAGCAGCCGCCCGGCGACCTGCGCATTATCGAAATCTATCCGCCGCATGTGCTGGCGAGCATGGCGCTGGGCAGTCGCGTCGCGTCGTTAAATCAGGATTATCATCTGGGACGGCGCTGCGGCCGCTACTTCCTCGCCACGCTGGGGCAGTGGCTCAGCGACGCCGAGCCGTTCGGGCGCTATACCACCGTTACGCCGCCCGCGCCTGTGGCCAACGCGCCTGATAACCGGCCGATTATGACGCCGCCGGTGGCGGGCAACGACGCAGACTATGATGAAGGTTCGCTGGCATGAGATTTACCGATACCCACTGCCACTTTGATTTTCCCCCCTTCGCTGGCGATGAGCGCGCCAGCATCGCGCGCGCCGCCGAAGCGGGCGTGGAGCGCATTATCGTCCCGGCAGTGGAGGCCAGCCGCTTTGCGCGCATCGTCTCGCTGGCGGCGCAGTATCCCGCCCTCTACGCCGCGCTCGGCCTGCACCCCATCGCCATCGACCGCCACGAGGAGGCGCATCTCGAGCAGCTGGAGCACTGGCTGCGGCAGCAGCCGGCGAAGCTGACGGCAATAGGGGAGATTGGCCTCGACCTCTATATGGATAATCCGCAGTTTGCGCGCCAGAAATTTTTGCTCGACGCGCAGCTGCGGCTGGCAAAGCGGTATGATTTACCGGTGATCCTGCATTCGCGCCGCACCCACGACAAGCTGGCGCTGCATCTGCGCCGTCACGATCTGCCGCGGCGCGGCGTGGTGCACGGCTTCGCCGGCAGCCTGCAGCAGGCGCAGGCCTTTATCAAACTCGGCTACGCCATCGGCGTCGGCGGCACCCTGACCTATGAACGCGCCAGCAAAACCCGCAACACCCTGGCGCAGCTGCCGCTCAATGCGCTGCTGCTGGAGACCGACGCGCCCGATATGCCGCTGCACGGCTTTCAGGGCGAGCCGAACCGGCCGGAGCGCGCGCGTCTGGTATGGCAAACCCTGTGCGAGCTGCGCCCAGAGCCGCCGCAGGCGATCGCCGAGGCGCTGTGGCGCAATACCTGCGCGCTGTTCAGTCTGCCTGAGTAATCTCTCCTGGTGTGATAATAGTAACATCCCGCTTCTCTGCGTTATAATAAAGCTATTGCCATTCCCTCGTGATAGCGGTGTGATGAATTACACATTATCAGCCGCTGCTCATTGTTAGAATTATCACATTAAGCCGGCGCTTCCGCGTCCGTTTGTTATCTGGAGAACACCATGACTGACATTACCGCCGCTGCGCAGCGCGCGCTGCAACTGATGGACCTGACCACCCTGAACGAAGACGATACCGATGAGAAAGTGATCGCCCTGTGCCGCCAGGCGAAATCGCCGGCGGGCAACACCGCTGCGATCTGCATCTATCCGCGCTTTATTCCGGTGGCGCGCAAAGCGCTGCGCGAGCAGGGCACGCCCGACATCCGCATCGCGACCGTTACGAACTTCCCGCACGGCAACGACGATATCGATATCGCGCTGGCGGAAACCCGCGCTGCCATCGCCTATGGCGCGGACGAAGTCGACGTGGTCTTCCCTTACCGCGCGCTGATCGCCGGCAACGCGCAGATCGGTTTCGATCTGGTGAAGGCCTGCAAAACGGCGTGTGCGGAGGCTGACGTGCTGCTGAAGGTGATCATCGAAAGCGGCGAGCTGAAAGAGGAAGCGCTGATCCGTCAGGCCTCAGAGATCGCTATCGACGCCGGCGCGGACTTTATCAAAACCTCCACCGGCAAGGTGCCGGTCAACGCCACGCCGGAAGTGGCGCAGATTATGATGAGCGTTATCCGCGATAAAGGCGTCAAAGAGAAGGTGGGCTTTAAGCCAGCGGGCGGCGTGCGCACGGCGGATGACGCGGCGATCTATCTCAAGCTGGCGGACGATATCCTTGGCGAGGGCTGGGCCGACGCGCGCCACTTCCGCTTCGGCGCTTCCAGCCTGTTAGCCAGCCTGCTGAACGCGCTGGGCCATCAGACCGCCACCAGCAAAACCGGCTACTGATTGCGTGACGGCGGCCGCTGGCCGCCATTCTCATCTCAACCCTGATCATGGGGGCGACTTTGTTTCTGCCGCAAGAAATTATCCGTAAAAAACGCGATGGCCAGGCGCTGAGCGAAGAGGAGATCCGCTTCTTCATCAACGGGGTACGCGATAACAGCGTTTCCGAAGGCCAGATCGCCGCGCTGGCGATGACCATCTTCTTTCACGATATGTCGCTGCCGGAGCGGGTGGCGCTCACCATGGCGATGCGCGACTCCGGCACGGTACTGAACTGGCAGTCGCTGAATCTCAACGGGCCGGTGGTCGATAAGCACTCCACCGGCGGCGTCGGCGACGTCACCTCGCTGATGCTGGGGCCGATGGTGGCCGCCTGCGGCGGCTATGTACCGATGATCTCCGGGCGCGGCCTCGGCCATACCGGTGGCACCCTGGACAAGCTGGAGGCGATTCCGGGCTTCGATATTTTCCCGGACGACGATCGTTTCCGTCAGATTATTAAACAGGTCGGCGTAGCGATCATCGGCCAGACCAGCTCCCTCGCGCCGGCGGATAAACGTTTCTACGCCACGCGCGATATCACCGCCACCGTGGACTCTGTGCCGCTTATTACCGCTTCGATTCTGGCGAAAAAGCTGGCGGAAGGGCTGGACGCGCTGGTGATGGACGTCAAAGTTGGCTCCGGCGCCTTTATGCCGACCTTCGAGGCGTCGCTCGATCTGGCACAGGCGATTGTTGGCGTGGCAAACGGCGCGGGCTGCACCACCACCGCGCTGCTCACCGATATGAACCAGGTGCTCGCCTCGAGCGCGGGCAACGCGCTGGAAGTGCGCGAAGCGGTGCGCTTCCTGACCGGTGCGCAGCGCAACCCGCGCCTGCTGGAGGTCACGCTGGCGCTGTGCAGCGAGATGCTGATTTCCGGCAAGCTGGCGGCCAGCGAAGAGGAGGCGCGCAGCAAGCTGCAGCAGGTGCTGGATAACGGTCAGGCGGCCGAGGTGTTCGCGCGTATGGTCGCCGCGCAGGGTGGCCCCGCTGATTTCGTTGAGCGCCACGAGGCGTATCTGCCGCAGCCGACGCTCAGCAAGCCGGTCTACGCCGATCGTCCCGGCATCGTCAGCAGCATGGACACGCGTGCGCTGGGGATGGCGGTGGTGGCGCTGGGCGGCGGACGCCAGCGCGCCAGCGACGCTATCGACTACAGCGTCGGACTGAGCGAGACGATCGCGCTGGGCGAGCGCGCCGATTCGCAGCGCCCGCTGGCGATAGTACACGCCAGCAGCGAGGCGAGCTGGCAGCAGGCGGCGGCCGCGGTTCGCGCCGCGGTTACCCTGAGCGACAGCGCGCCGGCGGCACTGCCGGCGATCTACCGCCGGGTGCGCGCCGGCGACGGCTCAGCATAAAAGGGCTGACGGCGGCCGGGCTGGCCGCTGTCGTCCGCGACGCCGTCGCAAAAAAGCCGCAAAAATGTGGCCTTATGCTGCCGCTACGCAGCCATTCGGGTATACTGATCTGATCGCTTTTTTTTGACTTGTCACGCGCGCAGGCGCAGGAGACTTGCATGAAACGTGCTTTTATTATGGTGCTCGATTCCTTTGGAATCGGCTCAAGCAAAGACGCCGACAAATTCGGCGACGCAGGATCGGACACGCTGGGTCATATCGCCGAGGCGTGCTTTAACGGCGAAGCGGATCAGGGGCGCAAAGGCCCGCTGCATCTGCCAAATCTGACCGCGCTCGGCCTGGGCAAAGCGGCGGAGCTCTCTACCGGCCGCTTCCCGCTGGGCCTCGATCCCGATGCGGAAATTACCGGCGCTTACGCCTACGCCAGCGAAATCTCCTCTGGTAAGGATACGCCGTCCGGCCACTGGGAGATCGCCGGCGTGCCGGTGCTGTTCGACTGGGGCTACTTTAGCGACAAAGAGAACAGCTTCCCGCAGGCGCTGCTCGACAGGCTGGTGGAGCGCGCGAAGCTGCCGGGCTATCTCGGCAACTGCCACTCTTCCGGCACGGTGATCCTCGACCAGCTGGGCGAAGAGCATATGAAAACCGGCAAGCCGATTTTCTACACCTCGGCGGACTCGGTGTTCCAGATCGCCTGTCACGAAGAGACCTTCGGCCTCGATCGCCTTTATGAGCTGTGCGAAATTGCGCGTGAAGAGCTGACCGAGGGTGGCTACAACATCGGCCGCGTTATCGCGCGTCCGTTTGTCGGCGACAAAGCGGGTCATTTTGAGCGCACCGGCAACCGTCACGACCTGGCGGTGGAACCGCCTTCGCCGACCATGCTGAAAAAGCTGGTGGACGAAAAGGGCGGCGAAGTGATTTCGGTGGGTAAAATCGCTGATATCTACGCGCAGCAGGGCATTACGCAGAAAGTGAAGGCGACCGGCCTGGACGCGCTGTTCGACGCCACCATCGAGCAGATGAAAAAGGCACCCGACCAGTCGATCGTCTTTACCAACTTCGTCGATTTCGACTCGACCTGGGGACACCGTCGCGACGTCGCCGGCTACGCGGGCGGGCTGGAGCTGTTCGATCGTCGTTTGCCGGAGCTGATGGCGCTGGTAAAAGAGGATGACATTCTGATCCTCACCGCCGATCACGGTTGCGATCCCACCTGGCATGGCACCGAGCACACGCGCGAGCATATTCCGATTCTGATCTACGGCCCGAAAGTGAAACCGGGCTCGCTGGGCTATCGCGAAACCTTCGCGGATATCGGTCAGACAATTGCACACTATTTTGGCCTGTCCGATATGGACTACGGCAAGAGCATGCTGTAAACAGAGCCGCTGAATTTAAAAAGGACAAACAACAATGGCAACTCCTCACATTAATGCAGAAATGGGCGACTTCGCCGACGTGGTACTGATGCCGGGCGATCCGCTGCGTGCGAAGCACATCGCGGAAACCTTTCTGGAAAACCCGGTTGAAGTGAACAACGTGCGCGGCATGCTGGGCTATACCGGCACCTACAAAGGCCGCAAAATCTCCGTGATGGGCCACGGCATGGGCATTCCGTCCTGCTCGATCTACACCAAAGAGCTGATCACCGATTTTGGCGTGAAAAAGATCATCCGCGTCGGCTCCTGCGGCGCGGTGCGCGCCGACGTGAAGCTGCGCGATATCGTTATCGGCATGGGCGCCTGCACCGACTCTAAAGTCAACCGCATGCGCTTTAAGGATCACGACTTCGCGGCGATTGCCGACTTTGACATGGTGCGCAACGCGGTTGACGCAGCGAAAGCGCTGGGCGTGGACGCGCGCGTCGGCAACATCTTCTCTGCCGATCTCTTCTACACCCCGGATCCGCAGATGTTCGACGTGATGGAGAAGTACGGCATCCTCGGCGTGGAGATGGAAGCGGCGGGTATCTACGGCGTGGCGGCGGAGTTTGGCGCGAAAGCGCTGACCATCTGCACCGTTTCCGACCATATCCGCACCCATGAGCAGACCACCTCTGCCGAGCGTCAGACCACCTTCAACGATATGATTAAGATCGCGCTGGAGTCGGTGCTGCTGGGCGACTAAGCCTGCGCTTGCCTCTTTCCCGTCTCCTGCCTGTGGCAGGAGGCGGGGAATTTCGTAACATTCTCACCAAATGACACACTTTTCACTACTCCTGTGCAACTTCATGCTGGCGCTCATCTGCTGCCTCCCTATCATTAGCGCGACAACAAAAAATAACCTGTCCGCCAATGCCGCCTAATGAATTTCCGTAATTTCGAAGCTGAAGAAAAGCTCTTCGCGCGCCGCGCGCTGGTCGCCTTTGCGCTGGTCGTTATCTGTTTCATCATTCTCGGCGTCAATCTCTACCGTTTGCAGGTGCGCGATCACAGCTACTATCAGACGCGATCGAACCAGAACGATATCAAAATGATCCCCATCGCGCCGACGCGCGGGCTGATTTTCGATCGCAACGGCATCCCGCTGGTGCATAACGTCACCTGGTACGACATCATGCTGACGCCCTACAAAATTGACGATATGCAGGCGACGCTGAAGGCGCTGACGCCGATTGTCGATCTGACGCCGGATGAGATCGCTACCTTTACCCGTACGCTAAAACAGAGCAGCCGCTACAAGCCGCTCGTGCTGAAAGAGGAGCTGACCGAGGAAGAGGTGGCGCGCTTCTCGGTGAACCAGTACCGCTTCACCGGCGTCAGCGTCGATACCTATCAGGATCGCGAATATCCCTACGGCGCCGACCTGGCGCACGTTGTCGGCTACGTCTCGAAAATCAACGATAGCGACGATAAGCGTCTCAGCGCCGCGGGCATCGCCGAGAACTACGCCGCCGACCACAATATCGGCAAGCAGGGTATCGAGGGCTATTACGAGTCGCTGCTGCACGGCAAGCCGGGCTATCGGGAAGTAGAGGTGGATAACCACGGCCGCATTGTGCGCGTGCTGAAAGAGGTGCCGCCGGTGGCGGGCAAAAATATTACGCTGACTCTCGATCTGCATCTGCAGCAGTATGTGGAGAGCCTGCTGGCCGGGCAGCGCGCGGCGGTGCTGGTGGAGGATCCCCACGACGGCTCGGTGCTGGCGATGGTCTCCAGCCCCAGCTACGATCCCAATCCCTTCGTAAAAGGCATCAGCTATCAGGCCTATAAGGCGCTGCTGCAGGACAAAAATCTGCCGCTGATCAACCGCGTTACCCAGGGGCTCTATCCGCCCGCGTCGACGGTGAAGCCCTATATGGCGATGTCGGCGCTGCTGACCGGCGTAATCACCCCGCAAACTCACTTCTTTGGCGCGCCGACCTGGACGCTGCCGGGCACCGACCGCCGCTATCGCGACTGGAAAAAAAGCGGTCACGGCATGCTGGACGTCACCAAAGCGATTGAGGAGTCCGCCGACACCTTCTTCTATCAGGTGGCGTTTATGATGGGCATCGACCGTATCCACAGCATGCTCAGTCAGTTCGGCTACGGAAAATCCACCGGCATCGATCTTAACGAAGAGTACAGCGGCCTGCTGCCGAGCCGCGAATGGAAGCTCAAGGTGCATAAAAAAAGCTGGTATCAGGGCGATACGGTTTCGGTGGGCATCGGGCAGGGCTACTGGATCGCCACGCCGATTCAGATGGTGAAGGCGATGGTGGCGCTGATCAATAACGGAAAAGTGATTGCGCCGCATCTGCTGGCGAAGGCCGAGCGCGGCAAAAGCGTGGAGCCTTATCAGCCGACGCTGCCGCAGCCGCAGATTGGCGACGCGCGCTCGCCTTACTGGGGGCTGGTGCGTCGCGCCATGTTCGGCATGGCCAACGCGCCCAACGGCACCGGTTATAAATATTTCCACACCGCCCCTTACGGCATTGCGGCGAAAAGCGGCACCTCGCAGGTGTTTAGCCTGAAGCAGAACCAGACTTATAACGCGAAGATGATCCCGGTGCGCCTGCGCGACCATATCTTCTATACCGCGTTCGCCCCCTTTAACAACCCGAAGGTGGCGGTGGCGCTGATTCTGGAGAACGGCGGCAATGAAGGCGTCACCGCCGCGCCGGTGATGCGCCAGATCCTTGACCATATCTTCCTGCCGCCGCCGACGTCGGCACCGATCGAGACCGCGCAGCAGCCATAATGCTGCTAAAGCCGGGCGGCCCGCCCGGTTACTCCTGGCTTAAGGTCTGGGTGACCTGGCTGATGGCGCGCACCACTTCCGACGAGCTGTCGCGCAGCTCGCCGATCACGCCGCCCGCCTGCTGGGCCAGCTCCACGCCGTGATCGGCGCGCTTCATATTGGAGGCGATGCTTTTCAGCGCTTTGGAGGCGAGCTGATGATTCTGCCGCACCCGGTTTTCGATCTCGCTGGTGGCCTGATTGATATTGGCCGCCAGCGTGCGCACCTCATTGGCCACCACGGCGAAGCTGCGGCCGTGCGTGCCGGCGCGCGCCGCCTCTACCGCGGCGTTAAGCGCAATCAGGTTGGTCTGATCGGCGATGCGGCGAATGCTGGCGACAATGGCGCCGATGCGGTCGGAGGAGTCGCTGAGATCGGCGATATCGTCAGAGATGCCGTGCAGCTCGCCCGCCAGCGCATTAATGGTCTGCACGCTCTCCTCGATCACGCTGGCGCCGTGGCGGGTGCTCTCGCGGGTCTCCAGCGCGGTCTGATAAGCCTGCTGTGCGGCGTCGCGCTCCTGCTGATTTTTCTCTACCTGCGCCGTCACGTCGGTGGCGAACTTCACCACCTTATACAGCCTGCCCTCGCCATCAAACACCGGGTTATAGGTGGCGCGCAGCCAGACGGTTTGCCCCTGTTTATTGACCCGCTGGAACTGGCCGGAGATAAACTCGCCGCGGTTAAGCTTTTCCCAGAACGCTTTGTATTCGGCGCTCTGGCGCAGCGCTTCGGAACAGAAGCGGCTGTGCGGCAGGCCGATCACCTCGTCGGCGCGGTAGCCCATGGTTTTAAGAAAGTTGGCGTTTGCCTTCAGCACTTCACCTTTGAGGTTAAAGGCGATCACCGCCATCGACCGCTCAATCGCGGTGGTCATGGCGCGCTGCTCCTGGGCGTCGACAATACGCGCGGTGATATCGGTCGCCAGCTTGACGATTTTCACCACGCGGCCATGGCGATCCTGCACCGGCACATAGTTGGCTTCCAGCCAGACCGGACGGCTGTGCTTCGCCAGGCGCAGAAATTTGTCGCTAAAGCTTTCGCCGCGCTTCAGGCGCAGCCAGAAGTCGCGATATTGTGACGACTGCGCATAGTCGGCGGTGCAAAACAGCCGGTGATGCTGGCCGACAATGTCGCTGAGCGAATAGCCCATACGCTCGAGAAACAGTGGGTTAGCGTTAAGAATGATGCCATCGGGCGTAAACTCGATCATCGCGATAGCGTCGTTGAGGGAGCTGAGCGTTGCCGAAGGGCGTGTCTGTTTTTGCCACGCAAGGCGTGACAGCAGGCCTGATGAAATAGTGGAAAACATGGTGCACCTTATTATGGGTATGTAGTGTCACTATCGTTATCGGTCAGGGCGGCGAAAAAGTAAGCGCGAAGCGACGCGACTGCGGTTTTTTTTACCAGCCGGTCTGTTTATTGCTATAAAACGCAGCAGTCAGCGGCAATTTGATGAAAAGCGTTTGACGCTGTGAGGCCATTAAGGTTTAATGCGCCCCGTTGCCCGAATAGCTCAGTCGGTAGAGCAGGGGATTGAAAATCCCCGTGTCCCTGGTTCGATTCCGGGTTCGGGCACCACTAATTAGAGAACCCAGCCTTATGGCTGGGTTTTTGCTTTTGTGCGGAACCCGTTTATCGAACCGGTTCGATGACCTCGCCGCGTCCAGCGGCTCGCCCTGCGGGTTTGCCGCGCAGGCGCGACAAAGCAAAAATGCTCCCGGCATTTTTGTCCGGGTTCGGGCACCACTAATTAGAGAACCCAGCCTTATGGCTGGGTTTTTGCTTTTGTGCGGAACCCGTTTATCGAACCGGTTCGATGCCCTCGCCGCGTCCAGCGGCTCGCCCTGCGGGTTTGCCGCGCAGGCGCGACAAAGCAAAAATGCTCCCGGCATTTTTGTCCGGGTTCGGGCACCACTAATTAGAGAACCCAGCCTTATGGCTGGGTTTTTGCTTTTGTGCGGAATGGCGTTAGACAGGCTGGTACAAGTAAAGCGCGGCTGACTATTGCTTGTCTACACGCTGGCAAGCTTCAGCCCAGACATTCCCGCTCCGTTGAAATTTATCCCCCCTTCACCGTTGCTCAATATTGATTGCCAGATGACAGCTGATTCAGCCTGTCAGCGCGCTTAGTTCACGCTAATCCTGCTCATAATCTTGTATATTAAACAGCCAGACTGAAATCTGTCAGGAGTCATGGATGGCATCTCCACCTTTGATCGGCCCGAGCGGCGGTTGGCAAATTCTACAAAACACTATGCAAGAGGCACGTGGTCGTTGCTACGGACGCGATAAGGCATTACCTCAAACGTATTACTGGTTCTATCAAAAAATCCGTAATCGGGGTCCCTGGGACTATAAGCAATTTAATCCTTACTGGGCTGAATTCGGCAATTTCAATTTTGGCGCTGCCGGCACGGCTGCGGGTATACCTGCCGGTATATTGTTGATGGGAGCCGGATGGGCTCAATTGCATGCTGGAACCTCAAAGGAAATATGGGGAGCGTGGTACGGCGATGCTCCCTATGGCGACGATCCAGCCGATCAACGCGCTATCAGGGAGGAAATAGCGTATGCGCGTCAAAATGGCTTTTAAAGGGATTTACCGCTTCGTTACGGCTGGCGTATTAGCAGTCGCCGCACTCTTTTTCTGGCTCAACCACTCTCCTGACGACCGTTCTTGCGACGTTCTACAGGGCAGCCATCAGATTAACGAACGCCTGTGGCTCTATACCACCCGCAATGACAGCGGCGGCGCGACCGTTCCGGTTATCTATCGCTACTTTCTTTCAGGCGAACTGCGCGGCAACAGTAAAGCGCAAGCACAGCAGCTAGAACAGCAAACGCCGTTCCTTGTAGGCGATGGAACCCTTTCAGCCATTACGGAAGACGATAACAACAAGGTGAAAATTGTCTACAGCGGCAATGTCTTATCTTTAGAACAAACAGCGACTTACCGCGCCGAGGGAAACGCCGTCACGCTCAGCCTTTCTTACCAGATAAACTAGCCATTTCGCGCGCCCGGCAGCACCGCCATCATCGCCAGCGCCAGCGCGGCAAATCCCGCCAGCGCCACCCCTGCGCTCAGGCCAGCATAGACCGCGCCAAACAGCGCCGACCCCGCCACCTGACCAGCCGCCAGCATAAAGAACGCGACGCCGACGCCGGAGGCCGGCGATGCGGGGGTCGCGGCCGCGCCATAGACCAGCAATACGCCGGAAAGCGTCACGTAGCCCGCGCCGCCCAGTGCCACGGCGGGAAACAGCCACCATGAAAAGCCCCCCAGACTCGCCAGCAGCAGCAGCGGCAGCGCCATACAGAGCTGCGACAGCCGATAGATCTGCACCAGGCTGAGTGCGCGCCGTGCCGCGCCGGTGAGCGCGCCCGCAATGCCCGCGCCGCCGCCGATCAGCCACAGCAGGCTACTGGTGCGCGCGTCCAGATGAAGGTGATTACGCAGAATATCGGGGCCGAAGCTCCACCAGGCCGCGCTGGCGCATCCGCTGATAAACGCCACGATCGCCAGACGGATCAGCGACCGCTGACGGATCAGATCGCGCCAGCCCGCGCGATCGTCCTGCCTGGCGCGCCGATCCGCAGGCAGATAGCGTCGCGCCGGCAGCAGGCAGAGCAACGCCAGCAGCGCAAAGGCGACGCAGGCGGCGCGCCAGCCGCCGGGTAAGAGCAGCAGCACCGGCACGGAAAGCATAATGCCCGCGCTGGTGCCGGCGTTGATGGCGGTATTGGCGGCATCCTGCTGCGCAGGCGGCAGGGCGTCGCTCACCGCGCTGGCGATGGCGGGCGAAGCGACCCCCGCGCTCAGCCCGGCGATAAACAGCCCGGCGGCGAGCATCAGCGGCGAAAAGGCGCAGGCGAGCAGCAGCAGTCCGCCTGCGGCGCAGAACGCGGCGAGGCAGGCCGACGCTCGGGCGCCGAAGCGCGCCACCAGCCAGGGCGCGGCGGCGGTGGCGAGGCAGTAGGAGATATAGCTGCAGGCGGTGACAATGCCGGCGAGATGGACGCTGAACGGGATCTCTTTCATCACCGCAGGCATCATCAGGCCCCAGGCAAAGCGCGCCATGCCGTAGGTGACGGCAATCAGGGAGAAGCCGGTAACGCCCAGCGCAATAGCAGATCTCATGGCTGCTCCTCGCGCGGCAACATCAGCCGCGCGGCGGCGTCGCCTGCATGCTTTGCCGCGTCCGCGCCAAGCATCAGCGCTGAGATTACCGCGCCCTCAAACAACATCCACACCGCATTTGCCAGACGTTCATCCGCGACGCAGTCGCCGATATAGCGGCGCAGCGCATAGCGATAGTCGAGCGCATGCGCCGCCAGCATCGCGTCTTTCTCCGCATATTCGCCCCAGGCCTTAATAAAAAAGCAGCCCTGCGCGCCATACTGCTCTGTCCATTCGGCAAGCGCCTCAAACAGCCGCTGCAGCGCCTGCGGATGCTGCGCAGGCAGCAGGTCGCCGAAAAATCGCGCCCGGCGCGCCGCCATCACGCTGATGGTTAGCGCCTCGCGCGAGGCGAAGTGGTGATAGAGCGTGCGCGTCGAGACGCCCGCTTCCCGGCAAATCTGGTCGGTGCTGGTGGCATGAAAGCCGTTGTTGTAGAACAGCCTCTCGGCCGCCTGCAAAATATCGTCGCGTTTGTTCATCTCTTAAAAGTAAACCGATCGTTTTACTTTTGCGTAGCGGCAGCGACGATTTATTTTTCCGCCAGGGCCAGATTAGGCCAGGCAGCGCAGGTAACGCGCCCCGGATCGCATTACGATCGCCTTCGCCTCCTGCGTCACATCCTGTCCTTCGAATGCGCCATAGAGGCGTGAAAAAGCCAGCGCGTCGCAGCGGCGCAGCATCTCGCTTACCGTCGCGGCGGAGAGCGGCAGCATATTGGGATAGCTCCACATAAAGGAGACCGCATCTTTGCCCGGCGCGACCTGAATAATATCGCCCGCCAGCAGCACGCCGCCGCTGGCTTTCCAGTGCAGCACGCTGCCGCCGGCGAAATGGCCGCCGAGCCGCACGATATCGACTTCGCTGTTTAGCGGCAGCGTCTCGCCCTGCCAGAACTGAATGGCGTCGCTGTCGCGCATCACCCATTGCCGATCGTCGCCGTGCAGATAGATCGGCGCGTTAAACGCTTCCGCCCAGGCCTGCATGGTGGTGTAGTAGTGCGGATGCGAGATAGCGATGGCGGAAAGGCCCCCGATCGCGTGGATCAACTCAGCGGTGGCGGGATCCAGGTTGGCAATGCAGTCCCAGAGGATATTGCCGCTGCCGCTGCGCAGCAGCAGGGCGCGCTGACCAATAGCGAAGTCCGGCACGGTTTTGATGCTGAGCAGGCCCGGCTCAAGCTGCTGCCATTTATTCTGATGGCTGCGGGTGAGCGCAGCAAAATCGGTCCACTGCTGTCCGGCGGCGGGCACCCACTGCCGTTCGTCCTCGCAGATATGGCAGCGCGGCGGTAAAACTTCCGCGTAAGCGGTGCCGCAGGTGGCGCAAAGTTTCATGGTTAAAGCCTCCAGAATCAGGGTTACTCTGACTGACTATAGCTGCCAGACGCCCGGGCGAAGGATCGCCCTGCAAAGTGGGGAAATGACGCCCCCTGCCGCCGAGTATGCGGAAAGCCGGATTTAAACCGGATAAAATCTTGCGGTTAAGCCGATAAAGCGCGGCTGATCACGTTTCCAGCGCTTCTCTTTACAGAAAAATCCGCACAGGCAAAATACATCTTATTTCTCAATGTCCGCGTGCCATGTCTGACGAAGCGCTGCGCCAGCAGATACAGATTTTGAAAAAGCATAATGCGCGACTCAAGCGTATAGCGCATGACGCCCGCAGCAAGCTCGACGCGGCGCTGGACGGCACCGGCCTTTGCCTGTGGCAGCTGGATATCCCCTCGGGCAAGCTGGTGATCTTTAACCGGCGCTGGGGGGCGATGCTGGGCTATCAGCCAAAAGAGAGCCGGGCGCTTTTCTCCGAGTGGAAAGAGAGTCTGCATCCCGACGATGCCGCCGAGGTGCTGAAAGCCTTTTACGACCATATCGAAGGCAAAGCGCCTTACTACGAGGCGCTACACCGGATGATCGCCAAAAACGGCGGTGTGACCTGGGTGCTGGATCGCGGCCGCATCAGCGAATGGGATGAGCAGGGCAGACCGCTGAAGGTCACCGGCACCCATATCGATATGACAAAAGAGAAGCAGTATGAATCGCAGCTGGCGATGCTGGCGAATCACGATCCTCTGACGCAGCTCGCTAACCGTCACGCCCTGCGCAACGCCTTCAGCCAGATGCGCAGAGAGAACGCGCTCTGCGTCGCCTTTATCGATCTCGACGATTTCAAGCATGTAAACGACACCTTCGGCCATCGCAGCGGCGACCGCCTGCTAATCCAGCTTAGCCAGCGCCTGAGCGGGGTTTGCCCCGAGCCGGTGGTGGCGGGGCGACTGGGCGGCGACGAGTTTGTGCTGCTGATGCCGTACGGCCAGGACGATCCCCTGGTGGCGCAGGTAGGTCGCGCCTGCCTGCAGGCGGCGCTGACTCCCTTTGAGCTGGAGAACGGCACGGCGACCATCGGCGCGTCGATCGGCATCGTGCAGGCGCAGGCGCAAGAGGGATTCAGCGCAGCGTTGAGCCGCGCCGACGAGGCGATGTACCGCATCAAACGCAACGGCAAAAACGGCGTCGGGCTGGGTTGATACGCCCGCCGCCGCCGCTATCCCGGCGGAAGCAGCCAGTTTTTCAGTAAAAACATCAGCAGCGGCATCCACAGCCAGCCCCCCGCGCGACCAGGGTCGCATTACCTGAAAAATCTCCCCACAGCGTGCCGAGGATTTTTCACACCCTTGCTCGTTAAAATTCCTGAACGACTTATTAAAATTTCTGCTTTAGGTTTTATCGTGCCCCCAGGTTAGTTTGATTAGCGAGACACAACCTCACTGATAACGGAGAGCAGATATGAGCACCTTCACGACGAAAGATGGCGTACGTATTTACTTCAAAGATTACGGTAAAGGGCAGCCGGTTCTGTTCAGCCACGGCTGGCCGCTTGATGCGGATATGTGGGAGAGCCAGCTGGTTCACCTGGCTGAAAACGGCTACCGTGCCATCGCTTTCGACCGTCGTGGTTTTGGTCGCTCCGATCAGCCGTGGGAAGGGTATAACTACGATACCTTTGCCGAAGATATTCACGGCCTGATTGAACATCTGGGCCTGAGCGATATTACGCTGGTGGGCTTCTCTATGGGCGGCGGCGACGTAACGCGCTATATCGGCCGTTACGGCACGGAAAAAGTGAAAAGCCTGGTGCTGCTTGGCGCGGTGACGCCGATCTTCGGTCAAACCGCCGATCACCCGGAAGGGCCGGAAAAAGCGGTGTTCGACAACATTATTGCCGGGCTGCGTAACGATCGCGCGCAGTTTATCAAAGAGTTCGCCACGCCGTTCTACGGCATCAACGCTGGACAGACCGTCTCCGACGGCGTGCTGACCCAGACGCTGAATATCGCGCTGCTGGCGTCGCTGAAAGGCACCCTCGACTGCGTTACCGCCTTCTCGCAAACCGATTTCCGCGCCGACGTGGCGAAAGTCGACGTGCCAACGCTGATTATTCACGGCAGCAACGACCAGATCGTGCCGTTTGAAGCGACCGGTAAGCTGGCGCACGAACTGATCGCCGGATCGGAACTTAAGGTTTATGAGAACGGCCCGCATGGTTTCGCCGTGACGCATCAGGAGCAGCTTAACCAGGATCTGCTGGCATTTTTACAGCAGTATTAACGAGAACGCTGTAGATCCGCGGATACAAACGCCCTGACAGGGCGTTTTTTATTTACGCTTCGCTTAATCAAAGAATGAAAAATAATGGGCAGGAAAAAAGTCGCTGTTAATCAAGGGGGGAGGGGGTATTTAGCGATCTTTTGTACTGGTTTAGCGCGTGGAATAGCCTTTCAAGCCGTTTCGCTTTATTAAGCGTTTACGCGTCGCCTTTTCGTTGAGGAATTATCTTATTTTTCTAATAAAAAAGATCATTTTCTGATCAACCGCTTCGCTTTTAACGGTTCTTTGCCGCCTTCTTTACGCTTCGCTTAAATAAGCGTATTCGTCCAGAGTAAAGGTTAAATAGTCCGCTTTTGAGCCGTTATAGCACTAAATAATGGATAACAATTGAGGTTTTTAACTCTCTGATAACGGATAAACATGATTTCCTCAAGAAATAGTTGGCCTGTTGATTTGTTTGTTATTGCCTGCAAGCTTTTAAAATTTGCTGGCAACCAATACTTGATCCATTATTTTTAAAAGCTACATTTAACCCTGCGCCATCAATGCTGATGAAGCGTAGGCTGTGATATTTTTATTATTAATCCTTAAGAGGAACACAGTATGTCTCAATATCGTGGTGGAGCTGGAAACTTTGCGGTTGATCGTGAACGTGCAGCGGAAGCGGGTAGAAAAGGCGGCCAGAAAAGCGGCGGCAATTTCAAAAACAATCCTGAGCGCGCAATCGAAGCCGGACGGAAGGGAGGAAAAATCAGTCGTCGTAGCTCAAATATCAATTAGTTAGATGGGTTGGCTGTCAACATCTGACCGCGGGTGAGTCATCTTTTTACTCTTTTAGTTCTCCTTGCGAAATCTCCCAGACAAGAGCATGTTCCTGTCTTTCTCAGGAAACCAGGATCGCCTTAATTAAACCGGACACGGTCTTTTCCCTGTCCGGTTTTTTTATTGCTTTTTATGTAAAGAGGACGCAACGAAAGCTTAATTTGCAGTTTCACATCGTGACCTATAACCAAAATTGATTATGAAAAAAACACATTAAATTATACAACGCGCTGCATCTTGTACAATTATCGGTAAAGAAAAGAGATTTAAAATTCACCCGTTATACAAAAGAAGTTTGAGCTAACTCATTGGCGGCAATAGAAAAATGCATTTAACATGCCACTTTTGTAGAATAGCGGATAACTTTCTTATGAAATTAGGGTGGGAAAGCCCGCCTTCTTTATAGCGCCCCAATGAAGGATTGTAAGAAGGATGGAGACCATCCTGGTTGAGCCAAAAAAGGGAATAGCCGCAGGCGTTAGCCGCCAGCCCGTGTGGACAAAATGTGATAGCCGGTTTTATTGCCTTCTGCCGGAGGGGCGTGTGGATCAACATCGCTCTGATTACAGCAGCTTAGCGTGATGGAAAGGTCTCTTCGCCAGCGCGCTAAATATCGCCAGCCTCGGTTTAAAAGATGTCTGGATAAGCGGCAAGCAGGCTGTCTTAATTAGATATCAGGATCAAATCCAGGTATATCAGGCTACCTGATGAAAGTACGTGCTTACTCTTATTTAAGGCTAACGGACAAAGGGTGCTGGCTCGGCTGAGCCAGCGAGAGGGTCAGGGCGTCGTGGGCTGCCAGGTGGCTGGTGCCTGCGCATCAATGCGCGTCGGCAGCAGCTTCGCCTCATAGAACGCGTCGGCAATGGTCTGCTGCTCCGTCAGATCGCTTTTCTTCACCGGTTCGACCTGATAGCTGCGCTGCGCATTGGCCTGCTCGATCGTCGCGACCGGCAGCCTGCCCCACAGCGGTGAAAGCTGCGCCGCCGCCTCGGCAGGATGAGCTTTCAGCCAGGCGGCTTCCTGCTTCAGCGCCCGATAGACGCTGTTGAGCACCTGCGGATTAGCCGTGGCGTAAGAGGAGGAGGCGAGGTAGTAGCGCTGATAGTTTGCCAGTCCCTTACCGCTGGCAAGTACGCGCGCATGCTGTTCGACCTGCGCGCTGGTGACATAGGGTTCCCAGGTGACCCAGGCGGCGACGCTACCGTTCTCCAGCGCTGCGCGTCCGTCAGCGGGCGTCAGCCAGGCGGGCGAAATGTCGCTGAAGCGCAAGCCGGCCTTTTTTAGCGCGGCGATCAGCAAATAGTGGCTGCCCGCCGCTTTGGTTACGGCGATTTTTTTCCCTTTCAGATCCTGCAGCGTTTTTATCGGCGAGTCGGCAGGCACCAGAATCGCCTGCGCCGCTGGCGAAGGGGTTTCACGCGCATAGTAGGTAAGGCTGGCGCCCGCCGCCTGAGCGAACAGCGGCACGGTGTCGGCGACGTCAGCCGAGAGATCGACGTTATTGAGGTTTAGCGCCTCCAGCAGCGGCAGCCCGCTGGAGAATTCATGCCAGCTGACCTTCACCCCCTGCGCCGCCAGCGTTTTGTCGAGATCGCCGCGCTGCTTGATCAGCGTCAGCAGCGTAGAGGATTTCTGATAGCCGATACGAAGGGTGTTATCTGCGTGCGTAGCGAAAGAGAAAAGGGCGGTGAGCAACAGCACACCGCCCCGTAACGGACGAAAAGGTTTCATGGGCGTTCCTGTCAGAGGGTTATCATCGGAATGATGATAAAAGCGCGTCAGGGACGCGCTAAACGCCTTTTTTGCATAAGCTTTGCGCCAGCGCGGGAATGCGCTAGTCGGCCATCAGATGGCCATACATCGCCATCAGGCGACGCGTTACGCCATTCGTCCAGCCGAAGCCGTCCTGCAGCGGGTATTCGCCGCCGCCGCCGGGACGAGCACGCTCGCCGCTGATGTCATACTTTTCTACCAGCTTATGATGCAGCTGATAGAAGTTGTTCACCGTGGTAAGCCAGTTTACCGCGATCTCCGTCGCCAGCGTCTCTTCGCCATACTGATTAAGGCCAATAACCGCCATCCACTGCAGCGGTGCCCAGCCGTTGGGTTTATCCCACTGCTCGCCGCTCTCAACCATTGAGGCAACCAGCCCGCCGCTGGTCAGCAGCAGCTGGCGCAGCGCGATAGCCTGCAGATGCGCCTGTTTCGGCGTCGCCAGGCCGACAAACAGCGGCACCACGGCGGCGGCGGTAAAGGCGCCAAAGCGCTCGCGGCGCCAGTCGTAGTCGCGGTAGACGCCCGCCGTGCTGTCCCACAGATAGCGGTTAATAGCGCGTTTGCGCGCTTCCGCTTTTTTCTGCCACGCCAGCGCGGTCAGCTCTTCACCCTTAGCGTGAGAGAGGGTGGCGATCATCAGTTCCAGTTTATAGAGGAACGCATTGAGATCGATCGGAATAAACTGCGTAGTGCGAATACTCGACAGACGTTTGGGATCGCGCAGCCAGCGGGAAGAGTAGTCCCAGCCGGACGCCGCGCCCGCGCGCAGATCGCGATAGACCTCACTCGCCGGACGGCTGGAGTGGCTCGCGGTTTCCACATCTTCAATCCAGGACTCGTCACGCGGCGTATCGCGGTCGTCCCAGTAACGGTTCAGCAGCGAGCCGTCAGCCATACGTACCACGTGGCGGTAGGCCTGACGCGGCATCAGCGCGCCCGCACCGTCCATCCAGAACTGATACTCTTTCATCAGCTGGTCGAGATAACGTTTTGCGCCGCGCACGCCATCCTCTTCAAACAGCTCGACCATCAGTGCAAAGACCGGCGGCTGCGAACGGCTCAGGTAGTAGGTACGGTTGCCGTTGGGAATATGGCCATAGTTGTCGATCAGCCACGCGAAGTTGTCCGCCATATGGCGCAGCAGATCGTCGCGTCCGCTCTCCGCCAGGCCGAGCATGGTGAAGTAAGAGTCCCAGTAATAGGTTTCGCCAAAGCGGCCACCGGGCACCACATAGGGTTTAGGCAGCGGCAGCAGAGACGAATGCGGCAGATGCTGCTGCGGCATTTTAGTTAATACCGGCCACAGGGCATCAATATGCTCGTTCAGCGTTTTATCGGGGTTCGAAACATAAAAACTTTCGTTTATCCCCGGTAAATAAAAATGGTCCGACACGAAGCGCGCCAGATCGAAATCGCGGCTGCGTTTCTGACGACGATAACGCATTAATACGTCCAGCGGATCGTATTTAGGCGAACAGTCCGGAAAGGTTTTGCTGTCTTCGAAGATGCGCGACATCTGCACATGCTCGAACAGCTCCATGTAGCGATCGGCAGGCGTGAGCGCATCCGGCGCGGGCAGGCCTTCAATCAGCTCCGGCTCCGGCTCAGAGTCCTCCATACGATCGAGTCTGACCTCATGGGGATCGTATTGATACTCAACTTCCGCCCCGTTGCGAACCTCATCGAATGCGTTGAGTTGCTGGCGATAAGTATTAATAGCGGCCTCCTGGAGTCTGAGGGGTTCGTAAAAGGAAAATTATAGACTTATGGCAGGCTCAAACAACAATGCAGAATATCTATGAACGTAATAAAAATTGTCTATCAACAGGCTATTTAGCGGAATTGCTCTGGTTATCAAGCAAATAACGCGCTGCGCTTAAAACATCTATTTAGGAGTAATCTTTGTAGAAAAGAAATAAATAACGGGAGGCTGAAAAAAAGTGGCAAAAATTGACAAAAAAGGGCGTTGCCGCCTCGCTGTGAAATGAGCTATTTGTGGCATTTTTGTGCAGTTAGCAACAGGGCCCTCCAGAGAGGGCACCGGGGTTTGCGAACAAAATACCCGCCGCATGTCCGCCTGCGGCGTCGCTTTTAGGACGGCGAAGTCATGCGAATTTACTCGCTGACGCGATAGCGCTCCAGCCAGTGCGCATAAGGTGCAGGCAGCACCCATGACGGCTGCGGCTTGTCGAGCGCCAGCGCCGCCTGATAAGGCCAGTGCGGATTCTTCAGGTGCGCGCGGCCGACCATTACCAGATCAAGCTGGCCTTTTTCGACGGTGGCGTTAGCGATATGCGGCGCATCGATGCCCCACGCAGAGGCGACGGCGATATCCGCCTCGCGACGAATGCGTTCGGCAATCGGCGCCAGGAAGGCGGGCGTGCCCCACGGAATATTTGTGTCCGGCGTGGAGAAGCCGACGCTGACGCTCAGCAAATCGAGCCCGTTGGTGCGCCAGTAGCGCGTCAGATCGATCGCTTCAGCCAGCGTCTCTTCGTCACGGCCGTCATACTCCAGCACGCCAAAGCGCGCGGTCAGCGGCAGGTTTTCCGGCCAGACTTCGCGCACCGCGTCGAAGGTTTCGCGCAGGAAGCGGCTGCGGCCCGAGGCGTCGCCGCCATACTGGTCGGTGCGCTGGTTGGCGTGTACCGAGAAAAAGCTCTGCGCCAGATAGCCGTGAGCGAAGTGCAGCTCCAGCCACTCATAGCCGGCATCGCGCGCGCGAATGGCCGCCTGCACGAAGTCGTTGCGCACGCGCGCGATATCGTCGAGCGTCATGGCGCGCGGCACCTGCGGCAGGTTGTTGCCGAAGGCGACGGCGGAAGGGGAGAGGGTCTCCCAGCCGCGTCCGTCGTCAGCCGCGATATGGTCGTCACCTTCCCAGGGTTTGTTGGCGCTCGCTTTGCGACCGGCGTGGCCGATCTGGATGCCCGGCACGGCGCCCGCCGCTTTGATCGCCTGTGCAACCTGCGCCAGCCCTTCGGCCTGCGCATCATCCCACAGACCCAGACAGCCCGGCGTGATGCGGCCTTCCGGCGAAACCGCAGTTGCTTCGACAACTACCAGGCCCGCGCCGCCGCGCGCCAGCGTCGCGTAGTGTACGCGATGCCAGTCGTTGACCAGGCCCTGCTCGGCACTGTACTGACACATTGGCGGCACCGCAATGCGGTTGCGCAGCGTAACGTCTTTCAGACGGAATTCAGAAAACAGAGACATAGCATCCTCATGGTCATGGGGTATTTCAGCCGCCTGTTTTCCCGCAGGACGCGCCGCAGGCAGCGGCAGAGAGGGGAAAAACGGGGCCGATTCGCTGTGCACTCTATCCTGAGACGTCGCCCGCAGCCTACGCTCCCTGTGCTGCGCAAGAGGGCGACGTCGATCGGCAAATCTGCGGCTTTCTTACTTCGCCAGCGTTGCCCCGATCACCTCCTGGTAGGGCGTGGTGGCGCGGCCGATCAGTTTGCTCAGGCTGCGCGAGTCGTCAAACAGGCCGCCCTGCGATGCGCCCTTGTCTGAGTCCGCCAGCATCTCCGCCAGACCGTCCGGCAGGCCAGCGCCTTTCAGCGCGGAGGCGTACTCGGCGGGAGAGAGGTTGACGTACTCCAGCTGCTCGCCGGACTGGCGCGCGATCTCTGCAGTAAATTCCGCCAGGGTATAGCTGTCGTCGCCCGCCAGCTCATAAATTTTGCCCGCCTGATCGTCCCGGCTGATGACCTCTGCCGCCGCTTCGGCGTAATCCCGGCGTGCAGCCGAGGCGATACGGCCTTCGCCCGCCGACCCGATAAAGGCGTGATGCGTCAGCGCCGGGGCGATGCTGGCAGCGTAGTTCTCGGTGTACCAGCCGTTGCGCAGCAGCGCGAACGGGATGCCTGAGGCCTGCAGCAGCGCCTCGGTGGCGCGATGTTCGACGCCGAGGCCCAGCGGCGAGCGATCCGCATGCAGCAGGCTGGTATAGGCGATAAATTTTACGCTGGCTGACTTAGCCGCGTTAATCACCGCTTTATGCTGCGCTTCGCGCTGGCCAACTTCGCTGCCGGAGATGAGCAGCAGGTTGTCGACGCCGTAAAAGGCTGACATCAGGGTATCCGGCTGGCTGTAGTCCGCCTTACGCACCGTCACCCCTTTCGCCGCCAGGTCAGCGGCTTTTTCCGGCGATCGCACGGCGGCGACAATCTGTTCCGCCGGCACTTTTTTCAGCAGCGCTTCAATAACCAGACGGCCCAGCTGGCCGGTTGCGCCTGTGACTGCAATCATTTTCTCTCTCCTTCAGGTTTGTTGTTGTCGCCAGCAAGAGTAGGATATGCGCTAACTTTTCGTAAGTACTTACAGCTTTGTTAGTTTGGAGAGGCAAAATTAAGTGTCTGAAAAAATAAGTGAAAAATTTAGCCGCGGCGAACTGCTCAACGTCAACTGCCCGTCACGCGAGGTGCTTAAGCGCGTTACCAGCCGCTGGAGCGTGCTGATTTTCCTCGCGCTGCGCCACAACACGCTGCGCTTTAGCGAGCTGCGCCGCGCCGTTGGCGGCGTCAGCGAGCGCATGCTGGCGCAGACGCTGCGCCATATGGAAGAGGACGGTTTCGTTGAGCGCATCGCCTATGACGTGGTGCCGCCGCATGTGGAATATCGCCTGACACCGCTCGGCCAGGAGCTGCAAGGGCAGGTGGTCGGCCTGGCAGACTGGCTGGAGCTAAACGTAAACCGTATTCTGGCGCCGCGTGACAAAGCCTGAGCGCGCCCCTTATCACCGGGTAAGCGAAAGCGTTACCCTTACCAGAGCATAGCGCGCGACCGCCAGCTGCGCGCGTCTGGCCGCTAAGGCGCGCGCAGCTGATACGGTGCCAGCGGACCAGCCAGAATCCGCCGTGGCTGAAGCAAATGCGCGCAGGCGATGCGGCACGGTCAATATCCGCCCTGAATAAAAACTGGCGCTGATCCCTTTATTCCCGCTAAGGCGGGCCTGAATTTTATTAACAACTTTATTTCATCTCTTCGACGCCGTTAATTAAGCGTGGCGGAAATAGGGATAATGGCTGATGCGCATAAAAGCCGTTTTTTAAACGTAACGCTTTAAAAAAGATTCTTAATGGCCTAAATGCTTCATTTACTTTCATTAAGCGCCGCGGTGAACTGCAAAATTGACCGCTTTTCAGCTGTGGGTATAGATAAAATAATATGCCAAAACAGGGCATTGCAGCGCGAAAGGCGCGCTGTGCCGCCGGACTTCCTCTCTGCTGTAAACATGCAACAATAAATAACAAAGATGTCACATTGAAGCCTGTGAATTAACCTAAAACGTTGCGATAAAATAGGTAATTGCGGACAAAAACAATGACCAAAATCAAAAAACGCTGTTATAGTTTTTGCATCCCAAAGTGTTTCTGTTTGTCAGGCGCGAGTTCTTATAAATTCGCGTCGGTATTGGCTCAAGCGCAGCGTAAATATTAACGCTGTGCTTAAGTTGTTAACTATAAGTAAATATATGGTGTTATATGTGGCAACGAGGTAAGCAATGTTCGGATTAGACGCCTTTCATCTGGCCAGGATACAGTTCGCGTTTACTGTCTCCTTTCACATCCTTTTTCCCGCCATTACCATCGGCCTCGCCAGCTTCCTGGCCGTGCTCGAAGGGATGTGGCTAAAAAGCCGTAACGAAACCTATCGCGATCTCTATCACTTCTGGTCCAAAGTCTTTGCCGTTAACTTCGGCATGGGCGTAGTCTCGGGGCTGGTGATGGCCTATCAGTTCGGCACCAACTGGAGCGGCTTCTCGCAGTTCGCGGGCAGCATTACCGGGCCGTTGCTCACCTATGAAGTCCTGACCGCCTTCTTCCTTGAGGCGGGCTTCCTCGGCGTAATGCTGTTCGGCTGGAACCGCGTCGGGCCTGGGCTGCACTTTTTTGCCACCTGTATGGTTGCGCTCGGTACCCTGATCTCCACCTTCTGGATCCTCGCCTCCAACAGCTGGATGCATACGCCGCAGGGCTACCTGATTCAGAACGGGATTGTGGTGCCAGAGGACTGGTTAAAAATCATCTTTAACCCCTCGTTCCCCTATCGCCTGTTCCATATGTCGGTGGCGGCGTTCCTTGCCAGCGCCTTCTTTGTCGGTGCGTCCGGCGCATGGCATCTGCTGCGCGGCAACGACAACCCGGCGATCCGCAAAATGTTCTCTATGGCGCTGTGGATGGCGCTGATTGTCGCGCCGATTCAGGCGATGATAGGCGACGCGCACGGCCTGAATACCCTTGAGCATCAGCCGGCGAAAATCGCCGCGATTGAAGGCCACTGGGAAAACCCGCCGGGCGAAGCGACGCCGCTGATCCTGTTCGGTATCCCGGATATGGATGAGGAGCGCACCAAATACGCGGTGGAAATTCCCTATCTCGGTAGTTTGATCCTGACGCACAGCCTCGATAAGCAGGTGCCGGCGCTGAAGACTTTCCCGAAAGAGGATCGTCCTAACTCGCTGATTATCTTCTGGTCGTTCCGCGTGATGGTGGCGATGGGGCTGCTGATGATTACGCTCGGCGTGGTCAGCCTGTGGCTACGCTATAAAGGCCGTCTCTACCAGTCGCGTCCGTTCCTGTGGTTTGCCTTGCTGATGGGGCCGTCTGGCCTGATCGCGCTGCTGGCGGGCTGGTTTACGACGGAAATCGGTCGTCAGCCGTGGGTAGTTTATGGCGTGCAGCGCACCATCGACGCGGTTTCCGGTCATGGCGATCTGCATATGAGCATCAGCCTGCTGGCCTTTATCCTGGTCTACTCCGCGGTGTTCGGCGTGGGTTACATCTATATGGTCCGTCTGATTAAGAAAGGCCCGCTTACCGGCGAAGGCAAGGATGTACGTCACGGCGGTCCAGGCCACGGCAAAACCCCGGCTCGTCCGCTCTCTGCGGCGCATGAAAGTCTGAACGATCCGCAGGAGGGGAAATAAAATGATCGATTTTTCCATTATCTGGTTCGCGATTATCGTTTTCGCCACCCTGATGTATATCGTTATGGACGGGTTCGATCTCGGTATCGGGCTGCTGTTCCCCTTTAACAAGGACCCGGTCGAGCGCGACATGATGGTTAACACCGTCGCGCCGGTCTGGGACGGTAACGAAACCTGGCTGGTGCTGGGCGGCGCAGGCCTGTATGGCGCCTTCCCGCTGGCTTACTCGGTGATTGCCGATGCGCTCTCTATTCCGCTGACGGCGATGCTGATTGGCCTGATTTTCCGCGGCGTCGCCTTCGAGTTCCGCTTTAAGGCGACCGAGACGCACCGCGCATTCTGGGACAAGTCCTTTGTCGCGGGTTCAGTTCTGGCGACCTTTAGCCAGGGCGTGGCGGTCGGCGCGATGCTCGACGGCATCCAGGTGACGGGCCGTCATTTCAGCGGTTCGGCGATGGACTGGCTGGCGCCGTTCCCGCTGTTCTGCGGCGTGGGTCTGGTTATCGCCTATGCGCTGCTGGGCTGTACCTGGCTGATTATGAAAACCGAGAACGAGCTGCACCGTAAGATGTCCGCGCTGGCGACGCCGCTGGTGATCGCGCTGCTGGTGGTAGTGGGCATTATCAGCCTCTGGACGCCGTTCAGCCATGACGCCATCGCACAGCGCTGGTTCACCCGTCCAAACCTTTACTGGTTCCTGCCGGTTCCGGTGCTGGTGCTGCTCTGCTCGTGGGGCATTGTGCGCGCCATTAAGCGCGAGGCGCACTATTCGCCGTTCCTGCTGACGCTGGCGCTGATTTTCCTCGGCTTCTCCGGCCTGGGCATTAGCGTGTGGCCGAACATTATTCCGCCTTCCGTGACCATCTGGGAGGCAGCGTCGCCAGCGATTAGCCAGGCCTTTATGCTGGTAGGCAGCCTGTTAATTATTCCGATGATCCTGGGCTACACCTTCTGGAGCTACTACGTGTTCCGCGGGAAAATCAAAGCAGACGAAGGATACCATTGATATGCAAACCGAGGTCGGCAGCGTGAAAAACCACAAGGAAACCAAAGCCCCGTTGTGGAAACGCATCCTGTGGCTGGTGGTGATCTATGGAGCAAGCGTGCTGGCACTCGGTGTCGTGGCTACGCTGTTCCGGATGATGATGACTGCGGCAGGCATGCGCAGCCACTAGTGGTTTCTGGTTAACGATGTAAAGGCTGGCTCTGCCAGCCTTTTTTTATGCTGCGGATATCGGCGCGGACGCCAATAGCAACAAGCCACCCTCGTCCTGCAAAAAACCGCCAAAAAGTTGAGACGCCAATAGCAACAAACAACTCCCGCCCTGAAAAAAAACCGCACAAAAGTTGAAACGCGGATGGCATGGCCCGAAGAGCAAAGCGTCCCGCGACAGGGAAGTCGCGGGCCGAGCGAGCAGGGATGCGTAAAGCGACTTTGCGATCGGGCCATGCCATCCGCGTCTGCACTGCACTGGCCCCTGCACCCGCACCCGCACCCGCACCCACACCCGCTTACCCGCACCCGCATCCACACCCGTAACAAAAGCGCCCTCTGCCACACTCTACTGTTCAGTTATCAGGCTAAACATAAAGTGCCATTTAGCCGCGCTTAGCTCTGGCTTCATTTACCCTTTCTTACATACCTAAAACGTTCTTGTTATAATTATGTGACTAATCTCGCAAAATTTTCTACGATCCACACCGAATGCTTAGCCTGAACGTTAAAAAACAGTACATCAGCGATCTGGTGGACTGGATTGAGGCGAATCTGACCGACGACCTCAATATCGATCTGATCACCCTCAAATCCGGCTACTCCAAATGGCACATGCAGCGCATGTTCAAAGAAATGACCGGCCAGACGCTGGCGGCCTACACGCGCAAGCGTCGCCTGACCATGTCCGCTATGGCGCTGCGCCTGACGCGCATGCCGCTGATCGACATCGCGGTGCGTTTCGGCTTCGATAACCAGCAAAACTTCACTCGCGTCTTCAAAAGCCACTTCTCCCTCACGCCGGGCGCCTTTCGCCGCGTGCCCGAACTACAGCTGAAAAGCTTTCACGGGCCAATCTCAGTACATGGCGAAATGCTAAAGGCGCAGCTGGTGGAGCGCGATGAGCTGCAGCTGCGCGGCGAACTGATCGAGTGGGAGTGCAAATTCGGCGACTACGTGCGCGACCATGCGCAAACCGTCGCGCAGCAGGCGCGCCATTTCGTGCAGCTGGCGTCGCCCCACGTCGAGCGCGGCTGGCTCGGCTTTCAGTACGGCCCAGGCAGCTCGGCGGCGGAACAGCAGCATATCAGCCTGTTCCAGGCGCTGGAGAGCCAGCACGCCGACATACTGGGATCGCAAATCGTCAACTGGACCTCAGCGCGCGGCCTCTACGCCACCGTTCCCTGGCAGGGCGCGCCGGAACAGCTAACGCGCTTTATCGCCGATCTCTATTATGTACATCTGCCCGCGCTGGGCGTCGCGCGCCGCCAGGGCAAAGATCTGCTGCGGCTGGATATGAAAGCCTCAACGCCGGATGCGCTGGTCGGCCTCTTCTCGATTCCGGTCACGCAGAGCTGACAGCAGCTTTTCGTGCGGTGAAACGTGATAAACCGCACGATTTTATAAAATGAATGCGTTATCTGGCGTAAAATTCCTGCCTTAACCCGGAAGCCATGCGGATATCTTGCATATGGCCTGCCGGACTGGATATTCATCTGCCTTTCAGGTTCTTTCTGAACCAGACAGTTAACACGACGACAATCATGAAACTTTCTACGCTGTTCCTTGTTACGGCGATTGCTGCGTTGCCGCTTTTCGCCAGCGCCCAAATGGCTGAACCCTTTACGCCGCCTGCTGGCCTGCATCCGCATGCCCAGCCAGCCCAGCACGAAATCCTGGGCGACAATGCGCTGCCGCAGCAGTCGCAACAGCCGTTCCGCTCAGACGCCTTAAGCGACACCCTCTGATCGCTACGCGCGCCTATCCGGGACGCGCCTTCGCTCTGTCTCTCTTCTGATAAACCTGTGCAGGCGCTCGCCCGCGCAGGTTTTCGGCTGCGCGGAAATAGCACAATCGATCCTTGCGCCTAAGATATATCATGAGTAATCTGGGCGCCTCAAATGAGAATCATTCATGAATTAACCTGTGCACTGACGTTTGCAGCCCACGGCCCGGCCAGCTGCGTAAAAGGAGAACCTATGTATTCCGACAACCGAGCGTCCCGCAGCCGCGCGCCGCAGCGCGTGCGTAACGAACTGCGCTTCCGCCGCATCACCGTCGCCAGCAAAACGTTAATCGCCGGTGAATTCTGGCGCGTGGTTTTCCACGGCAGCGACCTGGCAGGCTTCGCTTCGCCGGGCTTTGATGACCATATCAAACTCTTCTTCCCGCAGGGGGGCAGCGCGGCGCTGCCGCTGCCGCAGATGACTGACGAAGGCGTCGTCTGGGCGGAGGGCGCTCGTCCGCCGGCGCGCGACTATACGCCGCTCGCCTTCGATGGCGAGTCCTCGCTGACGATCGATTTCTATATCCATGAGGGCGGCGTTGCCAGCGGCTGGGCGCAGCGGGCGCAGGAGGGCGAGCAGTTAATTATCGGCGGCCCGCGCGGCTCGCTGGTGGTGCCCACCGACTACGCCTTCCAGCTCTACGTCTGCGATGAAACCAGCCTGCCGGCCCTGAAGCGGCGCATGGCAGCTGCCGAAGCGCAGGATCTGCATCTGTTCGCCTGCGTGGATGAAGCGACCGGGCGCGACTACCTGCCGGATCTGACCGGCGTGAACGTGCGCTGGCTCGGCAGCGGCGCGGCGCAGGCGGGTAAGCTTGACGCGCTGATCGCCGAGCTGGATAACATCGCCGTGCCGCAGGAGGACTACTTTATCTGGCTGACCGGTGAAGGCGCGTTTGCCAGGGCGCTCGGCGACTACTTTGTGGAGCGTCGCGGCCTGGATGCCGCCTTTGTGCGCGCCGTCGCTTACTGGCACGCCAGATAAGCCACCGCCGCCGCCCGTGTTGAATTTTGCCAGGCGGCGGACTACTATCACCCTCCCGTAAAAACTCCCCTTCAGGCAGGCAATGAAACAGGATCCGGCTTTTTCGTGTCATCAGGATTCCGCCTCGCGCGGCGGGTGCGGCGGTCGCCGTAAACGTCGTGAAAAGATGCTGGATGCCAGCGATATCCGCCTGCTGATGCTGCACTTCCTCGCGCAAAACGATGCGCACGGCTATGAGCTGATCAAGTCAATTGAAGAGCTTTCTAAAGGGGAGTACTCCCCCAGCCCCGGCATTATTTACCCCAACCTGACGCTGCTGGAAGAGATGGACGCTATCCGCGTGGTGGATGCGCAGGCGTCGCGCAAGTCCTATACGCTGAATGCGGCGGGACGCGCGCGGCTCGCCGAACAGCAGGCGCATATCAAGCACCTTATTGAGCGTCTCTCGTCGCTGGCGGTGCTGGTGAACAACCGCAGCCTTCCTGATGTCGATCGGGCGATTCACCGCATGCGCGTTACGCTCAACAGCCGCCTGTCGCAGGAAGATATCTCGCCGGAAACGCTGCAAAAGGTGGTTGATGCGCTGAATGCGGCGGCGGATAAGATCGCCGCCAGCTAACGCCCCGGCCTCAGGGCCTGTTCTTGTCCACGTGACCCAGCGAACGCTCCGGGAAGCAGCGGTCGCGCACGCGCTGCTTCAGCGCCGCCGCGTCGGGAAAACCGCCGTCGCGCTTACGCTCCCAGATTGTTTCGCCATCAACGGTAATCACGAAAACGCCGCCGGTGCCTGGTTTAAGCGTAACCGCCGCCAGATCGTCCGCGAAAGTTTGCAGCAGCTCCTGCGCCATCCAGGCGGAGCGCAGCATCCAGTTGCACTGCGTGCAGTAGTGAATGGTGACGGACGGTTTCTCAGTCATAGCGTTTTTCCATAGCGAAAAAGAGAAGGGCGCACGGGGCAGCTTAGCAAATCGTGCGGTGTAAGATACATCTTACTTTAAAGCTAGTTGATAATGATTACCACTTGCATTACATTTCTGGCGAAATAATTCGTAATAAAAATAACATTCCTCTTTACGGTTTTATTTACGAAACCGGCATTTAGCTACTGACAGCAAGTAAGTGAGCAAATACTAACAATCAAAAAGGTATTTGCGCTTATGTCTTTAATCTTCCAGGGACTGACCCAGCAGCGGCTGTGTAAAATCGCGCTGCTGGCCTCATCTGTTCACGCCGCCTGCGGCTACGCCGCCAGCGCAGAAAGCAGCGATACGGTGATGACCGTTACCGCGCCGAAGCCGAAAGCGGGCAATTCAACCACTCTGACCGTAGTCGATCTGCAAAAGCGCGGCGCGAACGACTTCGGCGCCATTATGCGATATGAGCCGCTGATCGCCGCCCATGGCTCGGCGGGCGGCTCCTCCTCGGGCAAAAGCGGCTTCGACCGCGCCGGCTACAGCGGCTACAACATTCGCGGGCTGGAGAGCAATCGCGTCGGCCTCGACGTTGACGGCATTCCGCTGCCGGACGCCACCGGCCGCGCCTACGCCAGCCGCGCCGGCAATAACACCTTTGGCATCGGCCGCGGCGACTATATCGATCCCTATATGTTCAGCAGCGTCGAGATTGAAAAAGGTGCCACGGCGGTCGATCAGCCTAACGCCTCTATCGGCGGCAACGTCTCTTTCCATAACAAAAGCGCCGACGACTACCTGAGCAGCGCCAAAACCACCTTCTTCGGCTATCAGAGCAACTACGACTCTTCCAGCCGCAGCTGGCACAACGGCATCACGGCGGCGGCGGGGGACGATGAGCTGCGCGGGCTGTTTGTTTACAGCCGTCGCGACGGCCAGGAAACCCAAAACAACAGTGGCGTAAAGGATGCTTACCCGGCTAACTGGCACTCCGACGCCTTTATGACCTCCGGCATCTGGCAGCCCAACGATCTCCACAAGCTGAGCGCCACCTTTGACTACTACCATAAAACCAACCACACCCACTACGACGGCTGGGATAGCTCTGGCAACACCATCTGGGGCACTGCGCAGCAGCAGAGCGACACGCGCCGTTTTGGCGTCAGCCTGGCGGATGAGTGGACGCCCTATAGCGACCTGCTGGATACGCTGACCACGCGGCTCTACTGGCAGAAAACCGAATCCCACGACAATACCTGGATGCCGGCCAGCGCCCGCGCCTATGAACGCGTCTATTCGGATTACAACACGCGCAGCCTGGGCTTCGACACCCGCGCCAGCAAAACCGTCGGCCGCCATGAGCTAAGCGCCGGCGTCAACGCCCGCACGGAAAATACCGAGCGCCCGTTCCGCCAGTCGCCCGTGCAGAGCCAGTACAGCGTGATTATGCAGCCGCAGGCCGACAGCCGCAGCTACACCGTTGCCGGTTATCTGCAGGACAAGATTAACGTCGATCTCAACAGCCATAACGTTGCGATCGTTCCCGGCGTGCGGGTGATCTATCAAAATACCAAACCGCGCAATCTCTCCAGTCTCGCCGCCGGCAGCAGCGTGCTGAACGAGACGCAGCTGGAAACGCTCTACGGATCCGGCAACAGCGATACCGAGGTGCTGCCATCGCTCACCTTCCAGTACGATCTGACGCCGACGCTCACCACTTATCTGCAGTACAAGCGCGGCGTGCAATTCCCGACCGCCAGCCAGCTTTACGGCTCCTGGAACCTCGGCTCCAGCTACGCGGGCCGCGCCCAGTACGCGCTGGTGGGCAATACGGATCTCGACACCGAAACCAGTAACAATGTTGAGTGGGGCCTGAAAGGCGAGCCGGTAAAAGGCGTAACGGTAAACGGCTCGCTGTTCTATAACCGGTATAAAAACTTTATCGCCTATACGCGCTACACCCGCGCTGGCAATCCCGATAAGTTTGTTAACGTGCCGGGTAATATCTATACCACCTATCAGGCGGAAAACCGCGACAAAGCCTATATCTACGGCGCTGAGCTGGCGACCAGGCTGAACTTTGGCAGCTGGTTCCAGCAGGTCGACGGGCTGAGCGCCACCTTTGCGCTGGGCTATAACGAAGGGAAGTCGAAATCGAGCTACGCCGGGGACAAATATGTCGACCTTGATAGCGTCGCGCCGATGAAGGCGATCGTCGGCCTGGCGTGGGATGACGCACAGCGCGGCTATGGTGCTGCCGTCACCGCCACCTTTGTGAAAGGCAAGCGCGCCACGGAGACTAACCGCGAAAGCTACAGCAACAGCGGCGCGGCGATTGCTGATGCCACCGGCGAGTATATGCGCGTGCCGGGATATGGCATGGTAGATGCAACGGCTTACTGGCAGATAGCGAAACACGTCAGGCTGAGCGGCGGTATCTATAACCTGACCGACCGCAAATATTGGGATTACACCAGCAGCCGCGAGCTGACCAGCGATACCGCGCAGGATCGTAACGATCTGGCGCTGGCGGTGATGCCGGGCCGGACTTACCAGCTGGGCGTCAACGTCGATTTCTGATCACTGGATCGCCCTGCGCAGGCGCAGGGCGCTTTTCTTACGGGAGCAAGGCGCTATGAATTTACTCTGGCAGCACTACCAGACGCTGAAAAGCGAACATCCGAAAAAATATGCCCGCGAACTGGCGGCGTTAATGGACATCAGCGAAGCCGCGCTGTGCGAGGCGCGCGTCGGCCATGAGGCGCAGCCGCTGAAACCGCAGTTCCGCGCGCTGCTGCTGGCGCTGGAGGCGGTCGGCGAAACGAAAAACATCACCCGCAATGCATATGCGGTGCATGAGCATCTGGGCCGCTATCAGAACCTGAAGCTGGGCGAGCACGCCGGGCTGGTGCTGAACCCGCGCGCCCTCGACCTGCGCTTCTTCCTTAGCCAGTGGCGCAGCGCTTTCTTTCTGCGCGAGCAGAGCGGGGGCGGCGAGCGGCAGAGCATTCAGATTTTCGATCGTCACGGCGACGCGGTGCTGAAAATCTATGCCACCGACCATACCGATATGCCAGCCTGGCGGGCGCTGATTGCGCGCTTCGCTGAGGATGCGCCCGCCGCGCTGCGCGTCGAGCCGGTAGAGGCGTCGAGCTTCGCCCGGCATATCGACGCCGCCGTCCTCGACCGCGAGTGGCGCGCCATGACCGACGTGCATCAGTTTTTCGCGCTGCTGAAGCGCCACAACGTCTCGCGCCCGCAGGCGTTTCGCGCGGCAGGCCGCGATCTGGCGTGGCGCGTGGATAACGACGCGCTGGCGCGGCTGCTGACGCTGGCGCAGCAGGAGGGCAATGAAATTATGATCTTCGTCGGCAATCGCGGCTGCACCCAGATCTTTACCGGGGCGGTGGAAAAAGTGGTGCCGATGGATAACTGGCTCAACCTGTTTAACCCGTACTTCACCCTGCATCTGATGGCAGACCAGATCCATGAGAGCTGGGTGACGCGCAAACCGAGCGGCGACGGCTTTGTCACCAGCCTGGAGCTGTTTGCGGCCGACGGCACGCAGATCGCCCAGCTCTACGGCCAGCGCAGCGAAGGCACGCCGGAGCAGGCGCGCTGGCGCGAGCAGGTGACTTCGCTGAGCGCGGCGGGAGAAGAGGTATGAAACGGCTGATCCCCGGATTAATGCTGCTGCTGCTGGCGCTGCCGTCGCTGGCGGCGGATCGCGTCATCACCATCGGCGGCGACGTCACGCAGATTGTCTACGCGCTGGGGGCGCAGCAGGCGCTGGTGGCGCGCGACAGCACCAGCCAGCATCCGGCGCTGGCGAAGCGTCTGCCGGATATCGGCTATATGCGTCAGCTCAACGCCGAAGGCATCCTGGCGCTGAAGCCAACGCTGGTGCTGAGCAGCGAGCTGGCAAAACCGTCGCTGGCGCTGCAGCAGGTTGCTCAGGCTGGCGTTAAGGTGGTGGCGATCACCGGCGAGAACAGCCTTGAGGCGATCCCCAAAAAGATCGCCGCCATCGGCAAGGCGCTGCACCGCGATGAAGAGGCGCAGGCGCTGGCGCAGCAGGTTAACCGGACGCTGGCGGCGCTGCCGAAGCGGCCGCTGCCGGTGAAGGTGCTGTTTATTATGACGCACAGCGGCATGAAGTCGCTGGCGGCGGGCAGCGATACCGCCGCCGACGGCGCCATCCGCAGCGCGGGTTTGGTTAACGCTATGGCGGCGGTTCCGCACTATCAGCCGCTGTCGCAGGAGGGCATTATCGCCGCCGCGCCCGATCTGGTGGTGATCGGCAACGATGGCCTGAAAACGCTGGGCGACGAAGATAAGGTGTGGCAGCTGCCCGGCCTGGCGCTGACCCCGGCGGGCCAGCATAAAAACCTGTTGGTAATCGATGAGATGGCGCTGCTCGGTTTTGGCCTGGATACGCCAGGCGCCATCGTTAAGCTGCGCAAAGCGGCGGAAGCGGCGCGGCATGAGTAGTGGCGCTGCGCTGCGCTGGCTGGCGCTGATGCTGGCGAGCATGCTGGCGGCGATGGCGCTGGCGGCGAGTTTCGGCGCCATGTCGCTGTCGCCGCGCACGCTGTGGCAAACGCCGCTCAGCGATATGGCCTGGCAGATCTGGCTGCATATCCGCCTGCCGCGCGTGCTGCTGGCGGTGCTTATCGGCATGGCGCTGGCGCTCTCTGGCGCGGTGATGCAGGGGCTGTTTCGCAACCCGCTCGCCGATCCCGGCCTGCTCGGCATCAGCAGCGGCGCGGGACTGGCCGTGGCGATCGCCATTCTTCTGCCGCTGACGCTGCCGCCGCTGCTGTCGCTCTGGCTGCCAACCCTGGCGGCCTTTCTCGGCAGCCTGGCGGTGATGCTGCTGATCTTCAGCCTCAGCCAGCGGGCGCAGGGCAGCCTGGCGCGCCTGCTGCTGGTGGGTATCGCCATCAACGCGCTGTGCGGCGCGGCGGTGGGCGTGCTCTCCTGGCTGAGCGACGATCGCCAGCTGCGCCAGCTCTCGCTGTGGGGTATGGGCAGCCTGAGCCAGGCGCAGTGGCCGATGCTGGCGGTGTGCACCGCCTTTATCCTGCCCGCCTTGCTGCTGACGCAGCGGCGCGCGCGCCATCTGAATTTGCTGCAGCTGGGCGAAGAGGATGCGCACTATATGGGGCTTGACGTCAGGCGCACCCAGCGGCAGCTGCTGACGCTGAGCGCGCTGCTGGTGGGCGCGGCGGTTTCGGTCAGCGGCATTATCGGTTTCGTGGGCTTAGTGGTGCCGCATGTAATGCGTTTCTGTCTCGGCAGCGATCACCGCTGGATGCTGCCGGGTTCGGCGCTGGCGGGTGCCATCCTGCTGCTGCTGGCGGATACGCTGGCGCGCACCGTCGTGGTGCCCGCCGAGATGCCGGTGGGGCTGTTGACCAGCCTGCTGGGCGGCCCCTGGTTTCTCTGGCTGATCCTGCGCCAGCAGCAAGGAGTGGAATAATGGAGCGGTTAGAGGCGCGCCGCCTGCGCTATGCGCCGGGCGGACGAATAGTGATCGACGCGCTGGATCTGTCGCTGGCCTCGGGCGAGCTGGTGGCGCTGATTGGCCCAAACGGCGCAGGCAAGTCAACGCTGCTGCGTATGCTGACCGGCTTTTTGCCCCCCGACAGAGGCGAATGCCGGCTGGGCGATCGCCCCTTAGCGGAGTGGCCGCGCGCGCGGCTGGCGCAGCGGCGTGCGGTGATGCGACAGCAGAATCCGCTCGCCTTTGCACTGCCCGCCGCCGCCGTGGTGGCGATGGGGCGCGCGCCCTGGCCAGCCGCCGGTACGGCGGCCATCGTTGAGGAGGTGATGGCGCTGACCGGCTGCGGTGAGCTGGCCGGGCGCGACTATCGGCAGCTTTCCGGCGGCGAACAGCAGCGCGTGCAGCTGGCGCGCGTGCTGGCGCAGCTCTGGTGCGACGGCGCACCGCGCGGCTGGCTGTTTCTCGACGAGCCAACCTCGGCGCTCGATCTCTACTGGCAGCAGAGCACGCTGCGGCTGCTGCACCGGCTATCGCGCCAGGGCGATTTCGGCGTGTGCGCCGTGCTGCACGATCTCAACCTGGCCGCGCTCTGGGCGGATCGCATTCTGCTGCTGCATCAGGGCAAACTGGTGGCGCAGGGTTCGCCGCAGGCGGTGATGACCGAGGAGACGCTGACCCGCTGGTATCGGGCAGACCTGCGCGTTTCCTCGCATCAGGAGAGCGGCAGGCCGACGATTCAGCTGCGCCTTTAACACCGTTTGGCTTACTATTCATAGCGTTAGCGCTTAGCGGCCTGCGGATTTTCGACCATACTTGCTACTCTGAATCACTGAACAGGGAAGCAACCTATGAACGATGCACTAGATCAGGCCGCCGAACAGCTTGGCGAGCGTCTTCTCTCCTCTGAGTGGCGGTTAGCGACCGCCGAGTCCTGCACCGCTGGCTTGATCAGCATGACGCTGGCAAAAGTGGAAAACAGCGGCAACTTCTATACCAGCGGCTTCGTGACCTACAGCGATACGGCGAAAAGCCAGCTGCTGGGCGTGCGGCCGGAAACCCTTGAAGCGCATACCGCAGTGAGCGAAGAGACCGCGCGCGAGATGGCAACTGGCGCCCGCGAGCGCTCCGGCGAGCCGGTCAGCCTGGCGATTACCGGCTATGCCGGGCCGGACGGCGGCGAAGACGGCACGCCCGCGGGCACCATCTGGTTTGGCTGGGGCTTGCCCGACGGCAGCGTTGTGGCGGAGATGCGACGCTTCGAGGGCGAGCCGAAATCGGTCATGGAGCAGGGCGCGCAGTTTGCGCTGGAGCGTCTTGCGGTGCTGCTGCGCGACGTCGCCCTGCATCAAAATCCTTAGCGGCAGTCGACGATCAGGCGGCCGCGCACCTTGCCGTCCAGCAGATCCTGCGCGCCCTGTTTCGCTTCGCTGAGCGGGATCAGCGTCGTAAGCTGCGTCAGAATATCGCCGTTCAGCAGTTCGCCGAGGCGCTGCCACGCCTGCTGGCGCAGCGGTTTCGGGCACATCACACTGTCGACGCCGGCCAGGGTCACGCCGCGCAGGATAAAGGGCGCCACGCTGGCGGGCAGATCCAGCCCCTGCGCCATGCCGCAGGCGGCGACCACGCCGTCGCGCTGGGTTGCGGCCAGCACGTTGCTCAGCGTGTGGCTGCCGACGCTGTCGATCGCTGCCGCCCAGCGCTCTTTCGCCAGCGGCTTGCCGGGCTGCGACAGCTCGCTGCGGTCGATAACCGAATGCGCGCCGAGGGTGTCGATCAAATAGCCTTCGTCGCTGGCGCGTCCGCTGGCGGCGATCACCTCATAGCCCAGGCGGGCCAGCAGGCTGACGCTGAAGCTGCCGACGCCACCGCTGGCGCCGGTGACCAGCACCGGACCGCGATCCGGCGTTACGCCCTGTTTCTCCAGCGCCATCACGCACAGCATTGCGGTAAAGCCCGCGGTGCCGATCGCCATGGTCTGTAGCGGGCTCAGGGCGGCGGGCACCTCTACCAGCCAGTCGCCGGGCACGCTCGCCTTCTGCGCCAGGCCACCCCACTGTTTCTCGCCGACGCCCCAGCCGGTCAGCAGCGCCACGTCGTCCAGCTGCCATTCTGGATGGCGGCTGGCGGTGACGCGGCCGACGAAATCGATGCCCGGCACCATCGGGAACTGGCGCACGATGGGGCCTTTATTGCAGATGGCGAGCGCGTCTTTGTAGTTCAGCGTGGAGTAAGCAACGTCGACGGTCACATCATGGTCGGGCAGCTGGGATTCGTTGAGGGTTTTCAGGTTGGAGCGGTAGCCTTGCTCATCATTTTCAATGACTAATGCTGTAAACATGCAGCCTCCGGCAATCAGGAAATGTGCCGGTCAGTCTACTCCTCCTCGACGGCGAGGGGTAGAGAGGGGGCAGGCCGCTGCATAATATTTCAAAAAGTTAAGATAATTAAGCGATTATATAACGCGATATTTTTTTAAATGCTTATTTATCATTGAGTTGCTGTTTTTTATGTTGCAGGCCTTTTTCATCGGGCGGGTTGTTCCCCCGCGAAAAAAATGACATGATTGCGCCTCTTTTCGCCTACCGTTGAGGATGCCGATTTGGCCGGAACAATGCGCAACAGCACTTGCCTCCGCTCGCTTTGCCCTGCGCGCAAGGCGCTCTCCTCTGCTCGCTGCTGTCAATCCTTCCCGCGCCTCATGCGGTGAGGCCAGCTAAACGTTCGCTGTTGGGCATGCGTAAAGACAGACGCGATCTGGCTTTACTGATGTCTATCGGGTGCGGCTTTGCTTTTCGCTCTCTCTCCGCTTCCGCCTGACGTTATTCGCCGGGGAATCTTCCCTATTGCCGTGCCTCTGGCACCCACTCATCCTTCACCGTTGGGGATTTGTGTTATGACACCACTGAAAATTGCCGCCAGCCCCGCTGTGGCTCCCAGCCTTACTCTGAATACCGGGCGTGACGTAGTGACGCTGGACAACACCGACTTTACCGACGTGGCGGCGGTGGTCGTCTCGCTGGCCGATACCCGCAGCGGCGTGCTGGCGCTGCTGCGCCATACCGGCTTTAACCTGCCGGTATTTGTCGCCAACGCCTGGGAAGAGGATGTGCTGCATCTGCCAGGCGTGACCGGCGAGCTGAACGGCTCCGCTCAGGAGTGGGCGGCGCTGGAAGCGGCTGCAGCGGAGTATGAGGCGAACCTGCTGCCGCCGTTTTTCGACACCCTGATGCGCTATGTCGATATGCAGAACAGCACCTTCGCCTGTCCTGGGCATCAGGGCGGGGCGTTTTTCCGTAAGCATCCGGCGGGAAGGCAGTTTTTCGATTTCTACGGCGAGAACGTTTTTCGTTCCGATATGTGCAATGCCGACGTCAAGCTAGGGGATCTGCTGATCCATGAAGGCTCGGCGAAAGATGCGCAGAAGTTCGCGGCAAAGGTGTTCAATGCAGATAAAACCTACTTTGTGCTGAACGGCACCTCCAGCGCCAATAAAGTGGTGACCAACGCGCTGCTGACGCGCGGCGATCTGGTGCTGTTCGACCGTAATAACCATAAATCGAACCATCACGGCGCGCTGATTCAGGCAGGCGCGACGCCGGTCTATCTTGAGGCGGCGCGTAATCCGTTCGGGTTTATCGGCGGTATCGACGCGCACTGCTTCGACGAGGCCTGGCTGCGCGAGCAGATCAAGGAGGTGGCGCCGCAGCGCGCCGGGGAGGCGCGTCCCTTCCGGCTGGCGATAATTCAGCTCGGCACCTACGACGGCACGGTCTATAACGCGCGGCAGGTGGTGGATCGCATCGGGCATCTCTGCGACTACATTCTGTTCGACTCCGCGTGGCTCGGCTATGAGCAGTTTATTCCGGTGATGGCGGGCACCTCGCCGCTGACGCTGGAGCTTACCGAGAACGATCCCGGCATTTTCGTTACCCAGTCGGTGCATAAGCAGCTGGCGGGCTTTTCACAGACTTCGCAGATCCATAAAAAAGATAACCATATTCGCGGGCAGAAGCGTTTTTGCCCGCACAAGCGGCTGAATAACGCCTTTATGCTGCACGCCTCAACCAGTCCTTTTTATCCGCTGTTCGCCGCGCTGGACATCAACGCCAAAATGCATCAGGGCGAGGCGGGCCGTCAGCTGTGGCAGTCGTGCGTGACGCTCGGCATCGAGACGCGCAAGGCGATCCTCGAGCGCTGCGAGATGATCCTGCCGTTTGTGCCGGAGCAGGTTAACGGCGCGCGCTGGCAGGATGCGTCGACGGAGACCATCGCCCGCGACAGCCGCTACTTTAGCTTTGAGCCCGAGGCGCGGTGGCACGGCTTTGGCGGCTATGCCCGGGATCAATATCTGGTCGACCCCTGTAAGCTGCTGCTGACTACGCCGGGAATTGACGCGGCGAGCGGGGAGTACGCCGACTTCGGTATTCCCGCGACGATTCTGGCGAACTATCTGCGCGAAAACGGTATCGTGCCGGAGAAGTGCGACCTTAACTCTATTCTGTTTCTGCTGACGCCGGCGGAGAGCCCGGAGAAGATGGCGCATCTGGTGGCGATGCTGGCGCAGTTCGAACAGCACGTCAGAGAAGATGCGCCGCTGGCGGAGGTGCTGCCGACCATTTATCGCAAGAATCAGGCGCGCTACAGGGGCTATACCCTGCGCCAGCTCTGCCAGGAGATGCACGATCTCTACGTCAGCTTCGACGTGAAGGATTTGCAAAAGGCGATGTTCCGCCAGCAGAGCTTCCCGGCGGTGAAGGTGAATCCACAGGACGCCCATCAGGCCTATATTCGCGGCGACGTCGAGCTGGTGCCGATTGCGCAAGCCGAAGGGCGCATTGCCGCCGAAGGGGCGCTACCTTATCCGCCAGGCGTGCTCTGCGTGGTGCCGGGCGAGGTGTGGGGCGGCGCGGTGCAGCGCTATTTCCTGGCGCTGGAGGAGGGGATCAACCAGTTGCCGGGCTTCTCGCCGGAGCTGCAGGGGGTTTATACCGAGGATGACGGGCAGGGGCGCCTGCGGCTGGTGGCGAATATGATGGTGGAGGGGGGGCAGGCCTGACGGGCGGGTGGTGTTGCCTGCTGCGCAGGCGGGCCTGAGCGGGATTCGTTTGCAGGCGGGTTGCCTGCTGTGCAGGCGGCGGCTCTCAGTTTGTTTCGTTTGCTGTCCAGGTGGGCCTGAGCAGGTTTCGTTCGCCCGGCAGCCGGGCAGTTTCATTTCGCCCTCTGCGGGCGACCGAGCAGGGCCGGTAGGCGCCGGCCCTGCACCCGCGCCCCGGGCCAGCTCACCCGCCCGCTGCGCGGGTCCCTTCGCTCTGTCAGGATTTCTGACGGACCGGCTGGATTCGCCATCCCTGGCTCATGCCAGCCTCTTCGCGGCATCCCTGCCGCTCGTCCTGAAATCCTTCCTCCGCTCAGCGGCTGCGATGGCCCCCACACCCCCCGCTGCACGTCCTGACTCTTTAAGGCGCGACATTATCGCTGCAGGCGTGAATCATGTATTCAGACGACAGCGTCGTTAATAAAACCGCGACCTTATGGCTGCAAGCGTGAACCTTGCATACAGACGACGCCGTCGTTACTAAAAATCGGAACCTTGTCGCTGTAAATGCGAACCCTGCATACAGACAACGCAGCCGTTAATAAAAAAATAAGGAAATTACAGGCGGGGCAGTATCAGAGGCATCCGACACGCTGAGGCGCGCACGGCGGCCAGGACGAGCCGACAGGACGTCGGCGAGAGGGAGGGCCAGGCCAGGACGGCCTGGCCCGACCGGTCCGTGGGCCGACGTAAGCAACGAAGGAACCGCGCGGAGCGCGGCGTGGAGGCTGCCGGAAGCCGGGATTGTTAAGGGGCTGGCGAGCCCCTTAACACGCACGCCGGCAGCGGAGCTGCTGAAACTCCCTGCCGCCTGGCGGGCGGAACCCGCTCAGCGCCCGCTCGCGCAGCGAACCTGAGTCGCCTGCCCGAAAGAGAAACTGCAATCGGCGGGAACCCGCTCAGAGCTGTTCGCGCAGCGAACCTGAGTCGCCTGCCCGAAAGAGAAACTGCAATCGGGCGGGAACCCGCTCAGCACCCACTCCCCATCAATAACGCCGATAGCTACGCTGCGCCGTGCTCACCTTATACAAATAGCGCCGCGACTCCGCAGACGGATGCTGCGTCGTCAGCGTGTTATAAACCTGCCCCGGCGACATATTATTAATAGCGTTAAAGGCGCGATCCTTATCGCTGGAGAAAACGCGCAGCACGCTGCCCGCGCCGCCGTTGTAGGCGGTGATCACCGCATAGCGACGCGACAGCGGATCCTGGATCCCGCCCAGATAGTTGTTTTGCAGCAGCGAAAGATAGGCGGTGCCCGCGTCGATATTATTCTCGGGATCGAGCAGATAGCTGCGGCTCGGCTTGCCCCACTTGCCCTTCATGCGGAACACATCCACGCCTGCGGTATGCTGCACCACCTGCATCAGCCCCAGCGCGTCGGAATGGCTGACCGCATAGGGGTTAAAGCTCGACTCGGTCTGCATAATCGCCAGAATCAGCGAGGCGTCGACGCCGTACTGCTCGGCAGCCTTACGCACCATCGGCAGATATTTGTGCGCACGCTTGTCGAGGTGGTTTGGCACCATCGGGATGGTAACCGAGTAGATAACATGCAGGCCGGAAACGCGGCGCTGCAGCTTGTTTTGCAGCAGATAATCGGCAAAGTTGCCCGCGCGGCCCTGCCAGCGTATCGGCTGGCCGGTGTTGTCCAGCACCTGGCCGTAGAGCAGCGGCTCTTTGCTGATCACGATATCGTTAGCGTCGGAATAGAGATCGACATTGCCCGGATCGTCGCCGATCAGCAGCGTGGTCACGATCGCCTGGCGCAGGCTGGCCATCGGATCGGTACCGGAAATGGTTTCAATCGTGATGTTACCGCTTTCGAAGTTGATATGGCTGCGGGTGTAATAGTTGTCGCTGTATTTGACGTAATCTTTCGGCCCGGCGATCAGGACTTCGTTGATACCCCAAATATTCTCGATGTTATGCGCAAACTGGCCCATCAAAATATCGAAGCCGTTGGTGTCCTTTACCCACTCTTCGTGATATTGCGAAGACTTCTTTCCTGAACAGGAGACCAGAAGGGGGGCGATCACCAGCAGTGCGAGCAATTTCTTATTCATTGTAAATACGTGCCTGACCCGGAAAAGAGAGGGGCCTCAACGCTGAGGCCCTAAAATTTATGCTTCTGGCGGCGTATAGCCTTCGATGTGGACCTCTTTGCCTTCAAACAGGAAATTCACCATCTCCTTCTCCAGCACCTTGCGGTCTTCCGGGTTCATCATGTTGAGCTTCTTCTCGTTGATCAACATGGTCTGTTTGGCCATCCACTTCTGCCAGGCCTCTTTGGAGATTTCATTGTAAATGCGTTTGCCCAGTTCGCCCGGGTAAAGCTGGAAATCCTGGCCTTCAGCATCGCGTTGCAGGAAGGTGCAAAAAATTGTGCGGCTCATTACTTTTCCTCTTCAATCTCATGCCGGTGCAGGGCCAGCTGTTGCGGGTGACGCAGCTCGTTCAGAAGCCGCTCAACCGGCGCCGCCAGCCCCACTGACGGCGGCTGGGCTAAGTTATACCAGAGACCGCCTGGTTCATCCATCGCCGCCCCGACAGATGACCACGATAGCCACATTGGCACGATATCCAGATGGAAATGGCTGAAGGTATGACGAAACGCGGTTAGCTGCTGTGGCTTTGCATCGATACCGCGCGCCCGCAGCCAGTCGTGCAGCGCATCCTCAGTGGGGAACTGCGGGAAGCAGAACAGACCGCCCCATAATCCCACCGGCGGACGCTGCTCCAGCCAGACCTCGTCGCCATCCTGCAACAGCAAAAACCAGCCGCTGCGCTCCGGCAGGATCTGCTTCGGCTTTTTGCCGGGATAGCTCGCCTGGCTGTTGTTGGCGTAAGCGACGCAGCCGCTGTTAAGCGGACAGATATCGCATTTGGGCTTTGAGCGGGTACAGACCAGCGCGCCAAGATCCATCATCGCCTGGTTAAACTGGCTGACGCCCTCGGCTGGCGTAACCTCTTCGCTAATCTGCCACAGCCGCTTCTCTACCTCTTTTTTGCCCGGCCAGCCGCCCACCGCATAGCAGCGCGCCAGCACGCGCTTTACGTTGCCATCGAGGATCGGGAAGTGCTGGCCGAGCGACAGCGACAGCACCGCGCCTGCGGTGGAGCGGCCAACGCCAGGCAGCGCCGCAACCTCATCGAAGCTGCGCGGGAACTCGCCCTGATGCTGGTCGACGATCTGCTTCGCCGCCTTATGCAGGTTGCGCGCGCGGGCGTAGTAGCCCAGCCCGGTCCAGAGGTGCAGCACCTCGTCGATCGACGCGGCGGCCAGATCGGCAACGGCAGGAAAGCGCGCCATAAAGCGTTCGAAATAGGGAATAACGGTGGCGACCTGGGTCTGCTGCAGCATGACTTCTGAGAGCCATACTTTATAAGGCGTTTTCTCCTGCTGCCACGGCAGGGTCTTGCGGCCAAAGCGCTGATACCAGTCCAGCACCTGTTGCGCGAACTGCGGCGCTTGCATCATAAGAAGGAAATTTTCCGTGATTACTCTACACTCAGGCAGGCATTCCAGCACAGGCGCGGCCCCGGTGTAAACCTGAAGATCGCAAGGGCTTGCTTCTGCTAATTAACTTTGCATAATGCGCCTTTCCCAAACAGGCTACTCAGCAGGCTACAACATGATTAATGACGTCATCACTCCGGAATTTGATGAGAACGGGCGGCCACTGCGCCGTATTCGCAGTTTTGTGCGCCGCCAGGGGCGTCTGACAAAAGGACAGCAGCTGGCGCTCGACCAATACTGGCCGGAGATGGGCGTTGAGTTTCAACCCGAGCCGCTGGATCTGACGGGCCTGTTTGGCCGCGACGCGCCGGTGGTGCTGGAGATCGGCTTCGGCATGGGCGCTTCGCTGGTGACGATGGCGCAGAACAATCCGCAGCAGAACTTCCTCGGCATCGAAGTACACGCGCCGGGCGTGGGCGCCTGTCTCGCGTCCGCAAAAGAGGCGAACGTTGAGAACCTGCGCGTGATGTGTCACGACGCGGTGGAAGTGCTGGAGAAGATGATCCCCGATAATTCGCTGCGCATGGTGCAGCTTTTCTTTCCCGATCCCTGGCATAAAGCGCGTCACAACAAGCGCCGCATCGTGCAGACGCCTTTCGCCGAGCTGGTGATGCGCAAGCTGAAGCTGGGCGGCGTTTTCCATATGGCGACCGACTGGGAAGCCTACGCTGAACATATGCTGGAAGTAATGAACAGCATCGACGGCTACAAGAATCAGTCGGAAACCCAGGACTATGTGCCGCGTCCGGAGACGCGTCCACTGACCAAATTCGAGCAGCGCGGGCAGCGACTGGGCCACGGCGTTTGGGACTTAATGTTTGAGAGGATTAAATAATGGCCACACATCGCAGCCGTCGTTTACGTAAAAAACTGCATATCGACGAGTTTCAGGAGCTGGGCTTCTCGGTCGCCTGGCGCTTCGCCGACAACACCTCGGAGCAGGAGATTGATAAAACCGTCGACGATTTTATCAACGAAGTCATTGCGCCCAACGGGCTGGCCTATGACGGCAGCGGCTATCTGGTGTGGGAAGGACTGGTTTGCCTGCAGAAGACTGGCAAATGCACCGACGAGCACCGCGAGCTGGTGCGCAAGTGGCTGGAAGATCGTCAGCTGAGTGATGTTCAGGTTACCGAACTTTTCGACGTCTGGTGGGACTAAGTTCCGTATCGGCCTGGCTGGCTGGCGCTCCTGACGCCGGGCAGTGCTCGCCTTCCTCACGTACTTCAGTACGCTGCGGAGGCTGTGCGCTGGCCGTCGCCAGTCGCGCTGCGCCGCCGACGGCCGACCTGTCATTACCGCGGCTGGTTCAATTGTTAGGGAGAGATTATGGTTCGTAAAACGCTTATCGCCGCGCTGCTGCTGGCAGCGACGCAGGCGCAGGCTGCCTGGGAGTGCAGCGTCAAACCGCAGGATGACGTGATCATCAAGCCGCAAAGCGTGCAGGTGGTCGGCGCGAACGGCAACCTGGAGATCTCCCCGCAGGGCGATGTGCAGCTCAACGGCCAGAAAGTGGCGGTGAATAACGCGCAGCGTCAGCAGGCTATCGACTACCAGAATGCGCTGCGCCGCGATCTGCCGTGGATCGATAGCGGAGCCTCGTCGCGCCTGGAGAAGGGTCGCGTGGCGCTGGATAAGGTTATCGTCGAGAAGCTTGGCGCCGACAGCAACGTGCGCAACCGCCTGACCACCCTTAACGGTCAGCTGAAGCAGCAGATGAACCGCATTATCGAACACCGCGACGACGGCCTGACCTTTCATCATCAGGCGATCGACCAGGTGCGCGCCGACGGCGAACGTCTGGTGCAGAGCACCATGGGCGGCGTGCTGCAGGACAGTCTGAACGAGATGGGCAGCAAGCAGGCGAGCGGCAGCAACCCGCTGCAGGCGATTATGGGCAATCTGGGCGGTCTGCAGCAGTCGATTCAGGCGGAGTGGAGCAATCAGGAGCAGGACTTCAAAAACTTCGGTCAGGAAGTCTGTAATCGCGTTATTAGCCTGGAAGATCGGCGCAAGAAGCTGGTCGGCAGCGTGAAGTCGTAAAGGCAGCGGCGCGCTTGTGGGTTTCAGGCGCGCCTTGCGGGGTTACTCGTTGCCCCACTGATTAAGAAACTCAGCGATCTCGTCAATACGCTGGGCGTCGATGCCCGCTTCGACAGCCATCTCTTGCTGCGCCTCTTCGCTGATTTCCTCATTATTCATCAGGCGCGTAATCAGCAGCTGGAAATAGTGCGCCAGCGAATCGCGTTCCGATTCGCCAACCGGCTTGTCACTCTCCGTCGCATACTCATCCGCAACGTCATAATATTTGATCGGTATTTCACTGTTCATAAAGCGTCTCCAGGATAATGCCTGTGTAGGTGAAGGGCACGCTGCGCTGTTTCAGACGTTAAGCATTTTCGCCGTGGCATCTATGTCGATCTCATCTTCCGAGAAGATCAGCGTGGTGCCCTGGAAAGTGGTGATCGCCAGCTTTTTCACCACGCGCATTTCGCCAGGCTTGATCTCGCTTTTTGGCCTGATGTTATTCAGCAGCGAGCCGACAGAGAGCACGGTGTTCTCTTTATCGATACGGGTATCTGCCGGCACCTCTTCGCTGAAGACCACAAAAGATTTGATCGCGGTAAGCTTGATGCGCTCGCCAGCGATAAAGATATATTTGCTCTCCGGGACCACTTTCACCGCATAGGCTGACAGCCCCTTGCTGTTGGTGGTAGGTTCGAAGGTTACCGCCGCATTCTTTTTGATCAGCTCAGGGTTGGCGACCTTGATCACATGAAAATAGCGATTGTCGCCGTTTTCATCTTTGATAAATCCAAAACCCTTGTCCTGAAACCAGGTTGTGATCGTTCCGTTCATCGCCGTTACCGCCTGTTTAATCGTTAATCTACTCAGTTTTTGCAGCGCGCAGTGTAAAGCACAATGGCTGTGCCGACTACGGCTTTGGGGTAAGTGTGGATGATAAATTTCGCGGCTGCGAGGGGAGAGCGGACAGCGCTGGGAAAACAGATATAAAAAAACCCGCACGGGGCGGGTTTATTCATTATCAGCGGCGCTTAGCTGCTCAGGCTTTTGCCTTCATCGCTGTTCCAGGCGTCGCTGATAACGGGCGCGTCTTACAGCGCGGTGACGTTGCCGGCAGCAGGGCCTTTAGCACCATTTTCAATGGTGAAAGAGACTTTCTGGCCTTCGTCGAGAGTTTTGTAGCTGTCGCTCTGAATTGCAGAGAAGTGTACGAATACATCTTTGCTGCCGTCGTCCGGAGTGATGAAGCCGAAACCTTTGTCAGAGTTGAACCATTTTACTAAACCAGTCATTTTGTTAGACATAGATATTTCCTTAATTTATGAGCCACTAAAAGCGGCAGAGATGGCCTGAGAATTACTTATGGGGCGCTTAGGAGGAGGCTCACGAAGAAGGGTATCTTTGGATAACACTTGAACTGAGGACTGCTTTACTAAAACTGCTTTCATAAGGTCTGTATTCCAAACCGATGGCGCTATTAAGCCACAGGGAATGCGATCTGGCAACATTTATATTAATTTATTTTAACCACTTATACACCTGGACGGCTGCATGGATAGCCGCTGCGGCTCACGATTCCGGCTGAATCAGAGATTCAGGCGTCTCGCTGAGATGGTAGCCAGTTCACAACTCTGGCCTTAGCCAGCCGCGGGTGCCCTGCCTGCGTGCTAGTCTTGCCGGATGCCGCGCCCCCGTTCCTCTTTATAACAGGTTGTATGAAACGCAGATTGCCTTTCCAGGTAAAACTCTTTCTCTCGCTGGTGCTGTTTTCCTGCCTGCTGCTGGCGCTGCAGGGCGTTATCCTGTTTCATTTTATCGATCGGCAGCTGCATCACGATCTGGGGCAGCGCGCGCGGGTACAGGCGAGCGTGATTGCGCTAATGCCCGGCCTGGCGGAAAAGGTGGCGAGCCGCGATATTGCGGGCATCGCCCGGCTGATCCAGCCGCTGCGCGATCAAAGCGACGCCAGCTATATCGTGATCGGCGACGCGCGCGAGCAGCATCTCTACCATTCTGAATCGCCCGAGCGCATTAATCTGCCGCTGATTGGCGGCGATAATGGCGAGGTGCTACAGGGGAAAACCATTATTTCGGTGCGTAAGGGCGGTATCGGCGTGTCGCTGCGCAGCAAAGCCCCTGTTTTTGATGCGCACCATCAGGTTATCGGCATCGTCTCGGTCGGCTATCTCACCTCCTGGATCGCCAATATCAACGTCAGGCTGCTGTGGCAGGCGAGCCTCTACGGGCTGGCGCTGCTGCTGCTGCTGTTTATCTTTTCATGGGCCTTTAGCCGCAACCTTAAAAAGCAGATGTTCTGGCTGGAGCCGAAAGATATCGTGCTGCTGGTGCTGCAGCAAAAAGCGCTGCTCGAAGCGATGTATGAAGGGGTCTTTGCCGTCAACGCCGAAAAGCAGCTGATCTTAATCAACCGCGCCGCCAGAGAGCTGCTGGATATCGATCGCAGCGAGAGTGAGCTGCTGGGCAAGCCGCTGCATGAGGTGGTGCAGATCCCTCCCGGCTTTCTCAGCGAGAGCGGCGGCCAGGAGAAGGGCCGTCAGCACGATAGGATCACCGTCCTCAACCAGCGTCAGGTGATCGTCAACCAGGTCGCTATCGATCTTGAACCCGGCGTGCCGGGCGGCTGGGTCTGCAGCTTCCGCGATAAAAATGACATCAATACCCTGAGCAGCCAGCTAAGCCAGGTCAAGCGCTACGCGGATAATTTGCGCATTATGCGCCATGAGCAGCTTAACTGGACCGCCACGCTGGTGGGTCTGCTGCAGATGCAGCGCTATGACGACGCGATGCGCTATATCCAGGCGCAGTCCGCCGGCGCGCAGCAGGTGCTCGATTTCGTCTCGGCGCGCTTTACGTCGCCGGCGCTGTGCGGGCTGCTGCTGGGCAAATATGTCAGCGCGCGGGAAAAAGGGATCGAGCTGAATTTTGATCCCGCCTGCCAGCTCGCCCGCATCCCGGCGACCATTAGCGAAACCGCTCTGATGTCGGTGATCGGCAACGTGCTGGATAACGCGGTAGACGCTACGCTCAAGGTAAAGCGACCCGCTCCGCCGGTCGAACTCTATATTTCCGATCGCAACCAGGAGCTGTTGATTGAGGTGGCCGATCAGGGCTGCGGCGTGGACGAGCAGCTGAAACCCCGGCTGTTTGAGCAGGGCGTAACCAGCAAGCCCGCCAGCGACGACGACCCGCTCGGCTCGGAGCACGGCATCGGCCTCTATCTGGCGGCGGGCTATGTTCATCAGGCGGGCGGCAGCATCGAAATCAACGACAATGCGCCGCAGGGGACCATTTTCACGATTTTTATTCCGTTCCCGCCCGCTGTTTCGACAGGACTTTCTCATGAACAACGCTAAGCCGCTCGAGGTGGTGATTGTGGAAGATGAGCCGCATCTCGCCGATTTGCATCGCGAATTTATCGAGCAGCATTTTCATCTGCGCGTGGTGGGGATTGCCGCCACGCTGGAGCAGGCGCGCCAGCTGATCGAACAGCATCAGCCGCGGCTGGTGCTGCTGGATAATTACCTGCCGGACGGGCAGGGCGTTACGCTGATCGACGATCCACTGCTGAAGCGTTTTGACTGCTCCGTGATCTTTATTACCGCCGCCAGCGACATGCAGACCTGTAGCCACGCGATGCGCAGCGGCGCGCTGGACTATCTGCTCAAGCCGGTTTTTTTTCATCGCCTGCGCGCCTCGCTGGAGCGGTTTATGCTGCTGGTGCAGACGATGCGCCAGATGACCAATGTGGATCAGCACGCGCTGGACAAGCTGTTCAATTTGCCAGCCAGCGACGCGTCGCCCGCGCCCTCGACCAAAGGCATCGAGTCACTGACCCTGACGCGGGTTAAACGCTTTTTTAGCGATGCGCCCGATTGCAGCTGGTCGGTAGAGCAGGTGGTAGAGAGCGTCGGCATCAGTAAAACCACCGGCCGTCGTTATCTGGAGTACTGCGTGGAGATCGGCTTTATCGGCGTCGAGATGCAGTACGGCAATATTGGTCATCCCCGGCGGCTCTACCGCAAAATAAGCGGCCTGAAATAGTGTGATCGCGCGCAATAGAGGCGGGCGATGCCGGCGTGGTTTTAATGGTGTTAATTGCCGAAAAAACGCCAATAATCACACTTCGCGAAGATAACGTTCGGACACCTCTTGCCTGGCCAACACGTTCGGCTATGTTGACCCTTAGTTCCTAAAGTGTAACTAAAAGGTTAAATATAATGTCGAACAAATATCCTCTTACTCTGGTTGCCGCTACCGTATTTATCTCCTGCTCCGCCTTCTCCGCGCTGCCCCAGGGCTATCCGGCGGACTATCAGGGCGTTATCGACGCCGCGACCAAAGAAGGCAAGGTCGTGGTCTATTCCACCACCGATGTTAAAGCCGCCGGGCCGCTGATCAAAGGCTTTGAAGCGACCTATCCTGGCATCAAGGTTGAATATAACGATATGAACAGCACCGAGCTGTACAACCGTTTTATCAGCGAACAGGCCTCCGGCGGCACCAGCGGCGATGTGGTCTGGAGCTCCTCGATGGACACCGGCCTGAAGCTGGCCACCGACTACGCGCAGGAGTATCAGTCGCCCGAACTCGGCCAGCTGCCGAAGTGGGCGGTCTGGAAAAACCGCGCCTACGGCACCACCTACGAGCCGGTGGTGATCATCTATAACAAACGGCTGATCCCGGCTGGCGACGTGCCCGATTCCCACGCCGCGCTGGCGAAGCTGATCGCCAGCCAGACCGATAAATTCAAGAGCAAAGTGACCACCTATGATATTGAGAAATCGGGGTTAGGTTTTATGCTCTCGGTACAGGATTTCAAAGCCGATCCCAACTATTTCAAAACGCTGGCGGATGTGGCGAAAGGCGGCCTGGCGGTGCAGTCCTCTACCGGCACCATGATGGAGCGGGTCTCTTCCGGCGAAAACCTGATCGGCTTTAATATTCTCGGCTCCTACGCGGAAGCGCGCGCCAAAACCGATCCATCGCTGGGCATCTCTTATCCGAAAGACTACATGCTGGTGCTGTCGCGCGTCTCCTTTATCAGCCAGCAGGCGCAGAACAGCCATGCGGCGAAGCTGTGGCTCGATTACGTCCTCTCTGAGAAAGGGCAAACCATTCTGGCTAACCAGGCTGATATCCCCTCGCTGCGTAACGATATCGAAGGCAAAAACGATATCGACGGCCTGACCAAAATGTCAGGTAACGCGCTGAAGCCTATCCCGGTAGACGAAAGCCTGCTGGAGTACCTGCAGCCGAAAAAACGTCTGGATTACATCAAACAGTGGCGCACAGCCGCCGGTAAATAACGGCAGTACGGAAGCGCGGCCCGCTGCGTCGCGCTTCTCTTTCCTAAGGTTTCGCCATTCAGGATCTCAATATGAATGCATTGCGCAGAAAGTGGCAGAGTTTGCCGCGCGGCGTCGTGGTGCTGTTAACCGCGCTGGTTATCTACGTTCCGCTGTCGTTTATCGTTATCCAGAGTTTTTTATCCGCCCCCTTTTTTGTGCCGTCAAAAGCGTGGAGCCTGGAAGCATTTGAATTTATTTTTACCGATCCCGACTTCTATAAAGCGCTGAAAAGCGGCTTTATTCTTGCCTTTGGGCTGGTGATTATCGCTATTCCGCTGGGCGGCATTCTGGCGTTTCTGATGGTGCGTACCGACCTGCCGGGCAGACGTATTATCGAGCCGCTGATCCTGGTGCCGATCTTTGTCTCGCCGATGGTGCTGGGCTTCGGCTATGTGGTGGCTGCCGGGCCGGTCGGCTTCTTCTCGCTGTGGGCGCAGTCTCTGCTGGGCTTTGTGCCGTGGAATATCTACGACATGTCGAGCATCGTGGTGATTGCCGGGCTGACGCACGTTCCCCACGCCTATCTCTATATCTCCTCAGCGCTGCGCAGCGTGGGATCGGATGTAGAGGAGGCGGCGCGCATCGCCGGCGCCTCGCCGCTGCAGGTGATGACGGCGGTGAGCCTGCCGATGGTGCGCCCCTCTATCCTCTATGCCGTGGTGCTGCTGTTTTTCCTCGGGCTGGAGGTGTTCGGCCTAATGCTGGTGCTGGGCGATCCCGAAGGCAACATGGTGCTGGCGACCTATCTCTATCAGCTGACCAACAAGCTCGGCACGCCTTCCTATCACCTGATGGCTGCGGTGGCGGTGGTGCTGATCTGCATCACCATTCCGCTGGTGATGCTGCAGCGCCGCCTGATGCGCACCGCCAACCGCTTCGTGACCCTTAAGGGCAAAGCATCCCAGGCGCGCGCGCTGCCGCTGGGGAAATGGCGCTGGGTGGCGGGCGCGGTGGTGGCGTTCTGGCTGACGGTAACCATCGGCGTGCCGCTGCTGGGCGTGGTGCTGCGCGCCTTTATCTCTAACTGGGGCGTCGGCGTCTCGCTGTGGGACGAGCTGTCGATTAAAACCTTCCAGACCATCTGGGCGCAGCCGAACCTGCTGCGCGCCATCGTCAACTCAATGGCAATTGGCGTTATCGGCGGCGCGCTGGCGGTGGGATGCTACCTGTTTATCGGCATCGCCATGCACCGCAAGCCCGACAATACCACGCGCTTTCTCGACTACAGCGTGCTGGTGCCGCGCGCGGTGCCCGGACTGCTGGCGGGCCTGGCCTTTCTCTGGGTCTTTTTGTTCCTGCCGCTGTGGCTGGACAACTCGCTTAAATCGGGATGGCTTTCCGATTTCGCCTGGTCGCAGTGGCTGCGCGATAACCTGATCGTCTGGCTGCGCTCGCTGCGCAGCACCATCTTCAGCGTCTGGCTGGCCTACACGGTGGTATGGATGGCCTATGGCCTGCGGCTCATCTCCTCAACCTTGCTGCAGGTTGGCCCGGAACTGGAAGAGGCGGCGCGCAGCACCGGCGCCACGCGCGGACAAATTACGCGCCACGTCACCATCCCGCTCTCGCGCTACGGCCTGATCGGCTCCTGGCTGCTGATGTTCCTGATTTTCGAACGCGAATACTCCACCGGCGTTTATCTGCTTTCCCCCGGCACGGAAACCATCGGCTCGATGCTGGTTTCCCTGTGGGCCGCAGGCGCGATCGATATTGTCGCCGCGCTCTCGTTTATTAACATCCTGCTGGTGGTGGTGGGTCTGGGTATCGCCCTGCGATTTGGAGTGAAATTACATGATTGAATTATCAGTAGAAAACCTGCATTTAACCTATGGCGACAACCCGGTTTTAAAAGGGGTCTCCATGAATTTGCAGCGCGGCGAAGTGGTTTCACTGCTTGGGCCGTCCGGCAGCGGTAAAACCACGCTGCTGCGCGCCGTTGCCGGGCTGGAAAAGCCGACGCAGGGCAGTATCGTTATTGGCAAAAATCAGGTGTATGCCGGGACGCCGCGCAGTGAGATCCCGGCGGAAGAGCGCAACCTCGGGCTGGTGTTTCAGTCCTACGCGCTCTGGCCGCATAAAACGGTGTTCGAAAATGTGGCCTACCCGCTGAAGCTGCGTAAGGTCGCTTCCGCGGAGATTAATCAGCGGGTGCAGGACGTACTTACCCAGCTGGGGCTGGGCCATCTGGGCAAGCGCCATCCGCATCAGCTCTCGGGCGGACAGCAGCAGCGCGTTGCCATTGGCCGCGCGCTGGTTTACAACCCGCCGGTGATCCTGCTGGATGAGCCGTTGTCGAACCTCGACGCCAAGCTGCGGGAAGAGGCGCGCGTCTTCCTGCGTGAGCTGATCATCAAGCTGGGCCTGTCGGCGCTGATGGTGACCCACGACCAGAACGAGGCGATGGCGATTTCCGACCGCATCCTGCTGCTGAATAACGGCAAGATCGAGCAGCAGGGCACGCCGCAGGAGATGTACGGCGCGCCCAAAACCCTGTTTACCGCCGAGTTTATGGGCAGCAACAACCGGCTGCACGGAACCGTCGCCGAGCTGCGTGACGGTAAAGCGCGCATTACGGGCAAAGGCTGGAGCCTGTGGGGCAGAGCGGGAGAGGGGGTGCAGCAGGGCCAGGAGGCGACGGCGGTGATCCGCGTAGAGCGCGTAAGGCTGGTTGACGGGCCGGGCGAGAATCAGCTGGCGCTGCCGCTGGTTACCAGCATGTATCTCGGCGATCGCTGGGAGTATCTGTTCCGCACCGCGGGGGACGATTTTGCTATTCGCGCCTACGGCAATGAGGTGCGCGATCCGCAGCATTGCCATCTGGCGCTGCCTGAAAACCATCTGTGGATCTTTCCAAAGGCGTAACGCTGAGGGCGGCCTGCGCCGCCCTCGTTGTTTTCACTTACTCCTCCGCCAGAAACAGCTCCAGCAGCGAGTTCAAAAACAGCTTTCCTTTATCCGTTATCTGCCAGTGCGTGGCGCTCTCCGCCACGTAGCCCGCGGCGATCGCCGCATCCATCTGCGGGCGAATCGTCTGCTCGCTCAGGCCGGTATAGCGCGCAAACTCCTCACGCGGGGCGGCTTCCAGCAGGCGGAAGCGGTTCATAAAGTACTCGAACGGCTTCTCAACGTCAGCGACCTCATACTGCTTCTCCTGATAGCGCCCCTGCATAAAGCCGCGCGGATGGCGCGTCTTTACGGTGCGCACGATGCGGCCGTCCGGCTGGGTCAGCTTGCCGTGCGCGCCGCAGCCGATGCCGAGGTAGTCGCCAAAGCGCCAGTAGTTAAGGTTATGCTCGCAGCGGTAGCCCGGCTTCGCGTAGGCGGAGGTCTCATACTGCTGATAGCCGGCGGCGGTCAGCAGGCGATCCCCTTGCTCGAAAATATCCCACAGCGCGTCGTCGTCCGGCAGCGTCGGCGGGCGTGAACCGAACAGCGTATTCGGCTCAATAGTCAGCTGATACCAGGAGAGATGCGGCGGATTAAGCGCGATAGCCTGCTTCAGGTCGCTCAGCGCCTCTTCCAGCGACTGATCGGGCAGGCCGTGCATCAGGTCGAGGTTAAAGCTGCGCAGATGCAGCCCTTCCGCCAGCTGCGCGGCGCGCTTCGCCTCGTCCGGGCCGTGAATGCGCCCCAGCCGCGTCAGCTTCTGCGGGTCGAAGCTCTGCACGCCGATAGAGATACGGTTAATGCCCGCCAGCTGATAGGCGCTGAAGCGATCCGCCTCCACGGTGCCGGGATTGGCCTCCATGGTGATCTCCGCATCCGCCGCCAGCGGCAGCCGCGCGCGCACGCCATCCATCAGCAGCTGCATCGCCTCGCCGCTCAGCAGGCTGGGCGTGCCGCCGCCGATAAAAATGGTGCGCACCTCGCGCCCGTGGGTCAGCGGCAGGTCATTTTCCAGATCGCGCAGCAGGTGCTGCACATACTCGACGTGCGGCACCTCGCCTTTTAACGCATGGGAGTTGAAGTCGCAGTAGGGGCACTTCTGCACGCACCACGGAATATGGATGTAGAGACTTAACGGCGGTAAATCAGGCATTGCGCATCGCTTCCAGCAGCAGCGTCAATGCTTTGCCTCGATGAGAAACCGCGCCTTTTTCCGTTTTGCTCAGCTCAGCGGCGGTTTTGCCCAGTTCGGGCACGTAAAAGATGGGATCGTAGCCGAAGCCGCCTTCGCCAGCGGCGGAGCGGGTGATTTCGCCCGCCCAGCTGCCGTGAAACACCAGCGGCGTCGGATCTTCCGCATGGCGCAGATAGACCAGCACGCAGTGGAACTGCGCCTGACGTTCGCCATCCGGCACCGCTTCCAGCGCCTTCAGCAGTTTCTCAAGGTTCTCCCGATCGCTGGCGGATTCACCCGCGTAGCGCGCCGAATAGATGCCAGGCGCGCCGCCCAGCGCATCCACCGCCAGACCTGAATCGTCGGCGATGGCGGGGAGGCCGGTGATCTGCGCGGCGTGGCGCGCTTTCAGAATGGCGTTTTCGATAAAGGTCAGGCCGGTCTCTTCTGCCGACTCTACCCCCAGATCGGTTTGCGCCACGATATCCAGGCCAAAGGCGGAGAGCAGATCCGCCAGTTCACGTACCTTGCCGGGATTACCGGTAGCGAGCACAACTTTTTGCATAGCAGTTCCAGTCATATTTACAGCAGAAACCAGAGGCCTGGAAACAGATCCATACCCAGGAAGTTCAGGGCGTAGAGCACCAGAATCACAACCATCGCAGAGAAGTCGATGCCGCCCATCGCAGGCAGAATGCGGCGAATCGGCGCCATCAGCGGTTCAGTCAGCTGCACCAGCACGTAGTCCAGCGGGCCACGGCCCTGGCTGATCCAGCTCATCAGCGAGCGAATAATGATCACCCAGAACACCAGATAGCCAGCGGATTTTACCAGCGAGAGCAGGCCGACCAGCAGGTTGGCCGGATCGACCGAGAAGGCGCCGACCTGGATCAGCAGCAGAATCGGGTATTTCAGCGTCGTCAGCACAAACGCCAGCAGCAGCGAGGCGGTATCGACCGGACCGATGGCCGGAATAATGCGGCGCAGCGGCTTAATGATCGGCTGAGTGATCTTCACGACAAACTGCGACAGCGGATTGTAGAAATCGCAGCGCGACCACTGCATCCAGATGCGCAGCAGCAGCACCATCACATACAGGTCGATCAGCGTTTTGACTAAAAACGTCAGTGTTAACATGAGGTTCCTCAATTATTGTTGTGGGTTGCGCGCGTAGTCCCGCGCGCCGAAAATCGCGGTGCCGATGCGCACCATGGTGCTGCCTGCGGCAATAGCCGCCTCCATGTCGTCGCTCATTCCCAGAGAAAGCGTATCGACGTCGGGAAAGCGCTGCTTTAGCTGGCGGAAGGCCTCGCCCATGCGCTGGCACACCGCCAGCTGACGCCCGTAGTCGCTCTCTGGCGCCGGGATCGCCATCAGGCCGCGCAGGCGCAGCTGCGGCAGCGCGGCGACCTGCTGCGCCAGTTCAGGCAAGGCCTCCAGCATGATGCCAGATTTGCTGTTTTCGTCACTGATATTTACCTGAATCAACACATTCAGCGGCGGCAGCGAGGCGGGACGCTGATCGTTCAGGCGCTGAGCGATCTTCAGGCGATCCACCGTATGACACCAGGCGAAATGCTCCGCGACCAGGCGGCTTTTATTCGACTGCAGCGGGCCGATGAAGTGCCACTCAACCTCTGGATGTGCGGCCAGCGCCGCAATCTTTTCAACCCCTTCCTGCACGTAATTTTCGCCAAAGGCGAGCTGGCCGGCGTTAATCGCCTCTTCGACCGCGCTCGCAGGTTTGGTTTTACTGACGGCAAGCAGCGTAACTTCTTCTGGATCGCGCCCGCATTGCGTTGCGGCAGCGCGGATTCGCTGACGCAGTTGCTGTAGGTTGTGCTGGATTGAGGTCATCGTCAGGAGGCTATCTATGGAGTTAGAAGAAATAGTGGCGCTTAGTGTAAAGCATAATGCCGCCGATCTGCACCTGTGCAGCGGAGATTCGCCGCGCTGGCGGCGCCACGGCAGGCTGGAGCGAATCCCCCATCTTGCGCCGCTGACGGCCGACTGGCTGGCGCGCGCTGCCGGGCGCTATCTCGACGCGCGGCAGCGCGAAGAGCTGGCGGCGCAGGGGCAAACCGACTTCGCCTTCTCGCTGACTGACGGTCAGCGGCTGCGCGCCAGTCTGTTTCGTCAGCGGCAGGGGCTGTCGCTGGCGCTGCGCACCCTGGCGACCCGCTGCCCGACGCTGGAGAGCCTGCGCCTGCCGCCCGTGGTGCCCTGCTGGCTGCGGCTGGAGGATGGGCTGATTCTGGTAACCGGCGCCACCGGTAGCGGCAAATCCACTACGCTTGCGGCGATGGTCGACGCCATCAATCGTCAGCAGGCGAAGCACATCATTACCCTGGAAGATCCCATTGAGTTCATCCACCAGAGCCAGCGATCGCTGATCCAGCAGCGCGAGATCGGCGCGCACTGCGCCTCGTTCAGCCTCGGGCTGCGCGCCGCGCTGCGTGAAGATCCCGACGTTATTCTGCTGGGTGAGCTGCGCGACAGCGACACCATTCGCCAGGCGCTTACCGCCGCCGAAACCGGCCATCTGGTGCTCGCCACGCTGCACACGCGCGGCGCGGCGCAGGCGATAGATCGTCTGGTGGATGTCTTTCCGGCCGAGGAGAAAAATCTGGTGCGCGCCCAGCTGGCGGGCAGCCTGAAGGCGGTAATCGCGCAGAAGCTGGCGGCGGCGCGAGACGGCGGACGCATTGGGCTGTTTGAAGTGCTGGTCGCCACGCCCGCTGTGGCGAACCTGATCCGCGACGGCAAGATGCATCAGATCGGCGCGCTGCTGCAAACCGGCGCGCAGGCCGGGATGCAAACCTTCGCGCAGAGCCTGCTGGCGCGGCAGCGGGAAGGGCTGATCGCAGCGGAGCCAGGCGAGTGCTGCGCGGAAGTCAGTGGGTTTCGAACCAGTCCTGCAGAATAATCGCCGCCGACTGCGAATCCACCGAGCCTTTATTCAGCGCGCGATAGCCGCCGCGCTCGAACAGGCCGGCACGCGCTTCTACCGTGCTAAGGCGCTCATCCTGCAGCTCGACGCACACGCCGAAGCGCCCGTGCAGCCGGCTGGCGAACTTGCGCGCGCGCGCGGTAAGGGGCTGCTCGGTGCCGTCCATATTCAGCGGCAGGCCGACAACCACAAAATCAGGCTGCCACTCTTTCAGCAGGCGCTCTATCTGCAGCCAGTCCGGGGTACCGTCCTGCGCTTTCAGCGCGGCGAGAGGTCGCGCACTGCCGGTCAGCTGCTGGCCGACCGCCACGCCGATGCTTTTGGTGCCGAAGTCGAAGCCCAGCAAGGTTTGCGTCGACATCAGGCGTGTCCCGCATCGCTGGCGATGCTGTGAATATCGATGCCGATGCTGCGTGCCGCTTCGCGCCAGCGATCGGCAATCGGCGTCTGGAACAGAATATTGCTGTTGGCGGGGGTGGTAAGCCAGGCGTTCTCCAGCAGCTCGTTTTCCAGCTGATCTTTCTCCCAGGCGCAGTAGCCCAGCGCCACCAGCACATGCTCCGGCTGCGAAGCGGTGCCGAGCGACTCCAGCACGTCGCGGGATGTGGTGATCACCGTGGTGTCGGAAATGCGGATGCTGGAAGAGAAGATGCGCTGGGCGGAGTGAAGAATAAAGCCGCGATCCTCAGCCAGCGGGCCGCCGCTGAAAACCGGTTTGTCCAGGCGGATCGCGGGGTCGCGCTCGCCTGACGTGATTTTCAGCTTCTTTAAAATGCCTTCGACCGTCAGATTTTCCATTGGCTTGTTGATAATCAAACCCATCGCGCCTTCTTCATTGTGCTCGCAGATATAGACCACGGAGCGTTTGAAAAAGGGATCCTGTAGGGAAGGCATGGCAATCAAAAAATGATGCTGTAAATTCATTCTCACTCGATGTACCAAAATAGCCGGCGCGAGTCTGCGCCGGTTTGGGTTGATCACGGAGCCTGGCTCCAGGGTCATGCTCAGCCCAGACGCTTCTCGATAGCGTCCATCAACATACCGGTGATGGAGATCGGGAATGCGGCTTCAATTTCACGCACGCAGGTCGGGCTGGTGACGTTCACTTCCGTGAGTTTATCACCAATGATATCCAGGCCGACAAAAATCAGTCCTTTTGCTTTCAGCGTCGGGCCGACGCGGCGGGCAATTTCCCAGTCGCTTTCGCTCAGCGGGCGCGCTTCACCGCGGCCGCCAGCGGCCAGGTTGCCGCGCGTTTCGCCGCCCTGCGGGATGCGCGCCAGGCAGTAAGGCACCGGCTCGCCGTCCACGACCAGCACGCGCTTGTCGCCCTCTTTAATGGCTGGCAAATAGTTCTGCGCCATACAGAAGAACTGGCCGTGGTTGGTCAGCGTCTCGGTGATCACGCCAAAGTTCGGGTCGTCCTGCTTTACGCGGAAAATCGACGCGCCGCCCATGCCGTCCAGCGGCTTCATAATAATGTCGCCGTGCTCCTGCCAGAAGGCGCGCAGTTTCTCTTTGCTGCGCGTCACCAGCGTATCTGGCGTGAACTCAGAGAACCAGGCGGTATAGAGCTTCTCGTTACAGTCGCGCAGGCTCTGCGGCTTGTTAACGATCAGCGTGCCTTGCTCTTCGGCGCGCTCCAGAATATAGGTGGCGTAGATAAACTCCGTGTCGAACGGCGGATCCTTACGCATCAGAACCACGTTGAGATCGGCCAGCTTAATCTCCTGCTCGCTGCCGAACTCATACCATTTATCATAGTTCTGATCGACGCTCAGCAGGCGAGTGCGTGCGTAAGCGACGCCGCCGCGCAGCGAGAGGTCGGCCATCTCCATATAGTGAATTTCGTAACCGCGGCGCTGTGCTTCCAGCAACATGGCGAAGCTGGTGTCTTTTTTAATGTTGATGGACGCGATTGGGTCCATCACGATGCCTAGCTTAATCATTATTCTCTCCTCAGAGAGGCGGTTTTTTCCGCCTCGTTCTGTGCGGTCAGCGCAGGCTGACCAGTCAGGACGCCAGTAAGTGCTGCGCGCGTCTTAATATAACCCCTGATTATTCCCTAGCCGAGATCGCCAAACCTCACCTGGAGTGCCGTAATCGCGGTCAGCGCGGTGGTTTCCGTGCGTAAAACGCGCGGGCCGAGCAAAATATCGGTAAAACCGTGCTCGCCCGTCATCGCGATCTCCTCGGCGCTCAGGCCGCCTTCGGGGCCGATAAGCAGGCGAACCCGCTCAACCGGCTGCGGCAGCGTATTAATGCTCTGCTGCGCGCGCGGATGCAGATTAAGCTTCAGGCTGTCGTCAGCCTCGGCGCACCAGGCCTCCAGCGTCATCGCCGGGCGGATTTCCGGCACGCGGTTGCGGCCGCACTGTTCGCAGGCGGCGATAGCGATCTTTTGCCACTGCTGAAGTTTTTTCGCCAGTCGTTCGGCATCCAGCTTAACGCCGCAGCGTTCCGAAAAGAGGGGCGTTATCACGCTCACACCCAGTTCAATCGATTTCTGGATAGTGAACTCCATCTTTTCGCCGCGCGACATCACCTGGCCGAGATGCAGAAACAGGGGAGACTCACGATCGTCGGGCTGGCCTTCAAGGACTCTTACTTTTACACGCTTTTTATCTACAAGAGTGATCTCTGCCGCAAAAGTCAGATTAGTGCCATCAAAGAGCGCCAGACGCTGGCCGCTGGTCATACGCAGAACGCGCCCAACGTGGTTAGAGGCGTCTTCGTCCAGCGCGATCTCGCTGCCGCTGGTTAAAGGTTCGGAATGATAAATGCGAGGTATGCGCATACAGGCCCTGAAAGCTGAGCGCCGCGCACCCGGCGCGGCAATATCGAGAAGACGTTAGTGTAGGGCAGTGATTTTAACGCTGGCAAGCCTGCTGCACATAAGGATTGTGATTGCCCTGCGCGCGCGCGATGCGCTGGTCGCGCTCGCACTCCCAGCTGGAGACCGGATAGAGCTTGTTCCAGACGGTGAAAAGCTGGGTCTGCTGGCGCGACAGACGCAGATGGTACTGATCGCGCATATAGAAGTAGGTGCGCGCAATGGCGCCGCGCGCGCGGGCGGGCGGCTCGGCCTGCTTGTTCTTGAAGTCTACCTTCATGGCGCACTGGCCATACTGCTGTTCGCCGCCGTTCCACTGGCTGTAGGCGAAGTTACCGCGGTCGCCGTTCACCTCGCCGATGGCGGGCTGCAGGTTATGCAGATCGCTTTCAATGCGGCGATAGTCGGCATCTTTGCTGCAGTTTTTGCGGCCGCCGTTCTGCCAGCACTGACGCTGGTGGCCAAACTCCCAGGCGGGCATGACATGCTCCCACTCGATGCGTCCGGCGCGGTTGGCGTTTTTACGCACCTGATAGCCGCAGCTGTTGAGATCGGGAATGCCTTTTTTACCCTGCCAGCTGATTTTACAGCCGCAGTAGAAAGAGCCGGGCGCGTCGGCGTTGATCGCCGCAGCGAAGGTTTTCGCCTGCTGAAAGTTATTTTGATGGTAGTTGTTCAGCGCGATCGCCTGGGCGGCAAGAGGGGAGAGCAGCAGCGCGACGGCGCAGATCATTTTGCGAGACATGATGCAATTTTTCTCAGTCGGTAAAAAAGGGCGGCAGGGTAGCAGAATGGCGCCGCGAGCGGAATGGGAATTGCCCTCAGGCTGGCGAATAGTCGCCCGGTTTTAGCAGGCTTTTGCAGCGCACGCAGCGGTATTCGCTTTCGCCGCGCAGCACGCGGTTATGGCGGCGTAGGGTAAGGTGATGCTGCTGGCATCCACAGCGGTAGGGAAAGGTGGCGGCACGCACCGAGGCGATCTCGAACTGATGGGTGCGGCGCGCGGGTACGCCAAGCACCTCCTGCATCATCCACTTCCACTCTTTGCCGTGCGGCGGCACGCGGCCAAAGACTTTCCAGACCAGCAGATGGGCCAGCTCGTGCGGCACCACTTCCTCAATAAACGCCTGCTGATTTTCCAGCAGCAGCACCGGATTAAGGCGAATTTCCCACTTCTCCAGCCAGGCGGTGCCGGCCGCCGTGCCGCGCTGCTGGTAGACCAGCGTCGGTTCGGCAAAAGGGCGCTCCAGCCTGTCGCTGGCAAGCTGTAAAAAATGGCGCAGCGAGCGCATAACGGCCTGCTGGAGGGCGATGGGAAGTCGGGGCGTTTTCATGGCGGAAAGCATAGGCGGCGAGAGGGAAGAACTCAATCAAATAAAAAAGGCGGGCTGTAAGACCCACCTTTTTGTGCAGTGCGGGTGAGATGGTCCGATCGCAAAGACGCAAAAAGCGGCATCCTTGCCCGCTCGGCCCGCGACATCTCTGTCGCGGGACGCTTTGCTCTTCGGCCCATCTCACCCGCTTGCGAGCATGGTTGCGCGCTGTTGGAGGCGAGCGTACCCGCCTGAGTACTTAGTTGTTTGAACCGATGTCGCGCAGTTTCTTGCCGGACATCAGGTTGCGCTCGATATGCTCCAGCGAGACGTTTTTGGTCTCTGGAATCAGCATCAGGGTCAGCACAATAAAGAAGACGTTCAGCAGCGCATAGACCCAGAAGGTGTTCGCGTTGCCCAGCGTATTCAGCATGGTGAGGAAGGTCGCGCCGACAATCATGTTGGCGATCCAGTTGGTCGCGGTCGAAACGGTAATACCGAAGTCGCGGCCTTTCAGCGGCTGGATCTCCGAGCACAGCACCCAAATCAGCGGGCCGGCGCTCATGGCGAAGCCGACGATAAACATCAGCAGCATGGCGATAGCGAAGTACTGCGCGCCCTGCGAGTGAATGCCCATATGCAGCATGGTGCCCAGTACGCCCATACCCGCTGCCATCACCAGGAAGCCCAGGATCAGGGTCGGCTTACGGCCCCAGCGGTCTACCAGACCGATGGCGATAAAGGTCGCCAGCACGTTGACCAGGCCAACGATAACGGTGCCCCACATCTGCTCGGTGGTATTGGTGAAGCCGGCAATTTCAAAAATCTTCGGCGCGTAGTACATGATGACGTTCATACCGGTGAACTGCTGCATTACCTGCAGCAGCACGCCGAGGAACACCGCGCGGCGGAAATTGCTGTTGCCCTGGAACAGCTGCCAGCCCGACTGCTTGATCTTCAGGCTCTCGCGGATCTCTTCCAGCTCGCGTTTCGCCTGCTCGCTGGTGTCGCGCAGACGATCCAGCACGCGCTGGGCGTCGCGGAAGTCGCCTCTGGCCGCCAGCCAGCGCGGGCTGTTGGGCAGGAACATAACGCCTACCAGCAGCAGCACCGCCGGAATGGTGATGATGCCGAGCATCCAGCGCCAGTCGCCGGACGCGCTAAAGGCGGTGTCGGAGAGATAGGCGCCGAGAATACCGATCGTAATCATCAGCTGATAGAGCGAAATCATCGAGCCGCGGATTTTTTCCGGCGCGATTTCAGACAGGTAGAGCGGCGCGGTATAAGAGGCAACGCCGACGGCGAGACCCAGCACCACGCGTGCGACGATCAGCATTTCCGGGTTCGGCGCCATAGCGGACCACAGCGAACCGATAACAAACAGAATAGCGCCCGCCATCAGGCTCTTTTTACGACCGAGACGCGACGACATCCAGCCGGAGCCGACCGCGCCGACCGCGGCGCCGAACATCATGGAGCTAACGATCCACTCCTGCTGGTGTGCGGTAACGTTAAAGTCTTTAGCGATAAACGGCAGCGCGCCCGCGATAACGCCGATATCGAGTCCAAATAACAGCCCTGCGAGAGCCGCAAGAAAGCAGACAAACAAGGTCATCGCCTTGTTTGAGGTTCTGCTTTTGTGAGTGTTGCCAGGCATTTTGCCTCCGAGTTTATCCATCATTGTTGTTATCTAATGTTAAAAAACCTCTTTCGGGGAAAAAGTGATAGCGATCACGCTGATGTAATCGCTTACACACGCCGAAACCCTGAAATTCAGCATATTCAGCCCGAAAAGGTTAAGTAACCAGTAAGGTATAGCACTTGTTAAGTTTCCGACATGGCGTCAATTATCGGCTATCAGAGGACGCTGAAAATAACGCATTTTCAGCCGAATAACCACGGAGGTTAAATCCTAAATAACAGATTATTAAAGCGTTTCAATTTGTAATCGGTATCACGCTTGCCGTTGACGAGTCTGAGAAGTGTAGTTGAGAAAAGAAAATGTGCTGAGCAGGGCGCAGGGCGGGGAGAAAAGGCGCTAAAAAACAAGGCTCTCCCCCTGTTACAGAGGAGAGCCTCAGAAGAGAAACCTTACAGGCCCGCAGCTTCGCGCAGCTGAGCGGCCTTGTCGGTTTTTTCCCACGGGAAGTGTTCGCGACCGAAGTGGCCGTAAGCAGCGGTCTCTTTATAGATCGGCTGCAGCAGGTCCAGCATCTGGATCAGGCCGTAAGGGCGCAGGTCGAAGAACTCGCGCACCAGCAGGGTCAGCTGTTCGGTTGAGATCTTCTCGGTGCCGAAGGTTTCCACCATGATAGAGGTCGGCTCCGCTACGCCGATAGCGTAGGAGACCTGAATCTCGCAGCGGTCAGCCAGGCCGGCGGCAACGATGTTTTTCGCCACGTAGCGTGCCGCGTAGGCAGCGGAACGGTCAACCTTCGAGGGATCCTTGCCGGAGAAAGCGCCGCCGCCGTGGCGCGCCATGCCGCCGTAGGTATCAACGATGATTTTACGTCCGGTCAGGCCGCAGTCGCCCATCGGGCCGCCGATAACGAAGCGGCCGGTCGGGTTGATATGGTATTTGGTGCTGGCGTTGATCCACTCGGCTGGCAGCACCGGCTTGATGATCTCTTCCATGACCGCCTCGCGCAGGGTGGCCTGCTCGATATCTTCCGCATGCTGGGTTGACAGCACCACCGCGTCGATGCCGACAATTTTGCCCGCGTCGTACTGGAAGGTGATCTGGCTTTTCGCATCGGGACGCAGCCACGGCAGCGTGCCGTTTTTACGTACTTCAGACTGGCGCTGCACCAGACGGTGCGCATAGGTTACCGGCGCCGGCATCAGCACGTCGGTTTCGTTGGTGGCGTAGCCGAACATCAGCCCCTGGTCGCCCGCGCCCTGTTCCAGCGGGTCGGTGCGGTCAACGCCCTGATTAATATCAGGCGACTGCTTGCCGATGGCGCTCAGTACGGCGCAGGAGTTGGCGTCAAAGCCCATATCGGAATGGACATAACCGATTTCACGTACGGTATTGCGGGTGATCTCTTCGATATCGACCCATGCGCTGGTGGTGATCTCACCGCCGACCAGCACCATACCGGTTTTTACGTAGGTTTCGCAGGCCACGCGCGCTTTGGGATCCTGCTCGAGGATGGCGTCCAGCACGGCGTCAGAAATCTGGTCAGCGATTTTATCAGGATGTCCTTCTGATACGGACTCGGACGTAAAAAGGTGTTTAGCCATTCTGTTCTTTACCTTACAAATGGTTTGAATTCGACTGCATAGCGTAAGTGAGGTGATCCTACTTGACGCCCCTTCAGGCAAAGCCGCGAGCAGTAAGAAGTGTCAGTAAGCCAGACGGAAACCGCCTGGATGTTAACCAGTTTAGATGGAAAACCATCTGGACGGCTATTTTAGGTTAAGGGGTGAGCGAAATGCCAGCCCTTTTTCTGTTTCCGCATTTTTCGGAAAAGCGGTGGCTGGCAAAAAAACGTGACGCTAAACGGCGGCAGACCAGCGAAACGCTTTGCAATTTTGCCCGTCAGGCGGTATAAAACGCCGCTGCTGCCTGACGCAGCCCTGAGGATGACGCCGCTGTGCGTAGCCACTGTCAGAGCCTCTCTGACGTTCGCCCAGATTGTTTCCACATGCGAAAACATGTGTGGAGGTGACAGAAGTAATGAACCACGCTTTACTCTCTTGCGGTTCTCTGCGCTTAACGGGCGCGCTGGCGTTCTCCTTTCCTGCCTATTCTACTCTTTTCCGACGTATCGCCTGTTGCGGTCATTCTCCCGACACGCGCGCCGGTTAACCTGTACCTTCTTAACTGACGCTTTACTGGCGTTCGCGCGTCGGTGAACGTCGTGATGCATTCGAGGTCCACTTATACGTTACGGGCCAGGGTGTTTTACACTTAGCTTTGTGCTTTTTTCACATTCCAACAGAAATTCGAGGTTCGTGATGTCTGGCGACATGAAGACTATCAAGGGTTCGTCAGCTGGCGAACAGGGTGTGCTCCGCTCAATGCAGGAGGTTGCAATGAACGACCAGGATGCCAGCAAAATGCTGCGTACCTATAACGTTGCCTGGTGGGGCAATAACTACTACGACGTTAACGAACGCGGTCACGTCAGCGTCTGTCCGAATCCGGACGAGCCGACGCTGCGCGTCGATCTGGCGAATCTGGTGAAAGAGCGCGAAGCCCAGGGCCAGCGTCTGCCTGCGCTGTTCTGCTTTCCACAAATCCTGCAGCATCGTCTGCGCTCCATTAACGCGGCGTTTAAACGCGCGCGCGAATCCTACGGCTACCGCGGCGACTACTTCCTGGTCTATCCGATTAAGGTCAACCAGCACAAGCGCGTGATCGAATCGCTGGTCAACTCCGGCGAGCCGCTGGGGCTGGAAGCGGGCTCTAAAGCGGAGCTGATGGCGGTGCTGGCGCACGCGGGCAAAACCCGTACGGTGATCGTCTGCAACGGCTACAAAGACCGTGAATATATCCGTCTGGCGCTGATTGGCGAAAAGCTCGGCCATAAAGTCTATCTGGTTATCGAGAAGATGACGGAAGTGCGTCTGGTGCTGGAAGAGGCCGAGCGCCTGAACGTGGTGCCGCGTCTCGGCATACGCGCGCGCCTGGCGTCGCAGGGCTCCGGCAAATGGCAGTCAAGCGGCGGTGAAAAATCGAAGTTCGGCCTCTCGGCGTCGCAGGTGCTGCAGCTGGTGGAGATTATGCGCAACGCCGGCCGTCTCGACAGCCTGCAGCTGCTGCACTTCCATCTCGGTTCGCAGATGGCCAATATCCGCGATATCGCCACCGGGGTGCGCGAGTCGGCGCGCTTCTACGTTGAGCTGGCGAAGCTTGGCGTCAACATTAAATGCTTCGACGTCGGCGGCGGTCTGGGCGTCGATTATGAAGGCACCCGTTCGCAGTCCGACTGTTCGGTTAACTACGGTCTGAACGAGTACGCCAACAACGTTATCTGGGCGATCGGCGACGCCTGCGAAGAGCATGGCCTGGATCACCCGACGGTGATCACCGAGTCGGGCCGCGCCGTTACCGCGCACCATACCGTGCTGGTCTCCAACATTATCGGCGTAGAGCGTAACGAGTTCATCACGCCGCAGGCGCCGGAAGAGGATGCGCCGCGCCCGATCCTCAGCATGTGGGAAACCTGGCAGGAGATGCATGAACCTGACGTGCGTCGCTCGCTGCGCGAGTGGCTGCACGACAGCCAGATGGATCTGCACGATATCCACACCGGCTACGCCTCCGGCACCTACGATCTGACGCAGCGCGCCTGGGCGGAGCAGCTTTACCTGAGCATCTGCCACTATATTCAGCAGCATCTCGATCCGAGCAACCGCGCGCACCGTCCGATTATCGACGAGCTGCAGGAGCGTATGGCGGACAAGATGTACGTTAACTTCTCGCTGTTCCAGTCGATGCCGGATGCCTGGGGCATCGATCAGCTCTTCCCGGTGCTGCCGCTGGAAGGGCTGAATAAAAAGCCGGAGCGCCGCGCGGTGCTGCTGGATATCACCTGCGACTCTGACGGCACCATCGATCACTACGTCGACGGCGACGGCATTGCCGCTACTATGCCAATGCCGGAATATGACCCGGAGAATCCGCCGATGCTCGGCTTCTTTATGGTCGGTGCCTATCAGGAGATCCTCGGCAATATGCATAACCTGTTCGGCGATACCGAGGCGGTCAACGTCTATGCGCGCGCGGGCGGCGAAGTCGAGGTCGAGCTGTCAGATGAGGGCGACACCGTGGCGGATATGCTGGAGTACGTGCAGCTTAACCCCGACGAGCTGATGACGCTGTTCCGTAATCAGGTTAAAGAGACCGATCTCGACGATGAGCTGCGCGCGCAGTTCCTGGAAGAGTTTGAAAGCGGCCTGTACGGCTATACCTACCTTGAAGATGAGTAACTAACGCTTCACGTCGGGCTCCGCCTGGGGCCCGGCAGCCTCTTTTCCCGCCTGCAATCTCCCTTTTTACCGGTTTTGTGAGCGCTATCACTTTTTCGCCCCGGTTAAGCTTCGTAAAGCCTCGCTTTATACCTTGGATTTACAACGTCGCTGAATTTTTCAGGAAAAACGAGGCGTTAGCGTTGGTCTTTGTTCAGAGCGTCTTGATCGTTAAATTTATTGCCTGTATGGCTGATAATTTTCAGGCTTATATATTACTAAATTTAAACAATATAACTAAAGCAGAATTAGGGGTGGGCGTTTTCTTTCTGACGCTTTCTGGAAACCGCGGCTGTTTTCGCTCCAGATAAAATTTATCAGCGAAAGTGATGTTTGTCGCAAGTGAATATATATTTTTATCAATAAAAACATATGAGTAGATATTTTTGATTTCGTCAAGTCTGGAGTAGATATTAATTTAAGGCATGTTTTATGATTTTTTTTGGCAAAAAATATCTAATGTCAGCCTTTATTTATTGGTTCTGTCTATTGAATTTCCAGTCCGGTTTGGCTTAAATCTATTTTTCAAAATGTAAGTTGTACGTTAGCATCAGTTTAAGGTGTTAAGAATCTTCAGGGTTTTCTTAACGTTCATATGAGTTTTCCTGACATTTCTGCTGCTGCTTACATGCGGCTGACTTATCAGGTTGAGCGGGTAGCAGCAGAATGGGTCGCCAACTACATCTTCGTCAGCATTACGTTTTTTTGCTCGACCCGATTCATGCTCCCTCAGGGAAAGTGATAGCGTGGGAGCTGCTGACGCGCTTTACGCCGGATCGCGGCATGCCTGAACTGGCGGAAGCCAGCAGCGAACATCATCTGTTTGACTGCCTGCTTGAAGCGGAAAAGTGGCAGCTGTTTCAGCTGCAGCTAAAACAGCTTGAGTCGCTTTATAAAAGCGGTTTTACGCAGCTTGTTAGCCTGAATATCGATGGCGATATTATTCGCGGCATTTTAAATAGTGAGGCGATACAGCAGAGGCTGGATCGGCTGCCGCTACTGCGTCTCGAAATTTCCGCCTTATTCACCGAACGCTATCGCGCTGCCGATCGTCTGCTGCTGCAAAAGCTGGCAGGTATTACCCCGGCGTTATTATGGCTGGACGATTTTGCCGCGGGTGGTTCAACGCTGTCGATGCTCAGCAGCGGCCTGTTTGAATATGTCAAAATCAGCCGTGACTTCTTCTGGAAATATGGCGAAGGCTATGCCTTTGATACGCTGCTTAATCATGTAAACGATTTCAGCAGCGGCGTAATCGTCCAGGGCATTGAAACAGAAAGGCATCTGCAACGGGCGGCGCATAAACAGATTGTCGGCCTGCAGGGCCGCCACTGGCAGGCGCGCGCTATGGCGGATGTCATTGATCACACTACAAAAGTATTTCCATCCAGAACCATAAAAAAACAGCAGCCTGCTACCGTCAGCTACCCTAACTTTTTATGATATGCCGCCTGTTTCCGTTATTACGGAAGCGGGCTAGCCCTTTGTGGTTATTAAAAAAATAAAAGTGTTTCCCTCACCAGGATAAAGACTCAACACGGCTCAGTGCGATTTCGTCAGACAGATGGGATCGACAAAGAGGGGAGTGAATAGCACACAGCGTTATTCACGGAAAACCGGGATCTCAGGGTGCCGGGCATTTTTATGAATATTAATAACCTCAATGGGATATACATAACATGAATAATATCTCAGTAACGCCTAAAGGCGGTACTATCGCCTCGCAGCTGAGTGGCAGCGACGTCAATTTGTCCACTCCAAGTGTGGTTAAACTCAACCTCAATCGATCTGACATCAAATCTTTCACGCGTAACGGCAACGATCTTATCGTTACCACCAACTCTGGCGAAAAGGTTGTTATTCATAATTTTTATGGCCCGGCAGGTGAAAGCGACCTGGTGCTGCAGGATGACAAGGGCGCGCTCTGGTGGGTTGAAGATCCCGGCCAGCAGGGGTTCCAGTATATCTCTATCGACAGCACTGAAGGGCTATTGGCCGAGAACCTGACCAGTGACAACACCATTGCCGCCTTTGGTATCGGCGGTGCGGCGCTGGCCGGTATCGGCGCGCTGTTCGCCGCTAACGGCGGCGGCGGCGGTGGCGGCGACGGTGGTGGTGGAGAGGGTACAGGCGGCGGCGATAATACCGGCGGTGGCACGGGCGGCGACGGCGGCGGTACAGGCGGTGGTGACGGCGGTGGTACAGGCGGTGGCGACGGCGGCGGCACAGGCGATACCACCGCGCCCGGCGCGGCTACGAATCTGGTGATTAGCGACAGCGTCGGCAGCACCCAGGGTGCCATTGCCGCAGGCGGCGTCACCGATGACAATACGCCCGTCTTAAGCGGAACCGCGGAAGCGGGCGCCACCATCAGCGTATATGACAACGGCACGCTGCTGGGAACGGCAATCGTCAATGCTGACGGCAGCTGGAGTTTTACTTCCCCGACGCTGGCGGATGGCCAGCACAGCCTGACGGTAACGGTCACTGACGCTGCAGGTAATATCAGCAGCCCCACCGACCCGCTAAACTTTACCGTTGATACCCTGGCGCCGACGCTAACCGACGTGAGCGCGACCAGCGACAACGGCGCGGTCCTGACGCCCATCGCCGCAAACGGCGCAACAGCCGACGCGACGCCGACGCTGCAGGGCACGGCCGAAGCGGGCAGTACCATCACGATTTCCGATAACGGCACCGTGTTGGGCACGGTTATCGCAGGCAGCGATGGCCGCTGGTCTTTCACCCCCGCCGCGCTGAGCGAAGGCAGCCATACGCTGAGCATTACCGCTGCCGACGCCGCAGGCAACGTCAGCCCGGCAACCACGCTGACCTTTACCGTCGATACTATCGCGCCAGACGCCGCCAGCAACCTGCAGCTGACCGATGACGTCGGCGACAGCCAGGGGCCGCTCGCTTCCGGCAGCTCCACCGACGACAATACACCAACGCTGAGCGGCCAGGCCGAAGCGGGCAGCGTCGTTAGCGTCTATGACGGCGCAAACTTACTGGGCACGGTTACGGCCAATGCCGACGGCAGCTGGAGCTTTACCACACCGGCGCTGAGCAATGGCAGCCACAGCCTGACGGCGACCGTGACCGATGCGGCGGGCAACGTCAGCGCGCCGACGGCGGCGATCCAGATCAACGTCGCAGCGGATCTACCGCCGGCCACCAGCTCGCTGGAAATCACCGATGACAGCGGCAGCACCCTGGTGCCGCTGGCCGATGGCGCAGCCACGGCGGATAACACCCCGACGCTCAGCGGCCTGACTACTGCGGGCGCGCTGGTCACCCTCTATAACGGCGACGCGGCGATCGGCAGCGTCACCGCCGATGCGGCAGGCCAGTGGAATTTCACCCCCGCCGCGCTGGCGGACGGCAGCTACGCCTTCCGCGCAGATACCACCAATGCGGACGGCACCATTACCTCCTCGCCGGTGCTGACTATCACCATCGACACCCTGGCGCCGACGGCTCCGGCCGATCTGCAGCTGGCTAATGATGACGGCGCAGCGGTGGCCGCTGGCGGCGCAACAAATGACAATACCCCGACCCTGAGCGGAAGCGCTGAGCCGGGCAGCATCATCACCGTACGCGACGGCGACACCCTGCTGGGCACGGCAACCGCAGGCAGCGACGGCCGCTGGAGCTTTACCTCCGGTGCGCTTTCCGACGGCAGCCACAGCCTGACCGCCACCGTAACCGACGCGGCGGGCAACGTCAGCGCGCCTTCCGCGCCGCTGAACTTTACCGTCGATACGCAGGTGCCGGAGGCGGTCAGCGGTCTGGTGGTCACTGATGACGTCGGCGACAGCACCGGCCCGCTGGCGTCAGGCGCCACTACCGACGACCCCACCCCTGTTCTGAGCGGCCAGGCGGAGCCCGACTCGCTGCTGACCATTTACGATAACGGCATCGCGATCGGCAGCCTCACGGTCGGTACCGACGGCAACTGGAGCTTTACCACCCCGACGCTGAGCAACGGCGCCCACAGCCTGACCCTGACGCAGACCGATGCGGCAGGCAACGTCAGCGCGCCGTCCGCGCCGTTCGATTTCACCGTCGCAGCCGGCGAGCCGCCGGCTGCCAGCACGCTGGTTATTACCGACGACAGCGGCAGCGCGCCGGTCGATCTGGCCGATGGCGCCAGCACCCGCGACACCACGCCGGTACTCAGCGGCGTCACCTTCGCCAACGCGCTGGTAACGCTCTATAACGGCGACAGCGTCATCGGCAGCGTCACCGCCGATATCAACGGGCAGTGGAGCTTTACCCCCGCCGCGCTGGCAGACGGCACCTATGATTTCCGCGCCAGCGTCACCGACGCCGCAGGCAATATTGCCGACTCCGCCATCCTGTCGGTCACTGTCGACACCGTCGCGCCAACAGCCGCAGCGGGCGTCTCGCTGGTCGACGCCAGTGGCGATCCGATTGCCAACGGCGGCCTGACCAATAACAGCGCGCCGGTGCTGAGCGGCACGGCGGAGCCGGGCAGCGTCGTTACCGTCTCTGACGGTGATACGGTGCTGGGCAGCGCCACCGCTGGCCCGGACGGCAGCTGGAGCTTTACCTCGCCGGTGCTGGCCGACGGCAGCCACAGCCTGACGGCGGTGGTAACCGACGCGGCCGGCAATGCCAGCGCGCCAACCGCGCCGGTAGCCTTTACCCTGGATACGCAGGCACCGGCCGCCGCCGCCGATCTGGCGCTCAGCAGCGACAGCAGCGGCGTCTCCACGCCGGTCGGCGCAGGTGCCACCACGGGCGACGCCTCGCCGGTGCTGAGCGGCAGCGCCGAGCCGGGCAGCATTGTCACGGTTTATGACGGCGACGCCGTGCTCGGCAGCGCGACCGTTGGCGGAGACGGCCGCTGGAGCTTTACCGCCGCAGGCCTTGCCGACGGCGGCCACAGCCTGACGACCACCGTAACCGATACGGCGGGCAATACCGGACCGGCCTCTGCACCGATCGCCTTTACCGTTGATGCGACCGCGCCGGATGCGGCCACCGCGCTGGTCGTCACCGACGACGTGGGCGACGCGCAGGGCGAACTCGCCTCAGGCGACACCACCGACGACAGCACGCCGACCCTGAGCGGCACGGCGGAGGCCAGCACCATTGTCAGCGTCTATGACGGCGACACGCTGCTCGGCAGCGTGACCGCGGGCGCTGATGGCAGCTGGAGCTTCACCACGCCGGCGCTGAGCAACGGTGCGCACAGCCTGACCGTCACCGTTACCGACGCCGCAGGCAACGTCAGCGCGCCGACCGCGGCATTCGACCTCACCGTTGACGCCAGCGTACCGCCCGCCACCAGCTCTCTGGAGGTGACCGACGACAGCGGCAGCACCCTTGTCACCCTGGCTGACGGCGACAGCACCCGTGATACCACGCCGGTGCTGAGTGGCCTGACCACCGCCGGGGCGCTGGTGACCCTCTATAACGGCGACGTGGCGATCGGCAGCGTTACCGCCGATGCGGCGGGCCAGTGGAGCTTTACGCCAGCGGCGCTGGCGGACGGCCCCTACGCCTTCCGCGCCGACACCGCCAACGCGGACGGCAGCGTCACGCCATCGCCGGTGCTGAACGTCACCATCGATACCGTCGCCCCCGCGGCGGTGACTGACGCCACCCTGACCGACGCCAGCGGCGCGCCGGTAGCGGACGACGCCGCTATCAACAGCCCTGCGCCGGTGCTGAGCGGTACGGCGGAGCCGGGCAGCATCGTTACCGTGTCTGACGGCGACACTGTGCTGGGCAGCGTCGCCGCTGGCCCGGACGGCAGCTGGAGCTTTACCACCCCGACTCTGGCCGAAGGCGGCCACAGCCTGACTACTACCGTGACCGATGCGGCGGGCAACGTCAGCGCATCCTCCGCACCGCTGGTCTTTACTCTGGATACCACCGCGCCGCAGGCGGCCTCTGGCGTCACCGTGACGGATAACGCTGGCGATCGCCAGGGGACACTGACGTTCGGCGACACCACCGACGACAGCACGCCAACCCTGAGCGGCACGGCGGAGGCGAACAGCATCGTCAGCGTCTACGATGGCGACACCCTGCTGGGCACGGCGACCGCTGACGGCAGCGGCAGCTGGAGCTTTACCTCGCCGGTGCTTGCCGACGGCCCACACAGCCTGACTACCACCGTTACCGATACGGCAGGCAACGTCAGCGCGCCGACTGCGCCTTTCGACCTGACCGTGGCGGCCAGCCAGCCGCCTGTCTCCCTGACGCTGGCCGTCGCTGACGACAGCAGCGGGGCGCCAGTGGATCTCGCCGACGGCGCCAGCACCCGCGACGCGACGCCGGTGCTGAGCGGCGCAACCAGCGCCGGACTGCTGGTAACGATCTATAACGGCGACGCGGCAATCGGCAGCGTCATCGCCGACGCTAACGGCCAGTGGAGCTTTACCCCCGCTGCGCTGGCAGACGGCACCTATGATTTCCGCGCCAGCGTCACCGACGCCGCGGGCAATATCACCGATTCCGCTCCTCTGACCATCACCATCGACACCGCCGCGCCGGCAACCGCCACCGGGGTTGCGCTGGTAGATGAGAACGGCGATCCGATCGGCGGCCTTACTAATAACAGCGCGCCGGTGCTGAGCGGCACGGCGGAGCCGGGCAGCGTCGTTACCGTCTCTGACGGTGATACGGTGCTGGGCAGCGCCACCGCTGGCCCGGACGGCAGCTGGAGCTTTACCTCGCCGGTGCTGGCCGACGGCAGCCACAGCCTGACGGCGGTGGTAACCGACGCGGCCGGCAACGCCAGCGCGCCAACCGCGCCGGTCACCTTTACCCTGGATACGCAGGCACCAGCCGCCGCCGCCGATCTGGCGCTCAGCAGCGACAGCAACGGCGTCTCCACGCCGATCGCCGCAGGCGCCACCACGGGCGACGCCTCGCCGGTGCTGAGCGGCAGCGCCGAGCCGGGCAGCATTGTTACTGTTTCTGACGGCGACGCCGTGCTGGGCAGCGCCACGGTCGGGCAGGATGGCCTCTGGAGCTTTACTTCGCCAGCCCTGGCCGACGGCAGCCACAGCCTCACCGCGACGGTGACGGACGCGGCGGGTAACACCGGGCCGGCTTCTGCACCGCTGCTGTTCAACGTTGATGCCACCGCGCCGGAGGCCGCCACAGGCGTGGTTGTCACCGATGACGTGGGCGACGCGCAGGGCGAACTCGCCTCAGGCGACACCACCGACGACAGCACGCCGACCCTGAGCGGCACGGCGGAGGCCAGCGGCATTGTCAGCGTCTACGACGGCGACACGCTGCTCGGCACCGTAACGGCGGGCGCTGACGGCAGCTGGAGTTTCACCACGCCGACCCTGAGCGATGGCGCGCACAGCCTGACCGTCACCGTTACCGACGCCGCAGGCAACGTCAGCGCGCCGACCGCGGCGTTCGATCTTACCGTTGACGCCGGTCTGCCGCCTGCCACCGCCTCGCTGGTGGTCACCGACGACAGCGGCGGCACCCTTGTGAATTTGACCGACGGTGCCACAACGCGCGATACCACGCCGGTGCTGAGCGGCCTGACCACCGCCGGGGCGCTGGTCACCCTCTATAACGGCGACGTGGCGATCGGCAGCGTTACCGCCGATGCGGCAGGCCAGTGGAGCTTTACGCCCGCCGCGCTGGATGAGGGGGGCTACGCCTTCCGCGCCGACACCGCCAACGCGGACGGCAGCGTGACGCCATCGCCGGTGCTGAATATCACTATCGACAGCGTCGCGCCGGATGCGGTCAGCGGCCTGCAGCTAAGCAGCGACGCCAGCGGCGCGCTGGTGCCGGTTACCACGGGCGCTACCAGTGATACAACGCCTGTGCTGAGCGGCACGGCAGAGCCGGGCAGCATCGTTACCGTTTCCGACGGCGACAATGTACTGGGCAGCGTCGCCGCTGGCCCGGACGGCAGCTGGAGCTTTACCACCCCGACCCTGGCCGAAGGCGGTCACAGCCTGAGCGCCACCGTGACCGATGCGGCGGGCAACGTCAGCAGCGCCTCTGCGCCGGTTGTCTTTAACGTCGACAGCACGCCGCCAGCGGCCGCGGGCGATCTGGTGCTGAGCGACAGCCGCAGCGGCACGCTACAGCCGGTAGGGGCAGGGGGATCGACCAGCAGCACCACCCCAACCCTGAGCGGCAGCGCCGAGCCGGGCAGCACCGTCACTGTCTCCGACGGTGACCAGGTGCTCGGCACCGCCACGGTTAACGCCGACGGCAGCTGGAGCTTTATTACCCCAGCGCTGAGCGAGGGCGGCCACAGCCTGACCGCCACGGTGACCGATCTGGCGGGCAACAGCGGCCCGGCTTCCGAACCGCTGGCCTTTAACGTTGACACCACCGCGCCTGCGGCGGTGAGCAGTCTGGTGGTCACTGACAACTACGGCGAGGCCACAGGCCAGCTCGCCTCAGGCGACACCACCGACGATCGCACCCCGACCCTGACCGGTCAGGGCGAGCCAGGCGCGCTGGTAACCATTTATGACGGCCAGACCGTGCTGGGTTATACCACCGTCGACACTGACGGCAGCTGGAACTTCACCACGCCGACGCTGAGCAGCGGCGCGCACAGCCTGACGACCACCCTCACCGACGCGGCAGGCAACGTCAGCCCGGCGTCTGACGCCTTCGCGCTGACCGTTGACGGCGATCTGCCGCCGGCGACCACGCCGCTGGAGGCGGTCAATGAAAGCGGTACTACCGCCGCGCCGCTGAACGACGGGGCCGTCACCAATAACGACAGTCCGGTGCTGAACGGCCTCGCCGCTCCAGACAGCGTGGTCACGCTCTATGACGGCGATACGCTGCTGGGCAGCACCACGGCAGACGGCAGCGGCCAGTGGTCTTTCCGGCTCTTCTCGCTGGCGAACGGCCCGCACGCCTTCTATGCCACCATCGTCCGGCCGGACGGCACCACCAGCAACGCCGGTCCGCTGAACATCACCGTCGATACCGTTGCGCCGGACGCGGCCGATAACCTGCAGCTCACCGGCGACAACGGCAGCACCAGCGCGCCGCTTGGCGACGGCAGCGTTACCCGCGACGACTCCCCGGTACTGAGCGGCACCGGCGAGCCGGGCAGCACCGTTGCTGTTTCCGACAACGGCAGCCTGCTGGGCACCGCGACCGTGGACGCTAACGGCAACTGGCGCTTTACCTCGCCGGTGCTGGCGGAGGGGCCGCACAGCCTCACCACCACCCAGACCGACCTGGCCGGTAACGTCGGCCCGGCCTCCGCGCCGCTGACCTTTACCGTCGATACCACGCCGCCAGCCGCCGCCAGCGGCCTGGTGGTAAGTGATGACGTCGGCGGCAGCCAGGGGCCACTGACCTCTGGCGACACCACCGACGACAACACGCCGACCCTCAGCGGCCAGGCGGAGGCGGGCGCGCTCGTCAGCGTCTATGACGGCGACGTACTGATCGGCACCGTTACGGCGGATGGCGCGGGCAACTGGAGCCTGACCACCGCCGCGCTGAGCAACGGCAACCACAGCATGACCGTGACCGTGACCGACGCGGCGGGCAACGTTAGCCTGCCGACGCCAGCCTTTAACCTGAATGTTCAGGCGGATCTGCCGCCGGCCACCGTTTCTCTGCAGGCGACCGACGACAGCGGCAGCCAGCTGGTCCCGCTGGCCGACGGTGCCGTCACCTCCGATGCGACGCCGGTCCTGAGCGGGCTTGCGACGGCGGGCGCGCTGGTCACGCTCTTTAGCGGCGATGCCGTGCTGGGCAGCGTGACGGCCGACGCCGCGGGGCAGTGGAGCTTTACGCCTGCGGCGCAGGCGGACGGCACCTATACCTTCCTCGCCAGCTACACCGATGCCACCGGCAACCTGGTTGAGTCCACGCCGCTGACCCTGACCATCGATACCACCGCACCCGCCGCCGCGACCGGCGTGACGCTGACGGACGCCAACGGCGATCCGATCGCCACCGATACGCCGACCAGCAACAGCGCGCCTGTGCTGAGCGGCAGCGCCGAGCCGGGCAGCACGGTAACCGTCTCTGACGGCACTACCGTGCTGGGCACCACCACGGCAGGCACCGACGGCAGCTGGAGTTTCACTACCCCGACGCTCGCTGACGGCAGCCACAGCCTGACCGCCGTGGTCACCGACGCGGCCGGTAACGCCGGCCCCGCCTCCGCGCCTGTGGCCATCACCGTTGACACCCAGCCGCCATCTCTGCCTGCGGACGTGGTGTTGAGCGACGATGGCGCACCGCTGGTTTCGGGCGACGCCACCAACAATGCGACGCCGCAGATGAGCGGCTCCGCTGAACCGGGCAGCACTGTTGTAGTCTCTGACGGCGACACCGTGCTCGGCAGCGTCACGGTGGGCGACGACGGCAGCTGGAGCTATACCACGCCGACGCTGGCCGACGGCGATCACAGCCTGAGCGCCGTGGTCACCGATGCGGCGGGCAACAGCAGCGCCAGCACGACGCCGATTCTTGTCACGGTAGACACCGCGCCGCCGGCGGCGGCGACCAACCTGCAGATCAGCGACGACCAGAGCGGCACGCCTGTGCCGGTCTCCGGCAGCGTGACCAGCGATCCAACGCCGGTGCTGAGCGGCACCGCTGAGGCAGGCGGCATCGTTACCCTTTATGACGGCGCAACCGTGCTCGGCTCTGCGGCGGTGAACAGCGACGGCAGCTGGAGCTTTACGTCGCCGGCGCTGAGCGAAGGCGACCACAGCCTGACCGCGACCGTCACCGATGCGGCGGGCAACGTCGGGCCAGCTTCCGACCCGCTGACCATCACCATCGACACCACGCCGCCGGTTGCGGCGACCGATCTGCTGCTCAGCAGCGAGAGCGGCGCGGCTATTCCTGCGGGCGGACTCACCAACAGCGACACGCCGGTGCTGAGCGGCAGCGCCGCTGCGGGCAGCCTGGTCACCGTTTCTGACGGCGACACCGTGCTGGGATCGGTCACCGCCGATGCCGACGGCAGCTGGAGCTTTACCTCGCCTGTACTGAATGACGGCTCGCACAGCCTGACGGCGACCGTGACCGATAGCGCGGGCAACGTCAGCGCGCCGACCGATGCGCTGAGCTTTACGGTAGATACCCTGCCGCCGGATGCGGCGCTGGGCCTGTCGCTGACCAACGATCAGAGCGGCACCACCATCCCGGCAAACGGCACCACCAGTGACGCTACGCCGGTGCTGAGCGGCACCGCGGAGCCGGGCGGCGTAGTCACCCTTTACGACGGCGATACTGAACTTGGCTCTGTTGCGGCAGGCGCAGACGGCAGCTGGAGCTTTACGCTGCCCGCGCTGGCGGCGGGTGAACACAGCCTGACCGCCGTGGTCACCGATGCCGCGGGCAACGCTGGCCCGGCGTCGGCGGCCTATCCCTTCAGCGTCGATTTAACTCCGCCAGCGGCGGCGCAGGATCTGGTGCTCACCAATGACGCCAGCGGCACGGCGATCGCGGCGGGCGGCCTGACCAACGACACCACGCCGGTGCTGAGCGGCACCGCTGAGGCGGGCAGCACCGTTACCGTCTCCGACGGCACTACGGTGCTGGGAACGGCCACGGTCGGCGGCGACGGCAGCTGGAGCTTCACCTCGCCAGCGCTGAGCGAAGGCGCGCACAGCCTGAGCGCGGTGGTAACCAACGCCGCCGGCAACAGCAGTGCGCCGTCTGCGTCGATCGGCTTTACGGTCGACACCGCCGCGCCTGCGGCGGCGACCGGACTGGTGCTGACCAACGATGAGAGCGGCGTCGCCGTAGCGGCAGGCGGCGCGACCAGCGATGACACCCCGGTACTGAGCGGCACGGCGGAGCCGGGCGGCACGGTCACTGTCTCTGATGGTGCGGTTGTGCTGGGCACGGCGACCGTCAACGCTGACGGCAGCTGGAGCTTTACCTCACCCGCACTGGCCGAAGGCGCGCACAGCTTCACCACCGTTGTCACCGATGCGGCGGGCAACGTCGGGCCAGCCTCAGAAGCCCTGGGCTTCAGCGTGGATACCACTCCGCCTGCGCTGGCGGCTAACGTGCTGGTCAACAACGACAGCGGCCAGACGCTGACGCCGATCGCCGACGGCAGCGTGACCAATGACGCCACGCCGGTGCTGACCGGCACCGCTGAGGCGGGCAGCATTGTCACCGTTTATGACAACGATACGCTGCTTGGCTCCGTCTCGGTTGGGGCAGAGGGCAACTGGAGCTTTACTACGCCGACGCTGGCGAGCGGGGCGCACAGCCTGAGCGTGAGCGTAACGGATGCGGCGGGCAACAGCAGCGGCAACACCGCACCGATCGACTTTACCGTCGATACCGCCGCGCCTGAAGCGGCGACCGGGCTGACGCTCACTAACGACGCCACCGGGGCGACAATCCCTCCCGGCGGCCTGAGCAACGACAACACGCCGGTACTGAGCGGCACGGCTGAAGCGGGCACGCTGGTTACCGTTTTCGACGGAACGGCGGTGCTCGGCAGCACCACCGTAGACGGCAACGGCAACTGGAGCTTCACCGCGCCGACGCTTAACGACGGCGCCCATAGCCTGAGCGCAGTGGTCACGGACGCGGCGGGTAACGCCAGTCCGGCCAGCGCCGCCGTCGCGCTGAACGTGGATACTCAACCGCCTGCGGCCGTAACCGCTCTGGCGCTGAGCAACGACAGCGGCGCGACGCCGACGGCTATTCCGGACGGTGGCCTGACCCAGGACAATACGCCGGTGCTGAGCGGTCTCTCCGAGGCGGGCGGCACGGTTAACGTCTACGACGGCACGACGCTGCTCGGCAGCGCCGCGGTCAACGCCGACGGCAGCTGGAGCTATACCCCGACTGCACTTGACGACGGCACCCATACCTTCACCGTCACGCCTGTCGATGCGGCAGGCAACGCTGGCGCGTCCGCCGCCATTAGCGTAGTTATCGACGCCACCGCGCCCGAAACGGCGGCGGATATCGTCCTCAACAGCGATAACGGCGCGACGGCGGTGGCGATCGCTGACGGCGACACAACCAGCGACAGCACGCCACAGCTGAGCGGCAGCGGCGAGGCGGGCAGCATCGTTACCGTCTATGACGGAACCAGCGCCCTCGGCACCACCACGGTCGGCGCGAACGGCCTCTGGAGCTTCACGGTGCCGGCGCTGAGCGACGCCACGCATAGCCTGACGGTGACCCTCACCGATGCGGCAGGCAACACCAGCCCGGCTTCAGCGGCGATCGATTTTACCGTCGACACCCTGGCGCCGGATCTCTCAACGCTAACGGTCAGCAGCGACAACGGCCCGGAAACGGTGGTGCTGACGCCGAACGCCGCCACCAGCGACAATACGCTGCTGCTGGCGGGCACGGCGGAGGCCAACAGCCTGGTCACCATCTATGACGGCGACGTGGCGATTGGATCGACGACGGCAGACGGCCAGGGCAACTGGAACCTGACCACGCCGCCGCTGGCGGACGGCAGTCATGCCCTGAGCACCACGGTCACTGACGAGATCGGCAACGTCAGCGCGCGTTCTGACGCCTTTACCTTTGTGGTTGACGTCACGCCGCCGGAACCGGCTGGCGCACTGACGCTGCGTAACGACGCCGGCACTATTATTGCCGACGGCGGCATCACCAACGACGGCACGCCAGCCATCAGCGGCACGGCGGAGGCGGGCAGTCTCGTTACCGTTTATGACGGCACGACCGCGATTGGCTCGGTGGTGGCGGGCGGCGACGGCATCTGGAGCCTGACGCCAGCGGCCGCGCTCTCCGACGCCGCGCATACGCTGAACGTCACCGTGACCGATGGGGCAGGCAACGTCAGCGCCACCTCTTCCGTTACGCTGACCGTGGACACCACGCCGCCGCAGCCGGTTGCGACCTTTGATATCTACGATAACAACGGCGCGACGCCGGTATTGATCGGCAATGACGGCACCACCAACGACGACACGCCGGTGCTGCGCGGCACCGCCGAGGCGGGCGCGACGGTCAATATCTATGAGGGTAGCGATCTGATCGGCACCGCCACGGTGAACGCCAGCGGCGTCTGGCGCTTCGAGACCGGCACGCTGACCGAGGGGCAGTACAGCTATACCGTCTCGGTCACCGACGCGGCGGGCAACACCAGCGCCGAGGCGCTGCCTTACACCATTAATGTCGATCTCACCCCGCCAGCGGCCATCACCGATTTGGCGGTGAGCGACGACGCGGGCGCCACCACCGGCCCGCTGGCCAACGGTGCAGTCACCGACGACAACACCCCGACGCTGAGCGGCACGGCGGAGGCTGGCAGCCTCGTTACCCTTTATGATGGTGATACGCTGCTGGGCTCGGTGACGACGGATGCCGGCGGTGCCTGGAGCTTTACTACCGGCGCACTGAGCAACGGGCCGCACAGCTTTACCGTGACGCAGACCGATGTGGCGGGTAACGTCGGCACGGCAAGCGCGCCATTCACTATTACCATTGAGAATGGCCTGCCGCCGACCACCAGTACGCTGCAGCTTACCGACGACAGCGGCAGCACGCTGGTCAGTCTCTCCAGCGGCGATTCCACCCGCGATACCACGCCGGTGGTGAGCGGCACGGCAAGCGCTGGCACCGTGGTGACCATCCTTGATGGCACCACCACGCTGGGCAGCGTCACCGTCGGTTCGGGCGGCGTGTGGAGCTTTACGCCAGCGGTGCTGGCGGAAGGGGCGCACAGCATTAACATCACCACGGTAGATGCGACCGGCAACCCCGGCGCGTCGGCTGGCCCGATCGCCATTACCGTTGATACCACGGTGCCGACCACCGCCAGCGGTCTGCTGCTGAGCAACAACAACGGCACCACGCCGACGGAGATCGCCAGCGGCAGCGCCACCAACGACAACACGCCGCAGTTGAGCGGCACCACCGAAGCGGGTGCGCTGGTCACCGTCTATGACGGCGACACCGTTATCGGCTCCACCACGGCGGGAGCGGACGGCGCATGGAGCTTCGTCTCGCCGCTGCTGACCAACGGGCCGCACGCGCTGAGCGTGACGGTAACGGATGTGGCGGGCAACCTGAGCGACCGCTCTGCCGCCATCGACTTTACCGTAGATACCATTGCGCCTGCGACGGCCACCAACCTGACCATCACCAACGACGCCACCAATACCACGGTGCCGAACGGCGGCTTCACCAATGACGACACGCCAGTGGTCAGCGGCACCGCCGAGGCGGGCAGCCTGGTCACCATCTATGATGGCACCACGGCGCTTGGCTCCGTTACGGCGGACGGCGGCGGCAGCTGGCGCTTCGTCTCCAGCGCGCTGGGGCAGGGCACGCATACGCTGAGCGCACGCGTCACCGACGCGGCGGGCAACGTCAGCGTATCGTCCGGCACCGCGACGGTGGTAGTCGATACCCTGGCGCCAGCGCCTGTTACGTCGCTGACCGCCAGCAACAACAACGGCACCACGGCAACGCCGATCGCCAGTAACGGCACCACCAACGACAGCACGCCGGTGCTGACAGGGACGGCGGAGGCGGGCAGCCGCATCCTTATCTCTGACGGCGACACCCTGCTGGGCAGCGTCACGGCGGGCAGCAACGGTCAGTGGAGCTTCACCACGCCGACGCTGGCCGACGGCCCGCATACCCTGAGCGTGACCGCCACCGATGCGGCGGGCAATGTCAGCGAAGCCGCACTGCTGACCTTTACGGTTGCGACCGCCGCGCCAGCGCCGGTCGCCGACCTGACGGTTAGCGATAACGTTGGGGCGACGCAGGGCAGCCTGGCAAACGGCGCGGTGACTGATGACAACACGCCAACCCTTAACGGCACCACTGGCGCAGGCAACATCGTAGCCGTCTACGACGGCACGACGCTGCTTGGCACGGTAACGGCGGGGGCGAACGGCGCATGGAGCTTCACCACCGGCGCACTGAGCAATGGCGGACATACCCTGAACGTGACGGTGACCAACGCAGCGGGCAACACCAGCGCCGCGACATCGTTTAACCTGACGGTGGATACCGTCGCGCCAGCCGCATCGACGCTGGTGGTCACCAACGACGCCGCCAACGTGACGGTGCCGAATGGCGGAACCACCAACGACAATACGCCGGTACTGAGCGGTACAGCGGAAGCGGGCAGCGTGGTCACGCTATATGACGGCGCGACGACGCTGGGCACCGCCATCGTCGGCACGGGCGGCGCCTGGAGCTTTGCTCCGGGTACCCTCGCTGAAGGTGCGCACGCGCTGCGCGTGACGGTGACCGATCCGGCAGGCAACGTCAGCGGCGCCACCACGGCCAGCATTGTGGTAGATACCACGCCGCCTGCGGCCGTGACCCTGGCGGCCAGCAACAATAACGGCACCACGCCGGTGCCGATCGCCAACAACGGCAGCACCAACGACAGCACGCCGGCGCTGACCGGCAGCGCCGAGGCAGGCAGCCGCATCACCATCACTGACGGCACCACGGTGCTGGGCACAGTGACGGCGGGCAGCAACGGACAGTGGAGCTTTGTCACGCCGACGCTGGCGGATGGCGCTCATACCCTGAGCGTGACCGCCACCGATGCGGTCGGCAACACCAGTTCGCCGACCACCCTGACGCTGACCGTCGATACCACGGCCCCAGCGGCGGTCACCAATCTGACGGTAAGCGACAACGTCGGGACGATTCAGGGCAGCCTGGCAAACGGCTCCGTCACTGACGACAACACGCCGACCCTGAGCGGCACGGCGGAAGCGGGCGCTATCGTGGTGATCTTTGACGGCACCACGGCGCTCGGTTCTACCACCGCAGGCGCCAACGGCGCGTGGAGCTTCACCACCGGCGCGCTGAGCAACGGTGTGCATCCGCTAAGCGTGACGGTGCGCGACGCGCTGGGCAACACCAGTGCCGCCTCGGCCACGGTCTCCATTAACGTGGATACGGTGGCGCCGTCTGCCTCGACGCTGCAGATCGTTAACGACGTTACCGGCACGGTGGTAGCGAACGGCGCATCGACCAGCGACAGCACGCCGACCCTGAACGGCACGGCGGAAGCGGGCAGCCGCATCAGCATCTTTGATGGCGGCACGCTGCTGGGCACGGTCACGGCAGGCAGCAGCGGCGCGTGGAGCTTTACCACCAGCGCGCTGGCGCAGGGCTCGCATCCGCTGAGCGTGACGGTCACCGACCTGGCAGGCAACGTCAGCAGCGCTACCGCGTCTACGGTCATTGTCGATACCACGGCACCCGCGGCGGTAACCGCTCTGACGGTAAGCAACAACAACGGCAGCACGCCGGTGACGATTCCTAACGGCGGCGTCACCAACGACAACACCCCGCTGCTGAGCGGCAGCGGTGAAGTCGGCGCGCGCATCAGCGTCTATGAGGGCACCACGCTGTTGGGCACCACGACGGTAGGCAGCAACGGCCAGTGGAGTCTGATTAGCCCGACGCTGAGCGGCGGCGCGCACACCCTGACCGTCACCGCGACCGATGCGGCGGGCAACGTGAGTCCGGGTGTTAACACCACCCTGACCATCGATACCACCGCGCCGGCGGCCAGTACCCTGGTGATCACCAACGACTCGGTCACGCCAGCCGTAACGGTGCCGAGCGGTGGCGCAACGCGCGACACCACGCCGGTCCTGAGCGGCACGGCGGAAGCGGGCTCAACCGTCACTATCTTTGACGGCACTACGCTGCTGGGCAGCGTAGTGGCGGGCAGCAGCGGCGCCTGGAGCTTTACCACCGCCACGCTGTCGCAGGGTACCCATGCGCTGAGCGTCACGGTCACGGATACGGCCGGCAACGTTAGCGGCACCACGGCGGCAAGCGTGGTGGTGGATAGCGTGGCGCCGACGGCGGTCAGCGGGCTGGCGATCAATTCAGCGGGCACCACGCTGACCGGCAGCGGCGAAGCGGGCGCGACGGTAACGGTACGCGACGCGGGCGGCAACGCCATCGGCAGCGGCACCGTGGCGGCCAACGGCAGCTTCTCGCTGACGCTGACAACCGCGCAGACCACTGGCGCAACGCTGTCGGTGACCCAGGCCGACCGCGCGGGCAACGTATCGCCTGCCGCGACGGTACTGGGCGCCATCCGCGTGGTGGCGGCCAACGACACCACCGAAGTGGATTACAGCACCCAGACCGGCACCATCACCAACGCCAATACCAGCACCAGCGGCGTGGCGTTGCTGAGCACGAACCTGGGCAGCACGCTATCCCTTAGCGTGCTGCAGAGTGCCGGCGCCTATCAGTTCAGCGTCGGCGCGGGCGATACCCGTACGGTGACGCTGCACGCGTCGGCCACCAGCCTCGTGGCGCTGACCTCGACCTATACGCTCTACCTCTATCAGCAGCAGGCGAATGGCACCTGGGTGGTGAAATCGAGCAACGCCAACTACATCTCTACCTTCCTGACGATAGGGACGCAGACGGGCGGCAACGTCACCTATAGCAACCTTGGCACCGGCAACTACGCGGTGCTGCTGGGCACCAGTACTGGCGCAAGCGTCCTGCCTGCCACCACCATTACCACGACGTCAGATATCACGACGCTGGCCGTCACGGTGGCGGCGACCGTAACGGGTAACCTGCTGGCGAACGACACCAGCTCGGTGGCGGGCACGATCCCAGCAGGCACGCAGGTGACCACGGTAGGCAGCAGCGCCATCGCAGCGACCGGCAATACGGTGATCAACACCACCTACGGCACCCTGACCATCGACGCCAGAGGTAACTACACCTATGCGCTGAAAGCGGGCCTGGATGCCGATACGGTGCCAGCCACCGACGTGTTCAGCTATTCGGTGCGCGACGCCAGCGGCACGGTGACCACGGCCACCCTGACCGTAGGTCTGCACAACGGCCCGTCCGCGACGCTCTTCTCAATAAACAGCCTGTTTGTTGAATCGAGCAGCGATGACGGCACCACCGCAAGCGGCAGCATCTACGGCGACAGCACCGCTGCGCACACCGGCGCGCTGAGCATCACCAACGAGGCGGGGCTGACGACCGCCGTCAGCAGCAGCGGCATTACGCTGGTGGCGGGCGACTACGGCACCCTGAGCATCACCGCCGATGGTCACTACACCTACGCCCTGAACTCGGCGGTTAACGCGCAGGATATCGCGCATAAAGAGGTGTTCAGCTATAGCCTGACGGCAGCCGACGGCACCGTGACCACCAACAGCTTCACCATTGACCTGCATCCGCTTATCACCGGAACCGCAGGCGCGGATGCGCTGACCAGCAGCGCCTATGACGACACCCTGACTGCCGGAGCGGGCGCCGATACCCTGGTGTATCACCTGCTCAACAGCGCGGATGCCGTCGGCGGCAACGGGCACGACACCTGGACCGACTTCTCTGTCGCCGACGGCGACAAGATCGATATCAGTAGTCTGCTCGTCGGCTGGAACGACGCGACCAGCAACGTCAACGACTTCGTGAAGGTCGACCATACCGCAGATGGCAATACCGTTCTGTCGATCGATCGCGACGGCACCGGCACCGCCTACAGCAGTACGCAGCTGGTCACGCTGGAAGGGGTCAACGTATCACTGGAGGAGCTACTGCAACAGCCGCACCAGAACCACACGGTCTGATCGCCGTGATGTCTGGCAGGGAAGCATTATCGGGCGCAGGGATGCGCCCCTTTCTCTAACTGACGAGTGGAAAACGATGGATCGGATGCAATTAAGCGCAATATATCGCCGTTCTTTTAAGCTCAGCGTTCTCTGTGCTGGCATCGCTTTTTTTACAACTTCTTCCGCTCTGGCGGCCAGCAGCGATCTGATGCAGACGGCCAGCCAGATCACCGCCACCGGCCTGGCAAAACAGCAGGATCTGCCCTCTTTAACCGGCGAAAGCGCCGAACCGGCGCTGGCGCGCGTGCCCGACTCCCTGACCATTAATCAGGCGGTGCAGCGGGCGATCCAGTGGCATCCCGATATCGCCGAAGCGGTGGGAAAGCTGCTTGAGCAGGCGGATCAGGTGGACGTGGCGAAAGCCAAATACTATCCGCAAATCAGCGGCGGCATGAACAACGGCTACAGCAACAGCTACAGCGAGAAGGGCTACAGCCCGTCGTTCGTGCTGTCGGTCTCCCAGATGCTCTATGACTTCGGCAAGGTCAGCAGCTCGGTACGCTCCGCCGAGGCGGGCGTCGCCCAGCAGCAGGCTAACGTGCTGGTGAGCATCGACACCGTGGCGCACGACACCGCCGCGGCGCTGGTGCAGGTGCAGGGCTATCAGCAGCTGGTGAAGATCGCCCAGCAGCAGCTGGAAGCGCTGATGAAAATCGGCGATCTCGCGCGCCAGCGCAATAATGAAGGGGCCGCCTCGCTCTCTGACGCGACGCAAACCGACGCGCGTATTGAAGGGGCGCGCACCGTACTCACGCAGTATCAGGCGAACCTTGACCGCTGGCGCGCCACGCTGGCGACCTATCTCGGCTGGCCGCTGGTGAAAAAGGTTAGCGACGACTTTCCCGCCAGCCTGATGCGCTCATGCGAGGCCGCGAAAAGCGACGACCGCACGATTCCGGCGGTGCTCGCCGCCTGGGCGCAGGCCAACGAGGCGCAGGCGAAGCTGGACAACGCCAACGCGCAGATGCTGCCCACCATTTCGCTGGAGCCGCAGGTCACGCACTACCTTAACAACCACTACGCCAGCAGCGAGACCCTGGATCGCACGCAATATTCCGCCTGGGTCAAAGTCGAGATGCCGCTCTATCAGGGCGGCGGCATGACCGCCAGCCGCAACGCCGCCGCCAACGCGCTGACCGCCGCCAACGCGGCGGTGAACTCGGCGCGGCTGAAGGCGCGCCAGCAGCTAAACGAATCGCAGAGCCAGTCGCAAAGCCTGGCGCTCAGCCTCGCCATTCAGGCGCGGCAGCAGCAGCTAGGGGAGAAAACCCAGCAGCTTTATCAGGACCAGTATCTGCAGCTCGGCACCCGTCCGCTGCTCGACGTGCTTAACGCCGAGCAGGAGGTGTTCCAGACCCGCTTTACGCTGCAGCAAACCATCAGCCAGTTGCGCGCGCTGCAGCTCGACTGCCTTTACAGCACCGGCCATATGCGGTCGGCGTTCGCCCTGAATAATCAGCGGATCCAGTCCGTGGAGATCCAGCCATGACGCAAATGCAGCTTCCAGATTCGCCCGCCGGCAAGCCCGAGGGGGCAGAAGGCGGGGTGCCGCTTCAGGGCTGGGCGACAGCCATTATCCTGATCGCCGCTCACTATCGTCTGCCCTGTTCGCCGGGCATGATCCTCGCCGCCAGCGAATGGCAGGGCAAACAGACGCGCGACAAGGCGCTGCGCCATCTGGCGCGCCAGGCGGGGATGTCGCTGCAGCTTTATCAGGATAATAAGTGGGAGATTAACCACTGGCGGCTGCCGCTGGCGGTGGAGCTGACGGACGGCCAGGTCGGGGTCATCGTCAGCTTCGACGGCGAAGATGAGGTGCGGGTACACTTCAGCGGCGATGAACAGCCGACGCCGCTGGCGCTGGCAGCGCTGTTGCCCGATATCCGCTTCGCCGCCGCCTTTCGTCCGCTCACCGCCGCTAAAGACAGCCGCGTCGATCGCTATCTGGAGACTCTTAAGCCCGACTGGCTGCGGCGGCTGGTGCTGCGCGATCTGCGCCCCTACGGCTACGTGATGCTGGGATCGTTTCTCATCAACCTGCTGGCGCTGGTGGGCATCATCTTCTCGATGCAGGTCTATGATCGGGTGATCCCGGCCCAGTCCTATCCCACGCTCTACGTGCTCTACGGTGGGGTCGTTATCTCGGTGATCTTCACCTATATCCTGCGCGTCGCACGGGATCACGTCACCGATCTGCTCGGCAAGCGCGCCGATATGCGCGTCTCCGATCGGGTGTTCGGCCATGCGCTGCGGCTGCGCAATAGCGCGATTCCGCGCTCTACCGGCACCTTTATCTCTCAGCTGCGCGAGCTGGAGGCGATCCGCGAAATGGTGACCTCCACCACCGTCAGCTCTATCGTCGATATGCCCTTTTTCCTGCTCTTTATGCTGGTAATGGCGATTATCGCGCCGCAGCTGGCGTGGATCGCACCGGTGGCGGTGATCCTGATGATCCTGCCCGGCGTGCTGAAGCAGAAAACCCTGGCAAGGCTGGCGCATCAGTCGTTGAAAGAGTCGACGCTGCGCAACGCGGTGCTGGTGGAGAGCGTGCAGGGGCTGGAGGATATCAAGCTGATGCAGGCGGAGGATCGCTTTCTGCAGCAGTGGAACAGCTATATTCGCATCACCGCGCAGTCCGGGGTGGAGATGCGCAAAGTGATGCACTCGCTGATCAGCTGGGGCGTGACGGTACAGGGGCTGGTCTATGCCAGCGTCATTGTTATCGGCGCGCCGATGGTGATCAACGGCGATATCACCACCGGCGCCATCGTCGCGGCGTCGCTGCTCTCGTCGCGCATGATCGCGCCGATGGGCACCCTGTGCGGCGTACTGGCGCGCTGGCAGCAGGTCAAGGCGGCGAAAACCAGCCTTGACGCGCTGATGGCGCTGCCGGTTGAGAACAGCAAGGACGAAACGCGTATTCACTGTCCGGTGCTGTTCGGCCACTACCAGTTCAGCGAGGCGATGTTTCGCTACTACAGCGACTCCGCCACCATCGCGCTGCGCATTAAAAGTTTGACCATCAAGCCGGGCGAGCGGGTCGCCGTGCTGGGCCGCAACGGATCGGGCAAATCGACCCTGCTACAGGCGATGATCGGCGGCATGGATCTGGTGGGCGGCGAGCTGCGGCTCGACAACCTGAGCCTGCCGCATATCGATCTTGCCGACGTGCGGCGCAACGTTGGCCTGATGACGCAGAACGCGCGGCTGTTTCACGGCACCCTGCGCGAAAACCTGACGATGGGGGCGGCGCACGCCAGCGACGAGGCGATCTTTGCCGCGCTGACGGTAAGCGGCGGGGCGGACTTTATTCGCCGCCTGCCGCTCGGCCTCGATCATCCGGTGATGGAGGGCGGCGTCGGGCTTTCCGGCGGGCAGCGGCAGTCGGTGCTGCTGGCGCGCATGCTGCTGCGCGATCCCAATATCGTGCTGCTGGATGAGCCGACCGCCTCGCTGGACGATCACACCGAAAAAGAGTTTATCGAACGGCTCGGCCAGTGGCTTAACGGCCGCACGCTGGTGGTGGCGACCCACCGCGCCGCTATCCTCGCGCTGGTGGATCGCGTGCTGGTATTAAAAGAGGGACAGCTGGTGATGGACAGCCCGAAAGAGAGCGCGCTGCCGCCGGCGCGGCCGACGCTGAATCGCCCGGAGGATCAGGCATGAGCGAGCTATCGACAAAACTGCGGCTGGTGGCGCCCGAAGCGGAGACCTCAGACGATCTTAACGGCGATCTGCATTCGGAGAGCTATTACAGCGGCTCGGTGCGCCTGATCGTCATCAGCTTCTTTCTGCTGCTGGTCGGGCTGATCTGGGCGTGGTTCGGCGTGCTGGATGAGGTATCGACCGGCACCGGCAAGGTGATCCCCAGCTCGCGCGATCAGGTGCTGAGTTCGCTGGAGGGCGGGATCCTCGCCGAGCTTAACGTGCATGAAGGGGATCGGGTCGAGGCGGGGCAGATCGTGGCGAAGCTCGATCCAACGCGATCCGTCTCCAGCGTCGGCGAAAGCGCGGCGCGCTACCGGGCGGCGCTGGCGGCTAGCGCGCGGCTCTACGCCGAGGTGAACGATCAGCCTTTGCGCTTTCCCGACGAGCTGAAAGCCTTTCCCGATCTGATCGCCTCGGAAACCCGGCTCTACACCACCCGACGCGCGCAGTTAAAAGACGCGACGGCGCAGATCCAGCAGTCGCTTGCCCTGGCCAACCGCGAACTGGGCATTACCCAGCGGCTGGCGAAAAGCGGGGCCGCCAGCAGCGTTGAGGTGCTGCGGCTGCAGCGCGACAAGTCCGATCTGGAGCTAAAGCTTACCGATATGCGCTCGCAGTACTACGTGCAGGCGCGCGAGGATCTGGCGAAGGCGTCGGCGGAGGCGGACAGCCTGGCGCAGACGGTGAAGGGGCGCGAAGATACCGTCAGCCGCCTGACGCTGCGCTCGCCGATGCGCGGCATTGTGAAAAACATCAAGGTCACCACCGTCGGTGGGGTGATCCCGCCCAACGGCGAGCTGATGAATATCGTGCCGATGGATGACCGCCTGCTGATCGAGGCGCGCCTCTCACCGCGCGATATCGCCTTTATCCATCCCGGCCAGCAGGCGCTGGTGAAGATCTCCGCCTACGATTACGCTATTTACGGCGGGCTGCACGGCGTAGTGGAGAGCATCTCGCCCGACACTATTCAGGATGAGGTGAAGCCGGAGATCTACTACTACCGCGTCTTTATCCGCACCGAGACCGATTACGTGCAGAACAAAGCGGGACGCCGCTTCGCGATCAGCCCCGGCATGGTCTCCACGGTCGATATTAAAACCGGCGAGAAAACGGTGATGGACTATCTGGTCAAGCCGTTTAACCGCGCCAAAGAGGCGCTGCGGGAGCGCTAATGTCAGCGCGACAATCTGGTTTCAGGCGCGTCGCACATTGCAGCGCGCGCCGAACTCCGCAATAATTGCGTAAAATGCGGTAACGCAAACATCCCTTCCTCGTCGGGCTTAACGACGCGGAGGGGATTTTTTTTATCTGGTCTTTATTACCTGTAACTTAACGCCATGCGGCAGTGAGGATGATTTATGTATAACACCCTGGGCAATCAGTACGACAATTCGCTGGTTTCAAACGCCTTCGGCTTCATGCGTTTTCCAGTCAACTTCCAGCCCTACGACAGCGACGCCGAGTGGGTCATCACCGGCGTGCCTTTCGACGCCGCGACCTCTGGCCGTCCGGGCAGCCGTCTGGGACCGGGCGCGATCCGTCAGATCTCCACCAACCTCGCCTGGGAAGGGTGCCGCTGGCCCTGGACCTTCGATCTGCGTCAGCGTCTTAACGTTGTGGACTGCGGCGATCTGGTTTACGCCTTCGGCGATTCGCAGGATCTCTCTGACAAGCTGCAGGCGCACGCGGAAAAACTGCTGGCGAACGGCAAGCGCATGCTGACCTTTGGCGGCGATCACTACGTCACGCTGCCGCTGCTGCGCGCCCACGCGAAGCATTTCGGCAAGCTGGCACTGGTGCATTTCGATGCCCACACCGATACTTACTCTAACGGCCCGACGTTCGATCACGGCACCATGTTCTATACCGCGCCGCAAGAGGGGCTGATCGATCCGCAGCGCTCGGTGCAGATCGGCATCCGTACCGAGTTCGACAAGAGCCTCGGCTTTAACGTGCTCGATGCGGCGCAGGTCAACGATCGCAGCGTCGACGATATCCTGGCGGAAGTGAAGCGCACCGTCGGCGATATGCCGGTCTACCTGACTTTTGATATCGACTGTCTGGATCCGGCGCACGCGCCCGGCACCGGCACGCCGGTAATCGGCGGGCTTACCACCGACAAGGCGACCAAACTGGTGCGCGGCCTGCAGGGGCTAAACATTGTCGGCATGGATCTGGTGGAGGTGGCCCCCGGCTACGATCACGCCGATCTTACCTCGCTGGCCGCCGCGACGCTGGCGCTCGATATGCTGCACGTACAGGCGGCGAACAAAGGCGAATAATCCCTTCGAGCCGGGCGCACGCGCGCGCCCGGTTTTAACCGTAACGGAGAGCATAATGGGCTTACTTGATGAATTAGTCGGTGCCTTAGGCAACGGCAACGGACGCAATACCTTAGGCGAACTGCAGGCGGTCTGGAACTGGGTGCAGGAGCAGGGCGGGGTTCAGGTGCTGCTGCAGAAGTTCCAGCAGGGCGGCCTGGGCGAAATCTTAAGCTCCTGGATCGGCACCGGCAGCAACCAGTCGGTCAGCGGCGGTCAGCTGCAGTCGGCGTTTGGCGAAGAGGCGATGCAGTCGCTGGCGCAGAAGCTGGGCACTGACGTGAACGGCGCCTCCGGCAGACTGGCGGAGCTGCTGCCGCACCTGATTGACCGCATGTCGCCGCAGGGCCAGATGGACGATCAATCCCTGCACGACAAGCAGCGCGATCTGGGATCGATGGTCGATCAGCTTTTTAAGCGATAGCCTGAAGGCGCGCCGCCGCAGGGCGGCGCGCACTCGCTTATTTTCCGGCGTCCGCCGCGATGCGTTCGCGAATATGCTGCGCGCGCGCTGCGGAGTCGGGATGTGAATCAAACAGGCTGCTTTGCTGGCCCTGCTGCATTTTCGCCAGCTTCTCAAAGCTGGTCGCCAGCCCCATCGGATCGATACCGCGTTTCTTCAGGAGATCGTAGGAGTAGTCATCCGCCTGCGACTCCTGGGTTTGTGAGAACTGCGCGTTGACCAGCTTCTCGCCCAGATCCCCCAGCTGCGACTGCGACAGCGAGCCGATTACGCCGCCGACCGACGCGGCCGCAGTGCGCGCCGCCGTAGTGCCAAAGGCAACCTGCATCGCCTTGCGCGTGTGGCCCAGCGCGACGTGGCCCATCTCATGCCCCAGCACGCCTTCAACCTCGTTATCATCCATCATATCCATCAGGCCGCTATAGACGCGGATGCAGCCGTTGGCCATCGCCCAGGCGTTAACATCTTTGGTGACGTAGACGCGGTAGTTGGCGGGCGTGCCGTTGATGTTGTCGCCCAGCGCGGCGGCGATTTTGTTCAGGCGCTGCTGGTAAGTGCTGTCAGCTGGCGCGAGCTGGTTCTCTTTATCCATCTGCGCGCAGGATTGATCGCTGAGCTGCTTTACCTGGGCGTCGTTGAGGGTATAGGCCTGAAAAGCCTGCGCGCCCGACTGCAGCAGCGCGTTATTGTCCATGCCCTGGCAGCCGCTGAGCAGCGCCGCGAGAGTGATTGCCATGATGCCTGTCTTGATCGTCATGCGTACATCCTGTCGGTAACAAGGTAAGAAAAGCAGGTATCTGAAAAAGGGTCAGATACGGTAAAGAGTGGGTTATAGCCTGTCATTGGCCTCTTCGCTAGCAGACATTGCCGTAAATGCCAGACGGAGCGGCGACATTTAGCACGGCGCGGCATGTACTTTTGCCCTGATTTTCATGTACATTGATGAGCGACTTTTTCCTTGTTTTGCCCGATAAATCATTAATAACAATGAGTTAAATAGGCGAATCATTAATCCGACCTGGAGTAGAAAATGCCCTCTCGTAAAGAGCTTGCCAACGCCATTCGTGCGTTAAGTATGGACGCAGTACAGAAAGCCAAATCGGGACATCCGGGGGCCCCGATGGGTATGGCAGATATTGCCGAGGTGCTGTGGCGCGGCTACCTGAACCATAACCCGACCAACCCGCTGTGGGCAGATCGCGACCGCTTCGTGCTGTCAAACGGTCACGGCTCAATGCTGATTTACAGCCTGCTGCACCTCACCGGCTACGATCTGCCGCTGAGCGAGCTGCAGAATTTCCGCCAGCTGCATTCAAAAACTCCAGGTCACCCGGAATACGGCTACACCCCAGGCGTGGAAACCACTACCGGCCCGCTGGGCCAGGGCATCGCCAACGCGGTTGGCTTCGCCATCGCCGAGCGTACGCTGGCGGCGCAGTTTAACCGTCCGGGCCACGATATCGTCGATCACAACACCTATGTGTTTATGGGCGACGGCTGCATGATGGAAGGCATCTCGCACGAAGTCTGCTCGCTGGCGGGCACCCTGAAGCTGGGCAAACTGGTCGCTTTCTATGACGACAACGGCATCTCTATCGACGGCCATATCGACGGCTGGTTTACCGACGACACCGCGAAGCGCTTTGAAGCCTACGGCTGGCACGTGGTGCGCGGCGTAGATGGCCACGACGCGGCGGCTATCGCGAAGGCGATCGACGAAGCGAAAGCGGTAAGCGACAAGCCTTCACTGCTGATGTGCAAAACCGTTATCGGCTTCGGCTCGCCGAACAAGGCTGGCACCCATGACTCGCACGGCGCACCGCTGGGCGATGACGAAGTGGCGCTGACCCGCAAACAGCTGGGCTGGGCGCACGCGCCGTTTGTGATCCCGTCAGAAATCTACGCCGAGTGGGACGCGAAAGAAGCCGGTCAGGCAAAAGAGGCGAAGTGGGACGAGAAGTTCGCCGCCTACGCGCAGGCTTTCCCGGAGCTGGCTGCCGAGTTTAAACGTCGTGTCAGCAACGAGCTGCCGGCTAACTGGCAGGAAGAGTCGCAGAAGTTTATCGAACAGCTGCAGGCGAACCCGGCGAAAATCGCCAGCCGTAAAGCCTCGCAGAACGCTATCGAAGCGTTCGGCAAGCTGCTGCCGGAATATCTGGGCGGCTCCGCCGACCTGGCGCCGAGCAACCTGACCATGTGGTCCGGCTCTAAGCCGATCAACGTCGACGCGGCGGGTAACTATATCCACTACGGCGTGCGTGAGTTCGGTATGACCGCCATCGCTAACGGTATTGCGCTGCACGGCGGCTTCCTGCCTTACACCGCGACCTTCCTGATGTTCGTGGAATATGCGCGCAACGCGGCGCGTATGGCAGCGCTGATGAAGATCCGTCAGATTATGGTCTACACCCACGACTCTATCGGTCTCGGCGAAGATGGCCCGACGCACCAGCCGGTCGAGCAGCTGGCCAGCCTGCGCACCACGCCGAACATGAGCACCTGGCGTCCGTGTGACCAGGTTGAGTCAGCGGTGGCGTGGAAATACGCTATCGAGCGTAAAGATGGCCCGAGCGCGCTGATCTTCTCTCGCCAGAACCTGGCGCAGCAGGATCGTACCCCTGAGCAGCTGGCGAACATCGCGCGCGGTGGTTATATCCTGAAGGATTGCGACGGCCAGCCGGAGCTGATCCTGATCGCCACCGGTTCTGAAGTTGAGCTGGCGGTTGCCGCTTACGACAAACTGAGCAGCGAAGGCGTGAAGGCGCGCGTGGTTTCCATGCCTTCTACCGACGCGTTCGACAAGCAGGATGCCGCCTACCGCGAAGCGGTGCTGCCGAAAGCGATCGGCGCGCGCGTTGCTATCGAAGCGGGCATCGCCGACTACTGGCAGAAATATACCGGCCTGCACGGCGCGGTGGTCGGCATGACCACCTTCGGCGAATCGGCGCCGGCGGAGAAGCTGTTCGAGCTGTTCGGCTTTACCGTCGACAACGTGGTCGCGCAGGCGAAAGCGGTGCTGGCCTCCTGAGTTCATCGCGCAAAATGAGAAGGGGACGCCGCGAGGCGTCCCTTTTTTATGGCAGGCTTTATTATTCCTTCAGTAATCGCCGTCCCAGTGGCAAAAATGTGACGCAGATCCAATAATCAGCGGCGCATTTGATCGCAGTCATTCCCGTTATTCCTTCCATGCTTTATTGTAGCTGAACCGTTTCAGTCAGGCGTTTTTACGCAGTGATTTTGGCGCGGAGCCTGTGAAAATCTCCTGTACAAACCCGCGTGAAACGCTCAGGCTATCGGCACGTTTATTAGCAGGAAGTGGCAGAAAAGATGACCATTCGGGTGGCGATAAATGGCTTCGGCCGCATTGGGCGCAACGTGCTGCGCGCGCTTTATGAGACCGGGCGTCGCGCCGAAATTACCGTGGTGGCAATTAACGAACTGGCGGAGGCAGCCGGCATGGCGCATCTGCTCAAGTACGACACCAGCCACGGCCGCTTCGCCTTTGAGGTGCGTCAGGAGCGCGATCTGCTGTGGGTCGGCGACGATACCATCCGCATTCTGCATCACGCCGCTATCGACGCGCTGCCGTGGCGGGAGCTTAACGTCGACGTGGTGCTGGAGTGTACCGGCGTCTACGGCAGCCGGGCGGACGGCGAAGCGCATCTGCAGGCGGGGGCGAAGAAGGTGCTCTTCTCCCATCCGGGCGGCAGCGATCTCGACGCCACCGTGGTGTTCGGCGTCAACGAACAGGCTCTTAAACAAACTGACCGCATTGTTTCCAACGCTTCCTGCACCACCAACTGCATTATCCCGGTGATCAAACTGCTGGACGACGCCTTCGGCATCGAGTCGGGCACCGTAACCACTATCCACTCGGCGATGCACGATCAGCAGGTGATTGACGCCTATCACAGCGATCTGCGACGCACGCGCGCCGCCAGCCAGTCGATCATTCCGGTCGATACCAAACTGGCCGCCGGCATTACGCGTATTTTTCCGAAATTCAACGATCGCTTTGAAGCGATTGCGGTGCGCGTGCCTACCATCAACGTGACGGCTATCGATCTCAGCGTTTCCGTTCGCGAGGCGGTAACGGCCTGCGAGGTCAACGCGCTGCTGCAAAACGCGTCAGAAGGGGCATTTCGTGGTATAGTTGACTATACGGAATTACCGTTAGTCTCTGTAGATTTTAACCACGATCCGCACAGTGCCATTGTGGACGGCACGCAAACGCGGGTCAGCGGTCAGCGCCTGATCAAGACCCTGGTCTGGTGCGACAACGAATGGGGCTTTGCTAACCGAATGCTCGACACGACGTTAGCGATGGCCGCAAGCGGTTTCAGGTAAGGCGCGGTTTGCGCCTGGCAAAACTTATGAGAATCAACGAGAGGGTTCACCATGTCTGTAATTAAGATGTCCGATTTGGATCTGGCTGGTAAGCGCGTTCTGATCCGTGCCGATCTCAACGTACCAGTAAAAGAAGGGAAAGTGACGTCAGACGCACGTATCCGTGCCTCTCTGCCTACCATCGAATCGGCGTTGAAACAGGGCGCAAAAGTGATGGTCACCTCTCACCTGGGTCGTCCGACCGAAGGTGAATACAACGAAGAATTCTCCCTGCTGCCTGTTGTTAACTATCTGAAAGAGAAACTGAACGGCACTAACGTGACTCTGGCAAAAGATTACCTCGACGGCGTTGAAGTTGGCGCGGGCGAGCTGGTAGTGCTGGAAAACGTTCGCTTTAACAAAGGCGAGAAGAAAGACGACGAAGCGCTGGCGAAAAAATATGCCGCGCTGTGCGACGTGTTCGTGATGGATGCGTTCGGTACCGCGCACCGTGCGCAGGCCTCTACCCACGGCGTTGGCAAGTTCGCGCCGATCGCCTGTGCCGGTCCGCTGCTGTCAGCCGAGCTGGAAGCGCTGGGCAAAGTCATGAGCAACCCGGAGCGTCCGCTGGTGGCGGTGGTCGGCGGCTCAAAAGTCTCCACTAAATTCGACGTGCTGCAGTCGCTGGTGAAAATCGCTGACACCGTTATCGTCGGCGGCGGCATCGCCAACACCTTCGTCGCTATCGACAACAAGGTCGGCAAATCGCTCTACGAGCCAGACTTCGTTGAAGCGGCGAAAGGCCTGCGTGACCAGTACGGCATCCCGGTTCCGACCGATTCACGCGTTGGCACGGAATTCTCTGAAACTGCCCCGGCAACCGTGAAAAAGGTTTCCGAAGTGGCGGATAACGAAGAGATTATGGACTTCGGTGACGAAACCGCGCAGGCGATGGCGAAAGTGCTGAAAGAGGCGAAAACCATTCTGTGGAACGGCCCGGTCGGCGTATTCGAGTTCCCGAACTTCCGTAAGGGCACCGAGATCGTGGCGAACGCCATCGCAGACAGCGACGCGTTCTCTGTCGCAGGCGGCGGCGATACCCTGGCGGCTATCGACCTGTTCGGCATCGAAGACAAAATCTCTTACATCTCTACCGGCGGCGGCGCGTTCCTGGAGTTCGTCGAAGGCAAAAAACTGCCTGCGGTCGCGATGCTGGAAGAGCGTGCTAAGCAGTAATCCTTTGGGGGCGACGCCCTGGCGCGTCGCCTGAAGACTTGCCCCGTTGGGCGTTTAAAGCGCTGTCCCCGCAGGGGATAGTCGGTCACGAAACAGGACACAATCATGTCTAAAATTTTTGATTTCGTTAAACCCGGCGTTGTCACTGGTGATGACGTTCAGAAGATCTTCCAGGTAGCGAAAGAGAACAAATTCGCGCTGCCAGCGGTAAACTGCGTCGGCACTGACTCCATCAACGCCGTACTGGAAGCCGCTGCGAAAGTTAAAGCACCGGTTATCGTCCAGTTCTCTAACGGCGGCGCCGCGTTTATCGCCGGTAAAGGTTTTAAAACTGACAAGCCGCAGGGCGCAGCAATTTTCGGTGCGATCTCTGGCGCACACCACGTTCATCTGATGGCTGAGCAGTATGGCGTGCCGGTTATCCTGCACACTGACCACTGCGCGAAGAAACTGCTGCCGTGGATCGACGGTCTGCTGGACGCGGGCGAAGAACACTTCAAAAAAACCGGCAAACCGCTGTTCTCTTCTCACATGATTGACCTCTCTGAAGAGTCGCTGGAAGAGAACATCGAGATTTGTAGCAAATACCTGGCGCGCATGGACAAAATGGGCATGACGCTGGAGATCGAACTGGGTGTAACCGGTGGTGAAGAAGATGGCGTGGACAACAGCCACGTTGACGCTTCTGCCCTCTACAGCCAGCCGGAAGATGTGGACTACGCCTACACCGAGCTGAGCAAAATCAGCAAGCGCTTCACCATTGCTGCCTCTTTCGGTAACGTACACGGCGTCTACAAGCCGGGCAACGTTAAGCTGACCCCGACCATTCTGCGCGACTCGCAGAAATATGTGTGTGAAAAACATGGCCTGCCGCACAACGCGCTGGACTTCGTTTTCCACGGCGGTTCCGGTTCTTCTGCAGCAGAGATCGAAGAGTCTATCAGCTACGGCGTGATCAAGATGAACATCGATACCGACACGCAGTGGGCGACCTGGGACGGTATCCTGCAGTACTACAAAAAGAACGAAGAGTATCTGCAAGGCCAGCTCGGCAACCCGCAGGGTCCTGACAGCCCGAACAAGAAATACTACGATCCGCGCGTCTGGCTGCGTGCGGCGCAGGCCTCAATGGTCGTGCGCCTTGAGCAGGCTTTCAAAGAGCTAAACGCTATCGATCGTCTGTAATCCCCATCGCGGGTTTACAACGCAGGCCAGATCGTCGGATCTGGCCTTTTTTATGCCGTCATCCCGCTAATCCGCCTGAATTTGCAGCAAATTCAACGGGAATTTGGCATATCCCCCCAATGTTTATTACCCTTGTTATCTGGTTTGCCGGAATTTTCTGGCTGTGATTTGACTTTCCCGGCAGGGAATTCAACAACAGGGCTCTCAAATGGAAGACTTAAACGTCGTAGACGGCATTCATAACGCCGGTGGCTGGCTGGTGCGTAATCAGGCGTTAATCCTTAGCTACGCGGTCAATATTGTAGCGGCTATCGTGATTCTGATCCTGGGTATGATCGTGGCGCGCGTTATTTCCCGCGGCATTAACCGCGTGCTGGTCGCGCGTCATATCGACAAAACGGTCGCAGACTTTCTTTCCGCGCTGGTACGCTACGGCATTATTGCCTTTACGCTGATTGCGGCGCTGGGGCGCGTCGGTGTGCAGACGGCTTCGGTGATTGCCGTGCTGGGTGCCGCCGGTCTGGCGGTTGGTCTGGCGCTGCAGGGGTCGCTCTCTAACCTCGCGGCGGGCGTGCTGCTGGTGACCTTCCGTCCCTTCCGCGCAGGTGAGTTTGTCGATCTGGGCGGCGTCATGGGCACGGTGCTCAACGTACAGATTTTTTCAACCACGCTTAAAAGCGCAGACGGTAAAATTGTTGTGGTGCCGAACGGCAAAATCATTGCAGGCAATATCGTTAACTTTTCGCGCGAGCCGGTGCGCCGCAATGAGTTTATTATTGGCGTCGCCTACGAGGCGGATGTCGATGAGGTGATTGCGCTGCTGGACGAAGTGGTGAAAAGCGATCCGCGCGTACTGCAGGATATGGGCGTGCAGATCGGCCTTAACGAACTGGGCGCTTCATCGCTTAACTTTGTGGTGCGCTGCTGGAGCAACAGCGGTGACCTGCAAAACGTCTACTGGGATCTGCTGAAAAACTTCAAGCGCGCGCTGGATGCGAAGGGCATTGGTATCCCTTATCCGCAAATGGATGTTCATCTGCATCGCGTTATGCAGCCTGAAGCTGAGGCACAGGCGCAGTAACGCTGGCGGGCGGCGTTCGCGCCGCCTGTATTACCCTCTCTAATGCCTGATTAAATTTTTGCATTTCCGCTAATAATCCCGCTTCTCTATACTGCCTGCATCTCACCGATGTAAGGAAAATCCCGTGTTATCCATATACTTACAAGGGCTCGCTCTTGGGGCTTCGCTTATTCTGCCGCTGGGGCCGCAAAATGCCTTCGTGATGAATCAGGGCGTTAAGCGTCAGTATCATCTGATGACGGCATCGCTCTGTACGCTGAGCGATATCGCCCTGATCTGCGGCGGTATTTTTGGCGGCAGCGCGCTGCTGCATCAGTCGCCGCTGCTGCTGATGCTGATTACCTGGGCTGGCGTCGCGTTTTTGCTGTGGTATGGCTGGAACGCGCTGCGCAGCGCTTTTCGCGGCGATATCGATGTGGCGAGCAGTCAGGCGCTCAGGCAGAGTCGCTGGCGGATTATCGCCACCCTGCTGGCGGTCACCTGGCTCAATCCCCATGTCTACATCGATACCTTTGTGGTGCTGGGCAGTCTGGGCGGCCAGCTCCCCACGCCGACGGCGCGCCGCTGGTTTGCGCTGGGCACCATTAGCGCATCGGTAATCTGGTTTTTTGGGCTGGCGCTGATGGCTGCCTGGCTGTCGCCTCGCCTGCGCACCGTCAGAGCGCAGCGGATTATCAATTTAGTTGTGGGTGGCGTGATGTGGATCATTGCCAGCCAGCTGGCGCTGCAGGGCCTGGCGCCGCTTATGAATTGAATCGTCCTAAATCGACAGAACAAGATAAGTAAAGCAGGAACTTTTTCGGTATAATATGCTCTTAGCAGTGCATACTATTTTGTTCAAGCCTGCGTCTTCTATGCCGCAGCAAAACAGAGATCTCAAGGAGGACTTTCGTGAAACTGAAAGCACTGGCGCTGGCCGCCATGACAGGCGCGTTAGCGCTGCCCTTAAGCGCACTGGCTGACGAATTGCCGAACGGCCCGCATGTCGTGACGTCCGGTCAGGCGACCGTTGATGCGCGCCCCGATATCGCCACGCTCTCTATTGTGGTCAACGTCTCCTCTAAAGACGCGGCGGACGCGAAAAAACAGGCCGACGACCGCGTGGCGCAATATTTCGATTTCCTGCAGAAAAACGGCATTGAGAAGAAAGATATCGATGCCGCTAACCTCAGCACGCAGCCGGAGTATGACTACACCAAAGAGGGCAAGTCGGTGCTGAAAGGCTACCGCGCGGTGCGTCAGGTTCAGGTGACGCTGCGTCAGCTGGATAAGCTGAACGAGCTGCTGGATGGCGCGCTGAAAAGCGGCCTGAACGAGATCCGCTCGGTCGAGCTGGGCGTCACCAATCCTGAAAGCTATAAGGCGCAGGCGCGCAAGGCGGCGATTGATAACGCGACGCAGCAGGCTGCGGCGCTGGCCGAGGGCTTCAACGCCAAGCTCGGCCCGGTGTACAGCATTCGCTACCACGTAGCCAACTATCAGCCGATGCCGATGGCGCGCATGTATAAGGCGGCCGCGCCGGCTGCGGATACCTCAGCGCAGCAGACCTACGAGCAGCAGAGCATTCACTTTGACGATCAGGTGGATGTCGTCTTCGATATCAAACCGAATACGGCTGGCACGCAGCAGTAACAGAGAAGGGGCGCTACGCGCCCCTTTTTTTTATTGCGATTATGCCGACGCGGGCAAGCTAACCCGAGCCAACGGCATCTTTGCCGGCTCCGCCCGCGCAAACAGGCCGCTCATCTCTGCACCCTGCTAAAGGCGCATACGGATTCAGGCCGCTAAATCATCCTGACGCAGCACGCGGTGGCCGTGTGAAATCAGCGCGTCGGTAACGCGGCGCATCAGGCGGCTCTCCGGCGCGAAGCGGTGCCAGTAGAGCATGCGGCGCTGGCAGAGACCCGGCGTTAAATCGAGCAGCTCGCCGCTTGCCAGCTCGCGCTCAATCTGCAGATGCGGGATCATACAGCAGGTCGATCCCTGGCGCGCCAGCTGCACAAAGGCTTCTGACGAGTTAACGATATGGCAGGGTACGCTGCCGGGCGACAGGTCGAAATTCTGCTGCAAAAAGGCCTGATGCATATCATCAAGGTGGTCAAAAGCGACCGCTGGTGCCTTCAGCAGCGCCGAGCGGGTCACGCCGTTCGGGAAGTAGCGTGCGGCGAACTCTGGCGAGGCGACGAACAGATAGTCGAGGGCGCCAAGCTGATCCACCAGGCAGCTCGGCAGCGGCTGCGGCTGAATACTGACCGCGCCCACCACTTCGCCGCGGCGCAGCCGCTCCTGGGTGCGGGTTTCATCTTCGACCTGCAAATTAAGGCGCACCGGCGAGTCCGCCAGCACATCTTTCAGGGCGGGCAGCAGCCAGGTCGCCAGACTGTCGGCGTTGACCGCCAGCGACAGCAGCAGCGGCGTGGTGCCGCCGTTCTCGTCGCTCAGCCACTCCTCTTCCAGCAGCTCTACCTGATGCAGCAGCGCCAGCAGCTTCTGTCCCTGCTCGGTCGGGCGCGGCGGCACGGTGCGCACCAGCAGCGGCTGGCCGAACAGGTTTTCCAGCTGTTTGATACGCTGCGAGACGGCCGACTGCGTTATGCATAACTTCTGTGCGGCGCGCTCGAAGCCGCGTTCGCGAATCACTGCGTCCAGCGCCTGAAGCGTTCGATAATCGGGGCGTTTCATTGTTGTTCTCTCTCCTTCAGGGTGGACGATACTATGCCACAAAAAATTCATCTGACGCGCGTCAAAGGCGCTTTCCCTGCGCCGCGCGTCGCCTTTTTTGCGGGCTGGCTTCCAAAGCGATCACGCCAGCGGAAACAGCCGCGCACATTCGGCGAGGGTTGCTTTATACTACGCGCACTTCGTTGTCGCACAGGTTTTAAACATATCATGACCCAGGATGAACTGAAAAAAGCCGTAGGCTGGGCCGCACTGAAATATGTGCAGCCGGGTACTGTCGTCGGCGTCGGCACCGGTTCCACCGCCGCACACTTTATCGACGCGCTCGCCACCATGAAACAGCAGATTGAAGGCGCCGTCTCCAGCTCAGAAGCCTCAACGCTCAAGCTAAAGGCGCTCGGCATTCCGGTCTTCGATCTCAATGAGATTGACGATCTGGCGATCTACGTGGATGGCGCAGATGAGATCAACCCGCAGATGCAGATGATCAAAGGCGGCGGGGCGGCCCTGACGCGTGAGAAGATCGTCGCGGCCGTGGCGCGCAAGTTCATCTGCATCGCCGACGCCTCGAAAGAGGTGGACGTGCTGGGGCGTTTCCCGCTGCCGGTCGAGGTGATCCCGATGGCGCGCGCCTTTGTCGCCCGCGAGCTGGTTAAGCTCGGCGGCCTGCCGGAGTATCGCCAGCATGTTGTCACCGACAACGGCAATATCATTCTCGACGTGCATAACCTGACGATTCTCGATCCCGTCGAGCTGGAAAAAACCATCAACGCGCTGCCCGGCGTGGTCACCGTTGGGCTGTTTGCCACGCGCGGTGCCGATATTGCGCTGATCGGCACGCCGGATGGCGTAAAAACCATCGAAAAATGATCTGTCCGGCGCGCTAAACGCGCCGGTTATTTCCCTGCGCAAAACATCTTTTCTTCTGCTGCCTAAATTCGGTGACTTATGTCACATAACCGTCATCCGCAGCAGGTTCGTTCTTTGTTCGTGGTTCAGCTCCCGATTTTGTGCGGCAATGTGCTGGGCTCGGGCTTCCCCGTGCTGGCCGTCAGGCAATCGGTTGTATTGCCGCAGGCGTAAATTTTGATATTTTGACAGAAGGCGCGCTTATGGCGGCCATTGTTGAAATCACAATAGGGTCGGGGAAATGGCAAAGGTATCACTGGAAAAAGACAAGATTAAGTTCCTGCTGGTGGAAGGCGTCCACCAGAGCGCGCTGGAAAATCTGCGCGCGGCGGGTTACACCAACATCGAATTCCATAAAGGCGCACTGGATGACGAAGCGCTGAAAGCCTCCATTCGGGATGCGCACTTTATCGGCATCCGCTCCCGCACCCAGCTGACGGAAGAGATTTTCGCCGCGGCGGAAAAGCTGGTCGCCGTAGGCTGCTTCTGCATCGGCACCAATCAGGTCGATCTCAACGCTGCGGCGACGCGCGGCATTCCGGTATTCAACGCGCCATTCTCCAATACCCGCTCGGTCGCTGAACTGGTTATCGGCGAAATGCTGCTGATGCTGCGCGGCATTCCCGAGGCGAACGCCAAAGCACACCGCGGCATCTGGAACAAAAACGCCGTTGGCTCTTTTGAAGCGCGCGGCAAAAAGCTCGGCATTATCGGCTACGGTCATATCGGCATGCAGCTTGGCGTGCTGGCTGAAAGCCTCGGCATGCACGTCTTTTTCTACGATATTGAAAACAAACTGCCGCTGGGCAACGCCACGCAGGTGCGTCACCTTGCCGATCTGCTGAATATGAGCGACGTGGTGAGCCTGCACGTGCCGGAAACGCCTTCGACACAGGATATGATCGGCGCGCAGGAGCTGGCGCAGATGAAGAAGGGCGCGCTGTTGATCAACGCCTCGCGCGGCACCGTGGTCGATATTCCGGCGCTGTGCGATGCCCTGGCGAGCAAGCATCTGGCCGGTGCCGCCATCGACGTCTTCCCGCTGGAGCCGGCAACCAACAGCGAACCTTTCAATTCGCCGCTGTGCGAGTTCGACAACGTGATCCTGACGCCGCATATCGGCGGATCTACCCAGGAAGCGCAGGAGAATATCGGGATTGAAGTGGCGGGCAAGCTGGCTAAATATTCCGATAACGGCTCAACGCTCTCGGCGGTCAACTTCCCGGAAGTATCGCTGCCGATGCACGGCGCCAGCGCCAGTCGTCTGCTGCACATCCATGAAAACCGTCCGGGCGTGCTGACGGCGATCAACCAGATCTTCGCCGAGCAGGGGATCAACATCGCCGCGCAGTTCCTGCAAACCTCGCCGATGATGGGTTACGTGGTGATCGATATCGATGCGCCGCAGGATCTGGCGGACAAAGCGCTGCAGCTGATGAAGGCGATTCCGGGCACCATTCGCGCCCGTCTGCTCTACTGATCCAGCTTTACCGAAAGCGGGCCGTCTGCTGTTGTCGCAGATGGCCCCGGCTGTTACTTCCCTTATTCACTTCTGCTATTCCCACTGCCACAGACGCGACGGCGTCAGCACGGCGGGCAAGGGCACATCCCACTCCTCGGCAGGCAAGCGCTCCACCCGCTGGCAGTCATGCGCTACGCCAACCGGTAAAAAGCCGTGCTGACGCCAGTTCTGCAGCGTACGGTCGTAAAAGCCGCCGCCCATGCCGAGCCGCTGTCCGCTGTCGTCAAAGGCCACCAGCGGCACCAGCATCACATCCAGCCGATCCAGCGTAATCAGCTGGCGGATATCGAGCGGCGGTTCGGGGATGCGCAGCTTATTCGGCGTCAGCGTCGTTTCCGGCGTATAGCGCAGAAACAGCAGATGGCCGGGGGCGAAAGGGTGCAGCACCGGCAGATAGACCTGCTTTTTCTGCTGCCAGAGCTTAGCGATAAGGGGGCGGGTGTTAAGCTCGCCATCCACTGATAAAAAGAGCGCGACATGGCGGGCGCTGGCAAGAGGCGCGAAGTTAACGGCGTGTTCCGCCATCAGATCGGCGGCCTGCTCCTGCTGTTCAGGCGTCAGGTCGCGGCGCAGGTGGCGCACATGCTGGCGAATATGGTGTCGATCAAGCAGAGAGGGCTGGGACACAGGAACCCCGTTGATATAGTCGCTGATTAAGCAACTATATCATTCACAACGGGGAAAGACAGATGCAGAACAGAAGGAGATCTCCGAGATGCCGCCGCAGGCTGTAACCCTTGAACCCTTGGTTCAAGGTGAATGTGCCGTCGCAACCATCAGGCTTCTCGGACGAACCGAGCATGCTCACAGGTTACAGAGCGCCACACTCTGTTGGTATGAAATATCGGCTCAGGGGACTGGCCCGCTTGCAAACATCTCAGAGAAAATGGACTTTACCGTTGCCGCTGCGCAGCAACCATAAAGTATTATTCGAACTTCGCACCCTGGCGGTCGGTTATGCGACCTTGCTCAACAAGAGCCTGTTCAATTGTCTGCTGCAGGATACGGATACGTTGTTCCATATTAGCAGCATAATCGCGCGTTTTCATTTTCTCTTGCGCCAGTTCATGGCAAATGTTTAACGCGGCGATGAACACCAGTTGCTCGGTATTTGTGACTCTAGTGCGAACTTTTAAATCTTGCAACCGTTGATTGAGGTCATCGGCAGCCGCATTCAGCGCATCTTGCTGTTCAGGCGGACAATTCACTCTCAATGAACGACCAAAAATTTGTATATCTACTGGTTGTGCAGACATGCCACCTTCCTGACTGATTACTTCGCCCGCAGCTCCCTTCAGACTCAATGCTTTGGGAGGCGGGCAACTATATAGACCCGCGAAATAACTTACAACCCCTTTTCTGGAAACCTTGAGGCAGCTAGTGGTAGCATAACACGAACTTATTCTGCCAACGACGACGAATACTTATGTCTTTACAGAACGCAACCCCCGATTACAACGCGCTGGCTTCGGCGCTCTCTCAACAGGGCGTGGGGATGACGCCAGCAGAAATGCATGGCCTGCTTAGCGGCATTCTGTGCGGCGGCAATCAGGACGCCAGCTGGAAAACGCTGGTGCACGATCTGACCAATGAAGGCATGGCGTTCTCTCAGGGGCTGGCGCTGCCGCTTCAGGCGCTGCGCGACAGCACCGCCGATACGCTGGAAGAGGAAGGCTACCTGTTTCAGCTGATGCTGCCGGACGACGACGATATCAGCGTCTTCGACCGCGCCGACGCGCTGGCGGGCTGGGTTAACCACTTTCTGCTCGGCCTGGGCGTCACGCAGCCGAAGCTGGAGAAAGTCACCGGTGAAACCGGCGAAGCGATTGACGATCTGCGTACCATCGCCCAGCTCGGCTATGATGAAGATGAAGACCAGGAAGAGCTGGAGCAGTCGCTGGAAGAGGTGATTGAATATGTGCGCGTGGCGGCGCTGCTGTGCCACGATACCTTCACGCGCCCGCAGCCTACCGCCCCCGAAGTGAAAAAACCGACGCTACACTAAGCCAGATATCTCAGGGCGCGAGCGCGCCCGTTTCTACAGGGAGTGCAAACATGATTTCTCTGGACAGGTTCCAGCAGCGTCGCCAGGCGCTACTGGCGAAAATGGCTCCCGGCAGCGCCGCCTTGATCTTTGCCGCGCCGGAGGTGACCCGCAGCAACGACAGCGAATATCCCTTCCGGCAGAACAGCGACTTCTGGTATTTCACCGGCTTCAACGAGCCGCAGGCGCTGCTGGTGCTGATAAAAAGCGACGAGACCCACAATCATAGCGTGCTGTTCAACCGCGTGCGGGACCTCACGGCGGAGATCTGGTTCGGCCGTCGGCTGGGGCAGGATGCCGCCCCTGAAAAGCTGGGCGTCGATCGCGCGCTGCCCTGGGAGGATATCGCCCAGCAGCTGCATCTGCTGTTGAACGGGCTGGACGTGGTCTATCACGCGCAGGGTGAATATGCGGAAGCGGATGCGCTGGTATTCGCGGCGCTGGATAAACTGCGCCGCGGCTTTCGCCAGAATTTCAGCGCGCCGGCGACCCTCACCGACTGGCGTCCCTGGGTGCATGAAATGCGTCTGTTCAAGGACGAAGAGGAGATAGCGCTCCTGCGTCGCGCCGGGCAAATCAGCGCGCTGGCGCATACCCGCGCCATGGAGGCGTGCCGTCCTGGCCTGTTCGAGTATCATCTGGAAGGCGAAATCCACTACGTCTTCAACCGTCACGGCGCGCGCTTTCCCTCCTATAACACCATCGTCGGCTCGGGCGAAAACGGCTGTATCCTCCACTACACCGAAAATGAGAGCGAGCTGCGCGACGGCGACCTGGTGCTGATTGACGCGGGTTGCGAATTCCACGGCTACGCCGGCGATATTACCCGCACCTTCCCGGTCAACGGCAAATTCAGCGCGCCCCAGCGCGCCATTTACGACATCGTGCTCGCCTCGCTTGAAAAAGCGCTGGCGCTCTTCCGTCCCGGCGTCAGCATTCGTGACGTTAATGAGGAGGTGGTGCGCATTATGGTCAGCGGCCTGGTGGAGCTGGGCATTCTGCAGGGCGACGTCGAAACGCTGATCGCCGAAGAGGCGCATCGCCAGTTCTTTATGCACGGCCTGAGCCACTGGCTGGGTCTCGACGTGCATGACGTCGGCCACTACGGCACCCCGTCGCGCGACCGCATTCTGGAGCCGGGGATGGTGCTGACCGTGGAGCCGGGGCTCTATATCGCACCGGATGCCGATGTGCCTGCGGCCTATCGCGGCATCGGCATTCGCATCGAAGATGACATCCTGATCACCGCAGCGGGCAATGAGAATCTCACCGACAGCGTGGTCAAGGACGCGGATGCAATCGAGGCGCTGATGGCAGCGGCGCGTCAGCCATGAGGGTTATTATCGCCGGAGGTGGCATGACCGGCGCGACGCTGGCGCTGGCCATTTCCCACCTTACGCAAGGGCAGCTGCCGGTCACGCTGATTGAGAACAGCGCGCCCGACAGCCGCGCCCATCCAGGGTATGACAGCCGCGCCATCGCGCTGGCCGCCGGCACCCGTCAGCAGCTGATCGATATCGATCTCTGGCGCAGCATTGAAAAATACGCCACGCCGATTACCGATATCCACGTCTCCGATCGCGGCCATGCTGGCTTCGCCACGCTGGAGGCCGGAACCTATCAGATCCCGGCGCTCGGCTACGTCGTCGAGCTTTTTGCCGTAGGCCGGCAGCTGTTCGAGCGGCTGAAAAGCGCGCCGGGCGTAACGCTACGCTGTCCGGCGCGCGTTATCGACGCGCAGCGCAGCCAGGATAGCGTCCGGGTAACGCTGGAGGGGGGCGAACAGCTGGAGGGCGCGCTGCTGGTGGCCGCAGACGGCTCTCGCTCGCCGCTTGCTGCCTCGTTCGGCATTCAGTGGCAGCGCGAGGATTATCAGCAGCTGGCGACCATCGCCAACGTCTCTACGCAGCTGCCGCATCAGGGACGCGCCTTTGAGCGCTTCACCGAACATGGCCCGCTGGCGCTGCTGCCGATGTCGGACAATCGCCTGTCGCTGGTATGGTGTCATCCGCTCTCGGCGCGCGAAGAAGTAGAGCGCTGGAGCGACAGCGAATTTCTGGCGCAGCTGCAGCGCGCGTTTGGCTGGCGACTGGGGCGCTTTACCCACTGCGGCCAGCGCGAGAGCTATCCGCTGGCGCTGCAAAGCGCCGGGCAGCAGGTGTCGCATCGTCTGGCGCTGGTGGGCAACGCGGCGCAAACGCTGCACCCGATCGCAGGACAGGGCTTTAACCTCGGGCTGCGCGACGTTATGTCGCTGGCGGAAACCCTGGCGGCCGCGCATCGCCAGCAGCAGGATCCAGGCAGTTATGGGGTTCTGCATCGCTATCAGCAGCGCCGTCAGCCCGATCGCGCGGCGACGATCGGCATTACCGACGGGCTGGTGCGGCTGTTCGCTAACCGCTACGCGCCGCTGGTGGCGGGACGAAATCTGGGGCTGATGACGATGGATCATCTGCCGTGGCTGCGTAATCAACTGGCCGAGCGCACGCTTGGCTGGGTTAAGCGTTAACTAAGGGGCACCGATGCAAAGTTTTGATGTGGTTATCGCCGGCGGCGGCATGGTAGGACTGGCGGTCGCCTGCGGTTTGCAGGGCAGCGGGCTGCGCGTCGCCGTGCTGGAAAAAACGGCGGAGCCGCAGTTTGACGTCAGCGCGCCGCCGTCGGTGCGCGTGTCGGCGATCAACGCCGCCAGCGAGCGGCTGCTGCAGAAGCTGGACGTCTGGTCCGATATTCTGGCGCGGCGCGCCAGCGCCTATCACGGCATGGAGGTGTGGGATCGCGACAGTTTCGGCGCTATCAGCTTCGACGACGATCGGCAGGGGCTGACCCATCTGGGACATATTGTGGAAAACCCGGCGATCCACAGCGCGCTCTGGCAGCGCGCCAGCCGCTGCAGCGACGTGACGCTTATGGCACCCTCGCAGCTGCAGCAGGTGGCGTTCGGCGAAAACGAAGCCTTCGTCACCCTGGAGAATGGCGAGATGCTCACTGCGCGCCTGCTGATTGCCGCCGACGGCGCCAACTCCTGGCTGCGCAATAAAGCGGATATCCCCTTAACCTTCTGGGATTACGATCATCATGCGCTGGTGGCGAATATTCGCACCGAGCTGCCCCATGACGCGGTGGCGCGCCAGGTTTTCCACGGCGACGGCATTCTGGCATTTTTGCCGATGCAGGATCCGCACCTGAGCTCTATCGTCTGGTCGCTGTCGCCGCAGGAGGCGAGCCGTCTGGCGAGCATGCCGCAGGCGCTGTTTAATCAGCAGCTGGCAGTGGCGTTTGATATGCGCCTCGGCCTCTGCCATCTGGAGAGCGAGCGTAAATCCTTCCCGCTGATGGCGCGCTATGCCCGCAATTTCGCGGCGCACCGGCTGGCGCTGGTAGGCGACGCTGCGCATACCATCCACCCGCTGGCGGGGCAGGGCGTCAATCTCGGCTTTATGGACGCGGCGGAGCTGATTGGCGAAATCCGCCGCCTGCACCAGCAGGGCAAGGATATCGGCCAGCATCTCTATCTGCGTCGCTACGAGCGCAGCCGCAAACAGAGCGCGGCGCTGATGCTGGCGGGCATGCAGGGCTTTCGCGAGCTGTTTGCCGGTACCCATCCGGCGAAGAAGCTGCTACGCGATCTGGGGCTGAAGCTGGCGGATACGCTGCCGGGCGTCAAACCCGCGATGCTGCGTCAGGCGATGGGGCTGCACGATATGCCCGCCTGGCTGCGCTAAGCCGCGCGCTGCGTTACCTGAGCCAGCCTTGCGCTGGCTTTTTTACGCCCTTTGGATCCCTTTGCACCAAAAAGGAGCGGGGCTGCACCCTGAGCGAGCCTCGTTTGATTTATTCTAATTTCACCCCCTTCATCGCATTAGTTTTAGTTATCCGAGGTGCTGGCCCGCCGGGTAGGTTGTTAACATTTTGCGCGCCATTGCTGATTATCTTGCTGCGCATAACGGTGATGCGCCTCTTTCCTGCGTGGCAAATCACAAAAACACAGTTAATTATGCTGTTGCCTTTGCGCACCCTTTAAAAGACATGCTTCAATTCGACCCTGTACAGCTTATGGTTAAATCGTCTTTTCAATGATAACGTCAGGGAAAAGAGAACGTTTGCGTCGGGCGCTGAGCAGGCTAACGCCCGCCCGAAACTTACCCGCTTCGCGACAGGATGGTTATGACTCAGCACACTCCGTTGTTTGAACAGCATCAGGCCTGCGGCGCCCGCATGGTGGACTTCCACGGCTGGATGATGCCACTGCACTACGGCTCGCAAATAGACGAACACCACGCCGTGCGTCAGGACGCCGGCATGTTCGACGTTTCGCATATGACTATCGTCGATTTGCACGGCGCCCAGACGCGCGACTTTCTGCGGCATCTGCTGGCGAACGACGTTGCCCGTCTGACGCAGCCCGGCAAAGCGCTCTACACCGGCATGCTGAACGCCTCTGGTGGCGTCATCGACGATTTGATTGTTTACTTTATGACCGAAGACTTCTTTCGTCTTGTCGTCAACTCGGCAACGCGCGAGAAAGATCTGGCGTGGATTGGCGAGCACGCTCAGGCCTATGGCGTGGCGCTGACCGAGCGCGACGATCTGGCGCTTATCGCCGTGCAGGGACCGCAGGCGCAGCAGAAGGCGCAGACGCTGTTTAGCGCGGCGCAGCGCGACGCGGTGGCCGGGATGAAGCCCTTTTTCGGCGTACAGGCCGGCGACCTGTTTATCGCCACCACCGGCTACACCGGCGAAGCGGGCTATGAAATTGCGCTGCCTGCCGCTGCGGCCGCCGATTTCTGGCAGGGGCTGCTGGCAGCGGGCGTAAAGCCAGCGGGACTGGGCGCGCGCGACACGCTGCGTCTGGAAGCGGGCATGAACCTTTACGGGCAAGAGATGGACGAAGGCGTCTCGCCGCTGGCGGCCAATATGGGCTGGACCATCTGCTGGGAGCCGGCCGATCGCGATTTTATCGGGCGCGAAGCGCTGGAGATGCAGCGTGAGAGAGGCACAGAAAAACTGGTTGGCCTGATCATGACGGAGAAAGGCGTGCTGCGCGGCGGCCAGCCGGTGCGCTTTACCGATGAGCAGGGCCAGCTGCAGCAGGGCGTTATCACCAGCGGCTCTTTTTCGCCGACGCTCGGCTACAGCATCGCGCTGGCGCGCGTGCCGGCCGGAATTGGCGAAAACGCTATCGTCGAGATCCGCCAGCGTGAACTGCCGGTAAAAGTAACCAAACCTGTTTTTGTACGCGGCGGCAAGCCGGTTCAGTAATCTATTTTCAGGAGAAAGGGCGATGAGCAATGTGCCAAACGAATTGAAATACCGTGACAGCCATGAGTGGGTGCGTAAGGAAGCGGACGGCACCTTTACCGTCGGCATCACCGAGCACGCTCAGGAGCTGCTGGGCGACATGGTCTTTGTCGATCTGCCGGAGGTCGGCAACAGCTACGCCGCTGGCGAAGAGTGTGCCGTCGCGGAATCGGTCAAAGCCGCGTCCGATATTTATGCCCCCGTCAGCGGCGAGATCGTCGCCGTTAATGACGCGCTGGGCGACGCGCCAGAGCTGGTCAACAGCGAGCCCTACGCCGCTGGCTGGCTGTTCAAAATCAAACCCAGCGACGAATCCGAACTCGATTCGCTGCTGGATGCGGACGCCTACAAAGCCTCCATCGACGAATAAGCAACAGGGCGGCCAGGCCTCGCTGGCCGCTTTTCATCCCTTGCTTTCTCTGTACTCCAGCCCGATTCAGGATTGACTGCAAATGACCCAGACTTTGAGCCAGCTCGAACACAACGGCGCCTTTATTGAACGCCATATCGGCCCTTCGCCGGAACAACAGGCTTTGATGCTGGAGGCGATCGGCGCCAGCTCGCTGGACGCGCTGATCGGCGCCATTGTGCCTGCCGACATCCAGCTGCCTGGCCCGCCCGCCGTCGGCGACGCGGCGACCGAGCAGCAGGCGCTGGCCGAGCTTAAAGCGATCGCCAGTCAGAATCAGCGTTTTAAATCCTGGATCGGCATGGGCTACAGTGCGGTGGTCATGCCGCCGGTGATCCTGCGCAATATGCTGGAAAACCCGGGCTGGTACACTGCCTATACCCCCTATCAGCCGGAAGTGTCGCAGGGCCGCCTGGAGGCGCTGCTTAACTTTCAGCAGGTGACGCTCGATTTAACCGGTCTGGACGTCGCCTCCGCCTCGCTGCTGGATGAAGCCACGGCGGCAGCGGAAGCGATGGCGATGGCGAAGCGCGTCAGCAAGCTTAAAAACGCCGGTAAATTCTTTATCGCGGACGATATCCATCCGCAAACGCTGGACGTGGTGCGCACCCGCGCCGAGACCTTTGGCTTCGAGCTGATTATCGACCGCGCCGAGAAAGCGCTGGAGCACGAAGAGCTGTTCGGCGTGCTGCTGCAGCAGGTTGGCACCACCGGTGAAGCGCACGACTACGGCGCGCTGATCGCCGAGCTGAAAAACCGCAAAGTCGTGGTCAGCGTCGCGGCGGACTTTATGGCGCTGGTGATGCTGGAAGCGCCCGGCAAGCAGGGCGCAGATATCGTGTTTGGATCGGCGCAGCGCTTCGGCGTGCCGATGGGCTACGGCGGGCCGCACGCCGCCTTTTTCGCCAGTCGCGACGAGCACAAGCGCTCAATGCCCGGCCGCATTATCGGCGTGTCGCGCGACGCCGCGGGCAACACCGCGCTGCGCATGGCGATGCAGACGCGCGAGCAGCATATCCGCCGTGAAAAGGCGAACTCGAACATCTGTACCTCACAGGTGCTGCTTGCCAATATCGCTGGCCTCTATGCGGTTTACCACGGTCCGAAAGGGCTGAAGCGCATCGCCTCCCGCATCCATCGTCTCACCACCATTCTGGCAACCGGGCTGCAAAACGGCGGGCTGAAGCTGCGCCACAACAGCTGGTTCGACACCCTGACGGTCGAGGTTGAGGACAAAGGCGCGGTGCTCAGCCGCGCGCAGAGCTTCGGCGTTAACCTGCGCAGCGATATTCATCACGCGGTCGGCATCACGCTGGACGAAACCACGCGCCGTGAAGATGTGCAGGCGCTGTTCGCCATTTTGCTGGGCGACGAGCACGGCCAGGATATCGATAAGCTGGACGCCGCCGTCGCGGCCGACAGCCAGGCGATCCCCGCCGCGCTGCAGCGCCAGAGCGCCATCCTGACTCATCCGGTCTTCAACCGTTATCACAGTGAAACGGAGATGATGCGCTACATGCACAGCCTGGAGAAAAAGGATCTGGCGCTGAACCAGGCGATGATCCCGCTCGGCTCCTGCACCATGAAGCTGAACGCCGCCGCTGAGATGATCCCCATCACCTGGCCGGAGTTCGCCGAACTGCATCCGTTCTGTCCGGCAGAGCAGGCCACGGGCTATCTGCAGATGATCGGCCAGCTGTCGCAGTGGCTGGTGCAGCTCACCGGCTATGACGCGCTCTGCATGCAGCCAAACTCCGGCGCGCAGGGCGAATACGCTGGCCTGCTGGCGATCCGTCGCTATCACGAAAGCCGCAACGAAGGGACGCGCAACCTCTGCCTGATCCCCAGCTCCGCGCACGGTACTAACCCCGCTTCAGCACAGATGGCGGGTATGGAAGTGGTGGTGGTGGCCTGCGACAAGCAGGGCAATATCGACCTCGGTGACCTGCGCGAAAAAGCGGCGCAGGCTGGCGAGCAGCTCTCCTGCATTATGGTGACCTATCCCTCAACGCACGGCGTCTATGAAGAGACCATCCGTGAAGTGTGCCAGATCGTGCATCAGTATGGCGGTCAGGTTTATCTCGACGGCGCCAATATGAACGCCCAGGTAGGCATTACCACGCCGGGCTATATCGGCGCGGACGTGTCGCACCTCAACCTGCATAAAACCTTCTGCATCCCGCACGGCGGCGGCGGCCCGGGCATGGGGCCGATCGGCGTGAAGGCGCACCTGGCGCCCTTTGTGCCGGGCCACAGCGTGGTGCAGATCGAGGAGATGCTGACGCAGCAGGGGGCGGTATCGGCGGCGCCGTTTGGCAGCGCCTCTATCCTGCCGATTAGCTGGATGTATATCCGCATGATGGGGGCCGAAGGTCTGAAGCGTGCCAGTCAGGTCGCGATTCTTAACGCCAACTATATCGCCAGCCGTTTGCAGTCAGCCTATCCTGTTCTCTATGCCGGCCGCGACGGCCGCGTGGCGCATGAGTGCATTCTCGACATTCGCCCGCTGAAAGAGCAGACCGGCATCAGCGAGCTGGATATCGCCAAGCGTCTTATCGATTACGGTTTTCATGCGCCGACCATGTCGTTCCCGGTCGCCGGCACCCTGATGGTGGAGCCGACCGAATCTGAGAGCAAAATCGAGCTGGATCGCTTTATCGACGCGATGCTCTCTATCCGCATGGAGATTGACCGGGTAGCCGACGGCGAATGGCCTGCGGACGATAACCCGCTGGTGAACGCGCCGCATACCCAGACCGAAATCGTCAGCGAGTGGAATCACCCCTACAGCCGCGAGCTGGCGGTTTTCCCGGCAGGCAGCGACAATAAATACTGGCCGACGGTGAAGCGCCTCGACGACGTGTTCGGCGATCGCAACCTGTTCTGCTCCTGCGTGCCGATGAGCGATTATCAGTAAACGCCACGCAACACTGCTATCAAGGGCCGCTTATCCGGCCCTTTTTTATGGAGAAAATATGAGACTGGCTCTGGTGACCGGCGCAAGCCGGGGAATTGGCCGCGCGACGGCGCTAAAGCTGGCGCAGCAGGGCTACCGCGTGGCGGTCAACTATCTGAAGCGCGCGGAAGAGGCGCAGCAGGTGGTAGCGCAGATCCGCGAGCAGGGCGGCGACGCCTTTGCCGTACAGGCGGATATCGCAGAGGAGGCGCAGGTAATGGCGCTGTTTCAGCGGCTGGACGCGGAGGCGATACCGCTCGGCGTGCTGGTCAACAACGCGGGCATCCTCTTTACGCAGTGTCGGGTTGAGGATCTCAGCGCCGAACGGCTGCAGCGCGTCTTTGCCACCAACGTGACCGGCGCCTTTCTCTGCTGTCGCGAAGCGGTAAAGCGCATGGGCACGCAGCACGGCGGCCTGGGCGGATCGATTATTAACGTCTCCTCCGCCGCGTCGCGTCTTGGCGCGCCGGGAGAATATGTCGACTATGCGGCGTCGAAAGGGGCGATGGATTCGCTGACAAAAGGGTTATCGCTGGAGGTGGCGGCGCAGGGCATCCGCGTCAACAGCGTCAGGCCCGGCTTTATCTATACCGAGATGCACGCCGACGGCGGCGAGCCGGGACGCGTCGATCGCGTGGCGGCCACGGCAGGCATTATCCCGATGGGGCGCGGCGGAGAGGCGGAAGAGATTGCCGAAGCGATTGTCTGGCTGGCGAGCGAGGCGGCTTCCTATATTACCGGCACCTTTATCGACGCCGCCGGCGGCCGATGACCGCCAGGCCGCGCCCGTCCGGCGCAGCCTGGCGAGAATCAGAGGGTTTCGCCGTTGCTGGCGATCACCTGCTGATACCAGCCGAAGCTCTTCTTGCGCGAGCGGGCGAAATCGCCGCTGCCGTCGTCGTTTTTATTGACGTGGATAAAGCCGTAGCGCTTATCGTACTGGCCGGTGGTGAACGAGACGCAGTCGAGGCAGCCCCACGGCGTATAGCCCATCAGCTCGACGCCGTCATGCGCCACCGCTTTTTTCATCTCGGCGATATGCGCGCGCAGGTAGTCGATGCGGTAGTCATCCTCAATCACGCCGTTCTCATTCGCTTTATCGATAGCGCCAAAGCCGTTTTCGACGATAAACAGCGGCTTCTGATAACGCTCGTAGAGTACGTTCAGCGCATAGCGCAGCCCGGTTGGATCGATCTGCCAGCCCCAGTCGGAGGCGCCGACGTGCGGATTTTTTACCACGCCGTCAAAGCCGGTAATGGGATCGTCAACGCCGCTGGCGTCGTGTTTTACCGCGTTGCTCATATAGTAGCTAAAGCCGACATAATCGGTGCAGCCGTTGCGCAGCGTCTCGGCGTCATCCGCTTCCATCTGGATCTGATAGCCTTTGCGCGCCCACTCTTTCAGGGTGTAGGCCGGCCAGGCGCCGCGCATCTGCACGTCGCTAAAGACATAGCGCTGATGCATCGCCTCCTGCGCCAGCATCACGTCGTCAGGATGGCAGGAGTACGGATAAATTGGCACCATGGCGATCATGCAGCCGATCTGGAAATCGGGATTGATGGCGTGGCCAAGGCTGACCACTTTTGCGCTGGCGACAAACTGGTGATGCATCACCTGGTACATCACCTCTTCTGGCTTCTCGTGCTCGGTGAACACCACGCCGGAGCAGCAGTAGCCAAACAGCGGATACTGCCAGTTGCGCTGGTTATTGATCTCGTTAAAGGTCATCCAGTATTTCACTTTATGCTGATAGCGACGCATTACCACCTCGCTAAAGCGCACAAAGAAATCCACCACTTTGCGGCTGCGCCAGCCGCCATACTCTTTCACCAGATGAAAAGGCATCTCGAAGTGGGAGAGGGTGATAACCGGCTCGATGCCATATTTAAGCAGTTCGTCGAACAGGTCATCGTAAAACTGCAGGCCCGCCTCGTTCGGCGTCTGCTCGTCGCCATTGGGGAAGATGCGTGTCCAGGCGATAGAGGTACGAAAACACTTAAAGCCCATCTCGGCAAACAGCGCAACATCCTCTTTATAGCGCGAGTAAAACTCCACGCCCTGATGGTTGGGATAGTGGTTGCCCGGCTGCACGCCGTCGGTGATAACGCGGCTGACGCCGTGTGAGCCGCCGGTCAGCACGTCGGCGATGCTGACGCCTTTGCCGCCCTGGTCCCAGCCGCCCTCGACCTGATGCGCCGCCACCGCGCCGCCCCATAAAAAGTGTTGCGGAAAGCCTGATTCGTTATGCATACGTCCCTCTCAGCGAAATAAATCTTGCCGCGAGTGTAGCAAAGCAAAAAAGGAAGTCACGCTATAACACCGGCGCGCTGAGGTAATATGTTACGCCGGTAAAACAGCCTGTTTTATTTATTCAGCAGGCGGCCAATAGCTTCGAGAATATACATGACCGGCACCTGCGTGGTGATATCGCAGTTGTCGCTCAGGCGAATTACCGGCACATGGTAAGCCAGGGTGAAATCGCTCATTTTCGCCAGCGAGCTGCTCTCGGAGTGGGTGATTGCCAGGGTCTGACAGTGCCGCAGGCTGAACTGGCTGGCAAGGCGCAATATTTCCGGCGTCTCGCCAGAGACGGAAAGCAGTATCGCCAGCGTATTTTCATCCAGATTTCCGCTTACCGGATAATAGGGATCGTCGATATAGTGGCTAAATTTTCCGACGTTAGAGAAAAAGCGCGCGCCATATTTCGCCAGGCTGCCCGACGTGCCTGCGCCAATAAAGAAAATCTGTTCGGCGCGATTAATCATCTCCGCCGCACGGGAAATAAGCTCGCTGAATTCGTCGTTATTAATGCTTTTGAAAAAGCTCAGCATTTCGCTGACGCCGACGTTGGCCTGCGCGGGCTGCGCCTGCTGCTGCGCCAGCCGGAAACGAATGCGAAATTCCGACCAGCCGTCGCACTGCATCTTGCGGCAGAAACGCAGCACGGTGGTGGTGGAAACGCCCGCCCGTTCCGCCAGCTCGCGGATGGTCATATAGCTGACGCTTTCCGGGTGCTTGATAATGTCGTGATAAACCTGCATCTCAAGGTCATTCAGGCTGGCAAGGTCGTGATGAGAGAACATCTGCGGGCGCGCTCATAGAAAATGGATCTGCGCGCAGTGTATCAGATTTGCGCTGCGCGGACGGTAACACCCACTCACAGATTAATTTTAGCGTACAAGTGTACTCTCAAAATTTTCCGGGTATGCTGGTGGTCAGAAAATCCACACATCACGTTCAGGAACGCGCCATAATGAATAATCGCTTAGCCGTCCAGGGCTACTCGCTTGCTGAAGAGATCGCCAACAGCATTAGCCACGGTCTCGGCTGCCTGTTCGGTATAGTCGGTCTGGTGCTGCTGCTGGTACAGGCGACTGAAGCCGGTGCCAACGCCATTGCCATCACCAGCTACAGCCTCTATGGCGGCAGCATGATCCTGCTGTTTCTCGCCTCGACGCTCTATCACGCCATTCCTCAGCAGCGCGCCAAACGCTGGCTGAAAAAGCTCGATCACTGCGCCATCTATCTGCTGATCGCCGGCACCTACACCCCTTTTCTGCTGGTGGGGCTAAAGTCGCCGCTGGCGCATGGGCTGATGGTGGTCATCTGGGGGATGGCGCTGGCGGGCATTATCTTTAAGCTCACCATCGCGCACCGCTTCAAGGCGCTGTCGCTGGTGACCTATCTTTGTATGGGCTGGCTGTCGCTGGTGGTGATCTATCAGCTGGCGCTGACGCTCTTGCCGGGCGGCATCTGGCTGCTGGCGCTGGGCGGTATTATCTATTCGCTCGGCGTTATTTTCTATGTGGCGCGGCGCATACCTTATAACCACGCTATCTGGCACGCCTTTGTGCTGGGCGGCAGCGCCTGCCACTTCTGTGCTATCTACTTTTACGTGATGTAACTCGCCGCGGCGGAAGAGGGCCGCGGCCAGACGCTACTCCTCCAGCGAATAGGGCAGCGGCTGAATCAGCAGCCGTCCGCCTTCGTCTCCCTCTACGCGCAGCACGCTCTCTGGTTCCAGATCGTTGTTCATTACCACCTGTACCCACACCTCGCCATCGTCAAGCTGAACGGCGGCCAGTACCGTACCGGTTCGCCGCCAGCGCTCGCCCATCTGCAGCTCCAGCGAATCGTTCGCTGCAGGCACCCGGCTCGCCTGCCCGGCCAGCCAGTACAGCGCACGCTTGTTGGCGCCGCGGAATTTAGCGCGCGCCACCATCTCCTGGCCGGTATAGCAGCCTTTTTTAAAGCTGATGGCGTCGAGCGCCTGCAGGTTAGCGGCCTGCGGGATCAGCTGCGCCGCGGTCGCCGGCTCGATGACCGGGATGCCCGCTTCAATATCGAGCGCCAGCCACTGCGCGCTGTCGTTGAGCTGCGCGTCGCCGACCAGCTTCTGCTGCAGCGCCTGAGCCTGCTCGCGCGTGGTCACGAGCAGAAAGCGCTCCGCGGGCGTCGGGAACCACAGCAGTGTGCTCTCCGCCTGCTGCACCACCGGATGGTCGCTGTCCGGCAGGGCGTCAAACAGGCTGGTAAGCGCTGCGCGCGCCTGAAAGCCGGCGACGCCAAGCAGCACCGCGTCATCATCCGGCGCCAGCGTTACTTTCGAAAACACCGCATATTTTTTCAGTTCCGCCAGCTGCGTGTCGCGCAGTTCGCGGCGCACCAGATAGGCGTAACCTTCGCCGCGATGGAACAGGCGCAGATTGCTCCACATTTTGCCCTTAGCGTCGCAGTGCGCCGCCGGGCGATGCTGATCCGCGCCCAGCGCGGCGACGTCCAGGGTAAGCTGGCCTTGCAGATAAGAGGTGCTGTCGGCGCCCTGCACCGATACCAGCGCCCAGCCGTCCAGCGACATCAGGGTTAACGGCAGGCGAGAGGCGGCCACGGGCTGGCGCGGCGGTAAGCTGAAAATAGGCATTGGCTGTCCTGATTAAAAGGTGAGTCCTGAACACAATGTTAAAAGAGCGCACTGGCTTTGCAACCGGTTTACGGAATCAGGCGCACAAATCGCGAGTCGGTTTGCTCACGATGGGCGGTGGCGTGCGGCGTATCGCACAGCACCGCAACGCGCCTCGGCAGGCGTGATAAAACCAGGTTACACTAGCCGCACTCTCTGAACCGCGGAAAAACACATATGGATATTCATGACAAATCGCGCATTCACTGGGCCTGCCGTCGCGGCATGCTGGAGCTGGATGTCGCCATCATGCCCTTCTTTAAATATGAATATGACAGCCTCAACGACACCGACAAACAGGCGTTTGTCGCGCTGCTCAAGGCGGACGACCCCGATCTCTTTAACTGGATGATGAATCACGGCGAACCGGCCGACCCGGAGCTGAAGCGCATTGTGCAGCTGATCCAGCAGCGCAACCGTGAACGCGGCCCCGTGGCAATGTAAGCTGCGGCCGTCGCGGCTGGCGCGCCTGCTGCACGGCGTGCTGGCGTCAGGTGCGCTGCTGATTGTGGCAGCTGCGCCGCTGCCCGCCTTTTTCTGGCTGATAAAACTCCCGCTTTTGCTGCTGATGCTGCGCGAGTGTCGGCAGCAGCAGTGCCGTCTGGCGCAGCGGCGCGGAATGCTACAGCATAAAAGTGATGACAGCTGGCGCTGGCAGGGCGGGCGCTGGCGCATCGCCGGGCCGATTCGCTGGCTGCCGGGCGCGGCGCTGCTGGTGTTACGTAGTGAGAAGGGGCGGACGCTCAGACTGTGGCTGCTGCAGGATATGATGCCGGACGCCCGTTGGCGAGCGCTCCGCGCCCGCTTACTCGGCCGCGCGGCTAACGGGTAAGCTGGCCGCTACGGCAGTGCGGCTAAAACCGGTAAGCTGGCCGCTATGGCAGCGCGGCTAAAACCGGTAAGCTGGCCGCTACATCAGCGCGGCTAAAACTCGTAAGCCGGTGGCTACAGCAGCGCGGCGGTCTCGGTCAGGATCTGCTCGCACCACTGTTCGATGCGCTCATCGGTGACGTCAAACTGATTCACATCGTCCAGCGCCAGGCCGACGAACTGCGTGCCGTCGGCGCTAAGCGGTCTCGGGCTGGTAAATTCATAACCGTCCACCGGCCAGTAACCGACGAATTTTACCCCCATCGGCTGCAGCAGCTCATGCAGCATGCCGAGCGCGTCGAGAAACCATTCGCCATAGCCAAGCTGATCGCCCATGCCGTAGAGCGCGACGATTTTACCGCGCAGATTAAGCGTCGGCAGCTGCGGCCAGATCGCTTCCCAGTCCTCCTGCAGCTCGCCGAAATCCCAGGTCGGAATGCCTAAAATCAGCAGGTCGTACTGCTCCATCAGCAGCGGATCGTCATCTTTCACGTTGTGCAGCGCGACCAGTTCAGCACCAATAAAGTCGCGGATTTTCTCTGCGGCCATTTCGGTATAGCAGGTACTTGAGCCGTAAAAAAGACCAATTTTCATGCAGATAATGCCCGGATTAAGACTGACTTTGGCGCAATTGTATCAGAAGCAGGGCGGATTCAGGCATAATGAGCACGATTTCACCTCAAGGCGGGGATACCGTGCAAGACAGTGACCTGACAGAACAGTTTCTGGATGCGCTCTGGATTGAACGCAATCTGGCGCAAAATACCTTGTCCTCATACCGTCAGGACTTAAAAACGCTGACCGACTGGCTGAGCCATCACGGGCTAACGCTGCTGACGCTGCAAACGGCAGATTTGCAGCAGTTTCTCGCCGAACGGCTGGAAGGCGGCTATAAAGCCAGCAGTTCGGCGCGGCTGCTCAGCGCCATGCGCCGCATCTTTCAGTATCTCTACCGCGAAAAGCTGCGCAGCGACGATCCCAGCACGCTGCTTTCCGCGCCGAAGCTGCCCCAGCGGCTGCCGAAAGATCTCAGTGAGGCGCAGGTGGAGCGGCTGCTGCAGGCGCCCAGCACCGAGATTCCGCTGGAGCTGCGCGACAAGGCGATGCTGGAGCTGCTCTACGCCACCGGGCTGCGCGTCTCTGAACTGGTCGGGCTGACCATGAGCGACGTCAGCCTGCGTCAGGGGGTGGTGCGCGTTATCGGTAAAGGCAACAAAGAGCGGCTGGTACCGCTGGGCGAAGAGGCCGTTTACTGGCTGGAGCACTACCTTGAACATGGCCGCCCCTGGCTGCTTAACGGCCAGACGCTGGACGTGCTGTTTCCCAGCAGCCGGGCGCAGCAGATGACGCGCCAGACTTTCTGGCACCGCATCAAGCACTACGCCGTGCTGGCGGGCATTGACAGCGAAAAGCTGTCGCCGCACGTGCTGCGGCACGCCTTCGCCACCCATTTGTTGAACCACGGCGCTGACCTGCGTGTCGTACAGATGTTGCTGGGACACAGCGATCTCTCGACCACGCAAATTTATACGCACGTCGCCACCGAGCGGCTGCGTCAGTTGCATCAACAGCATCATCCGCGCGCCTGACGCGGACATTAAGGAAAGAAGATGAAGAAATTTCTCCTGCTGGCCCTGTTGGCTGGCGCCTTCAGCAGCGTGGCACAGGCCGATGACGGCGCGATCCTGCAGTCGCTGAAAAAGCTGGGTCTGAAGCAAACGGAAATCGTTCCGTCACCGCTGCCGGGATTTAAAACCGTGCTGACGGAAAGCGGCGTAATTTACGTCACCGAAGATGGCAAGCATATGATCCAGGGGCCGCTCTACGACGTTAGCGGCGCGCAGCCGGTGAACGTCACCAATCAGCTGCTCGACAAAAAGGTCGAGGCGCTGGCGCCGCAGATGATTGTCTATAAGGCGGCAAAAGAGCAGCACGTTATTACCGTTTTCACCGACATCACCTGCGGCTACTGCCGCAAGCTGCATGAGCAGATGGCTGACTACAACGCGCTGGGCATCACGGTGCGCTATCTCGCCTTCCCGCGTGAAGGGCTGCACGGCCAGGTGGAAAACAGCATGAAGGCGATCTGGTGCGCCGCCGATCGCAACAAAGCGTTCGACGAAGCGATGAAGGGCAACGCGCCGCAGATGGGCGCGCCGGACAGCTGCAAGATCGACCTCGACCAGCACTACAAGCTGGGCATTCTCTACGGCATTCAGGGCACCCCGGCGATCCTGACCGACTCCGGCATGATGATTCCGGGCTATCAGGGGCCGCAGGAGCTGAAGCAGGTGTTGGATCAGCAGAAGCGCGGTGGCTAATTGGCGGTGATTAAATCAGTAGAACTGCGGCGGCGCGAGATCGGCGTCGAGGACCAGCTTCCGGCAGATCTGCCGCCGCTGCTTAAACGACTCTATCTGCAGCGCGGCGTGCGCAGCGCGGCTGAGCTGGAGCGCGGCGCGAAGCATCTGCTGCCTTTCACCTCGCTGAGCGGGCTGGATGCGGCGGTGGAGCTGCTGCATCAGGCGCTGCTCGACGGACGCCGCATTATGGTGGTTGGCGATTTCGACGCCGACGGTGCCACCAGCACCGCGCTGACGGTGCTGGCGCTGCGCAGCATGGGCGGCCACAACGTACAGTATCTGGTGCCTAACCGCTTTGACGACGGCTACGGCCTGAGTCCGGAAGTGGTCGAGCAGGCGCGCGCGCGCGGCGCGCAGCTGATCCTGACGGTGGATAACGGTATCTCATCCCACAGCGGCGTCGCCTGCGCCCATCAGCACGGCATTCCGGTGCTGGTCACCGATCACCATCTGCCCGGCGAAACCCTGCCTGATGCGGAGGCGATAGTGAACCCCAACCTGCGCGACTGCGCGTTTCCGTCGCGTGCGCTGGCGGGGGTCGGCGTCGCCTTTTACCTGATGATGGCGCTGCGCGCGCACCTGCGTAAGCTGGGCTGGTTTGGCGCCACGCGCGCGGAGCCAAATCTGGCGGAGCTGCTCGATCTGGTGGCGCTCGGCACCGTCGCCGACGTAGTGCCGCTCGACGTCAACAACCGCATTCTGGTGTGGCAGGGGCTGAGCCGCATTCGCGCCGGGAAATGCCGTCCCGGTATTCGCGCGCTGCTGGAGATCGCCAACCGCGACGCGCGCCAGCTGGTGGCGAGCGATCTTGGCTTCGCCCTCGGCCCTCGCCTGAATGCGGCGGGACGGCTCGACGATATGTCAGTGGGCGTGGCGCTGCTGCTTACCGACGATATTACCCAGGCGCGCATGCTGGCTAATGAGCTTGATGCGCTCAATCAGACGCGCAAAGAGATTGAGCAGGGCATGCAGAGCGAGGCGCTGGCGCTCTGCCAGACGCTGGAGCGTCAGCAGACCGAGCTGCCGCTGGGGCTGGCGTTTTACCATCCCGAGTGGCATCAGGGCGTGGTCGGTATTCTCGCCTCGCGGCTGAAAGAGCGCTTTTACCGCCCGGTTATCGCTTTTGCGCCGGCGGGCGACGGCACGCTAAAAGGCTCTGGACGATCGATTCCCGGCCTGCACCTGCGCGACGCGCTGGAGCGGCTCGATACGCTCTATCCCGGCATGATGCTGAAGTTCGGCGGCCACGCCATGGCGGCGGGCCTGTCGCTGGAGGAGGCGCAGTTTGAGGCGTTCCGCCAGCGCTTCGCCGACCTGCTGGGCGAGTGGCTGAGCGAAGAGTCGCTGCAGAGCGTGATCTGGTCAGACGGCGCGCTGCAGCCGGGCGAGTTCAGTTTGCAGACCGCCGAGCTGCTGCGTGAGGCGGGCCCCTGGGGACAGGCGTTTCCCGAGCCCGCCTTCGACGGCAAATTCAAGCTGCTGCAGCAGCGTCTGGTCGGCGAACGGCATCTGAAAGTGATGCTGGAGCCGCTCGGCGGCGGGCCGCTGATTGACGGCATCGCCTTTAACGTCGACACCACCCTCTGGCCCGACAACAGCGTGCGTCAGGTAGAGCTCGCCTTTAAGCTCGATATCAACGAATACCGCGGCAATCGCTCGGTGCAGCTGATTATCGATCACCTCTGGCCGCTGAGTTAACGCCCCTTTATGGCGGATCGGCTGCCGATCCGCCGCCGCTGGCGCGCGACTGAAACCCTACAATCTCACCGCTATTTCAGTTAGACTGCGGGGTTTCCATCCCGACATTCAGCGAAAAGACCCGAAGCCATGTTTGAAATTAATCCGGTTAAAAACCGCATCCAGGACCTCACCGAGCGCAGCGCCGTTCTTAGGGGGTATCTTTGACTACGATGCTAAGAAAGAACGCCTCGAAGAAGTAAACGCCGAACTGGAGCAGCCAGACGTCTGGAACGAGCCTGAACGCGCTCAGGCGCTGGGCAAAGAGCGCTCGTCGCTGGAAGCGATAGTGAGCACGCTCGATCAGATGCAGCAGGGCCTGGAAGATGTGGAAGGGCTGCTGGAGCTGGCGGTGGAAGCGGACGACGAAGAGACCTTTAACGAAGCCGTTGCCGAACTCGACACGCTGGAGAGCAAGCTGGGCGAGCTGGAGTTCCGCCGTATGTTCTCCGGCGAATATGACAGCGCCGACTGCTATATCGATCTGCAGGCCGGTTCCGGCGGCACCGAAGCGCAGGACTGGGCCAGCATGCTGCTGCGCATGTATCTGCGCTGGGCCGAATCCAAAGGCTTTAAAACCGAAATCATCGAAGAATCAGAAGGCGAAGTGGCCGGTCTGAAATCCGCCACCGTGCGCATTTCCGGCGACTACGCTTTTGGCTGGCTGCGCACCGAAACCGGCGTGCATCGCCTGGTGCGCAAGAGTCCGTTCGACTCCGGCGGCCGCCGCCACACCTCATTCAGCTCTGCGTTTGTCTATCCGGAAGTGGATGACGATATCGATATCGACATCAACCCGGCGGATCTGCGCATTGACGTCTACCGCGCGTCGGGCGCGGGCGGTCAGCACGTTAACCGTACGGAATCCGCGGTGCGTATCACCCATATTCCGACCGGCACGGTGACCCAGTGTCAGAACGACCGCTCTCAGCATAAAAACAAAGATCAGGCGATGAAGCAGATGAAGGCGAAGCTGTACGAGCTTGAGATGCAAAAGAAAAATGCTGAGAAGCAGGCGCTGGAAGATAACAAGTCCGACATCGGCTGGGGCAGCCAGATCCGCTCCTATGTGCTGGACGACTCTCGCATTAAAGATCTGCGCACCGGCGTTGAAACCCGCAACACGCAGGCGGTGCTGGATGGCGATCTCGACCGTTTTATTGAAGCAAGCTTAAAAGCAGGGCTATAAGGAACCGACATGTCTGAACAACAACCGCAGAGCGCTGATGCCGCCCTTGAGTTAAATAACGAACTGAAAGCGCGTCGCGAAAAACTCAGCGCGCTGCGTGAAAACGGCGTGGCGTTTCCTAACGATTTTCGCCGTGACGCCACCTCGGACGTGCTGCACGCGCAGTATGACGAGAAGAGCAACGAAGAGCTGGAAGATCTCGGCATCGAGGTCAGCGTCGCCGGTCGTATGATGACCCGCCGCATTATGGGCAAGGCGTCGTTTGTTACCCTGCAGGACGTGGGCGGCCGCATTCAGCTCTACGTGGCGCGCGACGATCTGGCAGAAGGCCTCTATAACGAGCAGTTCAAGAAGTGGGATCTCGGCGATATCCTCGGCGCGCGCGGCAAGCTGTTCAAAACCAAAACCGGCGAGCTGTCGATTCACTGCCACGAGCTGCGTCTGCTGACCAAAGCGCTGCGTCCGCTGCCGGACAAGTTCCACGGCCTGGCCGATCAGGAAACCCGCTACCGTCAGCGCTATCTGGACCTTATCGCCAACGACGAGTCGCGCAACACCTTTAAAATTCGTTCGCAAATCATGGCCGGCATTCGCCAGTTCATGGTCGGCCGCGACTTTATGGAAGTTGAAACCCCGATGATGCAGGTGATCCCAGGCGGCGCCTCCGCGCGTCCCTTTATCACCCATCACAACGCGCTCGATATCGATATGTACCTGCGTATCGCACCGGAGCTTTACCTGAAGCGTCTGGTGGTGGGCGGTTTCGATCGCGTCTTCGAAATCAACCGTAACTTCCGCAACGAAGGCATCTCGCCGCGCCATAACCCTGAGTTCACCATGATGGAACTCTATATGGCCTATGCGGATTACAAAGATCTGATCGAACTGACCGAAAGCCTGTTCCGCACGCTGGCGCAGGATGTTCTCGGCACCACCAGGGTGCCTTACGGCGACCAGGAGTTCGATTTCGGCAAGCCGTTTGAGAAGCTGACCATGCGCGAAGCGATCAAAAAGTATCGCCCGGAAACCGATCTGGCGGATCTGGATGATTTCGATAAAGCGGTAGCGATCGCCAGTGCTATCGGCATCAAGGTCGAGAAGAGCTGGGGCCTGGGCCGCGTAGTCACGGAGATTTTCGAAGAGACGGCGGAAGCGCACCTGATTCAGCCGACCTTCATTACCGAGTATCCGGCAGAGGTGTCGCCGCTGGCGCGCCGCAACGACGAGAACCCGGAAATTACCGATCGCTTCGAGTTCTTTATCGGCGGCCGCGAAATCGGCAACGGCTTCTCCGAGCTGAACGATGCGGAAGATCAGGCGGAGCGTTTCCAGCAGCAGGTTAACGCAAAAGATGCAGGCGACGACGAAGCGATGTTCTACGACGAAGATTACGTGACGGCGCTGGAGCACGGTCTGCCGCCGACGGCGGGTCTGGGCATCGGCATCGACCGTATGGTTATGCTGTTCACCAACAGCCATACCATTCGCGACGTGATCCTCTTCCCGGCGCTGCGCCCGACAGCGAAGTAAAAGCACGCCAACCTTCTGGCCCTTTTAGCAGCGCATAAGCTTAAAACGCGGCTGGCCCTGCCAGCCGCGTGAGCCTCAGACCAGCAGCTATCAGGGCCGGATTTTCCGGCCTTTTTCTTTAAGACTTCACCACGCCATTCAGCCAGGCCTCGAAACGCGCATAGGGCACGTAGAGCGCAACATCGCGGTAGAGGGTTTTCCCGCTCTGGTTATCATCAATACGGCTGCTGTAGCCAACGATCACCCCCGCCAGAGTATCGTCTGAGGCGTTATAGACCGCACCGCCCGACATCCCTTTCACCACGCCCGCACTGGCCGCCACCACCACGCACTCCGCCTTGTTCCAGCTGTTCGCCAGCGAGGTATTGATCAGGTTCTGCCCGCTGGAGCTGACCGGCATCGCGCTGATAAAGCTATAGCCGTAAAGATTGACCCTGTCGCCGATGTGGCTGTTGCGAAAGCGCGGCGGCAAATGGGTCCCGGCATTCTTGTGGTAGACCACAGCGAGATCGCACTCTGGATGCCAGGCCTTAACGCGATAAAGCGAAAATTTGGCGACGTGCGCGGCGGTCAGGCTGTACTCCGCCGTCAGCGGGATGGTGGTGCCCAGCGTCCCCAGGCCAAGCGCGGTGGGAATGCCGGTATAGGTCATATCGACGCGCTTTTGCGCTTCGCTGCTGTACTCATAGTGGCCGACGGAGCAGCCGCTGAGACAGAGCGCCGTCAGGGCGATTAGCCGTTGCATATTCTCTCCCCGCATAAGAATGGCTTTACATTACCGGATAACGCATCTGGTGTATCGGCAACCTGCGCCATTCCTTTACCTGATTGAATCCAGAAGAAAAACGCGCCTTTGCGCCGCGCGCCTCGCCTCTGTTATTCAGCGTAGCGCGAAAAAAGGCGAGGTATTGTTAAGATTCCGTCACGCGTCCGGCGCCTTATTGTTGCGCCAGCGGCAAAAGATCCTTGCCGCACGCAGGGTATATGCAGGCTGACGGCTATGATTTAATACTCAGTGTGACGAAGTTCAAATATTTATAATCGTCCGCGCCCGGCGTCCGCTGCGGCGTTCACCTGCATATCGATTGGGAGAGTGTGTTATGCCTGTTGCTTTACTGGCGCTGGCGCTGAGTGCGTTTGCGATTGGAACCACCGAGTTCGTCATTATGGGCCTGCTGCCCGAGGTGGCGGGCGATCTGCGGGTCTCGATCCCGTCGGCTGGCTGGCTGATCAGCGGCTATGCGCTGGGCGTCGCCATCGGCGCGCCGATTATGGCGCTGTTGACCGCCAGGCTGCCGCGTAAAAAGACGCTTATCCTGCTGATGAGCATCTTTATTATCGGCAACGCCCTCTGCGCGCTCGCCTACACCTACAACCTGCTGATGATGGCTCGCGTGATTACCGCACTCTGTCACGGCGCCTTCTTCGGCATCGGCGCCGTGGTGGCGTCGAGTCTGGTGGCCCCGAGCCGTCAGGCGTCGGCGGTGGCGCTGATGTTCACCGGCCTGACGCTGGCGAACGTGCTGGGCGTGCCGCTCGGCACCTGGTTTGGTCAGCTGTTCGGCTGGCGCGCCACCTTCTGGGGCGTCGCTATTATCGGCGTGCTCGCCTTTATCGCGCTGATTGTCAGCCTGCCCACCAATAAAGAAGAGAAGCCGGTGCATCTGGCAAGCGAAATCAGCGCGCTGGCCAACGGTAAACTGTGGCTTTCGCTGCTGATGACGGTCTTCTTTGCCGCGGCGATGTTTGCGCTGTTCAGCTATATTGCGCCGCTGCTGCTGCAGGTAACCGGCATCAGCGCGCGCGGCGTCAGCTGGACGCTGTTCCTGATCGGCGCCGGTCTGACCGTGGGCAATATTCTCGGCGGCAAGCTGGCGGACTGGAAAGTCTCCTTTAGCCTGATTTTAAGCTTCTCGCTGATCGCCATCTTCTCGCTGCTGTTTAGCTGGACCAGCCATGCGCTGTGGCTGGCGGAGGTGACGCTGTTCCTGTGGGCAATGGCGACCTTCGCCACCGTACCTGGCCTGCAGATCAACGTGGTGCGCCACGGCAAAGAGGCGCCGAATCTGGTGTCGACCCTGAATATCTCCGCTTTTAACGTCGGCAACGCGCTGGGCGCGTGGGTCGGCGGCGCGGTGATCGGTCACGGCTACGGCCTGACCGCCGTGCCGGTGGCCGCCGCCGCGCTGGCGGCGGTTGGTCTGGTTATCTGCCTGATCACCTTCCGCAAAGCGGGCGGCAACGCCGCCGCGGTGCGCGCTTAAGCGAGCCGTTCGGCGATGCGCTGAGGAAAGTCGGCCACCTGCGCCTGCAGGTGGTCGACAAAGGCCGCCACCAGCGCCGACGCGGGGCGGTGCAGCGGCCGCACCAGGCTGACGGTAAAGGGCACCGCGACGCTGAACCTGCGCATCACCACGCCGCTGTCGGCATAGTCGAGCGCCGTCAGCGGATTCACCACCGAAATTCCTACCCCCGCGCGCACCATGGCGCAGACCGACGCCGCGCTGTGCGTCTCCAGCGCCAGCCGGCGCTCCACGCCATTCTCATGAAACAGCGTATCCAGCAGCTGGCGATAGCTGTCGGCGCGCGACAGGCTGACATAGTTCTCACCGGCGAAATCCTGCGGCGTCAGCACCGCGCGCGCGCAGAGCGGATGCCCCTGCGGCAGCACGCACACCTCGTCGCAGGTCAGCAGCGGCAGCCGCTCCGTGCCGGCGGGCGCATGCTGGGTTTCCGTCAGGCCGAGATCGTAGCGCTGAGCCGACAGCCACTCCTCCAGCAGCGGCGACTCCTGCGGGATAATATTCAGGCTGACGTCGGGATAGCGCTGCATAAAGGGCTGCACCAGCGGCGGCAGCAGCGACTGCGAAAAGACCGGCAGGCAGGCGATAGACAGTTCGCCCTGACGAAACTGACGCAGCCCGTCAGCCGCTTCCATAATGCGATCCAGCCCGTACCAGGAGCGCTGCACCTCTTCGAACAGGCGCAGTCCCTGCACCGTGGGCTGTAGCCGACCGCGCACGCGGCTAAAGAGCGTTAATCCCAGCTGCTTCTCCAGCCGCGCCAGCTCGCGGCTGACGGTGGGCTGGGAGGTGTTCAGCAGCGCGGCGGCCTGCGTCAGATTGCCGCTGGTCATTACCGCCTGGAAAATCTCTATATGTCGCCAGTTTATTTTCGCCATGGTCAGCCATATCCATTTTGCATAGAGGCTATTAAAACAGATATTTTTCAGCATGGCACGCGTCTGGCTTAATAGGGATAACTCACAGGAGAATCCTTATGCCACGCGCCTTAACCGACCACACCACCGCGCTTAACGCCGCGCAGCTGCTGCCGCTGGCGCAGCAGTACAACGGCCCGTTCTGGGCCTATGACGCCCAGATTATTGAGCAGCGCATCGAACAGCTGCGCGCCTTTGACGTGGTGCGCTTCGCGCAAAAAGCCTGCTCCAATATTCATATTCTGCGCCTGATGCGCGCGGCGGGCGTTAAAGTCGACTCTGTGTCCCTCGGCGAAATCGAGCGCGCACTGGCGGCGGGCTTTCAGCCGGGCGGCGACGATATCGTCTTCACCGCCGACGTTTTTGACCGGCCGACGCTGGCGCGCATTGCCGAACTCAAGGTGCCGGTCAACGCCGGCTCGGTGGATATGCTGCATCAGCTGGGCCAGGTGTCGCCAGGGCACGCGGTGTGGCTGCGTATCAACCCCGGCTTCGGCCACGGCCACAGCCAGAAAACCAATACCGGCGGTGAAAACAGCAAGCACGGTATCTGGCACAGCGAGCTGCCGCAGGCGCTGGCGGCGATCAACGCTTACGGGCTGCGCCTGATCGGGCTGCATATGCATATCGGCTCCGGCGTCGATTACGGCCACCTGCAGCAGGTGTGCGACGCGATGGTGGAGCAGGTAATCGCGCTGGATCACGATCTGGAGGCGATTTCAGCCGGCGGCGGCCTCTCCATTCCTTACCGTTTCGGCGAAGAGGCGATCGACACCGCCCACTATTTTGGCCTGTGGGACGCGGCGCGCCAGCGTATCGCCGCTCACCTCGGCCACGCCGTTAAGCTGGAGATTGAGCCAGGCCGTTTTCTGGTTGCCGAGTCAGGCGTGCTGGTGTCGCAGGTGCGCGCGGTAAAAGAGATGGGCAGCCGCCACTTCGTGCTGGTGGATGCGGGCTTCAGCGATCTGATGCGTCCGTCGATGTACGGCAGCTATCACCATATCTCGCTGCTGGCGGGCGACGGTCGCGCTATCGACGAGCAAACACAACGCGAAAGCGTGGTTGCAGGGCCGCTGTGCGAGTCGGGCGACGTCTTTACCCAGCAGGAGGGCGGCAAGGTAGAGACGCGCACGCTGCCGGCGGCGCAGCCAGGGGACTATCTGGTGTTTCACGATACCGGCGCCTACGGCGCGTCAATGTCCTCTAACTACAACAGCCGCCCGCTGATCCCGGAAGTGCTGTTTGAGCAGGGCAAACCGCGCGAAATCCGCCGCGCGCAGACCATTCAGGAACTGCTGGCGCTAGAGCTGAACTGAGGCACCAGGTGAAAATTCTCTCTTTGCGCGACGCGCCGCAGCTGGCTGGTCAGGTAACCGACTGGCTGTGGCGCGCCTTTGACGCGGATAACAGCCGCGATTTTATGGCCAGCGTGGTGGAGAGTTCGCTGGGCGAGGCGGAGTTTCCCGTCACCTTCGTTGCCGTCGACGACGCGGGCAGGGCGCTGGGTACGGTGGGCTTCTGGCGCTGCGATCTGATCGCCCGTCAGGATCTCTTTCCCTGGCTGGCTGCGCTCTACGTTGATGAGCGCGCGCGCGGCAGCGGCCTGAGCGTGGCGCTGCAGCAGCATGTGATCGACTATGCGCGCCAGCGCGGCCACCGCAGCCTGTGGCTCTGGTCAACTTTCGCGGGCTATTACGAACGCTGCGGCTGGACGCCGGCGGGCGAGGCGCTCGACTATCCCGCTAAAAAGGTCATGCTCTACCGGCGCGAGCTTTAGCCCGGCCCGCTTACCGAATGGCGCCGCACCAGCGTCGGGCTGAACATATTGGTCACCTCCGGCAGCGGCTGCGCGTGGGCCAGCGCCAGCGCCAGCTCCGCCGCCTGCTGCGCCATGGTGACGATGGGATAGCGCACCGTGGTCAGGCGCGGACGCACGTAGCGCGACACCAGCACGTCGTCGAAGCCGATCAGCGACATCTCTTCCGGCACGCGCACGCCGTTGTCGCTCAGCACCGCCAGCGCGCCGGCGGCCATCGAATCGTTATAGCAGGCCACGGCGGTAAAGCTGCGGCCGCGTCCCAGCAGCTCGGTCATCGCCTGCTCGCCGCCCACTTCATCCGGTTCGCCAAAGGTCACCAGCCGATCGTTGCTGGGCAGGCCGTGCTCTTTCAGCGCGTCGTAGTAGCCCTGCAGACGATCTTCGGAGTCGGAAATCGGGTGGGTCGAGCAGATAAAGGCGATATTCTGATGGCCCTGCTGGATAAGGTGGCGCGTCGCCAGCCAGGCGCCGTAGCGGTCGTCAAGGGCGATACAGCGCTGTTCAAACCCCTTCAGCAGCCGGTTCAGCAGTACCATGCCGGGCATCTGCTTCATCAGCAGCTCCAGCTCGGCGTCGGGAATCTTCTTCGCATGCACCACCAGCGCGGCGCAGCGATGGCGCATCAGCTGCTCAATCGCCTGACGCTCTTTTTGCTCATTGTGGTAACCGTTACCAATCAGCAAAAAGTTGCCGGTCTGCCCGGCGATCTCATCAACCGCCTTAACCATTGCGCCGAAAAAAGGGTCAGATACGTCGCCGACGACCAGGCCCAGGGTTTCCGTTGACTGCTGCGCCAGCGCGCGCGCGTTGGCGTTGGGATGATACTGCAGCTCTTCCATCGCCTGGCTGACGGCCTGGCGCGAACTCTCGCTGGCCTTAGGCGAATTATTAATTACACGGGACACCGTCGCGACGGAAACACCCGCCAGTCTGGCAACATCCTTAATCGTAGCCATGCCTCGACCTGCTTTAGGGAAAACGTTTACACATGGCAGCAGTGTTACGGAAAAGGCGGTCTGTATCAAGCTGACAGAATGTCTGCGCCGTCGCAAAAAGGGGCAAAACTCCAGACTTAACCCGGCGAGGGGTCGCATGCTATCCTGCATTTTTCCCTTACCTGCCGTAAATAAAACCATGAAAAAGCGAGTGCCACATCTGGCGCACTGGGGCGCATTCACCGCCGTTACTGAAAACGATCGCCTGACTGGCTGCGAGCCGTTCTTCGCCGACGCCGATCCGTCGCCGATGCTGAACACCATTCCCGAGCTGGTCTACTCCGACAAGCGTATTCGGCAGCCGATGGTGCGCCGCTCCTGGCTGAAGTCACGCGAAAAAAGCGACCGTACGCTGCGCGGCCGCGAAGATTTTGTCGCCGTCGACTGGGATACCGCGCTGGATCTGGTGGCGGAGGAAAACCGCCGCATCCGCGAACGCTACGGCGCCTCAGGCATTTTCAACGGTTCTTACGGCTGGTCGTCGGCGGGCCGCGTCAACCACGCGCGCACCCTGGTGCGTCGCTTCTATTTTCAGGGCGGCGGCGGCGTCGACCAGCAGGGCAACTACAGCTGGGGCGCGGCGCAGTTCTTCCTGCCCTATGTGATCGGCACCTATATGCCGCTGACCGGCCGCGTCACCGACTGGCCGCAGGTGGTAGAGCACGCGGAGATCTTCGTCGCCTTCGGCGGGCTGGCGCTGAAAAATGCCCAGGTGGCGTCAGGCGGCGCAGGCCAGCTCAGCCTGAAGCCGGCGCTGGAGCAGCTGGCGGCCAAAGGCACGCCGGTGATCAATATCAGCCCGATGCGCGACGACTGCCCTGAGTTTGTTAACGCCGACTGGATCCCGATTCGTCCCAACACCGACGTGGCGCTGATGCTGGCGCTCGGCTACGAAATTGCCCAGCGCAACGCGGTGGACGAGGCGTTTCTCGCCAGCCACTGCACCGGCTGGCCGCAGCTGCGCGCCTATCTGCTGGGGGAAAGCGACGGCGTCGCCAAAACCGCCGGCTGGGCGAGCCGCATCACCGGCATTGCGCCGGAGCGCATTGTTCAGCTGGCAGAGCAGCTGATCGGCAAGCGCAGCTTTATTACCTGCTCCTATTCGGTACAGCGCGCCCATCGCGGCGAGCAGCCTTACTGGATGATGATCGCGCTCTCGTCGATGCTTGGCCAGCCGGGCCTGCCGGGAGCGGGCTTCTCGTTCGGCCACGGTTCAATGAACAGCGTCGGCAATCCGCGTCAGGACGGCCCGGCGCCGCTGATGGCCACCGGCCCCAATCCCTCTGGCCTGTCGATTCCTGTGGCGCGCATCAGCGATATGCTGCTTAATCCGGGCCAGCCTTACAGCTTCCAGGGCGAGACCCTGACCTATCCCGATATCCATCTGGTGCACTGGGCGGGCGGCAATCCCTTCCACCACCATCAGCAGCTTAACCGGCTGGTAGAGGGCTGGCAGAAACCGGACACCGTGGTGGTGCAGGATATCGTCTGGACGCCGGCGGCGCAGATGGCGGATATCGTACTGCCCGCCACCACCACGCTGGAGCGCAACGATATCGGCGGCTCCTCGCGCGACCGCTTTGTGCTGGCGATGCATCAGGCGATCAGGCCGCAGCACCAGGCGCGTAACGACTTCGATATTTTCGCCGATCTCGCCGAGCGCCTCGGCTATCGCGAGCAGTTTACCGAGGGGCGCGACGAGCGGCAGTGGATCGAATACCTCTACCAGCAGTGTGCGACGGCCCATGCGCGCAAGGGGATCGATTTCCCGGCGTTCGCCGAGTTCTGGTCGCGCGGCTTCGTCGAGATCCCGGAGGGAGGCAAGCCCTACGTCTTTATGGAGGATTTCCGCGCCGATCCCGCGCGCAACCCGATCAAAACCGCCAGCGGCAAGATCGAGCTTTTCAGCCAGACCATTGCCGATTACCAGCTGGCGGATTTCGCCGGTCACCCCGAATGGCGCGAGCCTCAGGAGTGGCTGGGCGCCTCGCTGAGCGAGCAGTTCCCGCTGCATATGATCTCTGTGCAGCCGTCGGATCGGCTGCACAGCCAGCTTGACGCTACGCCGACGGTGCAGGGCAACAAAACCGCCGGCCATGAAACCCTCTATATGCATCCGCAGGATGCAGCGGCGCGCGCTATCGCCGACGGTGAGGTGATTGAGGTGCGTAACGCGCGCGGCGCGATGCTGGCGGGCGTGCGCCTTACCGACGGGCTGACCCCGGGCGTGGTGATCGTCGCCACCGGCGCCTGGTTCGATCCCGGCTTCGGCGCAGAGTGGCAGCCGTTCGACCGCGCGGGCAACCCCAACGTGCTGACGCTGGATATCGGCACCTCGTCGCTGACGCAGGGGCCAAACGCCATGAGCTGCCTGGTCGAGATCAAAAAGCATGTGGATTGCAAAATCGCGTAACAAACACATGGCTGGTTACATTTTGCCGGACACTGTTGCGTTTAGGTGATGGCAGCCCGTCTCGCGGCCTTGCTACAGTCAGGGTCCCAGAGGTATTGATGGGTGAACATCAATAGATTTTCTTGATTACACCAACCTGCGCAGATGCGCAGGTTTTTTTTTGCCTGACGCGCCGATTACGAACTGATACACAGTTTTCCTGTTAACGGCGTAGCGCTTTCTTTATAACTGCTCGCGTGGATATTTTTTTACTTTTCTTTGCAGCGGATTGCCATGCCCCGGATAAAAAAACTACTGGGAAAAGACCAGATCAAAGCCCCGTTTAACCCGTTTCGTTTTCGCCTGATCTGCGTTGGCGTGCTGACCTGCATGGTGGTGCTGCTGGCGCGCATCGCCGATCTGCAGTTTCTGAACCAGCCGATGCTGGAGCATGAGGCGGATCAGCGCTCGCTGCGCACCGTTACGCTGCCGACCAACCGCGGCACCCTGCTGGATCGCAACGGCGAAGCGCTGGCGCTCTCTGTGCCGTCGCGCGACGTTATCGCCGATCCGATGCGCGTGCTGGAGGCGAATCCCGACTTCCTTAGCGCCAAATGGGCCTATCTGGCCTCGGCGCTCAATATGCGTCCCGAGCAGATCGCCGCGCAGATCACCGCCAATCCGAAACGCCGCTTTCTCTATCTGGGCCGCAAGGTCGAGCTTGGCATCGCCAAAGATATTGCCGAGCTGCACCTGAAGGGCATCAGCGAAGTCTATGACGACAGCCGTTTCTATCCCATGAGCGAGGCGGCCGCGCCGCTGATCGGCATCGTCGGCGCGGACAATATCGGCCTGAACGGACTGGAAAAGGGCTACGACAAGATTTTGCAGGGCGTGCCGGGCAAAGAGGTGTACCGCCAGGATGCCGCAGGCCACATTATTTCCATGCTGAGCTATACGCCGCCGACCCAGCCGCCGACGGTGCAGCTCAGCATCGACAAGTTCGATCAGTACACCCTTTACAGCAAGCTGCGCGACGGCGTGCTGCTCAACAAAGCGGACTCCGGCGCGGCGGTGCTGGTGAAGATCGACACCGGCGAAATTCTCGGTATGGCCTCTTATCCGTCGTTTAACCCCAACAACTACGACGGCGCCACGCCGGCGCAGATGCGCAACGCGGCGATCAACGACAGCTACGAGCCGGGTTCAACGGTGAAACCGCTGGTGGTGATGGAGGGGCTGGAGCGCCATCTGGTGCGCCCCGATTCGGTGATCGACACCACCCCCTACCGGGTCAACGGCCACCTGATCCGCGACGTTGGCCACTGGCCGCGCCTGACCATGACCGGCATTCTGCAAAAATCGAGCGACATTGGCGTCTCCCATATTGCGCTGGCGATGCCTGCCGAGGCGCTGGTCAATACCTATCAGGCCTTTGGCCTCGGCAAACCCACCGGCCTGGGGCTGACCGGCGAGAGCGTTGGCTACTTTCCGGCGCACCGTCAGCGCTGGGCCGATATCGAGCGCGCGACCTTCTCCTTCGGCTATGGGCTGCGCGTGACGCCGCTGCAGATTGCGCGTGAATACGCCACGCTCGGCTCGTTCGGCGTTTACCGCCCGCTGTCGATTACCCGCGTGACGCCGCCGGTGCTCGGCAAGCAGGTGGCGAACCCGGAAACGGTAAAAGAGGTGGTGCATATGCTGGAGAGCGACGTGCTGCCGGGCGGCACCGGTATTAAAGCGGCGGTGCCAGGCTACCGGCTGGCGACCAAAACCGGTACGGCGGAGAAGATGGGCGACAGCGGCAAATATGACGGCGGCTATATCAACTATACCGCTGGCGTTGCGCCTGCCAGCCATCCAGAGGTGGCGCTGGTGGTGATGATCAACCATCCCACCGCCGGCGATCACTTCGGCGGCTCGGTTGCCGCGCCGATCTTCGGCAATATTATGGGGCCGGTGCTGAAGCATATGAATATCGCGCCGGACGCTATCTACAGCAAGCCTTCAGATAAATCTTAGAAAAATCAGCATGTAACCAGGTAGCGAACTTATTCATACCTGGTTTCATTTCCCCGAATTCCGTTGCGTTTTCGCGCTGTTTTGTCCCGCCGCAGAGTGCGAGGATAGCAGTCCCAGAGGTATTGATAGGTGCGAAAACGCGCTGCACCATGCAGCGGCATCCGCAAGGATAATCCACCCTGTTTATTGCACCAACCCACGCGGATGCGTGGGTTTTTTTTTGCCTGCTGTAACCGCTTTGCCACCTTCTCACATCTCTTAACCTGCTCTTAACGCTTTGCCACGAACAAAAAAATCGCCGCTGTGGCAGGCTACTTGCAACGAAACGTTGTGCCGCATTCCATAACGGATCGCCAGCCTTTTGCGGCGTGGGTAGCGTCGCAAAAGGCGTTTTATCGCTGATGGAAGAACCTATGCCGAAAACTAAAGATCGAACGCCGCGCGGTGAGGGGAAATCCGCTGCGTTTCAACTGCGCATTCCGCTTCAGCTGCACCAGCAGCTGCGCGAACTCACCGAGGCGGAAAACGTCACGCTCGGCTGCTGGCTGAAAGAGCTGGCGCGGCGCGAGCTGCGTCGTCGCGGCATCATCCCTCAGGGATAAGCTGGCTCGATCCTGAACAAAACGTGCGGGATCGCCGCACGAAAGGTTTAGGGTTATCGTTTGGAAAATATATTTTACGCAACCTTGACAGCTTTCTGAACCGCCTCTCCCTACAATAGTTCTCCTTCTGAGAGTAATCACTCTCATTACTTTCACCTGCTTATGATGAGAAGAACTATGCGCCTGAAACTCCTTTCTGCCAGCGTAGTGTTTTTACTGGCGGCCTGCGATCAGGGAGGCGGCCAGCTTGCGGCCTCCAGCGTGCCGCAAGTGGGCGTCACCACGGTAAACAGCCAGCCCGTAACGCTGCTGACGCAGCTCCCCGGCCGCACTAACGCGGTGAAAACGGCTGAGGTGCGCCCGCAGGTCAGCGGCGTGGTGCAGAAGCTGCTGTTTACCGAAGGCGGCGAAGTGAAGGCGGGGCAGCCGCTCTACCAGATCGATCCGGCCACCTATAAAGCGGCCTATGACAAAGCGCTGGCGACCTGGCAGAACGACGCCATGGTCGTTAAGCGCTATCAGCCGCTGGCAGCGGCGCACGCCATCAGCCAGCAGACCTACGACGACGCCGTCGCCGCCGAGCGCACCGCCAAAGCTGACGTCGAGACCGCCAAAGTCAACCTCGACTACACGCTGGTGAAAGCGCCAATAGCCGGGCATATCAGCCGCTCGCTGGTCACCGCCGGCGCGCTGGTCACCAACGGCCAGACCGACTATCTCGCCACCATTCAGCAACTCGATCCGATCTACGTCGACGTCAGCGAATCGGTCGCCGATCTGCTGCGCCTGCGTCGCGCCATGGCGCAGGGCAAGCTGGCAAAGGTGGACGACAACACAGCCGCCGTGAAGCTGCAGCTGGAAGATGGCAGCGCCTATCCGCTGGAGGGCAAGCTCGCCTTCTCTGAGGTGAACGTCAGCGAAACCACCGGCACTGTAGTGCTGCGCGCCGTTTTCCCCAATCCGCATAACGAGCTGCTGCCCGGCATGTACGTGCATGCCATTCTGCCGCAGGGGGTACAGCAGCAGGGCATTCTGCTGCCGCAGGAGGCGATCATGCATGACACCAAAGGGCAGCCCTACGTTTTCGTCGTCAAAGGGGACAGCAGCGTCGAACAGCGCAGCATTACCACCGGCGAGATGGTGAAAGGAGACTGGCTGGTCAACAGCGGCCTGAAGAGCGGCGAGCAGGTGATCGTGAATGGTCTGCAAAACGTGCGCAGCGGCAGCAAGGTCAAGGCCGTGGCCGCCACCACTCAGGATACGCCTGACGCAGGCAGCGTCAGCCTGTCGATGACCGATCCGTCGGCCCAGTAAGGAGAGGTCATGTCTACATTCTTTATCAAGCGTCCGATTTTCGCCTGGGTTGTGGCGATCATCGTGATGCTGGTCGGCGCCATCGCCGCGCTGAACCTGCCGGTTAATCAGTATCCCGATATTTCGCCGCCGGCGGTGTCGATCTCGGTAACCTATCCAGGCGCCAGCGCGGAAACCACACAGAACACCGTGGTGCAGGTGATCGAACAGCAGCTTAACGGGCTGGACGGCCTGCGCTATCTCGAGTCGAGCAGCGCCAGCGACGGCAGCGCGCAGATCATCGCCACCTTTAACCAGGGCATCAACCCCGATATCGCTCAGGTGCAGGTGCAGGACCGCGTCTCGCTGGCCGAGTCGCAGCTTCCTTCCGACGTCACCCAGCAGGGCATCCGCATCCGCAAGTACCAGAAGAACTTTATGATGGTGATCGGCCTGATCTCGAAAGACGGCAAGCTGAGCAACAGCGATCTGGCGGATATGCTGGTGTCGAAGCTGGAGGATCCCATCTCGCGCACCAAAGGCGTAGGCGACTTTATGGTGCTGGGCTCGGAGTATGCGATGCGCATCTGGCTCGATCCGGCGAAACTCTACAAATATAACCTGATGCCGAGCGACGTCAGCACCGCCATCAGCAACCAGAACGTGCAGGTGTCGTCCGGCTCGCTCGGCGGCCTGCCGACCATTCCCGACGCCAAAACCAGCGCCACTATTCTCGGTAAGTCGCGCTTCACCACGGTGAAGCAGTTTGAAAACGTGCTGCTCAAGGTCAACAGCGACGGCGCGCAGATCCGCCTGAAGGATGTCGCCAGCGTGGCGCTGGGGCCGCAGAGCTACACCATCGACTCGATCATGAACGGCAAGCCCTCCGCCGGCATTGCGCTGCGCCTGGCGACTGGCGCCAACGAGCTAGATACCGCCAACGCGGTGCGCGCCACTATCGCCTCGCTGAAGGATGCGCTGCCGGACAACGTCGAGGTCACCTACCCCTACGACACCTCGCCGGTGGTGAGCGCCTCGATCGAAGAAGTGGTGAAAACGCTGATCGAAGCGATCGTGCTGGTTTTCTTCGTGATGCTGATCTTCCTGCAGAATCTGCGTGCCACGCTGATCACCACCATGGTGGTTCCGGTGGTGCTGCTCGGCACCTTCGGCATTCTTGCCGCCTTCGGCTACAGCGTAAACACCCTGACGATGTTCGGCATGGTGCTGGCGATAGGGCTGCTGGTGGATGACGCCATCGTGGTGGTAGAGAACGTCGAACGCGTGATGCATGAAGAGCGGCTCGAGCCAGAAGCCGCCACCATTAAGTCGATGCAGCAGATCCAGGGCGCGCTGTTCGGCATCGCGCTGGTGCTCTCGGCGGTGCTGCTGCCGATGGCCTTTTTCTCCGGCTCGACCGGCGTGATTTATCGCCAGTTCTCTATCACCATCGTGTCGGCGATGGCGCTCTCGGTGCTGATGGCGCTGATTTTCACCCCGGCGCTCTGCGCCACGCTGCTGAAGCGCGCCTCGGCGGAGCATAAAACCACCGGCCTGGCAGGCTGGTTCAACCGCCATTTCGACAGTGGCACGCTGCACTACCAGCGCGGCGTCAGCAAAGTGATTTCGCGGCGCGGCCTGTTTATCGTGATCTATCTGGCGATCGTCGGCGTCACCGGCTTCCTCTTCACCCGCGTGCCGACCACCTTTCTGCCCGATGAAGATCAGGGGCTGATGATGGTGCAGGTGACGCTGCCGGTGAACGCCTCGTCGCAGCGCACGCAGCAGGTGCTGAACGACCTCAACGCCTACCTGCAAAAGAACGAAGCCTCGGTGGTCACCACCATGTTCGGCGTCAACGGCTTTAACTTTGCCGGACGCGGGCAGAACAGCGGCATGGCCTTTGTGCGCACCAAAGACTGGAGCGAGCGGACGCAGAGCGGCCAGAGCGTCAAGGCGCTGGCGGCGCGCATCAGCGCCCATTTCGCCAGCTACCCGAACGCCAGGATCTTTGCCATGGTGCCGCCTGCGGTGATGGAGCTGGGCAACGCCACCGGCTTCGACTTCTATCTGCAGGATACCGCCGGGCACAGCCATCAGCAGATGATGGACGCGACTCATCAGTTCGTGCAGCTGGCGAACCAGGATCCGCGTCTGGCGCAGGTGCGCATGAACGGCATGGAAGATGAGCCGATGTTCCAGCTGGAGATCAACGACGAACGCGCCAGCGCGCTCGGCCTCAGCATGACTGACATCAATAACACGCTATCGGTGGCCTGGGGATCCAGCTATATCGACCAGTTTATGTACAACGGCCGCGTCAAGCAGGTCTACCTGATGGGCAAGGCGGCGTCGCGCGTCACGCCGGAAGATCTCAACAAGTGGTATTTCCGCAACAGCAGCGGAACCATGGTGCCGTTCTCCGCCTTCGCCAGCGGCAAATGGGTCAGCGGCTCGCCACACTTTGAACGCTTCAACGGCATGACCGCAGAGGAGATACAGGGCTCGCCGGCGGCGGGCTACAGCAGCGGTGAGGCGATGAAGGCGGTTGAAGCGATCGCGGCGAAGCTGCCGAAGGGCTTCCGCGTGCAGTGGTACGGCATCTCCTATGAGGAGCAGGCGTCTGGCTCGCAGACCACGCAGCTCTATGCCATCTCGATCCTCGTGGTGTTTCTCTGCCTGGCGGCGCTCTATGAGAGCTGGTCGATCCCGCTGTCGGTGATCCTGGTAGTGCCGCTCGGCATTCTCGGCACCATCAGCGCGGTGCTGCTGCGCGGCCTGCAGAACGACGTCTTCTTTCAGGTCGGGCTGCTGACCACCGTCGGACTGGCGGCGAAAAACGCCATCCTGATCGTCGAGTTCGCCAAAGAGCTACACGAGCGCGAAGGCAGAACCCTGGTCGAGGCGGCGGTCGAGGCGGCGCGGCTGCGTATCCGACCCATCATCATGACCTCGATGGCCTTTATTCTCGGCGTGCTGCCGCTGACGATATCCAACGGCGCGGGCGCGGGCAGTCAGCACTCTATCGGCACGGCGGTGGCGGGCGGGATGATTACCGCCACCTTCCTCGCCATCTTTTTTGTTCCCATGTTCTATGTGGTGGTGGCGCAACTCTTCTCACGTAAGAAGAGCAACGCGGCCGCTGAGGAAATAAATCATGATCGTTAATATTCGCTGGACGCTGCCGCCGCTGGCTCTGCTGCTTACGGCCTGTAGCTTACAGCCTGAATACCATCGTCCGGCGATGCCGGTAGAGACGAGCTACGACCAGCCGACGCCGGTCGGCAACGTGGCGGATCTGCCGTGGCAGAGCTTCTTTACCGACGCCGGCATGCGCCAGCTGATCGCGCTGTCGCTGCAAAACAACCGCGATCTGCGCGTCGCGGCGCTCAACGTCGAGCAGGCGCGCGCCACGGTGCAGGTCAACCGCGCCGCGCTGCTGCCGTCGATCAGCGCCACCGCCAGCCAGACCTCGGCGCACGAGCCGGCCAATCTCTACAACACCAAAACCACCGGCGCGGTGACCTATCACGAGCTAAACGCCGGGCTGGGCGTCACCTCGTGGGAGCTCGACTTCTTCGGCCGTCTGCGCAGCCTGAGCAACGAGGCGCAGGAGCAGTATCTCTCCACCGAGGCGACCGAGCGCGCCACGCGTATTTCGCTGATCGCCCAGGTGGCGTCGGCCTGGCTGACGCTCTGTTCCGATAACGATCTGCTGCATCTGGCGCAGCAGACCGCGCAGAGCCAGCAGAAATCGTACCAGCTGACGCAGCTCAGCTATCGCGGCGGGGTGAGTAGCGATCTGGACGTGGCGCAGGCGGAGAGCACGGTGCGCAGCGCCGAGGCGGACGTGGCGAGCTACACGCGCCAGGTGCGCCAGGATGTAGACGCGCTGCGCCTGCTGGCGGGCGCCGATCTACCGGTCGATCTGCTGAAAAACGCCACGCTGAACAGCCGCTGGGACTTCCCGGCGACGCCGGCTGGGCTGCCGTCCGATCTGCTGACGCGCCGCCCGGACATTATCGCCGCCGAGCATACGCTGAAGGCGGCCAACGCCAATATCGGCGCAGCGCGCGCCGCCTTTTTCCCCAGCATCTCGCTGACCACGTCGGGCGGCTCGACCAGCAGTTCGCTGGGGCATCTGCTGGAGGGCGGCACCGCTTCCTGGTCTTTTGTGCCCTCCATCAACCTGCCGATCTTCGACGGCGGCGTTAACCAGGCCAATCTGGATATCGCCCATATCGAGAAGCGCATCGAGGTTGCTAACTATGAGAAGGCGATCCAGACCGCATTTAAAGAGGTGAACGACGCGCTGGCCGGACAGGACACCTGGCAGGATCAACTGGCGGCCCTGGAAAAAGAGGTAGCGGCGAACCAGCGCGATTACGACTATTCTGAATTGCGCTACAAGCAAGGCGTTGACAACTATCTGAATGTGTTGGTGGCGCAGCGTTCGCTCTATAGTGCGCGCCAGGCGTGGATCGCCGCGCGTCTGGGCCAGCTAAACCAGAAAATTACGCTGTATGAAGCGCTGGGCGGCGGCTGGAAAGCCTGATTTTTCTTAACGAAACCCTTACGGTTTGCCGATGGAAAAATAGCCGCGCTTTCGCGGATAATACGCGAAGTGATAATTCAAAGACTCAATAATCCCCTGAAACAAAGGGGATTTTTTCCTTTTTACTCCAGGCAAGATGTTAACCATGACTAATACGTCCCGCTCTTCCCGTTCCCGCTGGCTTAAATGGCTGCTGCTGTTAATCCTGATGGTGATTATTGCCGGCGTCGTCTGGCGCGTGCTGCCGTTCGGCAAAGGGCAGGGGGCGATGCCGCCCGGCGGACGCCACGCGGGACGCGGCGGGCCGCCGGACATGGCGATGATGGGCGGCGGCGCCACCCTGGTGCACAGCGGCGTGGCGACCACCGCCGACGTGCCGGTCTACCTGAACGCGCTCGGCACGGTGATTCCCAACGCCAGCGTCACCGTCACCAGCCGCGTCGACGGCCAGCTGGAGAAGGTCTATTTCACCGAAGGGCAGAAAGTGGAGGCGGGGCAGCTGCTGGCGCAGATTGACCCGCGCAGCTTCCAGGCGACGCTGAATCAGTACCAGGCTGAGCTGAGCGAAAATCAGGCGCTGCTGAAAAGCGCCGAGCTGACGCTGGCGCGCTACCGCAAGCTCTACGCGCAGGACTCGCTGGCGCGTCAGGACCTCGACACCCAGACTGCCACCGTCGGCCAGTATCGCGGCGCGGTGGCCGCTGACCAGGCGCAGATCGCCAGCGCGAAGCTGAGCATCGAGTATGCGCGCATCACCGCGCCGGTCAGCGGCCGCGTCGGGCTGCGGCTGGTGGACCCGGGCAATATGGTGCAGAGCTCCAGCACCACCGGTCTGGTGACCATTACCCAGATGCAGCCCGCCGCTGCCACCTTTAGCGTGCCGCAGAGCCATATCCCCGAGCTGATCAAGGCGCTGCACAGCGGCCAGGCGCTGCCGGTCACCGCGTTCGACCAGGACAACAGCCGCGCGCTGGCGCAGGGCGAGGTGAGGTTCATCAGCAACCAGATCGACACCAGCACCGGCACCGTGGCGCTGAAGGCGACCTTCGCCAACGAGGATGAGGCGCTCTACGCCAACCAGTTCGTTAATCTGCGTTTGCAGACCCGCACCCTGAAAGGGGCGACGGTGATCCCGTCGCAGGCGCTGCAGCTGAGCAGCGACGGCAGCTTTGTCTTCCTTATCAATAAAGACAACAGCGTGACGCGCAAAGCGGTCTCCGCCGGCCCGGCGTTCGGTGACGACAAGCAGGCGATCCTCAAGGGCGTTGAACCCGGCGACCGCCTGGTGACCGAAGGCATCGATCGCCTGACCAACGGCAGCAAAGTCGCGCTGGCGGATGAGACGCAACCGACCGCAACCGCCGAGGCAAAATGAACCCGTCACGCCTGTTTATCCTGCGCCCGGTCGCCACCATCCTGCTGATGGTGGGCGTGCTGGTCGCCGGCATTTTCGCCTATAAATTTCTCTCTACCTCGGCGCTGCCGCAGGTGGACTACCCGACGATTCAGGTTACCACGCTCTATCCCGGCGCCAGCCCCGACGTGATGGCTTCGTCGGTCACCTCGCCGCTGGAGCGTCAGCTGGGGCAGATGGCGGGGCTGAGCCAGATGAGCTCCACCAGCTCCAGCGGCTCCTCCATCATTACCCTGAAGTTCGGCCTCGATCTCTCGCTCGATGTGGCGGAGCAGGAGGTGCAGGCGGCGATCAACGCTGCGAATAATCTACTGCCGAGCGATCTGCCCAATCCGCCGACCTATAAAAAGGTCAACCCGGCGGACAGCGCGGTGATCACCCTGGCGGCCAGTTCAGATAACCTGCCGCTGACCCAGGTGCAGGATCTGGTCAATACCCGCGTGGCGCTGAAGCTGTCGCAGATCTCCGGCGTCGGCATGGTGACGCTGGCGGGCGGCCATCAGCCGGCGATCCGCGTGCAGATGAACCCGACGGCGCTCGCCGCCCATCATCTGACGCTGGAAGACGTTAATACGCTGATTAGCAACAGCAACGTCAACGGCTCGAAGGGCGGCTTTGACGGCAAATATCACTCAGTCACCATCGACGCCAACGACCAGCTGCGCACCGCCGACGAGTACGGCAACCTGATCCTCACTTACCAGAACGGCGCGGCGCTGCGCCTGAAGGATATCGCCCATATCGAGCAGGGGCCGGAGAACAGCTTCCAGTCCGCCTGGGCCAACAACAGCCCTGCGATTGTTATCAGCGTACAGCGCCAGCCGGGCGCCAACGTGATCCAGGTAGTGGACAACATCAAGGCGGCGCTGCCGACCCTGCAGGCCGCGCTGCCGGACGGCGTGAAGATGACCATTCTCTCTGACCGCACCCAGACCATCCGCGCCTCCATCAGCGACGTGCAGTTCGAGCTGATGCTCTCCATTGCGCTGGTGGTGATGGTGACCTTCCTGTTTCTGCGCAACGTGGCGGCGACGCTGATCCCCAGCGTGGCGGTGCCGCTGTCGCTGGTGGGCACGTTCGGCGTGATGTATCTGGCGGGCTTCAGCCTCAATAACCTGTCGCTGATGGCGCTGACCATCGCCACCGGCTTTGTTATCGATGACGCTATCGTGGTGGTGGAAAATATTTCGCGGCGGCTGGAGGAGGGCGAAACCCCGATGCAGGCGGCGCTGAAAGGGTCGCAGCAGATCGGCTTCACTATTATCTCGCTGACCTTCTCGCTGATTGCGGTGCTGATCCCGCTGCTGTTTATGGGCGACGTGGTGGGGCGACTGTTCCGCGAGTTTGCCATCACGCTGGCGGTGTCGATTCTGGTCTCAATGCTGGTCTCGCTGACCCTGACGCCGATGCTGTGCGCCTACCTGCTGCGCCATATCCCGCCGGAGCGGCAGTCGCGCTTTGCGCGCAAGGGCGGCGAGCTGTTCGACAAGCTGATCCGCGGCTACGATCGGCTGCTGACGGTGGTGCTCAACCACCAGAAGCTGACGCTGCTGGTGGCGCTGGCGACCTTTGCGCTGACCGCGCTGCTCTATATGGCGGTGCCGAAAGGTTTCTTCCCGACCCAGGACACCGGGCTGATCCAGGGCATTACGCTGGCGTCGCAGGATGTCTCCTTTAGCGAGATGGCGAAGCGTCAGCAGGCGCTGGCGAAGGTGGTGCTGGCGAATCCGGCGGTAGAGAGCGTCTCTTCCACTATCGGCATTGATGGCAACAATACCAGCCTCAACAGCGGGCGGCTGCAAATCAACCTGAAGTCGTTTGACCAGCGTGACGACAAGGCCGACGCGGTGATCAAACAGCTGCAGCAGGCGGCGAAGCAGGTGGTGGGCATCCATCTCTTTATGCAGCCGGCGCAGGATCTGACGGTTAACGACCAGGTGACGCCGAGCCAGTATCAGTTCACCCTCGACGACGCCGACAGCGAAAACCTGGTGACCTGGTCGCCGCAGCTGGTGGCGGCGCTGCAGAAGCGGCCGGAATTTAACGGTGTGGTAAGCAATTTGCAGGATCAGGGGCGCGTGGCCTATGTCGAACTGAACCGCGATAAAGCGGCGCGCTACGGCATTACCGCGTCGGACGTCGATACTGCGCTTTATAACGCCTTTGGCCAGCGTCTGGTGTCGACTATCTTTACCCAGTCGAACCAGTATCGCGTGGTGCTGGAGGTGGCGCCCGCTTATCAGCAGTCGCCCGCCTCTTTTGAGGATGTCTATCTGCAGCCCGCCACCAGCGACAGTTCGACGACAGGTTCAACCTCCTCTTCGACCTCGACCTCGACTTCGACCTCGACTTCGACTTCGACGTCAACCTCCGCCAGCGACAGCACCAGCAGCGGTATGGTAAAGCTGACCGCTGTCGCCACTATCCACCAGCGCGCCGGTTCGCTGATGCATATGCGCCTGAATCAGTTCCCGGCGGTGATGATCTCCTTTAACCTCAACAGCGGCTACTCGCTGGAGGATGGGCAGAAGGCGATCGCCGAGGTGCGGCAGCAGCTGCAGATGCCGTCGAGCATTACGCTGCGCTATCAGGGCGAAACCTCCGCCTTCCAGAGCGCCACCGGCAACACCCTGTGGCTGATCCTCGCGGCGCTGCTCACCATGTACGTGGTGCTGGGCATTCTCTACGAGAGCTTTATTCACCCGGTGACCATCCTCTCCACGCTGCCGTCGGCGGCGGTCGGCGCGCTGCTGACGCTGCTGCTGGCGGGCAGCGAATTTAGCCTGATTGCGCTAATTGGCGTGATCCTGCTCATCGGTATCGTGAAGAAGAACGCCATTATGATGATCGACTTTGCGCTGGAGGCGGAGAACAAGCAGCACCTCAGCCCGCGCGAGGCGATCCATCAGGCCTGCCTGCTGCGCTTTCGTCCGATTCTGATGACCACCATGGCAGCGCTGCTCGGCGCGCTGCCGCTGATGCTGGCGTCGGGATCGGGCGCGGAGCTGCGCCAGCCGCTGGGGCTGGTGATCGTCGGCGGCTTGATCGTCAGCCAGGTGCTGACGCTCTTCTCCACGCCGGTGATCTATCTCTGGTTTGACGCGCTTGCGCAGCGCGGCAACGCCTGGGTGAAACGCCGCCAGCAGCAGTCGCGAGGCGCGTCATGAACCTGACGCGGCTGTTTATTTTCCGTCCGGTCGCCACGCTGCTGCTGACGCTGGCGATCCTGCTGCTCGGCGCCCTCGGCTATCGGCTGCTGCCGGTCGCGCCGCTGCCGCAGGTCGATTTCCCTACTATTATGGTGAGCGCCAGCCTGGCGGGTGCCAGCCCGGAAACCATGGCGGCGACGGTGGCGACACCGCTGGAGCGCGCGCTGGGGCAGATCGCCGGCATCACCGAAATGACCTCCAGCAGCTCGCAGGGATCCGCCAATATTATTTTGCAGTTTGAGCTGAACCGCGATATCAACGGCGCGGCGCGCGACGTGCAGGCGGCGATCAACGCCTCGCGCAGCCTGCTGCCGAGCAGCATGGAGTCGCTGCCGACCTACCACAAAGCTAACCCTTCCGATGCGCCCATCGTGATGCTGGCGCTCACCTCTGAAACCCGCTCGGCGGGCGAGCTTTACGATCTGGCGGAAAGCAAGATTGAGCAGGCGATGGGGCAGGTAAAGGGCGTGGGCGAGGTGTCGCTGATGGGCAGCGCGCTGCCGGCGGTGCGGATCGATCTGCAGCCGCAGAAGCTGACCCACTACGGTATTTCGCTGGATCGGGTGCGCAGCGCTATCGCCAGCAGCACCACCAACCTGCCGAAGGGGATGCTGCAGGGCAGCAGCCAGTCGTGGGTGGTGGACAGCAACGGCCAGCTCGACAAGGCGGCGCAGTATCGCGATCTCATCGTCAGCTATCAGGATGGCAAGGCGGTGCGGCTGCATGACGTCGCTACCGTCTACGACTCGGTGGAGGATCAGTATCAGGCCGGTTTCCTTAACGCCGCGCCGTCGGTGATGATCGGCATTAAGCGCCAGGCGGGCGCCAATATGCTCGACACCATCGACGCCATTAAGGCGCAGCTGCCGGCGCTGGAGAGAGATCTGCCCGCCGATACCCAGCTTAAAGTGGTGATCGACCGCTCGCCTGGGGTGCGCGCCTCGCTCTACGACACTGAAGAGACGTTGCTGATCGCCGTGCTGCTGGTGATCGCCGTGGTGTTTGTCTTCCTGCGCAACCTGCAGGCGGTGGTGATCCCGGCGCTGGCGCTGCCGGTGTCGCTGATCGGCACCTGCGCGGTGATGTATCTGCTGGGCTACAGCCTCGACAACCTGTCGCTAATGGCGCTGATTATCTCCACCGGCTTTGTGGTGGATGACGCCATCGTGGTGCTGGAGAATATCACGCGCCATATTGAAGAGGGCTCAGGGCCGGTGCGCGCGGCGGTGCGCGGTGCGCGCGAGGTGAGCTTTACCGTGCTGTCGATGACGGTATCGCTGATCGCGGTGTTTATTCCCATCCTGCTGATGGGCAGCATCGTTGGCCGTCTGTTCCGCGAGTTCGCCATTACGCTCACCGTGTCGCTGCTGATCTCGATGTTTGTTTCCCTCAGCCTGACGCCGATGCTCTGCTCGCGGCTGCTGAAGCGCAAGCCGCGCGTCAGCAAACGGCCGCATCCGCTCTATCAGTTTATCGAGAACCGGCTCAATGCGCTGCTGGCGGCCTATGCGCGCGGGCTCGACTGGGTGATGCGCCACCAGAAGCTGACGATGCTCAGCCTGCTGCTCACCGTGCTGCTCAATCTGTTTCTCTATACCGTGGTGCAGAAGGGCTTCTTTCCCAATCAGGATACCGGCGTGCTGATGGGCGCGCTGCGCGCCGACCAGAACATCTCCTTTCAGGCGATGAAGCCTAAGATGCTGATGTTTACCAAAATTATTCAGGCCGATCCGGCGGTAGAGAGCGTGATGTCCTCAATGGGCAGCGGCATGTTCGGCTCGCGCAACAGCGCTAACTTCTTTGTGCGGCTGAAGGATCTCGACCAGCGCGACGCCACCGCCACCGAAGTGGCCAACCAGCTGAGCATGAAAACCAGCCATATCGCAGGGGCACAGATGTTCCTGATGGCGGCGCAGGATCTGCATATCGGCGGCCGCAGCGCCAACGCCAGCTATCAGTACAGCCTGCAGGCGGACGATCTCGATCTGCTGCGCACCTGGACGCCGAAAGTGCAGGCGGCGCTGGCGGCGATCCCGCAGCTCAACAGCGTCGATTCCGACTCGCAAACCGGCGGTCAGGAGGTGGTGATCGCTATCGATCGCGACCGCGCCACGCGCCTCGGCGTCAACGTGCAGATGCTCGACACCCTGCTGAATAACGCCTTCAGCCAGCGCCAGGTCGCTACGCTCTATCACACGCTGAATCAGTATCACGTGGTGATGTCGCTTAACGACAGCTACACGCGCGATCCGGCAATTTTGCAGCAGCTCTACGTGATTAACGACAGCGGCGACCGGGTGCCGCTCTCCGCCTTCGCGACCCTGACCAGCGGCAACGCGCCGCTGTCGGTGGCGCATCAGGGGCAGTCGGCCACCAGCACCCTCGCGTTTAACCTTAACGACGGCGTCTCGCTGGAGCAGGCGCAGGCGCTGATTAAGCAGGCGATGGCGAAGCTCGGTTTGCCTTCCAGCATCCAGGCCGGTTTCGCCGGCACCGCCGCCGCCTTTGGCCAGCTGACGGCCACCATGCCCTGGCTGATTCTGGCGGCGCTGGCGGCGGTCTATATCGTGCTGGGCGTGCTCTACGAGAGCTATGTGCATCCGCTGACCATTCTCTCAACGCTGCCGTCGGCGGGCGTCGGCGCGCTGCTGCTGCTGCTGCTCACCGACACGCAGCTCACGCTGATTGCGCTAATCGGCATCATCCTGCTGATCGGCATCGTCAAAAAGAACGCCATTATGATGATCGACTTCGCGCTCGACGCCGAGCGCCGTCTCGGCCTGTCGCCGCAGCAGGCGATCGTGCAGGCGTGCCTGATGCGCTTTCGCCCCATTATGATGACCACGCTGGCGGCCTTTTTCGGCGCGCTGCCGCTGGCGCTCGGCAGCGGCGGCGACGCCGATCTGCGCAGCCCGCTCGGTATGGCAATCGCGGGCGGGCTGGCGCTGAGCCAGCTGCTGACCCTGTTTACCACGCCGGTCGTCTACCTCTGGCTCGACCGCCTGAGTCGCGCCACCCAACGTCAGTGGCGCCGCTTGCGCCATGCGGAATCCTGATCAATGAAAAAGTTTTCTCTCGCTTTACTGCTGCTGCTCGGCGGCTGCGCCGTCGGCCCCGACTATCAGCGCCCCAGCGCCAGCGTGCCGCTGCACTATAAAGAGGCCAAAGGCTGGCAGCGCGCCGCGCCGCAGGATGACCAGAACAAAGGTGAATGGTGGCGGGTCTATCACGACGACACCCTGAGCGGCCTGCTGCAGCAGGTGAGCATCTCTAACCAGAATGTCGCCAGCTACGCCGCCCAGTACCGCGAAGCGCAGGCGCTGGCCGCCCAGTCGCGCGCCGCGCTCTTCCCGACCATCGGCTATGACGCCAGCGGGACGCGCAGCGGCACCCGTTCAACCAGCAGCGGCGCGCGCAGCGTCACCAACAGCAACTCGGCGCAGCTGAGCGCCAGCTGGGAGGTGGATCTGTGGGGCAAACTGCGGCGCACCCGGGAAGAGAACGCCGCCAGCGCCCAGGCGAGCGCCGCCGAGCTGGCGAACGTGACGCTCAGCGCCCAGTCGGAGCTGGCGCAGGACTATTTTCAGCTGCGTATTATGGATGAGAAGATCGCCCGCTATCAGCAGAGCGTGGCGGCCTACGAGCGCTACCTGAAGATCATCGGCAATAAATATCAGGCGGGCAGCGAATCGCGCGCCACCCTGGCCCAGGCGCAGATGCAGCTGGAGAGCGCCCGCGCCTCGGCGCTCGACCAGCAGTGGCAGCGTGCCCAGCTGGAGCACGCCATCGCGCTGCTGATCGGCAAAGCGCCCGCCGACTTCAGCCTGCCGGCGGCGAAGCTGACCGCAACGCTGCCGCCGCTGCCGCAGGCGCTGCCGTCGCAGCTGCTGCAGCGCCGACCCGATATCGCTTATGCCGAGCGCAACGTCGCCGCCGCCAACGCCGCGGTCGGCGTGGCGATAGCTGGCTACTATCCCGATTTGACGCTGAGCGCCAGCGGCGGCACCAGCGCCTCGGCGCTGCATAATCTCTTCTCGCTGCCTTACCGCGTCTGGTCGCTCGGCCCCGATCTGAGCGGCACGCTGCTCGACTTCGGCGCCACCTCGGCGAAGGTGGATCAGGCGCGCGCCGCCTACGACGCCAGCGTCGCCAGCTATCGGCTGGCGGTGCTGACGGCGATGCAGGAAGTCGAGGACGATCTGGTGGAGCTGAACACCCTCACCGAGGAGCTGGGGGCCCAGCAGCGCGCCACCGACGCCGCGCGCGAGTCGGCGCGCGTAACGCGCAACCAGTATGAAGCGGGCATGATCGACTATCTCGACGTCGCCACCACTGAAACCAGCAGCCTGAGCGCGCAGCAGAGCCTGCTGTCGCTGCAAAGCACGCAGTGGGTCACCAGCGTAGCGCTGATCGCCGCGCTCGGCGGCGGCTGGCAGCCGACGCCCTAAATCGCGCCTTGACGCTTGTCGAACGACGCCAGATCCTGCATCGTTAGTAACCTTTTTAACGATGCTAAGGAGCTGGCATGTTGTTTAGATTTTTTCGTCTACTCTGCCGTCTGTTGTGGCGGGTGGAACTGCGCGGCGTCGCCGCCGCGCTGCATCAGGACAAAGTGCTGATCGCGCCGAACCATATGTCTTTTCTTGACGGCGTGCTGCTGGCGCTGTTCCTGCCGGTCAGGCCGGTTTTCGCCGTTTACTCCGCCGTGAGCGAGCGGTGGTATATGCGGCTGGTGAAGCCGCTGATCGATTTCGTTCCACTCGATCCAACCCGGCCGATGTCGATCAAGCAGCTGGTGCGGCTGATCGACAGCGGCCGCCCGGTGGTGATCTTCCCGGAAGGGCGCATTACCGTCACCGGCTCGCTGATGAAGATCTACAGCGGTGCGGGTTTCGTCGCCGCCAAATCCCAGGCCAACGTGGTGCCGATGCGCATCGAGGGGGCCGAGTACACCCCTTTCGGCCGTCTGGCGGGGGTCTTTAAGCGCCGTCTTTTTCCCCGTATCACCCTGACCATCCTGCCGGCGACGCGCATTCCGATGCCGGAGGCGAAGCGGGCGCGCGACCGGCGCCAGCTCGCGGGCGAGCACCTGCACCATATTATGATGGAGGCGCGCATGGCGGTGCGCCCGCGCGAAACGCTCTATGACGCCTTCCTTAACGCCCGCACCCGCTACGGCGCGTTTAAGCCCTGCATCGAAGATGTCAATATGCAGCCCGACAGCTATACCGGGCTGCTGAAAAAGGCGCTCGGCGTCGGGCGCATTCTTGAGCGCTACAGCCAGCCGGGTGAGATTGTCGGCCTGCTGCTGCCCAACGCGACGGTGACCGCGGCGGCAATTCTCGGCGCGTCGATGCGCGGGCGCGTGCCGGCGATGCTTAACTACACCGCCGGGGTCAAGGGCATGGGCGCGGCGCTGACCGCGTCGCAGGTGAAAACCGTCTTTACCTCGCGCCAGTTTCTGGAGAAGGGCAACCTCTGGCATCTGCCGCAGGGGCTGACCGGGGTTGAGTGGATCTATCTGGAGGATCTGCGCGACACCGTGACCACCCAGGACAAGCTCTGGATCCTGGCACACCTGCTGCTGCCGCGCCGCGCGCAGGTGGCGCGCCAGCCGGAAGAGGCGGCGATGGTGCTGTTCACTTCCGGCTCGGAAGGCAACCCCAAAGGCGTGGTGCATTCCCATAAAAGCCTGCTGGCGAACGTGGAGCAGATCCGCACCGTGGCGGACTTTACCCCGCGCGATAAGTTTATGTCGGCGCTGCCGCTGTTCCACGCCTTCGGTCTGACGGTGGGGCTGTTTACGCCGCTGATGACCGGCGCGCAGGTATTTCTCTACCCCAGCCCGCTGCACTATCGCATCGTGCCGGAGCTGGTCTACGACCGCAACTGCACCGTGCTGTTCGGCACCTCGACCTTTCTCGGCAACTATGCGCGCTTTGCCGCGCCTTACGATTTCGCCCGCGTGCGCTACGTGGTGGCGGGCGCGGAGAAGCTGCAGGAAGCGACGCGCCAGATCTATATGGAGAAGTACGGCATCCGCATTCTTGAGGGCTACGGCGTGACCGAGTGCGCGCCAGTGGTGGCGATCAACGTGCCGATGGCGGCGAAACCGCACACCGTGGGCCGCATTCTGCCGGGCATGGATTCGCGTCTGATGTCGGTAGAGGGCATCGAGCAGGGCGGTCGGCTGCAGCTGCGCGGGCCGAACATCATGAAGGGCTACCTGCGGGTTGAGAACCCCGGCGTGCTGGAAGCGCCCGCCGCCGACAACGGCGAAGGGCAGCTGGAGGCGGGCTGGTACGATACCGGCGATATCGTCAGCTTTGACGAAGGCGGATTCTGTCAGATTCAGGGGCGCGCCAAACGCTTCGCCAAGATTGCCGGTGAGATGGTGTCGCTGGAGAGCGTCGAGCAGATCGCCCTGAAGGCGTCGCCGGAGAAACAGCACGCGGCGTCGCTGCGCGCCGACGGCAACCGTGGCGAAGCGCTGGTGCTGTTTACCACCGACGCTGAACTGAAGCGCGACGCGCTGCAGAAAGCGGCGCGCGAGCTGGGCGCGCCGGAGCTGGCCGTGCCGCGCGATATCCGCGTGATGAAACAGCTGCCGATGCTGGGCAGCGGCAAGCCGGACTATGTCAGCCTGAAACAGCTGGCGGAAGAGGAGCAGGCATGAAGAGTCCAGAGGCGCAGGCGCTATCCCTGCGATCGCGCGGCATGCTGGCGGTAATGTGCGCGCAGTTTTTTTCCGCCTTTGGCGACAACGCGCTGCTTTTTGCCACCCTGGCGCTGCTGAAAAGCGAGCTCTATCCCGACTGGAGCCAGCCGGTGATGCAGATGCTGTTCGTCGCCGCCTATATTCTGCTGGCGCCCTTTGTCGGCCAGATGGCGGACAGCTTCGCCAAAGGCCGGGTAATGATGTTCGCCAACAGCCTCAAGCTGCTGGGCGCACTGCTGATCTGCTCTGGCTTCAATCCTTTTGTGGGCTATACGCTGGTGGGCATCGGCGCGGCGGCCTACTCGCCCGCCAAGTACGGCATTCTCACCGAGCTGACTTCCGGCGAGAAGCTGGTAAAAGCCAACGGCATGATGGAAAGCTCTACCATCGCCGCGATCCTGCTTGGATCGGTATCGGGCGGCGCGCTCGCCGACTGGAGCCTGTCGGCGGCGCTGGCGCTCTGCGCAGCCACCTACGCGGTGGCGGTGGCGGCGAACCTGATGATTCCGAAGCTTAGCGCGGCGCGACCGGGGCAGAGCTGGCACCTCGGCGCCATGCTGCGCCGCTTTTTCCAGGCCTGCTCGACGCTGTGGCATAACGGCGAGACGCGCTTTTCCATTCTTGGCACCAGCCTGTTCTGGGGCGCAGGCGTAACGCTGCGCTTTCTGCTGGTGCTGTGGGTGCCGGTGGCGCTCGGCATCAGCGACAACGCCACGCCGACCACGCTTAACGCGATGGTGGCGATCGGCATCGTAGTCGGGGCCGGCGCGGCGGCGAAGCTGGTTACGCTGGAGACGGTGCGCCGCTGTATGCCTGCCGGCGTGCTGATCGGCGTGATGGTGGCGATCTTCTCGCTGCAGCATTCACTGCTGAGCGCCTACCTGCTGCTGATGGTCATTGGCGCGCTGGGCGGCTTTTTTGTGGTGCCGCTCAATGCGGTGCTGCAGGCGCGTGGTAAGGCGAGCGTTGGCGCAGGCAATGCGATTGCGGTGCAGAACTTCGGCGAGAATATCGCCATGCTGGTGATGCTGGGGCTCTATACGCTGGCGGTAAAAGCGGGCGCGCCCGCAGTGGCGACCGGCGTCGGCTTCGGCGCGCTGTTTGCGCTGGCGATCGCGGTGCTGTGGCTATGGCGGCCAAAAGCCGCCGCGCGTTAAAACAGGCGGTTCTGGTGCGATAGTCAACCGCGCACTGGCGTGATGCGGTTGAGTCCGGCCAGCGCCGCCGCGTTAGCCTGCCGCCACGGCTGTTGTGACGTGGCGGCAGAAAGCGCGCTGAGCTGCCTGTTGCCGCGCTTGTTTCTTCTCTTTAGCTTTCACCTGGCAGCCTGCGCGCCTCGCGCGCCACGTTAGCTTTCACCCAGCAGCCTGCGCGCCTCGCGCGCCACGTTTTCCATCTCATCCTGCAGCTCCAGCAGCTCCGGCTCCAGATCGTCGATATCGCCGCTCTGGCGCAGGTTTTTCTCCAGCTGGCGGCAGAGCTGCTTCATGCGCGGCACCCCGCTGTAGCTGGCGCTGCCGTGCAGCTTATGGATGATTTCGCGCAGGCCCTGCGCATCTTTCGCCGCCATAAAGGCGTCGAGCTTCTGCTGTACCTCGGGCAGAAAGTCGAGCAGCATCTTCAGCATATCGCGCGCCAGGTCGGGTTTGTTCGCCGCCTGGCGCAGCGCCAGCTCCCAGTCGAGCGAGGGCGAAACCGTCGGCACCGGCGCGGCTACCGCAGGCAGCGCCGGGCTGTAACGCGCCAGCAGCTGGCTGAGCCGGGTTTCGTCGATCGGCTTCGCCAGATAGTCGTTCATGCCGGCTTTGATCAGATGTTCGCGCTCGCCGTCGATGGCGTGCGCGGTAACCGCCACAATCGGCGTACTGGCGTGCAGCGGCAGGCTGCGAATAATTTCGCTGGCGCGGATGCCGTCGATCTCCGGCATCTGGATATCCATCAGGATAATATCCAGCGGCTGGGTGCGCGCCGCGGCGATCGCCTGCTCGGCGTTGTTGCACAGCAGGATATGCTGCACCTGCTCCTCCAGCAGCGCGCCGATCAGCTTGAGGTTGGCGGGGTTGTCATCCACCGCCATAACCCGCAGCGGCAGGCGCGCGCCGTTGGGCAGTTCGCTGCGCTGGCGCGTATGCAGATCGGCCAGCAGCGGCAGCAGCCGCGTGGTGGAGACCGGCTTGGTGATGCAGCCGTGAATGCCGCGCACCTTGAGCCGGTCTGCCAGCAGCATCATGGCGCTCGGCAGCGCCAGCAGCACGCAGTCGGCGCGATTGAGCAGGGCGTCGATAAAGGCATCGTCCAGCAACGCCTGCTGCGTGATATCAATCGGCAGCCCGACCAGCAGCAGCGGATAGTGCGGCTCGCGCAGCCCCGACAGCGTTTCGCTGTGCTCGATCTGCAGCGGCGTCACGCGTAGCATCTTCAGCGTCGCGTCGGCCGAGGCGGCGTGCGCCTCGACGTAGGCCATGCGCGAGCGCGACAGGGCGTCGAGCGCGCGCGGCAGCGTCGGCGCGTTGGGATTGAGATCGAGCGGTATCCGCACCCAGAAGGTCGAGCCTTCATCGACGCGGCTGTGGAAGGCGATCTCGCCGCCCATTTCGCTGACCAGCTTCTGGGTGATCGCCAGACCCAGCCCGGTGCCGCCGTGGCGGCGGGAGATGCTGGCGTCAGCCTGGCGAAACGCCTGAAACAGCTGGGTTTGCTGCTGCTCGGAAATGCCGATCCCCGAGTCGTGTACCTGAATCTCCAGCTCGACGCGCGTGGCGCTGACGTTGCGCTGTTCGACGCGCAGATCGATAGTGCCGCGCTCGGTAAACTTAATGGCGTTGCCCAGCAGGTTGATCAGAATCTGCTGCAGGCGCAGCGGATCGCCAATCACGTTATCCGGCACGCTGCAGTCGCACAGCACCGTCAGCTCCAGCCCTTTTTCGTGCGCCGACGGCGCCAGCAGCACGATGGTTTCATCCAGGGTGGCGCGCAGCGGGAAGGGAATCGACTCCAGCACCAGCTTGCCCGCTTCCAGCTTAGAGAAGTCGAGCACGTCGTTGATAATGCTCAGCAGATTATTCGCCGAGCGCTCGATGGTCTGCATATAGTCGCGCTGGGTGGCGCCGAGCGCGGTTTTCAGCATCTGGCGGGTAAAGCCGACCACGCCGTTGAGCGGGGTGCGCAGCTCGTGAGACATATTGGCGAGGAACTCCGACTTGATGCGCGCCGCTTCCTGGGCGCGCTTTTTCGCCAGGTCCAGCTCGACGTTCTGAATTTCAAGCTGCTCCAGCGTTTCCCGCAGATCCCAGGTCGCCTGATCGATATTGTGCTGCATCTCTTCGTGGTAGGCGGTGAGCGACATCGCCATGGCGTTGATGCCGTTTTTCAGAATGCTCAGCTCTCCCAGCATATAGCCCTCGACGCGGCTGTCGAGCTGGCCGCGGCGAATGCGGTCGACGGTGGTAACCATATTGCGAATCGGGCCGGTAACGTCGCGCATCAGGCGGTAGGCAAACAGCATGGCGATGCAGAGACAGAACAGCAGCATCAGGGTGGCGACAAAGACCTCTTTATACTGCTGCAAACGCACCGACTGAAGATCGAGCTCAATCGCCACGTAGCCGAGCGGATTGCCCGCCGGTTTCGCCACTTCGCTGGGCTGTTCATCTGTCGCATAGTGTTCAGCGGTAATTGGCGTGCGCAGGATCAGCAGCGTGCCGTGGCGCTCCATCGAGACGTCGTCCGGCAGCGCGTGGATATCCTCTTTCTGCATCAGGCCGAGGTTTTGGTTGCTGTTCGAGGTGACGTAGAGGCGGTTATTGTTGTCGAACACGGAAATGGCGCGGACAATATCGGAATGACGACGGTGCAGCAGGCTGACCAGCGCGCGCAGCGCTTCGCGGTCGTGCCAGGTCATACTGTATTCGCTGGAGACCGCCAGCGGCTCAATGATGCTGGCGCCCGCGTCCACCACCTGCCGCTGCAGTTCGTTGTAGCGATGCACCACGAAAAACGAGCTAAGCAGCAGCCCAATCAGTAACGTCGGCGCCAGAATTAAAATCATCATTCGCGCCCGCAGGCTGTATTTCGTCATAATAGTCGCTGGCTTAACCCGTTATCCTGTGCGCAACAACGCGCGCACGCTGAATTTTATTGAGAATGTAGAACACTATGGCGCAATTTTACTCCGCAAAACAGCGCGTGACGACTAAGCAACGCATTACCGTTACCGTGGACGAACTCGACCCCTTTGGCCAGGGCGTGGCGCGGCATCAGGGTAAAACCCTGTTTATCAGCGGCGCGCTGCCCGGCGAACAGGCGGAAGTGACGCTGGTGGAGGAGAAGCGCCAGTACGCGCGCGGCAAGGCAACGCGGCTGCTCAGCCTCAGCCCGGAGCGCGTGACGCCGCGCTGCCCGCACTTTACCCGCTGCGGCGGCTGTCAGCAGCAGCATGCCGCCGAGCCGCTGCAGCAGCGCAGCAAAGCGGCGGCGCTGTCGCGCATGCTGAGCCAGGCGGCGCAGCGCACCGTCGCGGTGGACGCCATCCTCGCCGGGCCCGCCTGGGGCTACCGCCGTCGCGCGCGCCTCGGCCTGCAGTGGCAGCCTAAAACGCGCGAGCTGCGGATGGGATTTCGTCAGGAGGCGAGCAACGATCTGGTGGCGATTCGCACCTGCCCCATTCTGGCGCCCGAACTTGAAGCGCTGCTGCTGCCGTTGCGCGACTGCCTTAGCGCGCTCAGGGCGGCCAGCCGGCTGGGGCATCTTGAGCTGGTGCTGGCGGATAACGGGCCGCTGGTGGTGTTGCGCCATCTCGATGCGCTGCACGCCGACGACCGCGAAAAACTGGAACGTTTTTCGCATGAGCAGAGGCTGATGCTGTTTCTCGACGATGGCGAGCGGCTGGAGCAGGTGCGCGGCGACGAGCCCTTTTACCACTCGGGCGACGTGCGGTTGACCTTTAGCCCGCAGGACTTTATTCAGGTCAACGACGCGGTTAACCAGCAGATGGTGGCGCAGGCGATCGCCTGGCTCGATCTGCAGCCGGAAGATCGCGTGCTCGATCTCTTTTGCGGCATGGGAAACTTTACGATCCCTGTAGGAAAAATCGTACAAAATGCTGTGGGTGTGGAGGGTGTTGCAGCATTAGTGCGACAGGCAGCGTATAATGCGCAACTGAATAATCTTAAAAATGTCCGCTTTTTCCAGCATAACCTGGAGGAAGATGTCACGCGCCAGCCATGGGCGGCGCAGGGATTTAACAAGGTATTGCTCGATCCGGCGCGTGCCGGGGCTGCGGGCGTGATGGCGCATCTGGTTAAACTTGCGCCGGAGCGCGTGGTCTATGTTTCGTGTAATCCCACAACGCTTGCTCGCGACAGCCAGACATTGCTGTCGGCGGGCTACCATCTGGAAAGGGTCGCGATGCTGGATATGTTCCCTCATACCCGTCATCTCGAATCCATGGTGCTGTTCAGCAAAACATAAGCGGCAATTGATGCTGCTGTGGCAGGAGAGGATATGGTTGCGGTCAGAAGTGCGCATTTAAATACGGCAGGGGAGTTCGCTCTCGATCAGTGGATCGCCAGTCTTGGCATTGCCAACCCGCAATCATGTGAACGTATCGCTGAGACCTGGCGCTATTGCGAAGCCCAGACGCAGGATCACCCCGATCAGTCGCTGCTGCTGTGGCGCGGCATCGAGATGGTGGAGATCCTCTCGATGCTTAGCATGGATATCGAAAGCTCCTGCGCCGCGCTGATCTTCCCGCTGGCGAATGCGGAGGTGGTGAGCGAAGAGGAGCTGAGCGAAACCTTCGGCAGCGGCATCGTTACGCTGGTACACGGCGTGCGCGATATGGACGCCATTCGCCAGCTGAAAGCGATCCACAACGACTCCATGGCTTCCGAGCAGGTGGACAACGTGCGCCGCATGCTGCTGGCGATGGTGGAAGATTTCCGCTGCGTGGTGATCAAGCTGGCGGAACGCATTATGAACCTGCGCGAGATGAAAGACGCGCCGGAAGATGAACGCGTGCTGGCGGCCAAAGAGAGCACCAATATCTATGCGCCCCTCGCCAACCGGCTCGGTATCGGCCAGCTGAAATGGGAGCTGGAGGATTACTGCTTCCGCTACCTGCATCCTGACGAATACAAACGCATCGCCAAACTGCTGCACGAGCGCCGTATCGACCGCGAACAGTACATCGAGAACTTTGTCGATACGCTGCGCAAAGAGATGGTGAAAGAGGGGGTACGCGCCGAGGTTTACGGCCGTCCGAAACATATCTATAGCATCTGGCGCAAGATGCAGAAGAAGTCGCTGGCGTTCGATGAGCTTTTCGACGTGCGCGCGGTGCGCATCGTCGCCGAACGTCTGCAGGACTGCTACGGCGCGCTCGGCATTGTGCATACCCTCTACCGCCATCTGCCGGCGGAGTTCGACGACTATGTCGCCAACCCGAAGCCGAACGGCTATCAGTCGATTCATACCGTGGTGCTCGGGCCGAAAGGCAAAACCGTGGAAATTCAGATCCGCACCCGGCAGATGCACGAGGATGCCGAGCTGGGGGTCGCCGCGCACTGGAAATATAAAGAGGGGCCGAGCACCGGCAGCGCGCGCGGCGCTTCGGGACACGAAGGGCGCATCGCCTGGCTGCGTAAGCTGATCGCCTGGCAGGAAGAGATGGCCGACTCCGGCGAGATGCTGGAAGAGGTGCGCAGCCAGGTGTTCGACGATCGCGTATACGTCTTTACCCCAAAAGGCGACGTGGTGGATCTGCCCGCTGGATCGACGCCGCTCGACTTTGCCTACCATATTCACAGCGATATCGGCCATCGCTGCATCGGCGCCAAGATCGGCGGCCGCATCGTGCCCTTTACCTATCAGCTGCAGATGGGCGATCAGGTGGAAGTGATCACCCAGAAACAGCCCAATCCGAGCCGCGACTGGCTTAACCCCAACCTCGGTTATATCACCACCAGTCGCGGGCGAGCCAAGATCCATAACTGGTTCCGCAAGCAGGATCGCGACAAAAACATCGCGGCGGGCCGTCAGATACTCGACAGCGAGCTGAACCAGCTCGATATCAGCCTGCGCGAAGCGGAGAAGCTGCTGCTGCCGCGCTATAACGTCACCTCGCTCGACGAGCTGCTGGCGGCGATCGGCGGCGGCGATATTCGCCTCAACCAGATGGTCAACTTCCTGCAGGCGAAGCTCAACAAGCCGAGCGCGGAAGAGGAAGATCGCGAGGCGCTGCGCCAGCTGACGCAGAAAAGTTACACGCCGCCGGCGCGCAAAGAGAGCGGCCGCGTGGTGGTCGAAGGGGTCGGCAACCTGATGCACCATATTGCGCGCTGCTGCCAGCCGATTCCCGGTGACGATATCGTCGGCTTTATCACCCAGGGGCGCGGCATCTCTATCCACCGCGCCGACTGCGACCAGCTTGCCGAGCTGAGCGCCCACGCGCCGGAACGCATCGTTGACGCGGTGTGGGGCGAAAGCTACTCCAGCGGCTACTCGCTGGTGGTGCGCGTTACCGCCAACGATCGCAGCGGGCTGCTGCGCGATATCACCACCATTCTTGCCAATGAGAAGGTCAACGTGCTGGGCGTCTCCAGCCGCAGCGACACCAAAAAGCAGCTGGCGACCATCGATATGGATATTGAAATCTACAATCAGCAGGTGCTGGGCCGCGTGCTGTCGCGGCTGAACCAGGTGCCTGATATCATCGACGCCCGACGTCTTCACTGATGTTGCGGGATGGGCGCGTGCCCATCCCGCCTCTTATCTCCGGTTTAACAAGGACTGACTATGAGCGCACTCGATCGCCTGCTGGGCATTATGCGAACCCTGCGCGATCCGCAACGCGGCTGCCCGTGGGATCGCGAACAAACCTTCGCCTCAATTGCACCCTATACGCTGGAAGAGACCTATGAAGTGCTGGACGCCATCCAGCGTGAAGACTTCGAGGATCTCCGCGGCGAACTGGGCGATCTGCTGTTTCAGGTGGTGTTCTACGCGCAGATGGCCAGCGAGCAGCAGCGCTTTGACTTTGACGACATCTGCAATGCCATCAGCGACAAGCTGGAGCGCCGGCATCCCCATATCTTCGGCGACGCCAGCGTCGCGGACAGCGCGGAAGTGCTGAAAAACTGGGAGGCGATCAAAGGCGCAGAGCGGGCGGAAAAAGCGCAGCATTCGGCGCTCGACGACATCCCCAAAGCGCTGCCGGCGCTGATGCGCGCGCATAAAATCCAGAAGCGCTGCCATAACGTCGGCTTTGACTGGACCTCCATTGGCCCGGTGCTGGATAAAGTGCATGAAGAGATTGATGAAGTGATGCACGAGGCGCAGCAGGCGACTATCGATCCGCACAAGCTGGAGGAGGAGATCGGCGATCTGCTGTTCGCCACGGTCAATCTGTCGCGCCATCTGGGCAGCAAAGCGGAAACCGCGCTGCAAAAGGCGAATGACAAGTTCGAGCGCCGTTTCCGCGCCGTGGAGGCGATTATTGCCGCCCAGGGGCTCGCTATGCCGGACGCCACGCTGGAGCAGATGGAAGCGGCCTGGCAGCAGGTTAAGCAAGGCGAAAAACGCTGATTATTCCAGCAGTGCATACAATTTAGCCGGTCGCGCTTACTCGATTCAGCGTGAGAAAAAAGTTGTGACCTGCGTCAACATTTCCCTGGCCGCTATCCGCTATGTTACCCGCTGCAATGCGTTGGAGGATGGCGGTGATTCATCAATTGTGGCTAACAGGGGTTTCAGGTATACTGTTTTCCCGTCCTGGTTATTCCACCGTCTTTAAACCTAAACTCTCAGGTTCAGCATGACAACGAATTATATTTTTGTGACCGGCGGGGTCGTTTCCTCTCTGGGTAAAGGCATTGCCGCAGCCTCCCTCGCAGCCATTCTCGAAGCACGTGGTCTCAACGTGACCATCATGAAGCTGGATCCCTACATCAACGTCGATCCGGGCACCATGAGCCCTACCCAGCACGGTGAAGTCTTTGTCACCGACGACGGGGCCGAAACCGATTTGGATTTGGGTCACTACGAGCGCTTCATCCGCACCAAAATGACGCGCCGCAACAACTTCACCACGGGTCGTATCTACTCTGAAGTGCTGCGTAAAGAGCGCCGCGGCGACTATCTCGGCGCGACCATTCAGGTCATCCCGCATATCACCAACGCCATTAAAGAACGCATTATCGAAGGTGGCGAAGGTCACGACGTGGTGCTGGTAGAGATTGGTGGCACCGTTGGCGATATCGAATCGCTGCCGTTCCTGGAGGCGATTCGCCAGATGGCGGTTGATGTTGGTCGCGAACACACCATGTATATGCACCTGACGCTGGTGCCTTATATGGCGGCGGCGGGCGAAGTGAAAACCAAGCCGACCCAGCACTCGGTAAAAGAGCTGCTCTCTATCGGCATCCAGCCGGACGTGCTGATCTGCCGTTCCGACCGCGCCGTACCGGCTAACGAACGCGCCAAAATTGCGCTGTTCTGTAACGTGCCGGAAAAAGCGGTTATCTCGCTGAAAGATGTCGATTCCATCTACAAAATCCCGGGCCTGCTGAAATCGCAGGGTCTGGATGACTATATCTGCAAGCGCTTCAACCTCAATGCGCCGGAAGCTAACCTGTCCGAGTGGGAACAGGTAATCTACGAAGAGGCCAATCCGGGCGGCGAAGTGACCATCGGCATGGTCGGCAAATATGTTGAACTGCCGGACGCCTATAAATCGGTGATTGAAGCGCTGAAGCACGGCGGCCTGAAAAATCGCGTAACGGTCAATATCAAGCTGATCGATTCGCAGGACGTCGAGACGCGCGGCGTCGAAATTTTGAAAGATCTGGATGCGATTCTGATCCCCGGCGGCTTCGGCTACCGCGGCGTGGAAGGCAAGCTGATGACCGCGCAGTATGCGCGCGAAAACAACGTGCCTTATCTGGGCATCTGCCTCGGCATGCAGGTTGCGCTGATGGAGTTCGCGCGCAACGTCGTCGGGATGGAAGGCGCCAACTCCACTGAATTTGTGCCAGACTGTAAATACCCGGTGGTGGCGTTAATCACCGAATGGCGCGACGAAAACGGCAATGTGGAACAGCGTACGGAAACCAGCGACCTGGGCGGCACCATGCGCCTCGGCAGCCAGCAGTGCCAGCTGACGCCGGACAGCAAAGTCCGTCAGCTGTACGGTTCCGATACCATTGTTGAGCGCCATCGCCACCGCTACGAAGTCAACAATCTGCTGCTGAAGCCGATTGAAGCCGCAGGGCTGCGCATTGCCGGACGTTCTGGCGACGACCAGCTGGTCGAGATCATCGAGATCCCGAACCACCCCTGGTTTGTGGCTTGCCAGTTCCACCCGGAGTTCACGTCAACACCGCGCGACGGTCATCCGCTGTTCGCCGGCTTTGTTAAGGCCGCGCAGGATCACCAGAAGCGTTTAGCGAAGTAAGTTTCACGAGCAACGCGCGAACTTTTCGCGCGTTGTTTGTCTTAGGATTGACTAACTTGTACTGAGGAAAATCGTAATGGCCAAAATCGTTAAAGTCATCGGTCGCGAAATCATCGACTCCCGCGGCAACCCGACTGTAGAAGCGGAAGTACATCTGGAAGGTGGTTTTGTTGGTCTGGCAGCGGCACCGTCAGGCGCTTCTACCGGTTCACGCGAGGCGCTGGAGCTGCGCGACGGCGACAAATCTCGTTTCCTGGGCAAAGGCGTGACTAAAGCAGTTGCTGCGGTTAACGGTCCGATTGCGGATGCGGTAAAAGGCAAAGACGCGAAAGATCAGGCGAACATCGATAAAATCATGATCGACCTGGACGGTACTGAAAACAAATCCAACTTCGGCGCAAACGCCATTCTGGCGGTATCGCTGGCTGCGGCGAAAGCGGCAGCCGCCTCTAAAGGTCAGCCGCTGTATGAGCACATCGCTGAGCTGAACGGCACCCCGGGCAAATTCTCAATGCCGCTGCCGATGATGAACATCATCAACGGTGGTGAGCACGCCGACAACAACGTCGACATCCAGGAGTTCATGATCCAGCCGGTTGGCGCTTCAACAGTGAAAGAAGCGATCCGCATGGGTTCTGAAGTGTTCCATCACCTGGCGAAAGTGCTGAAGGCGAAAGGCATGAACACCGCTGTTGGCGACGAAGGCGGCTATGCGCCGAACCTGGGTTCCAACGCTGAAGCGCTGGCCGTTATCGCAGAAGCGGTAAAAGCAGCAGGCTACGAGCTGGGCAAAGACATCACCCTGGCGATGGACTGCGCGGCATCTGAATTCTACAAAGACGGCAAATATGTGCTGGCTGGCGAAGGCAACAAAGCCTTTACCTCTGAAGAGTTCACCCACTTCCTGGAAGATCTGACCAAACAGTATCCGATCGTCTCTATCGAAGATGGTCTGGACGAGTCAGACTGGAACGGCTTTGCTTACCAGACTAAAGTGCTGGGCGACAAAATCCAGCTGGTGGGCGACGACCTGTTCGTAACCAACACCAAAATCCTGAAAGAAGGTATCGAGAAAGGCATCGCTAACTCCATCCTGATCAAATTCAACCAGATCGGTTCTCTGACCGAAACCCTGGCGGCGATCAAAATGGCGAAAGACGCTGGCTACACCGCGGTGATTTCACACCGTTCAGGTGAGACCGAAGATGCCACCATCGCTGACCTGGCGGTCGGTACTGCTGCAGGCCAGATCAAAACCGGTTCTATGAGCCGTTCTGACCGCGTGGCTAAGTACAACCAGCTGATCCGTATCGAAGAAGCGCTGGGTTCAAAAGCGCCGTTTAACGGTCTGAAAGAAGTGAAAGGCCAGGCGTAATCGCCTGCTGATGCCGTCGGCTGACGGCATTTGCCTGAGAGAAAGCCCCGCCTTGTGCGGGGCTTTTTGTTTTACAGCAGTGGCGCAGACGCAGAGAAAAGGCACATCGCGTGGTTGAGCTGCGCGGCAAATCTGCCATAATCAGCGCCCTGTTTTTTACTAGCGAGTCCGTAATGCAATACCCGATTAACGAAATGTTCCAGACGCTGCAGGGAGAGGGATTTTATACCGGCGTTCCGGCCATCTTTATCCGCTTACAGGGATGTCCGGTGGGTTGTAGCTGGTGTGATACCAAACATACCTGGGAGAAACTGGCCGATCGGGAAACGGCGCTGGGCGATATTCTGGTCAAAACGGTGGAGACCGATGCCTGGGGCAACGCCGATGAGGCGCTGCTGATTGAGACTATTCAGCGTCAGGGCTGGACGGCGCGCCATGTGGTGATCACCGGCGGCGAGCCGTCGATTTACGACCTGCGTCCGCTGACCACAGCCTTAGAAGCGCACGGCTTTCAGTGCCAGATTGAAACCAGCGGCACGCATGAAGTGCACTGCTCCGAGAAAACCTGGGTCACGGTATCGCCAAAGGTAAATATGCGCGGCGGCTATGATGTGCTGGCGCAGGCGCTGCAGCGCGCGGACGAGATCAAACATCCGGTGGCGCGCGAGCGCGACGTCGAGGCGCTGGATGCACTGCTGGCAACGCTGAGCGACAGCAAAGCCCGCGTGATTGCGCTACAGCCGATCAGCCGTAAAGATGAGGCGACGAAGCTTTGCATCGAAACCTGCATCGCGCGCAACTGGCGTTTATCGATGCAGACCCACAAATATCTCAATATCGCCTGACGGAAAAGAGCAGGGCGGCCGCGCCGCCCGCTACCCTCACTGCTTCGCTTTGTAGGCGTCAAACGCCTTCTTGATCTCGCTCTTCGCCACCTCGGCGCTTTCAAATCCGTTTAGCTCCACCTTCTTGCGCCCTTCCGGCAGCTGTTTATAAACGCGAAAAAAGGCCTCAAGGCGCGCCTGCTCCATCTTCGGCAGATCGCTCATGCTCTTGATATCGTCATAGGTTGGATCGATTTTGCTGGTCGGCACCGCGACGATCTTATCGTCCACTTCGCCGCCGTCGATCATCTTCAGCACGCCGATGGGGCGCAGTTTGATCAGCGTCCCAGGCTGCAGCGGCGCGCGGCTATAGAAGATCACGTCGAGGGGATCGTTATCGCCGCCCAGCGACTGCGTCAGGGATCCGTAGTTTGCCGGATAAGCGACCGGCATCGACTGAAAGCGATCCGCGACGATAAAGCCGGTTTTGGCATCGGTCTCATATTTGATGGTGCCGCCGGCCGGTATTTCGGTGACGGCGTAGAACTCATCCGGCACGTTGTCCGGCTGGGGAAAGTCGAGTACGTTTTGCGCCTGAACGGCGGCAGAGGCGGTAAAAAGCAGCGCGAAGGCGGCAAGGCGTTTCGGGTTCATCGTTGATTCTCATGATCTTTTATAAAGGAGAGAACAACGTAGAGGCGGCAGATGACAGAGAGATGACGCGGGCGTAAAGAAGCGTAGAGCGGAAAGTGCGGGCTGCGCGCAGCACAGCCCTGACGGGATTTACCCTTTGTAGACGCAGCCTGCGGTGCAGGTCTCTTTGATCATCACCGCGCTCAGCTCAGGCAGCAGCGGCTTCATCTCATCCCAAATCCATTTCGCCAGCACTTCGCTGGTGGGATTTTCAAGACCCGGGATGTCGTTCAGATAGTTATGATCGAGGCGGTCGTAAAGCGGCTTGAAGGCCGCTTTCAGTTCGGCGAAATCCATCACCCAGCCGGTATGCGCGTCCACTTCGCCGGTAATTTCCAGTCGCACCAGAAACGAATGGCCATGCAGGCGGCCGCATTTGTGTCCTTCCGGGACGTTAGGCAAATGGTGAGCGGCTTCGAACTGGAACTCTTTAAACAGTGTGGTAGACATAATGGCTCTCAGGCTGAAAAACCGGGGAATTCTACCTGAAATACGGAATTTTCGCATCCGTACCGTTATAAAGGCGCATTTTAGCTGAGCGCCAGAGCAGGCCTGTTTTTAACTGATTGATAAATAATCAATTTCTTTACCAGTTTTAGTGATTATGCCTACCTGAAAAACCACTTAGTCATTTTGGTTATTATTTATGTCGAAGCCGTATTTAATCGTTAATATACGGGCCGGTAACCTACCACTCTCTCTGCTACTTTACCGTCCGGACTTCAGATACTGGAATTTTTAACGCGATGACGACTCAGGCACCCCCAGGTTCTCTGCTCCCGCTAAACCCGGAGCAACTTGCGCGATTACAGGCGGCAACGACTGATTTTTCTCCCACCCAGCTGGCGTGGCTCTCTGGCTACTTCTGGGGAATGATCAATCAGACGCCCGGCAGCGTCGCGGCCAGCGCGCCAGCGGCGGCGGAGATCCCGGCGATTACGCTGATCTCGGCTTCGCAAACCGGCAATGCGCGCCGCGTCGCCGAGCAGCTGCGCGACGATCTGCAGGCGGCGAAGCTCAACGTTAAGCTGGTTAACGCTGGCGACTATAAGTTCAAGCAGATCGGCCAGGAGAAGCTGCTGGTGGTGGTCACCTCCACGCAGGGCGAAGGCGATCCGCCGGAAGAGGCGGTGGCGCTGCATAAATTCCTGATGTCGAAAAAAGCGCCGAAGCTGGATGGCGCCGCCTTTGCGGTGCTGGGCCTCGGCGATACCTCCTATGAATTCTTTAGCAAAGCTGGCAAAGACTTTGACAGCCGTCTGGCGGAGCTGGGGGCAGAGCGCCTGCTGGATCGCGTCGACGCCGATGTCGATTTCGCCGAAGCGGCCGCGAACTGGCGCCGTGCGCTGGTTGAGGTGCTGAAGCAGCGCGTGCCGAGTGAGACGCCCGCGCAGGCGATGGCGACTGCGACCGGCAGCATCAACGAAGTGCACAGCAGCCCCTACACCAAAGAGGCGCCGCTGACCGCCAGCTTTGCCGTGAACCAAAAAATTACCGGCCGCAACTCCGATAAAGACGTGCGCCATATTGAGATCGACCTGGGCGATTCTGGCTTACGCTATCAGCCGGGCGACGCGCTGGGCGTCTGGTATGAAAACGACCCGGAACTGGTCGCCGAGCTGCTGAGCCTGCTGTGGCTGAAAGGCGACGAGCCGGTACAGATCGACAACGAAACCCTGCCGCTTAGCGAGGCGCTGCAAAAGTACTTTGAGCTGACGGTTAACACCGCGCAAATCGTTGAGCAGTACGCCGCGCTGTCGCGCAACGACGCGCTGCTGGCAATGGCAGGCGACAAGGCGAAGCTGCAACACTATGCGCAGACCTTCCCCATCGTCGATATGGTGCGTAACGCGCCGACCGAACTCAACGCCGAGCAGCTGACCGCGCTGCTGCGTCCGCTGACGCCGCGCCTCTACTCTATCGCCTCATCGCAGGCGGAGAACGAAACTGAAGTACATATCACCGTCGGCGCGGTGCGCTTCGATATCGACGGCCGCCCCCGCACGGGCGGCGCTTCCGGCTATCTGGCTGATCGCCTGGAAGAGGATGCGGAGATCCGCGTCTTTATCGAGCATAACGATAACTTCCGTCTGCCCGCTAACCCGGACGCGCCGGTGATCATGATTGGCCCCGGCACCGGCATCGCGCCGTTCCGCGCCTTTATGCAGCAGCGCGACAACGACGGCGCAGGCGGCAAAAACTGGCTATTCTTCGGCAATCCACACTTCACGGAAGACTTCCTTTATCAGGTCGAGTGGCAGCAGTACGTGAAAGATGGCCTGCTGACCCATATCGACCTCGCCTGGTCACGCGACCAGGAGCAGAAGGTTTACGTACAGGATAAAATCCGCGCCAAAGGGGCGGAAGTGTGGCGCTGGATCGAAGAGGGCGCGCATATTTATGTCTGCGGCGACGCCAACCGTATGGCGAAAGACGTCGAGCAGGCGCTGCTGGATGTGGTGGTCGAACACGGCGCAATGGATCGTGAGACGGCCGACGAATTTTTAAGTGAGCTGCGCATCGAGCGCCGCTATCAGCGAGACGTTTATTAATGAGCGAAAAACACCCTGGACCGCTGGTCGTTGAAGGCAAGCTGGTCGACGCCGAGCGTCTTAAAAAAGAGAGCAACTATTTACGCGGCACCATCCTCGAGGATCTGGATGATGGCCTGACCGGCGGCTTCAACGGCGATAACTTTCTGCTGATCCGCTTCCACGGCATGTACCAGCAGGACGATCGCGACATCCGCGCCGAGCGCGCCGAACAGAAGCTGGAGCCGCGTCACGCCATGATGCTGCGCTGCCGTCTGCCGGGCGGCATTATTACGCCGACGCAGTGGCTGGCGATCGATAAGTTCGCCACGGAAAAAACCCTGTACGGCAGCATCCGTCTGACCAACCGCCAGACCTTTCAGTTTCACGGCATTCTGAAGAAGAACGTTAAGCCGTCGCACCAGATGCTGCACGAAGTCGGGCTTGACGCGCTGGCGACCGCCAACGACGTTAACCGCAACGTGCTCTGTACCTCCAACCCGGTGGAGTCAGAGCTGCATCAGGAAGCCTACGAGTGGGCGAAGAAAATCTCCGAGCATCTGCTGCCGCGCACCCGCGCCTACGCTGAAATCTGGTGGGATAAAGAGAAGGTCGCTACCACCGACGAGGAGCCGATCCTCGGCGAGACCTATCTGCCGCGTAAGTTTAAAACCACGGTGGTGATCCCGCCGCATAACGATGTGGATCTGCACGCCAACGATCTTAACTTCATCGCGGTGGCGGAGAAGGGCAAGCTGATCGGCTTTAACCTGCTGGTGGGCGGTGGCCTGTCGATTGAACACGGCAACAAAGCGACCTATGCGCGCACCGCCAGCGAAATCGGCTATCTGCCGCTGAGCAAAACGCTGGAGGTCGCCGCGGCCGTTGTCACCACGCAGCGCGACTGGGGCAACCGTACCGATCGCAAAAACGCCAAAACCAAATATACGCTTGAGCGCGTTGGGGTCGAGACCTTTAAAGCGGAAGTGGAAAAGCGTGCCGGTTTAACCTTTGAACCGATCCGCCCCTACGAGTTCACTACCCGCGGTGACCGCATCGGCTGGATCAAGGGCATCGACAACAAGTGGCACCTGACGCTGTTTATCGAAAACGGTCGCCTGCTTGACTACCCGGAGCGTCCGCTGAAGAGCGGCATCGCGGCTATCGCACGCGTGCATCAGGGCGACTTCCGCCTGACGGCCAACCAGAACCTGATCGTAGCCGGCGTGCCGGAGAGCGAGAAGGCGAAGATCGAGGCGATTGCGCGCGAGCACGGCCTGATGGAGAGCGTGACCGCGCAGCGCGAAAACTCAATGGCGTGCGTCTCCTTCCCGACCTGCCCGCTGGCGATGGCGGAAGCGGAGCGTTTTCTGCCCGCCTTTGTTACCAAAGTAGAAGAGATCATGCACGGCCACGGCGTGGGCGAAGAGCACATAGTGCTACGCGTCACCGGTTGTCCCAACGGCTGCGGCCGTGCCATGCTGGCGGAAATCGGGCTGGTGGGCAAAGCGCCAGGCCGTTACAACCTGCATATCGGCGGCAACCGCATCGGCACGCGCATTCCGCGCATGTACCGCGAGAACATCACCGAAAGCGAGATCCTTGCCAGCATTGACGAGCTGGTGGGACGCTGGGCGCGCGAGCGTCACGGCGCTGAGGGCTTCGGCGACTTCACGATCCGCGCGGGTATCATCAAGCCGGTTGTCGATCCGGCACGTGATTTCTGGGATTCGGAGGCAGTATGAGTCAGTTCGACCTCGCAGCACTGAGTGAAATGAACAAAGTCGAGCGCACGCTGGCGTTAGCGTCCGTCAATGCGCAGCTGGAGAAAAGCTCGGCGGAGGCGCGCGTCAGCTGGACGCTGGAGAACCTGCCGGGCGCCTTTGTGCTCTCGTCGAGTTTCGGCATTCAGGCGGCGGTGTCGCTGCATCTGGTCACGCGCCAGATGCCGGATATTCCGGTGATCCTCACCGATACCGGCTATCTCTTCCCGGAAACCTATCGCTTTATCGACCAGCTGACGGATCAGCTGGGCCTGAATCTGAAGGTGTTTCGCGCTGAAACCTCGGCGGCCTGGCAGGAAGCGCGCTACGGCAAGCTGTGGGAGCAGGGCGTGGAAGGCATTGAGCAGTACAACCAGATCAACAAGGTTGAGCCGATGAACCGCGCGCTGCAGACGCTGGGCGCGCAGACCTGGTTCGCCGGGCTGCGCCGCGATCAGTCCGGCAGTCGCGCTAATCTGCCGGTGCTTGGCGTGCAGCGCGGCGTCTTCAAGGTGCTGCCGATTATCGACTGGGATAACCGGCAGATTCATCACTATCTGCAGCAGCACAACCTTAAATACCATCCGCTGTGGGATGAGGGCTATTTGTCGGTGGGTGATACCCATACCACGCGCAAATGGGAGCCCGGCATGGCGGAAGAAGAGACGCGCTTCTTCGGACTGAAGCGCGAGTGCGGTCTGCACGAAGGGTAACCGCTCAACGCGCCGTGATTCACGGCGCGTTGCTTTTTAGATCCCCGTCAGCGCGGCAAAGGCATCCGTCGCCCGCGTCATATTTACCTGAGTCACCTCATAGTTCGCCACCGCGACAAAAGGATCTTCCGCCAGGATGGTATCCAGCCGGGCGCGATCGATATCTTTTACCAGCACAATGCCGCCGGTACGCGGTTCCTTACGACCAGCCGCGAGAAACACTCCCGCCGCGAAATAGCGATCCAGCCACTGAATATGCGGCTCCAGCAGGGCGTCAACCTCTTCGACCGGGCGAAAATAGCTTAGCGAGACGATATACATAGCGATCCTTACAGTTTGGGGTTGGTCAGTTCGCCCAGCAGCGGCAGCAGAACCTTCACGCTGTCGCGCGTGCGCAGCGAGATGCGGCCCGGCAGCCAGCGATCAAGATAGCTGAGATTATCGCGATCGGTCTGATGGCGCGTGGTGCCGTCCGGGAAGTGCGTCGAGCGGCTGCGCTGCTGCGCGCCATCTTTGCCGCCCAGCGACCAGTTACTCGCCGTCACGTCCAGCAGCGGAAAGCCCGCCTTATCGAACGCATTGACGCCGTTATAGTCGCGCGCGGTTATCTGATGGCTGGCGGCGGGGATGCCGAGCTGCTGCGCCAGGCGCAGCGCGCGCTCGCTGGTCTGCTTGCGCACCGCGCGCGGCGTATTGCTGCCGCTGTTGAAATAGAGATGATCGCCGGTGATCAGGCTGTTGAGGTCCACCACCAGCAGCGTGTTCTTTTTCTCTTTCTCGCTCATGCGCGCCACGTAATCCTGCATGCCGCCGGGCGCGGTTTCGCCGGCGCTCAGGGCCACGAAACGCACGCCGTAGTGCAGCGGCCGACGGCTCAGCTGCTGCGCCAGCTCCAGCATCACGCCCAGCCCTGAGGCGTTGTCGTCGACTCCCTGCAGGCGCAGGCCGCCGAGATTTTTCTCTACCTCGCGGCTGCTGAGCGGGGTCCAGGTGTCGAGATGCGCCACGATCAGGATCTCCTGCGGCGCGCTGCCGGCGCGGGCGGCAATCACCGAGGTCGCGGTGACCTTGTGCCAGCGCAGATCGCCGTTGGCTTCGCGCCAGCGATAGCCGGTATTGAGCTGGCGGGTATTACTCTGAAAACCGAGCGCGGTGAACTGCTGCTGCAGGTAGTCGGCGGCCATCATTTCAGCCGGGCTGCCGCTCATGCGGCCAGGAAACCAGGTGGCAATATGGCGAAGCTGCTGCTCGGCAAATGCCCCGGGCGCAACGCTGGCGGCCTGGGCGTGCAGAGCAAAACCGCAATTTAACAGCGCGGCCAGCGCGGTCAGGCGGAGAAAGGCAAACATGCGGTGTTCCTTGTCGGTCATCCTGTGACGAAAAGCCAAAATTTTTTCGCTCTCCAGTATGAAACTGTGATCGCCATTAAACAATTTGATTCGCTCTGAAAGCCTTGCCAGATCATCTGTTAAGCACATTTTGTTATGAGCTTGCCTGGGGCGTTATTCCATTCGGTAACTACTCATTCCAATTCGTAATTTCATCTGCCAGAAGGGCGCAACGTATAGTCGCGTTAAATTACGGTTACAACGCCAGGGTTATCGTGGACTATTTGCCTCTTTTCGCCGATCTCAAAGGTCGTCCGGTGCTGGTCGTCGGCGGCGGCGACGTTGCGGCGCGCAAAATTGAACTGCTGCGTCGCGCTTCCGCGCAGGTGCGCGTGGTGTCGCGCGAGCTTTGCCCCGAGCTTCAGGCGCTGCATCAGGAACAGCAGATCGACTGGCTGGCGACGACGTTCGACCCGGCGCAGCTCGACGCGGTTTTTCTCGCTATCGCTGCCACCGACGATAACCAGCTTAACCGTCAGGTTTACGACGAGGCCAACGCCCGTCACCGGCTGGTCAACGTGGTGGACGACCAGCCGAAGTGCAGCTTTATCTTTCCCTCTATCGTGGACCGCTCACCGCTGGTGGTCGCCATCTCCTCCAGCGGCACCGCGCCGGTGCTGGCGCGTATGCTGCGCGAAAAGCTGGAGGCGCTGCTGCCCGCCAGCCTGGGGCAGATGGCCGACGTGGCCGGCGGATTTCGCGACAGCGTAAAGCAGCGCTTTAGCCGCATGTCCGATCGACGTCGCTTCTGGGAGCGCGCCTTTAACGGCCTGTTTGCCAGCCAGATGTCGGCGGGCAACGTGGAGGAGGCGACGCGCACGCTGGTGCGTGAGCTTCATGAGGAGCCGAACCGCGAAGGCGAGATCATTCTGGTGGGGGCCGGGCCTGGCGACAGCGGGCTGCTAACGCTGCGCGGCCTGCAGGTAATGCAGCTGGCGGACGTGGTGCTGTACGACCATCTGGTCAGCGACGAGGTGCTGGATCTGGTACGCCGCGACGCCGACCGCATCTGCGTTGGCAAGCGCGCCGGTGCGCACTCGGTGCCGCAGGAAGAGACCAATCGCCTGCTGGTGGAGCTGGCGCGCAAAGGCAAGCGCGTGGTGCGCCTGAAAGGAGGCGATCCCTTTATCTTTGGCCGCGGCGGCGAAGAGCTGCAGGCGGCGCAGGAGGCGGGCATCCCGTTTCAGGTGGTGCCTGGCGTCACGGCCGCGGCTGGGGCTACCGCCTACGCCGGCATTCCGCTGACGCATCGCGATCACGCCCAGAGCGTGCTGTTTATTACCGGTCACTGTCGCGCCGACGGCGACGATATCGACTGGCCGTCGCTGGCGCGGGCGCGCCAGACCCTGGCGATTTATATGGGCACGGTCAAGGCGGCGGCGATCGGCGAAGGGTTGATGCGCCACGGTCGCGACCCTGCGACGCCGGTTGCGGTGATTGGCCGCGGCACGCGGCAGGATCAGCAGGTGCTGACCGGCACGCTGGAACACCTTGAGACGCTGGCTGCCGCCGCGCCGACGCCTGCGCTGCTGGTGATCGGAGAAGTGGTAAAGCTGCACGAGCAGCTGGCGTGGTTTCAACATTCTGCACAGCAGGCGACCCGCGAGTCCGCCGTTGTCACACTGGCTTGAGGAAAAATCATGGATCAAAAAAGACTTACTCATCTGCGTCAGTTAGAGGCGGAAAGCATTCATATCATCCGCGAGGTCGCAGCGGAGTTCAGCAATCCGGTAATGATGTACTCCATCGGCAAAGATTCGTCGGTGATGCTGCATCTGGCGCGCAAAGCCTTCTATCCCGGCACGCTGCCGTTTCCGCTGCTGCACGTTGATACCGGCTGGAAATTCCGCGAGATGTACGCGTTTCGCGATCGCACCGTGAAAGAGATGGGTGCCGAGCTGCTGGTTCACCGTAACCCGGAAGGCGTGGCGATGGGCATCAACCCCTTCGTACACGGCAGCGCCAAGCACACCGACATCATGAAAACCGAAGGGCTGAAGCAGGCGCTGAACAAATATGGCTTTGACGCCGCGTTCGGCGGGGCGCGCCGCGACGAAGAGAAGTCGCGCGCCAAAGAGCGTATCTACTCTTTCCGCGACCGTTTTCACCGCTGGGATCCGAAAAACCAGCGCCCGGAGCTGTGGCATAACTACAACGGCCAGATCAACAAGGGCGAAAGCATTCGCGTTTTCCCGCTGTCGAACTGGACCGAGCTTGATATCTGGCAGTACATCTTCCTGGAAAACATCGAAATCGTGCCGCTCTATCTCGCCGCGCCGCGTCCGGTGCTGGAGCGCGACGGCATGCTGATGATGGTGGATGATGACCGTATCAATCTGCAGCCTGGCGAAGTGATCACGCAGCGTATGGTGCGCTTCCGCACCCTTGGCTGCTGGCCGCTTACCGGCGCGGTGGAGTCTGAAGCGCAGACGCTGCCGGAAATTATCGAAGAGATGCTGGTCTCTACCACCAGCGAACGCCAGGGCCGCGTGATTGACCGCGATCAGTCCGGTTCGATGGAACTGAAAAAACGTCAGGGTTATTTCTAAGGAGACGCAGATGAATACCGTTATTGCACAACAGATTGCCGATCAGGGCGGCGTAGAAGCCTGGCTGACCGCGCAACAGCATAAAAGTCTGCTGCGTTTTCTTACCTGCGGCAGCGTCGACGACGGCAAAAGTACGCTGATCGGCCGTCTGCTGCACGATACGCGTCAGATCTATGAAGATCAGCTCTCCTCGCTGCACAATGACAGCAAGCGTCACGGCACCCAGGGCGAGAAGCTCGACCTGGCGCTGCTGGTAGATGGTCTTCAGGCGGAGCGCGAGCAGGGCATCACCATTGACGTGGCCTACCGCTACTTCTCTACCGAGAAGCGTAAATTTATTATCGCCGACACGCCGGGGCACGAGCAGTATACCCGCAACATGGCGACCGGCGCCTCGACCTGCGATCTGGCGATTCTGCTGATCGACGCGCGTAAAGGCGTGCTGGATCAGACCCGTCGCCACAGCTTTATCTCCACGCTGCTGGGCATTAAGCATCTGGTAGTGGCGATCAACAAAATGGACCTGGTGGAGTACAGCCAGGAGACCTACGAGCAGATTAAGCAAGACTACCTCGACTTCGCGGCGCAGCTGCCGGAAGACCTGGATATCCGCTTTGTGCCGATGTCGGCGCTCGAGGGCGATAACGTCGCTACCCCAAGCCAGACCATGCCGTGGTACAGCGGCCCGACGCTGCTCGACGTGCTGGAGACCGTGGAGGTGAAGCGCGTGGTGGACCAGCAGCCGATGCGCTTCCCGGTGCAGTACGTTAACCGTCCGAACCTGGATTTCCGCGGCTATGCGGGCACGCTCGCCTCCGGTGCGGTGCGGGTCGGCCAGCGCGTGAAGGTGCTGCCGTCAGGCGTAGAATCGACCGTGGCGCGCATCGTTACCTTTGACGGCGACCTGCAGGAAGCGGGCGCGGGCGAAGCCATTACCCTGGTGCTGAACGACGAGATCGATATCAGCCGCGGCGATCTGCTGGTCGACAGCGACGCCGAGCTGGAGGCGGTGCAGTCCGCAACCGTGGACGTGGTATGGATGGCGGAGCAGCCGCTGCAGCCAGGCCAGAGCTACGATATTAAAATCGCCGGCAAGAAAGCGCGCGGCCGCGTGGCGAAGGTGATTCATCAGGTCGAGATCAATACGCTGGAGAAGCGCGCCGCCGAGACGCTGCCGCTGAACGGCATCGGTCTGGTGGAAATGACCTTCGACGAACCTATGGTGCTGGATAAATATCAGCAGAACCCGGTGACCGGCGGCATGATCTTTATCGATCGCCTGAGCAACGTCACCGTGGGCGCGGGGATGATCCATCAGCCGCTGAGCGGCGCAGCGCAGCAGTCAGGCCAGTTCAGCGAGTTTGAGCTGGAGCTGAACGCCCTGATCCGCCGTCACTTCCCGCACTGGAACGCGCGCGACCTGCTGGGCGGTGAGTAATGGCGCAGCACGATGAAAACGTGGTGTGGCACGACCATCCGGTAACGCGCGAGGCGCGCGAGCAGCAGCACGGCCACCGGGGCGTGGTGCTGTGGTTTACCGGCCTCTCCGGCTCCGGTAAGTCGACGGTAGCCGGCGCGCTGGAGCAGGCGCTGCATTCGCTCGGCGTCAGCACCTATCTGCTCGACGGCGATAACGTGCGTCACGGCCTCTGCCGCGATCTGGGCTTCAGCGACGCCGATCGCAAAGAGAATATCCGCCGCGTAGGCGAAGTGGCGAAGCTGATGGTGGATGCGGGGCTGGTGGTGCTGACCGCCTTTATCTCGCCGCACCGCGCCGAGCGTCAGATGGTGCGCGATATGCTGCCAGAAGGGCGCTTTATCGAGGTGTTTGTCGATACGCCGCTGGCGGTGTGCGAAGCACGCGATCCCAAGGGGCTCTACAAAAAAGCCCGCGCGGGGGAGCTGCGTAATTTCACCGGCATCGACAGCGTCTATGAGGCGCCGGAGCAGCCGGAAATATGCTTAGCGGGCGAACAATTGGTTACAAAACTAACCGGTCAATTGTTAGACCTGCTGCGCCGTCGCGATATTATCGAATCCTGAACAGACAAGCGGCAAATCGAGGCTGGTTTGCCGCCTTCGCGTCAACAGGATCTCTATGCAGAACGTTACTCCTATGCTGGCCCGCAAAGATGAAAGTACCCCGGACGAGCCGCGCTCGTCGCTGCCGGGCGGCATCATCGGCTTTCTCTCTTACTGGTGCGCGCTGGCGATCCCCTTCCTGTTGTACGGCTCCAACACGCTTTTCTTCTTCCTTTATACCTGGCCTTTTTTTCTGGCGCTGCTGCCGGTATCGGTGCTGATCGGCATTATTTTCAGCATGGCGCTGCGCGGCAGGCTGCTCTGGATGACCCCCGCGACGGCGGTGTCGGTGGTCTGCCTTTTCTGGCTGCTCTTCTCATTTTTATCGGGCTGGTGACGCCTCCCGATGTGGAAACGCGTCGGCAGGTTACAAAACTTTACCTGCCCGCCTTCTCCTCATCCTAATCAGAATTTGCGCAGACGACCGGTAAAGCGGGCCATTTTCACGCCTGGAGTGGAGTCCTGCATCAAGTTATGGGATGATTGAGCCGTTTTTCAGGGGGCGGGGATGGGAAAACTGACGTTACTGCTACTGGTGCTGCTCGGCTGGCTGCAATATTCGCTATGGCTGGGCAAAAACGGTATTCACGACTATACGCGCGTCAATGAAGACGTCGCGGTACAACAGGCGAACAACGCCAAACTTAAAGCGCGTAACGATCAGCTGTTTGCCGAAATTGACGATCTCAATGGCGGCTCAGAGGCGATCGAGGAACGCGCACGCAATGAGCTGGGTATGATCAAGCCCGGTGAAACCTTCTATCGTCTGGTGCCGGATCAGAACAAACGCAACGCGCAGGCTGCGCAAAACCAACAACGATAACTCATGAACATGCACTCTCTCCCTGCGGAGGTGATCGCTGTGGTGCCCGCTGCCGGTATCGGCAGCCGCATGCAGGCGACCTGTCCTAAGCAGTATCTGACCATTGGTCAGCAGACGCTTCTGGAACACAGCATTGCGCGTCTGTTTTCCCATCCCGCTATCAAACAGGTCATCGTGGCGCTCAGCCCGGACGACGCCCAGTTTGCGTCGCTGCCGCTGGCGCGGGATCCGCGCGTGCTCAGCGTGACGGGCGGCGACACGCGCGCCGAGTCAGTGCTGGCCGGACTGCGCGCCGCGCAGGGCGCTGGCTGGGTGCTGGTACACGACGCGGCGCGTCCTTGTCTGCATCCCGACGATCTCGCGCGCCTGCTGCGGGTGCGGGAAACCAGCAACGTTGGCGGCATTCTGGCGGCGCCGGTGCGCGATACCATGAAGCGCGGTGAGCCGGGCGTTGCCGCCGTGGCGCATACCGTGGAGCGTGAGGATCTCTGGCACGCACTGACGCCGCAGTTTTTTCCTCATCAGCTGCTGACCGCCTGCCTGACGCGGGCGCTGGCGGAGGGGGCGACCATTACCGACGAAGCCTCAGCGCTCGAATACTGCGGCTATCATCCGCTGCTGGTCAGCGGACGCAGTGATAACATCAAAGTCACCCGGCCGGAAGATCTGGCGCTGGCGGCATTTTATTTAACCCAGATTCAGTTAAAGGAGAGCGCATGATGCGTATCGGTCACGGTTTTGACGTTCACGCTTTCGGCGGCGAAGGTCCGCTGGTGATTGGCGGCGTGCGGATCCCGTTTGAACAGGGGTTCCTCGCCCATTCCGACGGCGATGTGGCGCTGCATGCGCTGACCGATGCGCTGCTGGGCGCGGTGGCGATGGGCGATATCGGTAAGCTGTTCCCCGATACCGATCCCGCCTATAAGGGCGCGGACAGCCGCGGCCTGCTGCGCGAGGCCTGGCGACGCATCGCGGAAAAGGGCTACCGCATCGGCAACGTCGACGTCACCCTTATTGCTCAGGCGCCGAAAATGCTGCCGCATGTGCCGCAGATGCGCATCAATATCGCTGAAGATCTGGGCTGTCATATGGATCAGGTCAACGTCAAGGCGACCACCACCGAGAAGCTGGGCTTTACCGGACGCGGCGAAGGCATCGCCTGTGAAGCGGTTGCGCTGCTGCTGAAGGCGGATGCGGCATGACGCTGGAGAGCCAGGCTTTTCTGCACGGCAAGCCGACCGCGCGCGGCGTGATCAAAGCCAATCCGGAAGATTTCGTGGTGACGGAAGATCTCGGCTATGGCCCCGATGGCGAGGGTGAGCATCTGCTGGTGCGCATCCGTAAAACCGGCGCCAACACCCGCTTTGTGGCGGACGCGCTGGCAAAGTTTCTCGGCGTGCATCAGCGCGATATGAGCTACGCCGGCATGAAAGATCGTCATGCGGTGACCGAGCAGACGCTCTGTTTCCGCATCCCCGGAAATGGGATGCCCGATCTGAGCGGCTTTTCGCTGGAAGGGGTCGATATCCTTGAGGCGACGCGCCACAAGCGCAAGCTGCGCATCGGCGCGCTGGCGGGCAACGCCTTTCGTCTTGTGGTGCGCCAAATCAGCGACCGCGACGCGGTGGAAGCGCGTCTGGCGCTGATCCGCGACGCCGGCGCACCTAACTATTTCGGCACGCAGCGCTTTGGCCGCGGCGGCAATAACCTCACCATGGCGCAGCAGTGGGCGCGCGGCGAAATCAGCCTGCGCGATCGCAACAAGCGTAGCCTGCTCCTCTCGGCGGCGCGCAGCGCGCTGTTTAATCAGGTCACCAGCGCGCGGCTGCAGCAGCAGGGCTCGCTGACGCAGGTGCTCGAGGGCGACGCGCTGCAGCTCACCGGCCGCGGCAGCTGGTTTGTCGCTCAGGCGGCCGAACTGAGCGAGCTGCAGACCCGCGTCAACCATCATGAGCTGCGTATTACCGCGCCGCTGCCGGGGCGCGGCGAGCCTGGCCCGCAGGGGGAGGCGCTCGCCTTTGAGCAGCAATCTCTGGCGGGTGCAGCAGAATTGGTTACACTGCTTGAGCGAGAGCGAGTAGATGCGGCGCGGCGCGCGATGCTGGTGGTGCCGCGCGATCTGAGCTGGAGCTGGTGGGACGACGTCACGCTGGAGATGCAGTTCTGGCTGCCGGCCGGCAGTTTTGCCACCAGCGTGATTCGGGAACTTCTGCAACAGGAAGGTGACGATGCGGATATTGCTGAGTAATGATGACGGGATCCATGCGCCGGGCATTCAAACGCTGGCAAAGGCGCTGCGCCATATTGCTGAGGTGCAGGTGGTTGCGCCTGACCGCAACCGCAGCGGTGCGTCCAACTCTCTGACGCTCGAGACGCCGCTGCGCACCTTTACTCATGAAAACGGCGATATTGCGGTACAGATGGGCACCCCGACCGACTGCGTCTATCTCGGCGTCAACGCGCTGATGCAGCCGCGCCCGGACATCGTGGTCTCCGGCATTAACGCCGGCCCCAATCTGGGCGACGACGTTATCTACTCCGGCACCGTGGCGGCGGCGATGGAAGGGCGCCATCTCGGCCTGCCCGCGCTGGCGGTATCGCTTAACGGGCATCAGCATTACGATACGGCGGCGGCGGTCACCTGTGCGCTGCTGCGTGCGCTGACGCGCGAGCCGCTGCGCACCGGGCGTATTCTCAATATCAACGTGCCGGATCTGCCGCTGGCGGAGCTCAAAGGCATCCGCGTTACGCGCTGCGGCAGCCGCCATCCCGCCGATCAGGTGATCGCGCAGCAGGACCCGCGCGGCAATACCCTCTACTGGATAGGGCCGCCGGGCGAAAAGTTCGATGCCGGCCCGGATACCGATTTCGCCGCCGTGGATCAGGGCTACGTCTCTTTGACCGCGCTGCATGTCGACCTCACCGCGCACGGCGCGCAGGATGTGCTTATCGACTGGCTGGAGAAGTCGGAGGTCAATCTCGTATGGTGAACCGGCGTATCGAAGCGTTGCTGGAGCAGCTGCGCCAGCAGGGCATCCACGATGAGCTGCTGCTAAAGGCCATCGCGGAGGTGCCGCGCGAACGTTTTATCGACGAAGCCTTCGAGCATAAAGCCTGGGACAATGTGGCGCTGCCTATCGGTTCCGGCCAGACCATTTCTCAGCCCTATATGGTGGCGCGCATGACCGCGCTGCTGGCGCTGAAACCTGACTCGCGCGTGCTGGAGATCGGCACCGGTTCCGGCTATCAGACCGCCATTCTGGCGCATCTGGTCGATCACGTTTACTCCGTCGAGCGCATCAAGGGGCTGCAGTGGCAGGCGAAACGCCGCCTTAAACAGCTCGACCTGCATAACGTCTCGACGCGCCACGGCGACGGCTGGCAGGGCTGGCCGTCGCGCGGGCCTTTTGACGCCATTATTGTCACCGCCGCGCCGCCAGAAATTCCGACTGCGCTGATTGCACAACTCGACGAGGGCGGCATTATGGTGCTGCCGGTGGGAGAGGATCAGCAGGTGCTGAAACGTCTGCGCCGCCAGGGTGGCGATATCGTTGAAGAGAGCATTGAGCCGGTGCGGTTTGTTCCGCTGGTGCAGGGCGATTTGGCCTGAGATTGACCTACGTATTTCTTCACAACTGTTTCATAGCACCATCCTTTTGATCTTGTTACTATCCATTTTCATGCGTTATACGCAGGCTTTAATACGCCTCACAGAGCTTTGTGCTGGTGTGTTAGCAAGAAGCGTTATTCAGGTTTGCCATCACGGGGGAACAATGAGCACGGGAAGCCCAATATTTCAGTTACGCCGTCTTGCGGCGCTTTCTCTGGTTGGATTTTGGCTGGCAGGCTGTAGTTCAGGCGACAACACACAAGCACCCATTAGCCAGGTTGGAGATAACGGCAGCAGCGGCGGCATGCTTAGCGCGCCAGGCGGCGTTCCGTTGACGCCGCGTCAGGGAGGAATGATTAGCAATACCGTACCTTCCGCGCAAAGCAGCGGCGCAATGGTTAGCGGTAATGATAATGTTCAGACGCAAAACGGCCGTATCGTATACAACCGCAGTTATCAGAATATTCCGAAAGGTAGTTACGCCGGCGACACTTATACCGTAAAACGCGGCGATACCCTGTTCTATATCGCCTGGATTACCGGCAACGATTTCCGCGATCTGGCTCAGCGCAACAACGTTCCGGCCCCGTACGGCCTGAATGTCGGCCAGACGCTGCAGGTTGGCAACGGTTCAGGACAGCCAATTACCGGCGGCAATGCGATTACCGCAGCCGATGCGACGCAGGGTGGTGTTCCGACTGCGCCGCAAATTAAACCAGCGCCTGTTGCACAGCAACCAGTTATTACGTATTCTGATGATTCGGGTAACTCGTCTGGTAGCAAATTGTTGCCGTCGAAGGGATCAAATGTTGCAACGACAACAGCTCCCCCCGTGGTTGCCGCACCGCCCACGGTCAGCAGTACAACGAACAGTTCGACGCCGGTTGGAAGCTGGCGTTGGCCGACCGAAGGGAAGATTATCGATAACTTCTCCGCTTCTGAAGGGGGAAATAAAGGAATCGATATCGCTGGTTCGCGTGGACAACCTGTCGTCGCTACCGCATCAGGAAGAGTAGTGTACGCAGGCAACGCGCTCCGGGGTTACGGCAACCTGATCATCATTAAGCATAATGATGATTATCTGAGTGCCTACGCCCACAACGATACAATGCTGGTCCGGGAACAACAGGAAGTTAAGGCGGGGCAAAAGATCGCTACCATGGGTAGCACCGGAACCAGTTCAGTTAGATTACATTTTGAAATTCGTTACAAGGGGAAATCCGTAAACCCGTTGCGTTATTTACCGCAGCGATAAACCGGCAGAACCCTGCTGTTCTGCCCTGGGATCACGGGTAGGAGCCGCTTATGAGCCAGAATACGCTGAAAGTAAACGAGTTACATGAAGATGCGGAATTCGAGGAGAATGGAGCTGAGGTTTTTGATGAGAAGGCTCTTGTTGAAAACGAACCCAGTGATAACGACGTAGCGGAAGAAGAGTTGTTGTCACAGGGTGCGACGCAGCGCGTTTTGGATGCGACGCAGCTCTATCTCGGGGAGATTGGCTATTCCCCGCTGTTAACGGCAGAGGAAGAAGTATTCTTCGCTCGCCGTGCATTGCGAGGCGATATCCCTTCTCGCCGCCGGATGATTGAAAGTAACTTACGACTGGTGGTTAAGATTGCCCGCCGTTACAGCAATCGTGGTCTTGCGCTGCTTGACCTGATTGAAGAGGGTAATCTCGGTTTAATCCGTGCCGTTGAGAAGTTTGACCCAGAGCGTGGGTTCCGTTTCTCAACCTATGCCACCTGGTGGATTCGTCAGACGATTGAACGGGCGATCATGAATCAAACCCGTACCATCCGCCTGCCGATTCACATTGTTAAAGAGCTGAACGTTTATCTGCGCACCGCGCGTGAACTCTCCCATAAGCTCGATCATGAGCCAAGTGCGGAAGAGATTGCGGAGCAGCTGGATAAGCCGGTTGACGATGTCAGCCGTATGCTGCGTCTCAATGAACGCATCACTTCGGTTGATACGCCATTAGGCGGTGACTCCGAAAAAGCGCTGCTGGATATTCTGGCCGATGAGAAAGACAACGGTCCGGAAGACACCACGCAAGATGACGATATGAAGCAAAGTATCGTTAAGTGGCTGTTCGAACTGAACGCCAAGCAGCGCGAAGTGCTGGCACGTCGTTTCGGCCTGTTAGGCTATGAAGCGGCAACGCTTGAGGATGTGGGCCGCGAAATCGGTCTGACCCGCGAGCGTGTACGCCAGATTCAGGTTGAAGGCCTGCGTCGTCTGCGTGAAATCCTGCAGGCACAGGGTCTGAACATTGAAGCGCTGTTTCGTGAGTAACTGACAAGTTGTAAGTACAAAAAAGCGGTGGCTATGAGCCTCCGCTTTTTTTTTGCCGCGACAGGGCGGCCGGGCCGGGAAGACCGGCCGCCAGGCAGCGTTACACCAGCGACTTCAGCCGGTAAATCCACTCCAGTGCCTGACGCGGCGTCAGGGTGTCGGGATCGAGCGCTTCAAGTGCCTCCATGGCCGGCGAACTCTCTTCCACCAGCAGCGGCAGCTGCGAGCCGTCGATGGTCGAGGCGGCGGAGTGGTTCGACAGCGTCTCCAGCTCCTTCAGCTTGTTGCGTGCGCGCTTAATCACCTCTTTCGGTACCCCCGCCAGCGCCGCCACCGCCAGCCCATAGCTTTTGCTGGCAGCCCCTTCCTGTACGCTGTGCATAAAGGCGATGGTGTCGCCGTGTTCGACCGCGTCGAGATGGACGTTGAACACGCCTTCCATTTTCTCCGGCAGCGTGGTCAGCTCGAAATAGTGCGTGGCAAACAGCGTCATCGCCTTGATGCGGTTCGCCAGGTTCTCCGCGCAGGCCCAGGCCAGCGACAGACCGTCATAGGTCGAAGTACCGCGCCCAATTTCATCCATCAACACCAGGCTGTTTTCAGTGGCGTTGTGCAGGATATTGGCGGTTTCCGTCATCTCCACCATAAAGGTCGAACGGCCCGAGGCGAGATCGTCCGCCGCACCGATGCGGGTAAAGATGCGATCCAGCGGGCCGGTTACCGCCTCTTCCGCTGGCACAAAGCTGCCAATCCAGGTCATCAGCGCAATCAGCGCCGCCTGACGCATATAGGTGCTCTTACCGCCCATATTGGGGCCGGTGATGATCAACATGCGGCGCTGCGGCGTGAGCGACAGCGGGTTGGCGATAAACGGCTCTTTCAGCACCTGCTCAACCACCGGGTGACGGCCGCCGGTAATTTTAATGCCGGGCTTCTCCTGCAGCGTCGGACGGCAGTAGTTCAGCGTCCAGGCGCGCTCCGCCAGGTTGCTCAGCACGTCCAGCTCGGCGAGCGCGGCGGCGCTAAGCTGCAGCGCCTCCAGATGAGGCAGCAGCTGGTCAAACAGCGACTCGTAGAGGCTTTTCTCCAGCGCCAGCGCCTTGCCCTTCGAGGTCAGCACTTTATCCTCGTACTCTTTGAGTTCGGGGATGATATAGCGCTCGGCGTTTTTCAGCGTCTGGCGGCGTACATAGTGAATAGGCACGTGGTCGCTCTGGCCGCGGCTGACCTGGATGTAGTAGCCGTGGATGGCGTTGTAGCCGACCTTAAGCGTGTCGAGGCCGAGCTTTTCGCGCTCGCGGATCTCCAGCCGATCCAGATAGTCGGTGGCGCCGTCTGCCAGCGCGCGCCACTCATCCAGCTCCGCGTTGTAGCCCGGCGCGATAACGCCGCCGTCGCGGATAAGCACCGGCGGCGCCTCGATAATGGCTTTCTCCAGCAGCTCGCGCAGCTCGGTAAATTCGCCCATCCGTTCGCGCAGGCGAATCAGCGCCGCCGATTCGACGCTGGCCAGCTGGGCGTTTAATTCCGGCAGCTGCTGAAAAGCGTGGCGCATGCGGGCTAAGTCGCGCGGACGCGCGGTACGCAGCGCCAGACGCGCCAGAATGCGCTCCAGATCGCCTACCTGACGCAGTACCGGCTGCAGCGTATCGCTTAGCGACTGAAGCTCGGCAATGGCGTCCTGACGCTGAGCGATGGTCTGCGCGTCGCGCAGCGGCATATGCAGCCAGCGCTTGAGCATGCGGCTGCCCATCGGCGTTACGGTGCGATCCAGCACCGCCGCCAGCGTGTTCTCGGTGCCACCGGCGAGGTTCTGCGTAATTTCCAGATTGCGGCGGGTGGCGGCATCCATAATGATGCTGTCCTGCTGCCGATCCATGCTGAGCGAGCGGATATGCGGCAGGCTGGTGCGCTGCGTATCCTTGACGTACTGCAGCAGACAGCCGGCGGCGCGCAGCGCCTGATGCGCCTGCTCTACGCCGAACCCGTTAAGGTCGCGGGTGCCAAACTGCATATTCAGCTGCTGACGCGCGGTGGCGATCTCAAACTCCCACAGCGGACGACGGCGCAGGCCGCGGCGCTGGTCAATCAGCGACATCGCCTGCATATCTTCCGGGTAGAGCAGCTCGGCGGGATTGGTGCGCTGCAGTTCGGCGGCCATGGTTTCGGCGTCCGCCGGTTCGCTCAGGCGAAAACGGCCGGAGCTGATATCGAGCGTGGCGTAACCGAACCCCTGCGGGCTCTGCACAATAGCGGCCAGCAGGTTATCCTGGCGCTCCTGCAGCAGCGCTTCGTCGCTAATGGTGCCTGGCGTGACGATGCGCACCACCTTACGCTCAACCGGCCCTTTGCTCTGCGCCGGATCGCCGATCTGCTCGCAAATCGCCACGGACTCACCCAGCTGCACCAGTTTCGCCAGATAGCTCTCTACCGCGTGATAGGGCACGCCTGCCATCGGGATCGGTTCGCCTGCCGAGGCACCGCGTTTGGTCAGCGAGATCTCCAGCAGCTGCGAGGCGCGTTTCGCGTCGTCATAGAAGAGCTCGTAGAAGTCGCCCATGCGGTAAAACAGCAGGATGTCAGGATGCTCCGCCTTGAGGCGCAGATACTGCTGCATCATGGGGGTGTGGGAGGTGAGGTTTTCTAGTGCACTCATAGCGTTGAGATGTCCATTACTGTAAAAATTAGAGACTTAAGTGTTGTTATGGTTATCATTTATGCTCACGTGGTCTCACTGGATCTCATGAAATCCTACATTCAACTGCAGGTTAAAATGTGGCCTGCCAGACGGTAACGTTAAGTGCCACAACCTACATTTCCTTTCACGAGTACGTGATGGATATGATAACGGAGTCTCTATGCCAGGAAAACCAGCGGGAAAGCCACTTTCTTCGAGGGCGCTCGAAACAATGTAATCTGGCAATAGCGATAAAGTGGATGCCGGAGAAAATCGAGGTCTTCGCCTGTCGGGTAGTAAAACCAGCGTTAAGTCCTTTTTCTGTCGTTACACCAGCCTCTGACTGGCAACGTGCAGAGGGTTAAATGGGTAACGTCCCGCAGGCTTCTCTCGCCGCTGTACCTCTTAAACTTCACGCACTAAGGCTTCTCCTTCAGCAGGGTCGATGTTCAGCATCAGAACCCAGGCAAAATATGCGCCTGCGTGCGATTGAGCCTGAGCCAGAGAGGTTATCGGGTTTATTGCTGAACAGGTGACGGCGCACGGCACGCCTGCAGAGAGAGAAAACTGCACAGCGAGTAACACGCTGTCTGATTTCGCAGGGCGAGAGAAAGATGAGAAAAAATTAGCAAGGCAGCCAGACAGCGCATCAGGTCAGCATGCCGAGCAGCAGCGCTTCACCTGCCAGCGCCAGACAGGGGCCGAAAGGCAAGGGCAGATGCAGCGGCCGCCCCCAGTAGAGGCGCGCCAGCAGCGCCGCCAGTAACCCGACGCCAGAAGCGATCAGCAGCAGTAGAGGAAGTGCCTGCCAGCCTAACCAGCCCCCCAGCGCAGCCACTAATTTCGCATCGCCTCCCCCCAGTGCCTCCCGATGACGGAAAAGAGACCAGGCGCAGGCCAGCAGACGGAACAGGAGATAGCCGCCTGCTGCTCCGAGGATCGCCTCTGACGGATGGCCAAACGGCAGCAGCTGGCAACTGTGAAGCAGCAGCCCGAGCCAGAGTAGCGGCAGAGTCAAGGCATCGGGTAGCAACTGACAGCGCAGATCAATCAGCGTCAGCGTGAGCAAAAAACCGCTCAGCAGCAGCGCCGCCAGCAGGGCCGCGTTCCAGGGAAGCCAGGCGGCGAGAAGAAGCGTTATCGCAGCGCTGGCCGCCTCGACCGCTGGATAGCGCCAGGAGACAGGCCGACGACAGCTGCGACAGCGCCCGCGCAGCAGCAACCAGCCCAGCAGCGGAACCGCGTCTGCCGGGCGCACCGGCCTTTTACAGCATGGGCAGTGGGAGCGGGGCTGCCACAGCGACAAGCCAGCCTGCGGATTGAGCAGCATAAGCGGCAGACGATAAATCACCACGTTTAGAAAGCTGCCGACGCAGAGTGCCAGCACGCAGAGTAGCAGCCAGCTTACAGGGGTAGGATTCATGAGTTTTGACGCCTCTTCCTTGATATTGCCAACCTAAACCGGAACGCACAGGGCGCACTCTAAGCCTGTTGTCAGCGTCGAACAAACTAAGCCGCTGTTGCGTATTACTTTTTACGAGAGTCGCCTCAGCTTTTTAGCTGTGTTGCACGGGTGTCGACCGCGACTTTCCTGTCACTTCACAGCCTGCATCTGGCGCTATTTTTGCGTTTCGCCCTGTCCATTCCCGGAGTGAATGTTTACCATAATTCGTGACCTTCACTGCTTGCTTATGGATATCCAATGCGTTTTAAGATCACCTTACTTCCGCTGATTGCCCTGCTTGCGGCCTGCAGCAGTAAACCTGAATCTGCGCCGCAGGCCGCTACCCTGGCCGCGCCGAAAGGGGGCTTCCTGCTGGAGCAGTCCCACGCCGTCCAGCCTGTGCTCGGCGACTTTGCCGGTAACCCGGCCGCTGAACAATTTATCGATCAGATGGTGGAGAAGCATGGCTTCGACCGCCAGCAGCTGCACGCCGTGATTGGGCAGGCCAAACGACTCGACTACGTGCTGCGCCTGATGGATCGTCAGGCACCCAGCTATACGCCCCCCTCCGGGCCTAACGGCGCCTGGATCCGCTATCGCAAGCAGTTTATTACGCCAGATAACGTGCAAAACGGCGTCGCCTTCTGGAACCAGTATCAGGACGCCTTAACGCGCGCCCAGCAGGTTTACGGCGTGCCGCCGGAAATTATCGTCGGCATTATCGGCGTGGAGACGCGCTGGGGCCGGGTAATGGGGAAAACGCGCATTCTCGACGCGCTCGCCACGCTGTCGTTTAACTATCCGCGCCGCGCCAGCTACTTCAGCAGCGAGCTGGAAACCTTCCTGCTGATGGCGCGTAATGAAAAGGACGATCCGCTGGATCTGAAAGGATCGTTCGCCGGCGCGATGGGCTACGGCCAGTTTATGCCATCCTCCTATCAGCAGTACGCGGTGGACTTTAACGGCGACGGCCACGTTAATCTGTGGGATCCGGAAGACGCCATCGGCAGCGTCGCGCACTACTTTAAAGAGCACGGCTGGCGCAGCGGAGAGGGCGTTGCCGTTCCCGCCAGCGGTCAGGCGCCGCTGCTGGAGAACGGCTTTAAAACCAGCTATACGCCGCAGATGCTGGCGGCATCCGGTCTCTCACCGCAGGGCTCGCTGGACGGCAATAATCAGGTCAGCTTGCTGCGTCTGGATATGGGCACCAGCTATCAGTACTGGTACGGGCTGCCTAACTTTTACGTTATTACCCGCTACAACCACAGCACCCACTACGCAATGGCGGTATGGCAGCTGGGCGAGGCGGTAAGCAAAGCGCGCAGCGGCGCAATGTTCTGATTGCTGTCCTTAATAACAGTAAGGGTATATGATGGCGCCTTTCTGGCGTCATCTGTCCGTTATTTCAGGAGCTGTTATGCAATCACTTCCCCCATGTCCTCTCTGTCAGGCTGATTACAGCTGGCAGGATGGCGACAACCTCAACTGTCCCTCCTGCGGGCATATCTGGTCGCTGAGCGACGGAGAAAGCCAGCCGGAGCAGCTGGTGGTGCGCGACGCCAACGGCAATCTGCTGGAGGATGGCGATACGGTGACCGTGATTAAAGATTTGAAAGTGAAGGGCAGCTCCTCCACGCTAAAAATCGGCACCCGCGTAAAAGGGATCCGCCTGGTTGAAGGCGATCATAATATCGACTGCAAGATCGACGGCTTCGGCCCGATGAAGCTGAAGTCGGAGTTTGTGAAGCGCGGTTGATTTATACGGGCGCGCTGCGCCCGTCTCAGCGCATTAGTCAAAGAGCCGGTCGAGTGCCTCACACTGTTCAGCGCTCAGGGCGCCGCCGGGGTTGCGCGACTGGCTGCTCATTGAATCGAAACGGCGCGATACCGCGGTTTTAATGGTGGTAACGAAATCCTCCCCAATGGCGTAAATCGCCATCATCTTGCCGATGCGCTGCTGAATGCGCGTCAGCGTCGCCAAATCCTGCTCGCGCCACGCCTGCATCGCCGCCGCGAACAGCTCCGGCACGATGTTATTCAGACCTGAAATGACCCCCGCACCGCCTGCCAGCAGGTTCGGCACCAGATATTCGTCATAGCCGGACAGCACGGCGAAATCGTCGCGCACTTTTTTCGTCTCCTCGATCAGCGCGCGGTTGTGTGACAGGCAGTCGACGGTATCTTTTATGCCGATAAAGTTGGGCAGCTCAGCCGCCAGCTCGCTCACCAGCGTCGGCGTCAAGTCGCAGCCGGTGCGTGCCGGAAAGTTGTAGGCGAACCATTTGCCGCCGATCTGCTTATCCAGCGCGCGGAAGTAGCTGAGCAGCTGGCGCGGCGTCTGGCCGTAATAGTAGGGCGGCAGCACCATCACCGCGTCAAAGTCGTTTTGCCAGGCCGCCTCGGCCAGCGCCAGCATATCTGGCACGCAGGTGCTGGAGATATTGGCAACCATGCTGAGCGGCGAAAGCTGACGCGCTTCGCGGATCAGCAGCAAGCGCTCCTGCTGCGTCAGCGAAGCAAACTCGCCAATGCTGCCCATCAGCAGTAAGGTATTAATACCTGACGCGTTCAGGCGGGCGAAGTGGCGACCCAGCGCCTCTATATCGGGCTCTCCTTGCGGTGTAAAAGGCGTAACGGAGGGGCACCACACGCCGGAAAATGCGGGTTGCGAGATCATAAACGCTCCTGAACGTGAAAAATGAAACACCGTTTTAACCTAATGCGCCGCGCGCCCGTCCGCCACCGCAGCGCACAGAATTGGGCAGCACATCGCATTTTTCTTCAGGCTAACTCACGCAGAGGTTTGCATGCAGGACTGGGATCCCCAACTTTATCGGCAGTTTGAATCTGAAAGAACGCGGCCTGCGCAGGAGCTGCTGGCGCGCATACCCGTTGTCGACGTGCGTTTCGCCACGGATTTAGGCTGCGGTCCGGGCAACAGCACCGAACTGCTGGCCCAGGCCTGGCCCGAGGCGCGCATTATCGGGCTGGACAGCTCCGAAGCGATGCTGACGCAGGCGCGCGAGCGGCTGCCGCGCTGCACTTTTCTCAACGGGGATATCCGGCGCTGGCGCGCTGCGGAGCAGCAGCAGGTGATCTACGCAAATGCTTCGCTGCAGTGGCTTGACGCGCACGACAGCCTGCTGCCGCACCTGACGAGCCAGCTTGATAGCGGCGGCGCGCTGGCGATACAGATGCCAGATAACCTGGAGGAGCCTTCGCATCGTCTGATGCGCGAAACCGCCGCCTGCGATCCCTGGCGCCAGCGTCTCGCCGACGTGGAGCGGAAAAAGCCGCTTACCAGCGAGCGCTATTACGATCTGCTGACGCAGGCGGGCTGCGAGGTGGATCTCTGGCGCACCACCTATTACCACGTGATGCCCGACGCGCGGGCGATTGTGCTGTGGCTGAAAGCGACCGGACTGCGGCCGTTTCTCAATGCGCTTGAGCCTGATGAGCAGCCGCGCTTTCTGGAGCAGTATCATCAGGCGCTGCGGCAGGCTTATCCGCCCCGCGCTGACGGCCGCGTTTTGCTCGCCTTCCCGCGGCTGTTTATCGTAGCGGTGAAAAAGGGGGCACAGCGTTGAGAGACGATGCGCAAAGCGGGCAGTCAATGCGCCGCACGGCTTGAAAATGTGCCGCTTCTGCACCATGTTCTCTCTACTGAGCAAAAAGGATGAGTTGCGATGAATGACCTGGAACTGCAGCGCCTGAGCGCGGCAATCGGCGAGCGTCTTAAGGCGAAAGGCGCGACGGTGACCTGCGCTGAGTCCTGCACCGGCGGCTGGATCGCCAAGGTATTTACCGATATCAGCGGCAGTTCGGCCTGGTTCGAACGCGGTTTCGTTACCTACAGCAACGACGCCAAACAGCAGCTGGTGGGCGTCTCCGCAGCTTCGCTTGCGCAGCACGGCGCGGTGAGCGAGCCCGTGGTGCGCGAGATGGCGCAGGGCGCGCAGAGTGCTGCCCAGGCGGACTACGCGCTATCGGTCAGCGGCATCGCCGGGCCGGACGGCGGCAGTGCGGAAAAACCGGTCGGCACCGTGTGGTTTGGCTTCGCGGCGCCGGGTGGAAAAGTGATTGCGAAACGCCAGCAATTTCAAGGGGATCGCGAAGCGGTACGTCGTCAGTCCGTGGCCTTCGCGCTGCAGACATTACAGGACGATTTTTTGGCAAATTAAGCTTGATACTGTATGACTATACAGTATAATTAGCAGCAACAGAAAGCGAGCAGGCATTTGTAGCGTGCTTACCCCCGTATGAGTCAGGAGTAGAAATGGCAATTGACGAAAACAAACAGAAGGCTTTAGCTGCTGCGCTGGGCCAGATTGAAAAGCAATTCGGTAAAGGCTCCATCATGCGTTTGGGTGAAGACCGCTCAATGGACGTGGAAACTATTTCTACCGGTTCGCTTTCTCTGGATATCGCGCTGGGCGCCGGCGGTTTGCCGATGGGCCGTATGGTTGAAATTTATGGCCCGGAATCTTCTGGTAAAACCACGCTGACGCTGCAGGTTATCGCCGCCGCACAGCGCAAAGGCAAAACCTGTGCCTTTATCGATGCTGAACACGCGCTGGATCCGGTTTACGCCAAAAAGCTCGGCGTCGACATCGATAACCTGCTCTGTTCTCAGCCGGACACCGGTGAGCAGGCGCTGGAAATCTGTGACGCGCTGGCGCGTTCAGGCGCAGTAGACGTTATCATCGTCGACTCCGTCGCGGCGCTGACGCCGAAAGCGGAAATTGAAGGCGAGATCGGTGACTCTCACATGGGCCTCGCGGCGCGTATGATGAGCCAGGCAATGCGTAAGCTGGCGGGTAACCTGAAGCAGTCAAACACCCTGCTTATCTTCATCAACCAGATCCGTATGAAGATTGGCGTGATGTTCGGTAACCCGGAAACCACTACCGGTGGTAACGCGCTGAAGTTCTACGCTTCCGTTCGTCTTGATATCCGCCGTATCGGCGCGATTAAAGAGGGCGACGAAGTGGTCGGCAGCGAAACCCGCGTTAAAGTGGTGAAAAACAAAATCGCTGCACCCTTTAAGCAGGCTGAGTTCCAGATCATGTATGGCGAAGGCATCAACACCTTCGGCGAGCTGGTCGACCTGGGCGTGAAGTACAAGCTGGTGGAAAAAGCGGGCGCCTGGTATAGCTATAACGGCGACAAGATTGGTCAGGGTAAAGCGAACGCCACCAATTTCCTTAAGGAAAACCCGGCGATTGCGAACGAGCTGGACACCAAACTGCGCGATATGCTGCTGAACAGCGCGAACGCAGAAGCGGGTGCGGCCGACGCGCCAGCAGGCGCGATGGAAGACGCCGCCAGCGAGACGAACGAAGATTTCTAACCCTTTGACGGGAGTGGGCAAACCACTCCCGTTTTTCGTTTTAACGACCCTCTCTTTTCTTCCTCCTCCTTCTGCCGCCATAATTCCCTTCTGATTGAGCAAGGTGACCGCTATGACTGAACAACCGCAACCAAAGGAAATCGCTTTTCCGCGACTGCTCGACCGCACCATGCGCATTCTGGCGCAGCGAGACCACAGCGAAGCCGAGCTGCGCAGAAAGCTGCAGCAGTCAGTGCAGCGTGCCGCCTTTATGCAGCAGAGCGAGCCGGAAATCATTACTGACGCGCAGCTGGATAAAGTTATCGGCTGGTGCCAGGAAAATGGCTGGCTCAATGAGGCGCGCTTTGTCGAACGCTTTATCCAGAGCCGCAGCCGCAAAGGGTACGGCCCGCAGCGTATCCGTCTCGAGCTGGGGCAAAAGGGCGTCGCGCGGCCAGAAATCGATATGGCGATGGAAGCCTGTGAAATTGACTGGGGTGCCTGCGCAGCGCAGCTGGCGGAGCGCAAATTCGGCCTTCCTTTGCCGACGGAGTGGAAGGCAAAAGCCAAAGTTCAGCGTTTTTTGCAGTCAAAAGGCTTTTTCATGGAGGATATTCAGTCCGTTTTCAGAAATTTTGATGACTGAAAGCCGCGCGGGGTTTTACTTCCCTGTGAAGAAAATTTATCTTATTCCCACTTTTTTGTTCCACTGACGGACAACTGCGCGGATGCGGCTTGTCTGACCGGACGGAACGTTCGTTAGCGTGATTCCAGGATATATATGAGCAAGAGCACTGCTGAGATCCGTCAAGCGTTTCTCGACTTTTTCCATAGCAAGGGACATCAGGTTGTAGCCAGCAGCTCCCTCGTACCGAATAACGACCCGACGCTGCTGTTCACCAACGCCGGAATGGTTCAGTTCAAGGATGTTTTCCTTGGGCAGGACAAGCGCGACTATTCGCGTGCGACCACGTCGCAGCGCTGCGTGCGCGCCGGCGGTAAGCACAACGATCTGGAAAACGTTGGTTACACCGCACGTCACCACACTTTCTTTGAGATGCTGGGCAACTTCAGCTTCGGCGACTATTTCAAGAAAGAGGCGATTGCTTATGCCTGGGAACTGCTGACGGGAGAAACCTGGTTCGCTCTGCCGAAAGAGCGTCTGTGGGTAACCGTTTATGAAACCGATGACGAAGCCTATGACATCTGGGCTAACGATATCGGCGTACCGCGCGAGCGTATTATTCGTATCGGCGACAACAAGGGCAGCGCCTACGCCTCGGACAACTTCTGGCAGATGGGCGATACCGGTCCTTGCGGTCCGTGCAGCGAAATTTTCTACGATCATGGCGACCACATCTGGGGCGGCCCGCCGGGAAGCCCGGAAGAAGATGGCGATCGCTATATTGAGATCTGGAATATCGTCTTTATGCAGTTCAACCGTCAGCCGGACGGCACCATGCTGCCGCTGCCGAAGCCGTCGGTGGATACCGGCATGGGCCTGGAGCGTATCTCCGCCGTGCTGCAGCACGTCAATTCCAACTATGAAATCGATCTGTTCGACAAACTGATCAAAGCGGTAGCGGAAGTCACCGGCGCGACCGACCTCAGCAATAAATCGCTGCGCGTTATCGCCGACCATATCCGTTCCTGCGCCTTCCTGATCGCCGACGGCGTTATTCCGTCAAACGAAAACCGCGGCTATGTACTGCGCCGCATCATTCGTCGCGCGGTGCGCCACGGCAATATGCTCGGCGCGAAAGAGGCGTTCTTCTTCAAACTGGTTGCCCCGCTGATCGAGGTGATGGGTGCAGCGGGCGAAGATCTGAAGCGTCAGCAGACTCAGGTTGAAAACGTCCTTAAAACCGAAGAAGAGCAGTTCGCCAAAACGCTGGAGCGCGGTCTGGCGCTGCTGGATGACGAGCTGGCGAAACTGCAGGGCGACACCCTGGATGGCGAAACCGTATTCCGCCTTTACGACACCTTCGGCTTCCCGGTTGACCTGACGGCTGACGTCTGCCGCGAGCGCAACCTGAAAATCGACGAAGCTGGCTTTGAGAAAGCGATGGAGCAGCAGCGCCAGCGCGCGCGCGAGGCGAGCGGTTTCGGCGCCGATTACAGCAATGTTATCAGCATTGATGCCGCTTCAGCTTTCAAAGGCTATGACCAGCTCGATTTAGACGCCAGCGTGAAGGCCCTTTACGTTGACGGCGTCGCGGTAGAGGAAGTCGCTGCGGGCCAGGAAGCGGTCGTGGTGCTGGACGAAACGCCGTTTTATGGCGAATCGGGTGGCCAGGTCGGCGATACGGGCCTGCTGAAAGGGAAGAATGCTGAATTTAACGTTCAGGATACACAAAAATATGGCCAGGCTATTGGCCATATCGGTAAGCTGACGTCAGGTCATCTGCGTATCAACGATCGCGTTGAGGCGCAGGTTGATGAAGCGCGCCGTGCGCGTATTCGTCTGAACCACTCTGCAACGCATCTGCTGCATGCGGCACTGCGTGAAGTGCTCGGCGACCATGTGGCGCAGAAGGGATCGCTGGTCAATGATAAATACCTGCGTTTCGACTTCTCCCATTTCGAAGCGATGAAACCGCAGGAGATTCATCAGGTCGAAGAGATCGTCAACGCACAGATCCGTCGCAACCTGCCGGTCGAAACCGAAGTAATGGATATCGACGCGGCGAAAGGCAAGGGCGCGATGGCGCTGTTCGGCGAGAAATACGATCAGCGCGTGCGCGTGCTGACCATGGGCGATTTCTCGATTGAACTCTGCGGCGGCACGCATGCTGCGCGTACCGGCGATATCGGTCTGTTCCGTATTCTGAGCGAATCCGGCACGGCCGCGGGCGTTCGCCGCATCGAAGCCGTTACCGGCGAAGGCGCGCTGGCGCAGGTTTATGCGCAGAGCAGTCAGCTGAATGAGATCGCGCAGCTGGTGAAAGCCAACAGCAGCAATCTGAACGACAAGGTGCGCGGTCTGGTCGATCACGTACGTGCGCTGGAGAAAGAGCTGCAGCAGCTGCGCGATCAGCAGGCCGCTGCTGAAAGCGCTTCACTGAGCAGCAAGGCGATCGATATCAACGGCGCGAAGCTGCTGGTAAGCGAGCTGAGCAATGTTGAGCCGAAAATGTTGCGCACCATGGTTGACGACCTGAAAAACCAGCTGGGCTCGGCGGTGATTGTGCTGGCGACCGTCGCGGAAGGTAAAGTGTCGTTGATTGCGGGCGTGACCAAAGATCTCACTGACCGCGTTAAAGCGGGCGAGCTGGTAGGCGAGCTGGCGCAGCAGGTTGGCGGTAAAGGCGGCGGGCGTCCCGATATGGCGCAGGCTGGCGGCACCGATGCCCAGGCGCTGAAAGGCGCGCTGGCAGGCGTCGAAAGCTGGGTCAGCAACCGTCTGTAACGAAATAGAACAATGCATCGTGAAAAGCGCCAGGGACTGAGGTTCCGGCGCTTTTTAATACGATGTGCATCAGGTAATGACAAAGTCAGGTCGATGTAGTGTATTTCGGCTAAACTAACTATCAGCAGAATGTATTGGCGTAGCGACGTACATTGGTGTATTTCTCATAGTCAATGTTCAGCGTTAAATGATGGATAATGCCGGGAGCCCAAACAGAGCCCGACTCTTTTAATCTTTCAAGGAGCAAAGAATGCTTATTCTAACTCGTCGAGTTGGTGAAACCCTCATGATTGGCGATGAGGTGACTGTAACGGTGCTGGGTGTGAAAGGTAACCAGGTTCGTATTGGTGTGAACGCGCCAAAAGAGGTCTCAGTGCATCGCGAAGAGATTTATCAGCGCATTCAGGCCGAAAAAACTCAGCAAACGAGTTACTAACGGATTCAGCGCCTCGCCAGATGCTGCGAGGCGCTACCGCTTTCCCGCTTTTCTCTTCTTTTCTTCCCGCTTCGCTTTGCTTTTCCCTCGCTCCGTCTTTCCCATTATTTTTCTGGTAGCCAGCTTTTACTGTTGATAAATCACCCTTTTTGTCGGCAAATTGCACCAATTGAGCGTCATTTGTGCAAACGATCGAGCGGTGGGAAAAATTGTTTGACTTATAAGTGCGGGAAAGTAATATGTGCGCCACGCAGTGCCGATGAGCGGAAACAAAGTTCAGACGCACAGTTCGGAAGAACGCGTAAGGTGAGGTGGCCGAGAGGCTGAAGGCGCTCCCCTGCTAAGGGAGTATGCGGTCAAAAGCTGCATCCGGGGTTCGAATCCCCGCCTCACCGCCATTTTCCGATGCATCCGTAGCTCAGCTGGATAGAGTACTCGGCTACGAACCGAGCGGTCGGAGGTTCGAATCCTCCCGGATGCACCATCTTTTAGAGATGCGGAATAAAAAGTAAGTGAAAGAGTCGTTCCTTTCCTGGTGAGTTGTTAGCACCCTGCGTTGTACAAGAATTATCTATGCATCCGTAGCTCAGCTGGATAGAGTACTCGGCTACGAACCGAGCGGTCGGAGGTTCGAATCCTCCCGGATGCACCATACTTCGATATGAAGAGTATGGGCGAGAGTCTCAAAGCGAGACGCGTTAATTCCTGGCACTTCCTGGTTGTCTGATTCAATCCCTGTAAAACGATTTCCCGATGCATCCGTAGCTCAGCTGGATAGAGTACTCGGCTACGAACCGAGCGGTCGGAGGTTCGAATCCTCCCGGATGCACCATACTTTGCGATATAAGCAGTGTGCCCCGAACTGATATGGCAAGACGCAATGCCTGACAGTACGAGGGAGGAAAACGTTGCATTAGCAACGGCCCGCAGGGCGAGGCGCAAGCCGAGTCATCCTCCCGGATGCACCATACTCTGCGATATAAGCAGTATGGGCGAGATGTCTCAAGCGAGACGTTTCAATTTCTGGCACTTCCTGCTCTGATTTAATCCCTGCAAAACGCTTTCCCGATGCATCCGTAGCTCAGCTGGATAGAGTACTCGGCTACGAACCGAGCGGTCGGAGGTTCGAATCCTCCCGGATGCACCATTCTATTCGATACAAGCCCCATTCTCCGAACTGATATGGCAAAACGCAATGCCAGACAGTACGAGGGAGGAAAACGTTGCGTTAGCAACGGCCCGTAGGGCGAGGCGCAAGCCGAGTCATCCTCCCGGATGCACCATTCTCTGCGATATAAATCCTATTCTCCGAACTGATATGGCAAGACGCATTGCCAGACAGTACGAGGGAGGAAAACGTTGCGTTAGCAACGGCCCGCATCACAAGGCGAAAGCCATATCCTCTTCCTGCTGAATCCTTTTTCAAACCCCTTTATTCTCCTCTTGTGCTTACCATTCACGCCCGCGACTAAAGCCAAACTCACTGAAATTTCCGGCAATTACCGCCGGCACCCCGCGATCACCTTTTTCTGAAAAGAAAAATTGCTAATGCTTTCAAAGCATTTGCTGTTCATGCCACCTGGCGACAACCTGTGCACATTAAGCTAAAGTAAGGGCTCATTTGTTGGATGTCCGGAGTGACGATGTACGATCAATATGACGCACTGATTTTCGATATGGACGGCACGATCCTTGATACCGAGCCGACACATCGAAAAGCGTGGCATCAGGTACTGGGTCGATATGGACTGACGTTAGACGAATCGCAAATGGTTGGTTTCAACGGCGCGCCGACCTGGCGGCTTGCGCAATTTATTATCGAAAAGAACCGCTCCTCTCACGATCCGTATCAGCTCGCCGCCGAAAAAACCGCGGCGGTTAAAGCCATGCTGCTTGAGAACGTGCGTCCGCTTCCGCTGATGGACGTGGTGAAAGCTTACCATGGCCGCCGTCCGATGGCGGTTGGCACCGGAAGCGAACACAGCATGGCGGATGCGTTGCTCAACCAGCTGGGCGTGCGTGAACTTTTCACTGCAGTCGTGGGCGCTGACGACGTTGAGCGCCATAAACCTGAACCCGATACGTTTTTACGCTGCGCAGCGCTGATGGGCGTCGATCCTGCACGCTGCGTGGTATTCGAAGACGCCGATTTTGGCGTGCAGGCGGCGAAAGCGGCCGGTATGGATGTGGTTGATGTGCGCCTGCTGTGAGTGACGTTCTGGCGCTTGCTTCTCTGTTTGGCAGCAGCTTTCTCAGCGCAACCCTGTTACCCGGGAGTTCTGAGGCGTTGCTGGTTGCGTTACTGGTTGCCAAAAAGGCTTCCGTTTATGGATTGATTGTTGCTGCATCGGTGGGGAATACCCTGGGCGGCATCACCAATATTTTTCTTGGTCGCTTACTGCCGTTGAAACAGCAGGGGCGATGGCATCACACAGCAATAACGTGGTTGAACCGACTGGGACCTGCAGCGCTGTTGCTGAGCTGGCTGCCGATTATCGGCGACCTGCTCTGCGTGCTCGCAGGCTGGATGCGCTTTGCCTGGCTTCCGGTCCTGCTGTTTCTCGCCGTCGGGAAAACACTGCGTTATATCGTTATCGCGACCGCCACCTTACAGGGTTTGCAATGGTGGCATTGATTCGCACAGATTCGAGGCTAGGGTTAACATTATGCTGAACAAAAATAAATTACTGTCCCAGCGGGAGGTTAATGTGATCCCGGACGTATCTAAAGCGCTCTCCTGGCTGGAGGCGCATCCCAATGCCTTGAAAGGTATTGGCCGCGGCATTGAACGCGAAACGCTGCGCGTTAAGCCCGATGGTCATCTGGCGGAAAGCGGCCATCCCGACTCGCTGGGATCGGCGCTGAAGCACGACTGGATTACCACCGACTTCGCGGAAACGCTGCTGGAGTTCATCACGCCGGTGGATCAAAACATCGACCATATGCTGGCATTTCTGCGCGATATTCATCGCCATGTGGCGCGCGAGCTGGCTGAAGAGCGCATGTGGCCTTTCAGCATGCCTTGCCTGATCGACGATGCGGATCGCATTGAGCTGGCGCAGTACGGCAGCTCTAACATCGGACGCATGAAGACGCTCTATCGCCAGGGGCTGAAAAATCGCTACGGCGCGCTGATGCAGACCATTTCCGGCATCCACTATAACTTCTCGCTGCCGCTGAGCTTCTGGCAGGAGTGGGCGGATGTCAAAGATGCTGAAAGCGGCAAAGAGACGATTTCTGCCGGCTACCTGCGCCTGATCCGCAACTACTACCGTTACGGCTGGGTGATCCCCTATCTGTTTGGCGCATCGCCAGCAATCAGCTCCAGCTTCCTGCAGGGACGCGAGAGTAAACTGCCGTTTGAAACCGACGGCAAAGATTCGCTGTGGCTGCCTTATGCAACCTCGCTGCGCCTGAGCGATCTCGGCTATACCAACAAGTCGCAGAGCGGCCTTGGCATAACCTTTAACTCGCTCGAGGGATACGTTAAGGCGCTAAAAGCCGCCATTAAAACGCCCTCTGAAGAGTATGCCGCGATGGGCACCAAAGACGCTGACGGCAACTGGCTGCAGCTCAACACCAATGTGCTGCAGATTGAGAACGAGCTTTACGCCCCCATTCGTCCGAAGCGCGTGACGCGTTCCGGGGAAGCGCCCTCCGATGCGCTGCTGCGCGGCGGAATCGAGTATATCGAAGTGCGCTCGCTCGACATCAATCCGTTCTCCGCTATTGGCGTCGACGCCAACCAGGTACGTTTCCTCGATCTCTTCCTGATCTGGTGTACCCTGGCCGATGCGCCTGAAATGAGCGCTGACGAGCTGCTGTGCAGCCGTAAGAACTGGAACCGCGTGGTGCTGGAAGGACGCAAGCCGAACCAAAAAATTGCCGTCGGCTGCAGCGAAACCGAACATTCGCTGGTGGAAGTGGGGAAAGCGCTGTTCGCCGATCTGCACCGCGTGGCGGAAGTGCTCGACAGCAATCAGGGCAGCACGCAATATCAACAGGTATGCGATCAACTGGTGGCGTCCTTTGACGATCCTGAGCTAACCTATTCGGCGCGCATTCTGCAGGCGATTAAAGAGAACGGCGTGACCGATACCGGCATCGCGCTGGCGGAACAGTATCGTCATATGCTGTGCGAAGAGCCGCTGGAAGTGATTAGCGAAGAAGATTTTACGCGTCAGGCGCTGGAGTCGGTTGCGGCGCAGAAGAAGCTGGAAGAGAGCGATACGCTCGATTTTGAGGCTTACCTCGCCAGTCGCGAAGGCTAGAAAAGAAAAAGGCCACATCAATGTGGCCAAATTAACATCTCTGTTGTCAGGGATGATGATAACAAATGCGCGTCTTTCATATATTCAGACGCTGGGCGAACAGAAAAGTTTCATCGTTTATAAAAAAATTTCAAAACAGGAGGTGACGTATGCCACTACTGGACAGTTTTACCGTTGACCATACCATTATGGCCGCGCCCGCAGTGCGTGTTGCGAAGACCATGAAAACTCCCCATGGCGATACCATCACCGTTTTCGACTTGCGTTTCTGCCGTCCTAACAAAGAGATCCTGACCGAGCGCGGCATCCATACGCTCGAGCATCTCTTCGCGGGCTTTATGCGTAACCATCTCAACGGCGACGGCGTAGAAATCGTGGATATCTCTCCAATGGGATGCCGTACCGGTTTCTACATGAGCCTGATCGGCACGCCGGACGAGCAGCGCGTTGCCAGCGCGTGGAAAGGGGCAATGGAAGACGTTCTGAAGGTGAAGGATCAGAATCAGATCCCTGAGCTGAATGAATACCAGTGCGGCAGCTACAAGCTGCATTCGCTCGACGAAGCGCAGCAGATCGCGCGCAACGTACTGGCGCATGATATCGGCGTGAACCGCAACGAAGATCTGAAACTGCCGCAAGAGAAGCTGCAGGAACTGCACATCTAGTCGTGGTAGCAACGCGCAGTAAAAAAAACGCCGCATCGTTGCGGCGTTTTTTATGGGCGGGCGTCAGGAGCCGACAGAGGACTTCAGCGGCGTCTGCGGCGTAATGCGCACCTGCTTTACCATATTGTCCTGCACGTCGAGAATATCCACGGCATAGTTCGCAAGCTCGACGCGGGTATTGATCTCGGGGATCTCCTCCAGCGCTTCCAGCAGCATGCCGTTGATGGTGCGTGCCTCCTGCTCCGGCAGATGCCAGTTAAAGGCCTTGTTGATTTCACGCACGTTAGCGCTGCCTTCTACCAGCACAGAGCCGTCGTTCTGCGGCATCACCTCTTCCGCAAGGGTAGGGGACATCGAGGTGGTAAAGTCGCCGACGATCTCCTCCAGGATATCCTCAATGGTCACCAGACCTTTGATATCACCATACTCATCCACCACCAGGCCGACTTTCTTCTTGTTGCGCTGGAACTTCACCAGCTGGATATTCAGCGGCGTCCCTTCTGGCACGTAGTAGATCTCATCGGCGGCGCGCAGCAGGGTCTCTTTGTTGAACTCTTTCTTCTCGGTCATGGTGCGCCAGGCTTCGCGTACGCGCAGCATGCCGACGCAGTCGTCCAGTGATTCGCGGAACAGCACGATGCGGCCGTGGGGCGAATGGCTCAGCTGGCGCATCACCGACTTCCAGTCGTCGTTGATATTGATGCCGACGATCTCGTTGCGCGGCACCATGATGTCGTCGACGCTGACTTTTTCCAGATCGAGCACCGACAGCAGCATATCCTGATTGCGGCGCGACATCAGGCTACGGGATTCGTAGACGATAGTGCGCAGCTCTTCTTTGCTGAGCGCCGAGCTGGTGGCGCCCTCGGTTTTAATGCCGGCCATACGCATCATCAGGCGCGTGATGGTGTTGAGCAGCCACACCAGCGGCGACATAACAATCTGCAACGGCCCCAGCAGCAGGCTGCTGGGAAAGGCGACCCGCTCGGGATAGAGCGCCGCCACGGTTTTTGGCAGCACCTCCGCGAATACCAGCACCACAAAGGTCAGGATGCCCGTCGCGATCGCCACGCCCTCATCACCATGCAGGCGCATGCCCACGATGGTGGCGAGCGCGGAAGCCAGAATATTCACCAGGTTGTTGCCGATCAGCACCAGGCTGAGCAGGCGGTCGGGACGACGCAGCAGCTTTTCCACCCGGCGGGCGGCGCGGCTGCCGTTTTTCGCCTGATGGCGCAGCTTATAGCGGTTAAGGGTCATCATGCCGGTTTCCGACCCGGCGAACCAGGCGGAAACCAGCACCATAACGACCAGAATAATAATGAGGGTGGTGGTTGAAACCTGTTCCAACGCAGAACTTCCTTTTGGTTAAGACGAGTGAGTCAGCAGGTGCTGTAAGATACGACTGCCGAAGTAGGCCATAGTTAACAGCAGCGCGCCGCCGCAGTTAAACCACACGACGCGACGTCCGCGCCAGCCTTCATGATAGTGCCCCCAGAGCAAAACGATATAGACGAACCAGGCGAGAATCGACAGCACCGCTTTGTCTACGTTCTCGGCGCTAAACAGATTGTGCATATAAAACAGGCCGGTGCAGAGCACCAGCGTCAGCAGCACAACGCCAATCTGGGTGATATGAAACATTTTGCGCTCAATGCTCAGCAGCGGCGGCATATCCTGGGTAAAGGCCAGCTTCTTGTTTTTCAGCTGATAGTCGATCCACGCCAGCTGCAGCGCGTAGAGCGCGGCGATAATCAGCGTAGCGTAGGCGAACAGCGACAGGCCGATATGGATCATCATGCCCGGGGTGGTTTCAAGATGGGTGATAAAGGCGTTGGGTACAAAGGTGGCGAACGCCAGATTGATCAGCGCGAAGCTGTAGACGATCGGCAGCAGCAGCCAGCCGCGATTGCGCGAGGCGACAATGGTCATAATGGCGCAGATAAGCAGGCTGACCAGCGAGCCGATATTCAGCAGGCTAAGGTTCTGCCCGCTGTCGACGGCAAAGATGCGCTGCTGCAGCGCCACGGCGTGCGCCACCAGCGCAAAGCAGGCTGAAAGCACCGCCATTCGCCGCCAGCCGCTGTTGCGTTTCAACAGGCTGGGAATAATCAGTGCAATACTCAACGAATAGGCGAACAGCGCCAGGAGCGAGAAAACGGACATAGATCCTTACAGGTATCAGCGAGATGAAAGGAAAAGGGCAGTATAGCGCCAGCCGAAGCCGCCTCCAACCGATCTAAGGTGCAATAGCAGAGATCGTTTCAGCTTCGTGTTATAATCCGCTGCATTATGCCGATCAGGCGCCTCGCGATTTTTTTGAGTGAGAGACAATGTTTGACAATTTAACCGATCGTTTGTCGCAAACCCTGCGCAATATCAGCGGCCGCGGAAGGCTGACAGAAGACAACATCAAAGACACGCTGCGCGAAGTGCGCATGGCGCTGCTGGAGGCGGACGTTGCGCTGCCGGTAGTGCGCGACTTTATCAACCGCGTCAAAGAGAGCGCGGTGGGTCAGGACGTCAACAAAAGCCTGACGCCGGGCCAGGAATTTATCAAAATCGTGCGCAACGAGCTGGTTGCGGCGATGGGCGCCGAGAACAACGCCCTTAACCTCGCCGCGCAGCCGCCGGCTGTGGTGCTGATGGCGGGCCTGCAGGGTGCAGGTAAAACCACCAGCGTCGGCAAACTGGGTAAGTTCCTGCGTGAAAAGCACAAGAAGAAAGTGCTGGTCGTCTCTGCGGACGTTTATCGCCCGGCGGCGATCAAACAGCTCGAAACGCTGGCGCAGCAGGTTGGCGTCGATTTTTGCCCGTCCGATCTGAGCCAGAAGCCGGTCGACATCGTTAAGAACGCGCTGAAAGAGGCGAAGCTGCAGTTCTATGATGTGCTGCTGGTGGATACCGCCGGTCGTCTGCACGTCGATGAAGCGATGATGGACGAGATCAAACAGGTGCACGCCGCGATTAATCCGGTAGAGACGCTGTTTGTCGTTGACGCCATGACCGGTCAGGATGCGGCGAATACGGCGAAAGCCTTTAACGAAGCTCTGCCGCTGACCGGCGTCATCCTGACGAAGGTGGATGGTGACGCGCGCGGCGGTGCCGCTCTGTCGATTCGTCATATCACCGGCAAGCCGATCAAATTTATGGGCGTCGGTGAGAAGACCGAGGCGCTGGAGCCGTTCTATCCCGATCGTATCGCCTCGCGTATTCTCGGCATGGGCGACGTGCTGTCGCTGATTGAGGATATTGAGAGCAAAGTTGACCGCGATCAGGCGGAAAAGCTGGCGAAAAAGCTGAAAACCGGCGACGGCTTCGATCTTAACGACTTTCTCGAGCAGCTTAAGCAGATGCGCAACATGGGCGGCATGGCGAGCCTGATGGGCAAACTGCCGGGCATGGGGCAGCTGCCGGATAACGTGAAGTCGCAGATGGACGATAAGGTGCTGGTGCGTATGGAGGCGATTATCAACTCCATGACGCGCAAAGAGCGCGAAAAGCCGGAGATTATCAAAGGCTCGCGCAAACGTCGCATCGCCACCGGCGCCGGCATGCAGGTGCAGGACGTTAACCGCTTGCTTAAGCAGTTCGACGATATGCAGCGCATGATGAAGAAAATGAAGAAGGGCGGCATGGCGAAAATGATGCGCGGCATGAAAGGCATGATGCCCCCAGGATTCCCCGGACGCTAAGCGTTCGGCAATAAAAGCCCGAAAGGTTGCGCTCGCAGGTTGCTTTTTGCGCCGAAATGAGTAAAATTTTCGGGCTTTTTATATTGCACCCGGGCCCCGTTCCCTCAATGGGGCCCGGTTGTTTTATTAACTTAAGAGGATGTTATGGTAACAATTCGTTTGGCACGTCACGGCGCTAAAAAGCGTCCGTTCTATCAGGTCGTCGTTACTGACAGCCGCAATGCACGTAACGGTCGCTTCATCGAGCGCGTTGGTTTCTTCAACCCGATCGCATCTGGTCAGGCTGAAGGTCTGCGTCTGGATCTGGACCGCATCGAGCACTGGGTTGGCCAGGGCGCAACGCTTTCAGATCGCGTTAACGCGCTGATCAAAGAAGCAAAAAAAGCAGCTTAATCTGTCACGGTGGTGAGCATGAGCAAAGAACTTGCCGCACAGCCTCCCGTTAAGCCCCTTGTACTGGGGAAAATGGGCGCTGCCTACGGCATACGTGGCTGGCTCAAAGTGTTTTCCTCCACCGAAGCGGCCGAAAGTATCTTCGACTACCAACCCTGGTTCATTCAGCGCGCCGGTAAATGGCAGCAGGTTGAGCTGGAAAGTTGGCGACATCACAATCAGGACCTGATCATCAAAGTCAAAGGCATTGACGATCGGGATGCGGCGACGCAGTTGACCAATTGCGAAATTACGGTCGACTCGGCGCAGCTGCCGGAGCTGGAAGACGGCGACTATTACTGGAAAGACCTGATGGGTCTCAAGGTAGTCAACGTTGACGGCTACGAGATGGGCAAAGTCATCGATATGATGGAAACCGGCTCGAACGACGTTCTCGTCGTTAAGGCGAACCTGAAAGATGCATTCGGTGTGAAGGAGCGGTTAATACCGTTTCTTGATGAACAGGTTATCAAGAAAGTCGATCTCGCTACTGGCGTCATTGAAGTAGACTGGGATCCTGGTTTTTGATCTCCGAATCGCAAGGTAACGTAACGGCGAAGACAATGTGGATTGGTGTTATTAGCCTTTTTCCAGAGATGTTTCGCGCAATTACCGATTACGGGGTAACTGGCCGGGCAGTAAAAAATGGCCTGCTCAGCATCGAGAGCTGGAGTCCTCGCGACTTTGCTCACGACCGGCACCGCACGGTGGACGATCGTCCTTACGGCGGCGGACCGGGAATGCTGATGATGGTGCAACCCTTACGGGATGCAATCCACGCAGCGAAAGCGGCGGCGGGGGAAGGAGCCAGGGTAATCTACCTGTCACCTCAGGGACGCAAACTTGACCAACAGGGCGTTTGCGAACTGGCGACGCAGCAGAAGTTGATTCTGGTCTGCGGTCGCTACGAAGGTATTGATGAGCGCGTGATTAAAACCGAAATTGACGAAGAATGGTCAATCGGCGACTACGTGCTCAGCGGCGGCGAACTGCCAGCTATGACGATGATTGATTCAGTGGCCCGGTTAATTCCCGGCGTGCTGGGCAAGCAGGCGTCAGCCGAGGAGGATTCGTTCTCTGACGGTTTGCTGGACTGTCCGCACTATACCCGACCTGAAGTGCTGGAAGGCATGGAGGTACCGGCAGTTTTACTGTCAGGTAACCATGCAGAGATTCGCCGCTGGCGCCTGAAACAGTCGCTGGGCCGTACCTGGCTAAGAAGACCTGAACTTCTGGAAAACCTGGCTCTGACTGAAGAGCAAGCAAGGTTGCTGAAAGCGTTCCAGCTGGAACATCAGCAACAAAACGATGAGGCGGCAGAGTAATCTCCCGCGACTATCAGTTTACCCAGGATAAGAGATTTAATTATGAGCAACATTATCAAGCAAATTGAACAAGAGCAGATGAAACAGGACGTACCTTCCTTCCGTCCGGGTGATTCCGTGGAAGTGAAAGTATGGGTCGTTGAAGGTTCTAAAAAACGTCTGCAGGCATTCGAGGGCGTGGTTATCGCTATCCGTAACCGCGGTCTGCACTCTGCATTCACTGTTCGTAAGATTTCTAACGGCGAAGGCGTTGAGCGTGTCTTCCAGACTCACTCTCCGGTCATCGACAGCATTTCTGTCAAACGCCGTGGTGCTGTGCGTAAAGCCAAACTGTACTACCTGCGTGAGCGTACTGGTAAGTCAGCTCGTATCAAAGAGCGTCTTAACTAAGGTATCGCTAACGCGACATCTAAAAGTTAATAGCAAACAAGGGGTTGGCGTGATGCCAGCCCCTTTTTTTATGCCTGTGCTTCCGGACGACGCAGGTGATAAATGGCAGTATTCACCGGCCCGCTCTCCAGCACGATTAAGCCGTAGCGCATATCGATAAAGCGTGCGCCGCAGCGCTCCGCTACCGCGCGGCTGGCACGGTTCTCTTCCGCCGCAAGAATTTCAATAATCTTTATCTCTGGCCGTGCAAATCCCATCTCAAGCAGCAGCGCGACGGCGCGGCTGGCGACCCCTTGTCGCTGCATATCGCTGCGCACCCAGTATCCCAGCGCGGCGAACTGGCCCGCTTCACGGGCAAAGCGGATCCCGGCACCGCCCAGCAAACGATCCCGCTCGTCAACGATGGCGAACTCTTCCGCCTCGCCATTCGCTCTCTGCTGCTGCGTAAAAGCGATCCAGCTCGCCGCTTCTTCAGGCTGATAGTCTGGATGCGCCCATACCATCCAGGGCTGCAGCGTATCCAGCGAGGCGTTAACGGCAGCGGTAAATGCGGGAATATCAGCGGAAACGAAGGGACGCAGGTGAACCGAAAGAGCCATAAGATACCTGATAAAAAAAGGGGAGGTTGAGCAAAGCGTAACAGGCGAGACGAGAGAATGCCAAAAGGAGGGTGTAATTATTATTTTACACATTCCCATTGGTGGGTTTTGAGTGTTTTTTAAATAAGATAATGAAAATAATGGTTATTTTAATTGATTCTGCTCGCCACTTATTTTTATGGTAATAAAAGTGTACATCTATGGATTGCTTGTTTTACGTCCTGTGTTAAAGTGTCTCTCATCCTGTCAGAGGATCATTAACCGCATAACGAGGAAAAAAGGATCGTAGCCATGCAAAAAGACGCGCTGAACAATGTCCACATTGCAAATGAACAGATTTTGATCACCCCGGAAGAGCTGAAAGCGAAGTTTCCGCTGTCTGCCCAGCAGGAAGCGCAGATCGCCGCTTCACGCCAGACCATTTCCGATATCATCGCCGGCCGCGATCCGCGTCTGCTGGTGGTTTGCGGTCCCTGTTCAATCCATGACACCGAAGCTGCTCTGGATTACGCGCGTCGCCTGAAAGATCTCTCTGACCAGCTGAAGGATCAGCTCTATATCGTTATGCGCGTCTATTTTGAAAAACCCCGCACCACCGTTGGCTGGAAAGGGTTGATCAACGATCCCTACATGGATAACTCCTTTGATATGGAAGCGGGTCTGCATATTGCGCGTCAGCTGCTGGTAAACCTGGTGGAGATGGGGCTGCCGCTCGCGACCGAAGCGCTCGATCCAAACAGTCCGCAATACCTCGGCGATCTCTTCAGCTGGTCGGCTATCGGCGCGCGCACCACTGAATCGCAAACGCACCGCGAAATGGCGTCTGGCCTCTCAATGCCGGTCGGCTTTAAGAACGGCACCGACGGCAGCCTCGGTACCGCCATCAACGCCATGCGCGCCGCCGCGATGCCGCACCGCTTTGTCGGCATTAACCAGGCGGGGCAGGTCTGCCTGCTGCAGACCCAGGGCAATCCAGATGGTCACGTTATTCTGCGCGGCGGCAAAGCGCCCAATTACGGTCCGGAAGATGTCGCCCAGTGTGAAAAAGAGATGGTCAAAGCGGGACTGCGTCCGGCCTTGATGATAGATTGCAGCCATGGCAATTCTAATAAAGACTATCGCCGCCAGCCTGGCGTCGCCGAATCGGCGATAGCCCAGATTAAAGATGGCAACCGCTCGATTATTGGCCTGATGCTGGAAAGCCACATTAATGAAGGCAGCCAGTCTTCCGAGCAGCCGCGCAGCGAAATGAAATACGGTGTTTCCGTAACGGATGCCTGCATCAACTGGGAAACCACCGAAACGCTGCTGCGCGAGATGCATCAGGATCTGCAAGAAGTGCTGTCGGCGCGTCTCTCACACGAGGTGTAATGAGCAATGGTGGCTGAACTGACCGCGCTACGCGATCAAATTGATACGGTTGATAAAGCGCTACTGGATCTGCTGGCGAAACGGCTGGAGCTGGTGGCTGAAGTTGGCGAAGTAAAGAGCCGCTACGGCTTGCCTATCTACGTACCGGAGCGCGAAGCATCCATGCTGGCTTCGCGCCGTGAAGAGGCGGCAGCGCTCGGCGTTCCGCCCGATCTGATTGAAGATATCCTGCGCCGCGTGATGCGCGAGTCCTATACCAGCGAAAACGACAAAGGCTTTAAAACCCTTAATCCGACGCTGCGGCCGGTGGTCATCGTCGGCGGTAAAGGGCAGATGGGCAGCCTGTTTGCGCGCATGCTGACGCTGTCGGGCTACAGCGTGAAGACGCTGGATAAAGAGGACTGGGATCGCGCCCCATCGCTGCTGAGCGATGCCGGTATGGTGATTATCAGCGTACCGATCCATCTGACGGAACAGGTGATTGCGCAGCTGCCGCCGCTGCCGGAGGACTGTATTCTGGTAGATCTGGCGTCGGTCAAGAACCGTCCGCTGCAGGCGATGCTGGCGGCACACGCGGGCCCGGTGCTGGGTCTGCATCCAATGTTTGGGCCAGACAGTGGCAGCCTGGCGAAACAGGTTGTGGTCTGGTGCGACGGGCGTCAGCCTGAAGCCTATCAGTGGTTTCTGGAGCAGATTCAGGTGTGGGGGGCGCGGCTGCATCGCATCAGCGCGGTAGAGCACGATCAGAACATGGCCTTTATTCAGGCGCTGCGCCACTTCGCAACCTTCGCCTACGGGCTGCATCTGGCAGAAGAGAACGTTAACCTCGATCAGCTGCTGGCGCTCTCGTCGCCGATTTATCGGCTGGAGTTGGCGATGGTCGGGCGGCTGTTCGCGCAGGATCCTCAGCTCTATGCAGACATCATTATGTCCTCAGAAAGCAACCTGGCGCTGATCAAACGCTATTACCAGCGCTTCGGCGAAGCGATTACGCTGCTGGAGCAGGGCGATAAGCAGGCGTTTATCGACAGCTTTAACCGCGTCGAGCACTGGTTTGGCGATCACGCTAAACGCTTTATGGTAGAGAGCCGCAGCCTGCTGCGCTCCGCTAACGACAGTCGCCCTTAAAGGCCGCTGTTACGGGTAAGGAGGTCGAGGAGCAATGCGTCCCGCGTCAGGGAGGCGTAAAGCGACTTTCGATCCCCTTATCACCCACAACGGCAGCTGACCGGTAATTAAAACGGCATCCTCGCGGATGCCGTTCTGTTATGCGCTGCGCGGCTCCACCGCGACGACGTTCTCGCCGGGATAGCATCCCAGAACCTTCAGCATGCGCGTCAGTCCCTTTAACTCCTGCAGCGCCTGCTGCATGCTGTCAGATTCCAGATTGCCCTGCACGTCGATATAAAACATCTCTTCCCACGGATTGCCGTTAATCGGGCGCGACTCCAGCTTGCTCATGATCAGGTTATGCTGACGCAGCACCAGCAGCGCCTCAACCAGCGCGCCCGCCTGCTGGCCGGTTGCCATCAGCAGCGTGGTTTTTGCCGGAACCTGATCGGAAACGGCGATGGCTTTGCGTGCCAGAACGATAAAGCGCGTATGGTTTTGCTGCTGATTCGCCAGATTACGCTCCAGCACCTGCAGATTATAGAGTTCGCCGCCCGCTTCGCTGCCCAGCGCCGCCGCCTCCGGTGAGTTCAGCGCCGCGACTTTCTCCATGGCGGCAGCGGTGCTTTCGGTATATTCGATCTTCCAGTGCGGGAAACGGCTAATAAACTGGCTGCACTGCTGGAACGGCTGCGGATGGCTGTAGACGGTTTCAATCTGCTGCAGATCGGTGGTGCCTGTGACCAGCACGCAGTGGTCGATCGGCTGGGTCAGTTCACCCACAATCGACAGGCTGGTCTGCTGCAGCAGATCGTAAACGTCATTGATTGAGCCGGAGCTGGTGTTTTCAATCGGCAGCACCGCGTAATCAGCCTGACCATTTTCCACCTGACGAATAATGTCCTGGAATTTCAGACAGCCAATTTCCACCATATTGTCGAAGTGGCGCGCGGCATACTGACGTGCGGCCAGGTGCGAATAGGAGCCTTTAGGCCCGAGAAAAGCGATACGCGCCGCCAGCGCATGGGCATGGTTCAGGTTTTTCTGCAGCAGCGCCTGCTGGGTCAGAACGGAATCTTCAATAATCTGCTGAAACAGACGCGTGATGTAGTGCGCATCGAGCTGATGTTTCTTCCCGAGCACGATCAGGTGCTCCAGCAGCGCACGCTCGCGTTCGATATCGCGAATGGGCCGATGCGTGGCCAGTTTCGCTTCGGCAACTTTCACGGCCAGCGCACGGCGCTCTGCCAGCAGCGTCAGCAGCTTTTCATCAACGGCGCTGATCTGGTCTCGCAGTGCCAGTAAAGGGTTCTCGGGATTCATAGGGCTCACCTGTAAGCTGTCCAATAAAAAAGCCTCCCGGCTGGGAGGCTTTGTTGTTCGTCTTCGCTTTCGTTTTCACACGACGACTCGCCTCCCAGTCAGGGGAAGGTAAAAAAGAAAGCGAAGAAAAACGGCAGACGTTTCATGATGATTTCCATTCAAAAAGTGATTCGAGAGTACCCGCACTGATTTAAGGCTGTCAATAAAAAACGCGCCCGCGGGCGCGTTTGCTAAAACAGGGGAGAGATTAGGTGGCCGGCGTAAAGTTTTTCACGCTGGTCGCTGCCCGACGGGCTTCTGGTTTGTGCTGAACCTTATTCAACTGACGCTCAAGCTTACCGATGAGATCGTTAATCGCCGTATACATATCCTCGTGCTTAGCGCTGGCAACCAGCGTGCCGTTTGGCGTATTGATGGTGGCATCAGCCACAAATTCTTTCGGCGCTTTAGAGAGAACGATATGCGGATTTATCAGATGAGCTTGCCATTTTTCCAGCTTGGCGAGACGGTCTTCGACATGGTCGCGGATAGCCGCGGTGATTTCCATTTGTTTGCTGGTAATGTTCAGAATCATAGGTCTACCTCTCTGTCATTTCCGTCTGGGTAGATCCAGCATAACGCGCTGAACAATGAAATGTGTGATTTTGATCACGAAAAAATGTCACTTTTTGTCAATACCAGTGATTTGTGAGAAAGGCCGGGAATGTGGCCGAAAGACCTTGAATCGGTGCGGGGAGTGGCGCATGATTGACGGGATAGATCAGCGGGGAATCAGAGGGATTGTCGATTTTTCGCGCATAAAAAAAGCAGCCATGACGGCTGCTTTTTCGTTTTTTCGGCTCAGTATTAGCTGGCGCTGTTTGCGGCAATAATTTTCGCCACTTTATCCGCTTCGGCATTCAGCTGCAGATTGCGATAGGCTTTTTCCATCAGCGGCAGCGCATCGCGCGTCGCCTGAGTATCAGGATAATCGCGCATCATGCCTTCAACGCGGTTAACAACCGCGACATAGGCTTCCCGCTTAGTATAGAATTGCGCCACCGACAGTTCATACTTCGCCAGGCGGTCTTTCAGATAGACCAGACGTTTTTGTGCATCGGCTGCGTACTGGCTGTTTGGATAGTTACGCACCAGCTGCGAGAAGTCACGGAAGGCGTCGCGGGCGTGCGTAGGATCGCGGTCAGAACGGTCGATACCGAAAAAGCCCTGCAGCGCGGAGTCGTCCAGCGCCATATCCGTCAGGCCACGCATATAGATAACGTAGTCGATGTTCGGATGGGTCGGGTTAAGACGCATAAAGCGATCTATTGCCGCCTGCGCCAGCGGCAAATCGGCGTTTTTGTAGTAGGCATAGATCAAATCAAGCTGTACCTGCTGAGAATAAGGACCAAAAGGATAACGGTTGTCCAGCGCTTCCAGTTGCTTAATCGCCGCTTTAAAGTTACCGTCCTGCAGCTTTTCCTGAGCGGTAGCGTAGATTTCGGAAGGCGGGCTGTCCGGTACTGTGTCCTTTGAGCTGGAACATCCAACGAGGGCCAGGCTCAGTGTGGCAGCAGCCACCAGATATTTCATACGCGTCATGACGAAATGGTTATCCTCAAATTTGTTATGGCGGAAGCTGTCCGTATAGCTCCCGGTAATGACCAGGTACGATAGCACATTATATTAAACGGCATCGCCGTGAAAACCCAACGTTAACGAAGAAGCTGTATATGGCACAACAAGTTCAACTCACCGCAACGGTCTCCGAAGCGCAGCTGGGACAACGCTTAGATCAAACTTTGGCGGAATTGTTCCCCGATTATTCACGCTCGCGCATAAAAGAGTGGATCCTTGACCGACGCGTCAGCGTTAACGGCGCGATCGTCGATAAACCGAAAGAGAAAGTCCTGGGCGGCGAACAGGTCGCTATCGACGCAGAAATTGAAGAAGAGCAGCGCTGGGAAGCGCAAAATATCCCCCTGAACATCGTCTATGAAGATGACGATATTCTGGTGATCAACAAGCCGCGCGATCTGGTGGTGCACCCCGGTGCCGGTAATCCTGACGGTACGGTACTTAACGCGCTGCTTTATCACTATCCTGCCATTGCCGACGTGCCGCGCGCCGGTATCGTGCATCGACTGGATAAGGACACCACCGGCCTGATGGTGGTGGCGAAAACCGTTCCGGCGCAGACGCACCTGGTGGAAACGCTACAGCTGCGCGAAATTACCCGCGAATATGAAGCGGTGGCGATTGGAACCATGACGGCGGGCGGCACGGTAAATGAGCCTATCAGCCGTCACTCAACCAAACGCACCCATATGGCCGTGCATCCGATGGGCAAACCGGCGGTAACGCACTATCGCATTATGGAGCACTTCCGCGCCCATACCCGTCTGCGCCTGCGTCTCGAAACCGGCCGAACGCATCAGATTCGCGTGCATATGTCGCACATTAACCATCCGCTGGTGGGCGATCCGCTTTACGGCGGCCGTCCGCGTCCGCCGAAAGGCGCCTCGGATCAGTTCATCGCAACGCTGCGTGCTTTCGATCGCCAGGCGCTGCACGCAACCATGCTGCGTCTCTATCATCCGATTACCGGAATTGAGATGGAGTGGCATGCGCCGCTGCCGCAGGACATGGTGGAGCTGATTGAGGCACTGAAAGCAGATACCGACGAGTTCCGCGATCAGATGGACTGGCTATGAGCTGGATCCAGTCGGACTGGCCTGCGCCCGCTAACGTAGGCGCCTGTTCAACGCTGCGCGGCGGCGGCGTAAGTCTGGCGCCGTGGGATACGTTCAACCTGGGCGGTCATGTCGGCGATGATCCGGCGCATGTGGCCGCTAACCGGGAGAGCCTGGTCGAGCGCGCCGCGTTGCCGGCGATGCCGCGCTGGCTTGAGCAGGTTCACGGCACCGACGTGGTTCGCCTGCCTGCTGTGCAGGCGGAGCCTTTACGGGCGGATGCCTGCATAACGCGCGAAACGGGCGTGGTATGCGCGGTAATGACCGCGGACTGCCTGCCGGTACTCTTCTGTTCTTATGACGGCACAGAAGTTGCCGCAGCGCATGCCGGCTGGCGTGGCCTGTGCGCTGGCGTGCTGGAACAGACGCTGGCGCAGTTTGCGTCGCCTGCCGGCCAGATACATGCGTGGCTTGGACCGGCAATCGGTCCCAACGCGTTTGAAGTGGGCAGCGAAGTGCGCGATGCATTTATGGCGCATGACGCCCGCGCCCAGCAGGCTTTTCGTCCGGCTGGCGCGAAGTATTTCGCTGATATCTGGCTCCTTGCGCAGCAGCGGCTACAGGCGGCCGGCGTCACCTCTGTGAGCATGACCCGCCGCTGCACCTTTCAGGAGAGTGGCGATTTTTTCTCCTTCCGACGCGACGGAACCACCGGGCGTATGGCTTCTTTAATTTGGCTGAGATAACCTTACGCCACAAGACGATCCAGTAGCGTATTTTTTGCTCACAATGCAGGTCATTAACCTTGAAAATTTGGGGGATGACCTCATTTTAATCTCCAGTAGCATTTTGACCTGTAATGGGAGGAATCATGCGTCTGGATCGTCTTACCAACAAGTTCCAACTGGCCCTTGCCGACGCGCAGTCCCTTGCTCTGGGACACGACAACCAATTTATTGAACCTCTGCATCTGATGAGCGCACTGCTCAATCAGGAAGGCGGATCCGTTCGTCCGTTATTAGCCTCCGCTGGCGTTGATGTTGCTGCTCTGCGCAACGGCGTCGAACAGGCTATCAACCGTTTACCTCAGGTAGAAGGCAGCGACGGGGATGTGCAGCCCTCTGCTGATCTGGTTCGCGTACTTAACCTGTGCGACAAGCTGGCGCAGAAGCGCGGCGACAACTTTATATCATCTGAACTCTTTGTTCTGGCGGCCCTCGACTCGCGCGGCTCTTTGGCCGATCTGCTGAAATCGGCCGGCGCGACCACTGACAAGCTTACTAAAGCCATTGAGCAGCTGCGTGGAGGAGATAACGTGAACGATCAAGGGGCTGAAGATCAGCGCCAGGCGTTAAAGAAATACACCATCGACCTGACCGAACGCGCCGAACAGGGCAAGCTCGATCCGGTTATCGGCCGTGATGAAGAGATCCGCCGCACTATTCAGGTGCTGCAGCGCCGTACCAAAAACAACCCGGTGCTGATTGGTGAACCGGGCGTCGGGAAAACCGCAATCGTGGAAGGGCTGGCGCAGCGCATCATTAACGGCGAAGTGCCGGAAGGGCTGAAAGGCCGCCGGGTACTGGCGCTGGATATGGGCGCGCTGGTGGCGGGCGCAAAATATCGCGGCGAGTTCGAAGAGCGCCTGAAAGGCGTACTCAACGATCTGTCGAAGCAGGAAGGCAACGTCATCCTGTTTATTGATGAGCTACATACCATGGTCGGCGCCGGTAAAGCCGACGGTGCGATGGATGCCGGTAATATGCTGAAGCCTGCGCTGGCGCGCGGCGAGCTGCACTGCGTCGGCGCGACCACGCTGGACGAATATCGTCAGTACATCGAAAAAGATGCCGCGCTGGAGCGTCGTTTCCAGAAGGTTTATGTCGCTGAACCAAGCGTGGAAGATACCATCGCTATCCTGCGCGGTCTGAAAGAACGCTATGAACTGCACCACCATGTGCAGATCACCGACCCGGCGATTGTCGCGGCGGCGACGCTGTCGCATCGCTATATCGCCGATCGCCAGCTGCCGGATAAAGCCATCGACCTGATCGATGAGGCGGCGTCCAGCATTCGTCTGCAGATCGACTCGAAACCGGAACCGCTCGATCGCCTTGAGCGCCGCATTATTCAGCTGAAGCTTGAGCAGCAGGCACTGAAGAAAGAGTCGGACGACGCCAGCATTAAGCGTCTCGAGATGCTGGAAAGCGAACTCGATCAGAAAGAGCGTGAATACGCCGAGCTGGAAGAGGAGTGGAAGGCGGAGAAGGCATCGCTTACCGGCACGCAGAATATCAAGGCGGAGCTGGAGCAGGCGCGTTTGTCGCTGGAGCAGGCGCGTCGCGTCGGCGATCTGGCACAAATGTCAGAGCTGCAATATGGCAAGATCCCGGCGCTGGAGAAACAGCTAGCGACCGCTACGCAGTCTGAAGGTAAAACCATGAAGCTGCTGCGCAATCGCGTTACCGACGTTGAGATCGCCGATGTGCTGGCACGCTGGACCGGTATTCCGGTGGCGCGCATGATGGAAGGTGAGCGCGATAAGCTGCTGCGCATGGAGCAGGATCTGCACGCGCGCGTCATTGGTCAGAACGAAGCGGTGGAAGCCGTATCGAACGCGATTCGTCGTAGCCGCGCAGGCTTGTCCGATCCGAATCGTCCAATCGGTTCGTTCCTGTTCCTGGGCCCGACCGGCGTGGGTAAAACTGAGCTCTGCAAAGCGCTGGCGAATTTCCTGTTCGACAGCGACGACGCGATGGTGCGTATCGATATGTCAGAGTTTATGGAAAAACACGCCGTATCGCGGCTGGTGGGCGCGCCTCCGGGATATGTCGGTTATGAAGAGGGCGGCTACCTGACAGAAGCGGTGCGTCGTCGTCCTTATTCCGTCATCCTGCTGGATGAAGTAGAGAAAGCGCATCCGGATGTATTCAACATTCTACTGCAGGTGCTGGACGACGGGCGTCTGACTGACGGACAGGGTCGCACCGTCGATTTCCGCAATACGGTGGTCATCATGACGTCGAACCTGGGTTCCGACCTGATTCAGGAGCGCTTCGGCGAACTGAACTACGCGGAAATGAAAGATGTGGTGATGAACGTTGTCGGCCATCACTTCCGTCCAGAGTTCATTAACCGTATCGATGAAGTTGTGGTGTTCCACCCGCTGGGCGAGCAGCATATTGCTTCTATTGCGCAGATTCAGCTGCAGCGTCTGTATAAACGTCTGGATGAACGCGGCTACCAGCTGCATATCTCCGACGAAGCGCTGAAGCTGCTGGGCGAAAATGGCTACGATCCGGTTTATGGCGCGCGTCCGTTGAAACGTGCGATTCAGCAGCAGATCGAAAACCCGCTGGCGCAGCAGATCCTTTCGGGGCAGCTGGTGCCTGGCAAAACGATCGAGATGGATGTCAAAGAGGGCGAAATTGTTGCTCATCAGTAACTGACATCAGCGAAACGGGCCTGCGGGCCCGTTTTTTTATGCTGAAAATCGCAGTTTTGACGCATTTTTCAGCGTATTGCCTGGAAAATAAGCGGTCAGTAAAAAAGTTTAAATTAGGGCTTGTCAGCCCGAAAGAACTGCCTATAATTCGCCTCCACTGACACGGCACAACGGCTTACGGAATGCGGTGTTCAGGAGAGCCGGGTTACCGGGTCGCCGGATGAAATCACTGAAAAAAAGTGGTTGACTCCGAAGGAGAGTAGCGTAATATACGCCACCTCGCAGCAGCAGGCTCCGCCGCTGACTGCACCGCTCTTTAACAATTTATCAGACAATCTGTGTGGGCACTCGAGAGCAGAT